>Ga0307515_10001533_pt1 | contig 51699 bp, 39 predicted proteins | sample 17_EM_MG_FD_194513 | JGI IMG/M metagenome (GOLD analysis project Ga0307515, IMG submission 194513) | Populus trichocarpa ectomycorrhiza microbial communities from riparian zone in the Pacific Northwest, United States - 17_EM | ecosystem: Host-associated > Plants > Roots > Unclassified | place...
GTACCGATTCAATCGACGCTACGACCTCAAGGCCATCCTCACACGGTTGCTGCGCGCCTCCACGCTCACCGGCCCGCGACCCGAGCGTGTCATTCGAGCCGCTGAGCTTGGGGGCTAATCAAGAAACTTTGTCGCGGGAAATGCCTTCCTTCAAGCGGACCCGCCTACGGCGGTCCGCTTAAATCAAACGTTGAACTAAACCGCTGCCGCGGTGGTTGAACCCCACCCGACTGAACCCCACCCGAGGTGTCAACCAAGCGGAGGTCGTACCTTGATCGATGCGGGCAAGTGCCCGCGCAGATCGAGGAGAACGGCGATGACCCCACTTCGACAACGCATGCTCGACGCGCTGGTGCTGCGCGGCATGGCGGCACGCACCCAGGAGAGCTACATCGAGGCCGTGTCGCGGCTGGCGCGGCACTACGGTTGCAGCCCCGAGTTGCTGTCGGCTGACGAAGTCCAGCAATACCTGCTGCACCTCGTGCGCGAGCGCCATCTGGCGCGTGCCAGCGTCAACCAGTACGGCTGCGCGTTCCGCTTTCTCTATGGCGCCGTGCTCGGGCTGGACGGCCAGGCGTTCCAGATTCCGCTGGCCCCGCAGTTGCAACGCCTGCCGCAGATCCTCTCGCGAGCCGAGGTGGCGGCCCTGCTGTCGTGCGCGCACGACCCGCGTGCGTATGCGCTGTTGAGCTGCGCCTATGCACTGGCGGTACTGCCTCACCGGGGATCAAGCGGGCGCCGGGCATTCGGTGCCTTGGCCCCTGGCCAATGCAGCTTCATCTGGCGCTCGACGCCGGCCGTTGCCTTGGACAACTGCAGGCCGATGCGGCGCAGGCGCGTCGATGTCATGCGCTGTGTCAGGGCCGCGACGCTCAGCGCACCGATGGGGTGACCCATCGAGTCGCGAAACGGCATGCCGATCGCGCTGACGCCCAGGGTCACCTTGTTCTCGACGATGGCGGCGCCCTGTTCGCGCGTTTGCGCGCATGCCTCCACCAGCGCCTGCCGCGTCAGGTTGCCGAACGCGCGCAGCTTGGGGGCAACGTGCTCGATGATCTCTGCGCGCGAAGCATCTTCCATGGCAGCCAGGATGGCCAGGCCGCCTGCCCCCACGCCCAGCGGGCGCCGGCTGCCGACCTCCAGGGTCAGCGTGCGCACCGGGAATGCGCCCTCCAGGCGATGCATGCAGACTGCGTCGATGCCGCCGCGCACCACGAGGTAGATCGTGTCCTCGGTCTCGACGGCCAGTTCGCTCATGAACGACTCGCAGACGTTGCGCAGGTCGTACATCGTCGAACTCGCGATGCCCAGCTCGAAGGCCAAGGGCCCCAGCCGGTAGCGGCGCGATTCCGCGTCGTGCGTGACGAGCCGCTCGGCCATGAGCTGTCGCAGGATGCGATGTACCGACGGGTGCGGGAGATCGGATCGCGCGGCAATCTCGGTCAGTGAGAGCCCGCGCGAGCCCGATGTCGCCAGCACCTTCATCAGCACCACGCCTCGCCTGAGGGATCCTGCATCGTCTTTGGAAGTCATGTTCGATTATTGGACAAACCTCTGGCTCATCGTAGCCCGGTGCAAAACAATCTAGAAGGTGAACTTGATTTCCGACTATCGGACGTCCACCAAACGGAGACACGTGTGAGCATGAGCGGATCGATCGCTACACCGGCACTCGAGGGCCGGGTTGCCGTGGTGACGGGCGGAAGCAGCGGCATCGGCGCAGCGGTCGTGCGTCAGTTGGCGGAGCAAGGTGCAGCGGTCGTCATCGGCTACAACCGCGGTGCGGACCGCGCCGAGGCGCTGCGCGCCGCGCTGCCCGGCAGCGGGCATCGCACGCTGCACGTGCCGCTGAACGAGCCCGCAGCGCACGAGCGGATGGCGCAGCTGCTGCAGCGCGAGGCAGGCCGCCTGGACGTGCTCGTGAACTCCGCCGGCTACACGCAACGCATCCGCCACGACGACCTGGCCGCGCTGGACCCGGCGCTGTTCAACGACATCCTGCTGAACAACGCCGGCGGCACCTACTCCATCACCCGCGCACTGATGCCGCTGCTGCAGGCCTCGGGCGAAGCGTGCGTGGTCAACGTCTCGTCCGTCTCGGCCTATACCGGCCTGGGCAGCAATATCGCCTACTGCGTAGCGAAGGCGGCACTGGACACGATGACCTTGTCGTTCGCACGTGCCTTCGGGCCGAAGGTGCGCTTTCTCTGCGTGTCCCCGGCTTCGGTGGACACGGCATTCGTCGCCGGGCGCGACCGCGCGGCGATAGAACGCAAGGCGGCGCAGACGCCGCTTGGGCGCGCCGTCACGCCGGACGACGTGGCGCGCGCGGCGCTGGCCTGCATCACCCACCTCAAGACTGCCACCGGCCAGCGCATCGTGATCGACGGAGGCCATACGCTGTGAGCACCTTCGCCGTGAATGCCACGCACGACCCGGCGCTGCGCAGCTGGGTGGATACCGCCAACCTTGCAGGCGCCGAGTTCCCGATCCAGAACCTGCCGTTCGCGGTGTTCAAGACAGACGGCGGACAGGCTCGCTGCGGCGTCGGCATCGGCGACCAGGTGCTGGACGTCGCCGCCTGCGCATCGCTCTTTGGCGGCGACGCGGCCGGCTCGGCCCAGGCCTGCGCCGAGCCGGCCCTGAACACGCTGATGGCGCTCGGACCGGCGGCCGCGCACGCGCTGCGCGCGCGTCTGTCGCAACTGCTCGACGCGCGCGAGCACGAGCACCGGGAGGCAACAGCGCGGCATCTGCTGCCCATCGCCGGAGTCGAGCTGGTGCTGCCGGTGCGCGTCGGCGGCTACACCGACTTCTTCGCGTCGGTCCATCACGCGACCAACGCAGGGTGGCTGTTCCGCCCCGACAACCCGCTGCTGCCCAACTACAAGTACGTCCCTATCGCCTACAACGGCCGCGCCAACAGCGTGCGGGTGAGCGGCGATGCCGTGAGGCGGCCGCACGGCCAGATCCGGCCCGCGGATACCGCCGCACCGTCATACGAACCGGCACGGCGGGTCGATCACGAGGTCGAACTGGCCTTGTACATCGGGCGTCCCTCGCAGCTGCACCGGCCCGTCCGCGTCGCCGATGCATGGGACCACGTGTTCGGCTTCTCGCTGCTCAACGACTGGTCGGCGCGCGACATCCAGGCGTGGGAGTACCAGCCGCTCGGGCCCTTCCTGGCCAAGAGTTTCGCGACCACGGTCTCGCCCTGGGTGGTGACGGCCGAGGCGCTCGCGCCATTCCGCACCGCGCCGGCGCCGCGCTCGGAGGGTGACCCGGAGCCGCTGCCGTACCTGGCCGATCCCCATGACGCCAGCCACGGTGCGCTGCACATCGCCTTGACCGCGCAGTTGCGAACAGCCGCGATGGCGGCGCGCGGCATCCCGCCGCTGACGCTTTCGACGTCGAACGCGGCCAGCCTGTACTGGACCTGCGCGCAGATGCTGGCGCATCACACCAGCAACGGCAGCGCGCTGGACACCGGCGATCTGCTGGGTTCGGGCACGATCTCGGGCGCCTCGGAAGACGCGCTGGGCAGCCTGCTCGAGATCACGCGCGGCGGAGCCCGGCCGTTCGAGATTGCCGCCACCGGCGAGACCCGCCGGTTCCTGGAAGACGGCGACGAAGTGACTCTCACCGGCCGCAGCGAACGCGCGGGCTGCGTGCCGATCGGCTTCGGCGCATGCTCGGCCACGCTGCTGCCGGCAAGCGCGTGAACCGCGAAACGGAGGCCAACATGCTGGTCGAGGAACGGACCTACACCACGCACCCGGGCAAGTGGCGCGAATACCTGGCGCTGTACGAAGCCGAGGGGCTGGAGATCCAGGAACGCATGCTGGGCCGGATGGTGGGTTACTACCACACCGAGTTCGGCGAACTCAACCAGATCGTCCACTTCTGGGCCTACACCAGCCTGGACGAGCGCGCCGAGCGGCGCGCACTGCTGCTGGCCGACGTCGGCTTCCAGAGCTACCTGAAGAAGATGCTGCCGCTGCTGCAGAGCCAGCACAGCCGCGTCCTGCGTCCGGCACCGTTCTTCGTGCCGCAGTGGCGTCAGGCCGCAACCGGGCCGCAGGAGACCTCGCCATGACATCCGCATCCATTTCAACGCCTGCCGAGACCCTGGCTTACCAGGGCGGCTTCGGCAACCAGTTCGCCAGCGAGGCGCTGCCGGGCGCGCTGCCGATCGGCCGCAACTCGCCGCAGCGTGCGCCGCACGGCTTGTATGCCGAACTGATTTCCGGCAGCGCCTTCACCGCGCCGCGCGCCCAAAACCAGCGCACCTGGGTGTACCGCCGGCGTCCTTCGGCGATGCACGGCCGCAGTGTGCGCATCGATGACGGCAGCTGGCGCTGCGGGCCCTTCAACGAGGCCGAGACCCCGGCCAACCGCCTGCGCTGGAATCCCTGGCCGATGCCGGATGCACCCACCGACTTCGTGGACGGCGTGATCACCCTCGCCGGCAACGGCGACGTGCACGCGCAAAGCGGAGTCGCCGCCCACGTGTATCGCGCCAATCGGTCCATGAGCCGGCGCTACTTCGTCAACTCCGACGGCGAGATGCTGCTCGTGCCGCAGCTCGGCGCGCTGCTGCTGCACACCGAGCTGGGCCGGCTGCACGTGCGGCCCGGCGAAATCGCGGTGCTGCCGCGTGGCATCAAGATGCGCGTCGAACTGCCCGACGGCAGCGCGCGCGGCTACATCTGCGAGAACTACGGCGCCATGCTGCGGCTGCCCGAGCTGGGCCCGATCGGCTCGAACGGCCTGGCCAATGCGCGCGACTTCATGGCGCCGGTCGCGGCGTTCGAGGAGGGCGAAGGCCCGGTTCGCGTCGTCAACAAGTTCCTCGGCCACCTCTGGGAAGGTGCGCAGCCGAACACCCCGCTCGACGTGGTGGCCTGGCACGGCAACCTCGCCCCGTACAAATACGACCTGGCGCGGTTCATGGTGGTCGGCACGATCTCGTTCGACCACCCGGACCCTTCGATCTTCACCGTGCTCACGTCGCCCAGTGAAACCCCCGGCGTCGCCAACTGCGACTTCGTGATCTTTCCGCCTCGCTGGCTGGTCGCCGAGGACACGTTCCGCCCGCCCTGGTTCCACCGCAACGTCATGAGCGAGCTGATGGGGCTGATCCACGGCGTCTACGACGCCAAGGCCGAGGGCTTCTTGCCCGGCGGCATCAGCCTTCACAACTGCATGCTGCCGCACGGCCCGGATGCTGCCACCTTCGAGAAGGCAACCCGCGCCGAGCTCGCGCCGCATCACATCGAGAACACGCTCGCCTTCATGTTCGAAAGCCGGCACGTTTTCCGGCCGACCGCGCATGCGCTGAACGCGGCCAATCTGCAACCCGACTACGACGCGGTCTGGGAGGGCTTTGGCCCCGGGCCAGCGCCGCGCTGACTCTCCCCCACAGCCCGTCGCCTCATCGACTCTTCAACTCCTTTCACCCATGTTTCATTACTTTCCCGACAACTATCGATGGTCGCTTGCGGTGCTGCGCGCCATCGCCGCCGGCGGCCTGTTCGGTGAGATCGACTGGGCCTGCTCGCGTTTGCGCGAGGCCGCGAAGGCCGCACCCTCCGGCGACCTGGAGGCCTGGCACGCCGCCTGGCGAGAACTCGCGATGCAGCTCGAAACCTCGGCGCGCACGGCACGAGAAGCCGGCCACCACGTCAGCGCCAGCGACTTCTCGTTGCGCGCCTCGGTCTACTACCAATGGGCCGAAGGGCTGCTCGACCCCGACGACGCGCGCGCCCACGCGATGTATGGCAAGCACCTGGACTGCTTCGCCGATTTCGCGTCGCAGCGCAGCCCGGCGATCGAGATCGTCGACATCCCGTTCGGCGATCAGGTGATCCCGGCCTACCTGGTGCCGGCTGCACCGGGGAACGCGCCAGGCCCGGCCTGCCTGCTGTCGGACGGCCTGGACGCCAACAAGGAAGAGATGTTCTACGTCGCGCTGGCGCTGGCGCGGCGCGGCATCACCACGCTGGCATTCGACGGCCCCGGCCAGGGCGCCGCGCTGCGTGTGCACGGCATGACGGCGCGCCACGACTTCGAGAAGCCGGTTGGCGCCGTGGTCGACTGGCTGTTGCAGCGCCCCGAGGTGGACCCGGCCCGCATCGGCATCGTCGCAGCGAGTTGGGGCGGCTACTACGCGCCGCGCGCGGTCGCGTTCGAGAAGCGGATCAAGGCTTGCGGCGTGATGGGCGCGGTGTTCGACACGCACGCCTGCATGGTGCGCCGGGTCGGCTACGTGCCCGGCCAGGGCGCGACGCAACTGGGCGGCAACGCGCCCCTGGGGACGACCGGCAAGCAGATCCTGCGCATCCTTGGCGCGCCTGATTGGGAAAGCGCGTTCCGCAAGCTTGAGGCATTTCGCCTCGAACCTGTGGCGCACCAGATCGATTGCGACCTGTTCATCGTGCACGGCGAGAACGACCGCCACGCGCCGCCCTCCGAGGCGCAGCGCCTGATGGAGGCCGTCGCGTCGCGCCACAAGCGCCTGCGTGTCTTCACGCAGGCCGAGGGCGGTGCGGCCCACGTCAACCTGGACCGGCCCGAGCCGGCATTGAGCATGGTCTGCGACTGGATGGCCGAGCGCCTCTGAACGAGACCGAGACCACCACCGCGCAGGAGACCCACGATGGCCGAGTTCTTCCACTCTTCCCAGCAGGGGCCTGTCGCCACGCTCGTGCTCGACCGCCCGGCGGACGGCAACCGGCTCACCAACGCGATGGCGCTCTCGCTGGCGTCCGCGCTGGACGACGCGCGCTCGAGCCGCGTCATCGTGCTGCGCGCGAACGGGGCCGACTTCTGCGTCGGCCGCGACATGCAGCCACCGGCGCCAGGCGCCGGGGTGACCGCGATGGACGTCCTGCGCGACGACGCGGCGCCCGTGATCGCGCTGTACGACGCCTTTCGTCGCGCGGCGCAGCCCATCGTCTGTGCGGTGGCCGGCCGCGCGTGGGGCATCGGCATGGTGCTGGCAGCGCTGGCCGATCTCACGCTCGCCACCACCGACAGCAGCTACCGGCTGCGCGAACTCGATCGCGGCATTCCGCCCTGCATTGCCATGGTGCCGCTGCTGGACCGCATGCCGGTCAAGGCACTGGCGCATCTCGTGCTCACCGCCGGCGAGATGGATGCGGCGACCGCCCTGGCCACCGGCGTGGTCAGCCGTCTCGCAGCACCCGACGAGTTGGACGCCGCCCTGGCAGAAACGCTGGAGCGCCTGTTGTCCTTTCCCGATGCGGCAGTGCGTGCCGTCAAGCAATACCTTGCGACGGCCCCGCGCAACAACGAAGCGCACGCTGCACTCTATGGCGCGAGCCTGCTCGGCAACGTCCTGTCGTCACGCTGAAGGCAATGCAGCAGACACAACAAGGAGACAAGCACGATGGCCTCATTCATTCGATACCTGCTGGCGGCTCTCGTGGCCGCCGGCGCCCCCGCGGCCCACGCCGCGTATCCGGACAAGCCGATTCGCCTGGTCGTCGGCTTTCCGCCCGGCAGCACGGCCGACCTGCTGGCGCGCGTGGTCGGCTCCAAGCTGGCCGAGCAGCTGGGCCAGCCGGTGATCGTCGACAACCGCCCGGGTGCCGGCAGCAGCATCGCCGCAGACACCGTCGCGCGCTCGCCGGCGGACGGCTACACGCTGCTCGTCAGCACCACGGCGCAGGTGATCAACCCCAGCATGTCTCCCAATCTGAAATTCAGCTTCTCGAAGGATCTGGTGCCGGTGCTCTTGATGGCGCAGAACCCGGTCGTGCTGATCGCCCCGATCCGATCGCCCGCCAACAGCGTGCGCGATCTGGTGAGCGCCGCGCGCGCCGCCCCGGGAAAGCTGATGTTCGCTTCGTCCGGCAACGGCACCTTCACGCACCTGTACGGCGAGTTGTTCGCGCAGTCGGCCGACATCAAGCTCACCCATGTGCCCTACAAAGGAAGCACGCCGGCGCTGACCGACGTGCTGTCCGGCGTGGTCGACATGTCGTTCACGCCCTTGACCCCGGTGATCGGGCAGATCAAGTCCGGCAAGCTCAAGGCGTTGGCGGTGGTGGGGCGCAGCCGGATGGTCTTGTTGCCCGATGTGCCGACCTTCGCCGAGGCTGGCATCACCGGCCTCGACTCCACGCTTTGGTTCGGCCTGAACGCGCCGACCGGCACACCCAAAGCCGTACTCGATCGATTGAGCACGGAGGTGCAGCGGGCGTTGAACCTGCCCGACGTGAAGGCGCAGCTCGCGACCCAGGGCATCGACGTGTCCATCGCCGGCGCCGCGCAGTTCGGTGAACTGACCGTGCGAGAGCTGGACCGGTGGGAGCGGGTCGTGAAGACGGCCGGCGTGAAAGCCGATTGACCCATTCGCTCAGGAGATCGACATGACACTCGGCCACAAGCTGCTCGGTACCGGCCCGCACCATGTGATGGTGCTGCACGGCTGGTTCGGCGACCACGAAATCTGGTCGCCCACCTATCCATTCCTGGACACGCAGTCCTTCACGTACGCCTTTGTCGACTACCGTGGTTACGGCGAATCGCGCAGCCTCTCCGGGCCCTACACGATGGCGCAGATCTCGGCCGACGCCACGGCGCTCGCCGATCGGCTCGGCTGGGGCCGCTTCTCCGTGGTCGGCCATTCAATGGGCGGCATGGCGGCGCAGCGCCTGGCCATCGACGCCCCCGATCGCATCCACGCGGTGGTGGGCGTGACGCCCGTGCCCGCCACCGGCGCCAAGATGCCGGCGCCGGTGCTGGCCGTGTTCGAGGCCGCTGCCACTGACGACGCAGCCGCCGCGACAGTGATCGAAGCCTCGCTCGGCCAACGCTGCACGCCCGCGCTCACGCGGCACATCCTGGCCGGCAAGCAGTCCGCGGTCGAGGCGCAGGTGTTCACCGCCTACCTCGATGCCTTCACGGCGACCGACTTCGCGAGCGAAGCCGCCGGGCTGCGCTGCCCGCTCCTCGTTCTGTACGGCGAGCATGACGGCGGTGTGTCGGAAGAAATGGTGAAGGCGGTTTATCCCACCCTGTACCCGGCAGCTCGATTGCAGGCCCTGCCCAATGCCGGCCACTATCCGATGGTCGAGACCCCGCCGCATCTCGTGACCGTGATCGAGCGCTTTCTGTCGGCACCCGAAGCGCCGTCCACCTGACCCCCGGCGCGCCCCTTGCGCCAGGCGCAGATCGCAAAGGTATGCGCAGGTCACCAACGATGCTGGGCTCGATCGAGAAAGCCTCTGCACGGCTCTCGCCGCAGGCGCGTGGCCACGCCTCGATATCATCCTCAAGCTTGCCCGAGCGCTTGGCGTCAGGTTCTCGGCGCACCCAGCGTGACGTCCAACGATCGAGGTCTCCGCCTTGGCGGCGTCCGGCCGTAACCCATATCAAACGTCAGAGCGCATAGAGATGCCCACCATCTTCTCGCACGTAGCTGTTCCCTTGGCTGTGGGATTGGCGCTCGGAGCACCAACCATCTCCAAGCGCCTGCTGTTTGCAGGCATGGCTGCTTCCGTGCTGCCCGACCTTGATGTCTTGGCCTTCAGGCTTGGCATTGGCTACTCACATGAGCTTGGCCACAGAGGGTTCTCGCATTCCTTTGCTTTCGCACTGCTTCTTGCCATCGCGGCAGCACTCAATGCGCGTCAACTTCGAGCCACAGCAAGGGCTGCCTTCTTCTTCGTCTTGGCGGCCACCGCGTCGCATGGGCTTTTGGACATGCTCACAAACGGCGGTTTGGGCGTGGCGCTGTCTTGGCCATTCAGTGAGCAACGCTACTTCTTTCCCTGGCATGTCATCGAAGCATCTCCGCTCAGCTTGCGTCGTGTTTTCGGAGCCGCGGGTTGGGTCGTCTTCAAATCAGAGCTGCTGTGGGTCTGGCTGCCAAGTTGTCTCTTTGGGCTTGCCCTCTATGCAGCACGCCGCAAGAATGCGCCAACCCTTCCATCGTGAAGGCTTGTCTGCGCCGTGCCCATTGCCGCGCCTTCCTCGCCGAGTCTTCGCGCGAAGTTGCTGAACTGGACAACCGATTCCACGGGCTACAACGACTTCTACGAGCTGACCGAGAACCTCAATACGACGACAGCATGAGCACCATCCGTACCCGAATCGCAACGCTCGCTGACCTCGATGTCATCGCTCCTCTGTTCGATGCCTATCGGCAGTTCTATGAACAAGCGCCTGACCTTGCTTTGGCCAAGAGCTTCATTCGCGATCGTCTCCAGAACAATGAATCCGTCGTTCTTCTGGCTTTGGACGAGGCTCAGCAAGCTGTAGGTTTTTGCCAGCTCTATCCCACCTTCTGCTCGGTCGCGGCAAAACCGATCTACTCGCTTTACGACCTGTTTGTCAGCCCGGAGGCAAGGCGCTCGGGCGCCGGCAGAGTTCTTCTGCAAGTTGCGGAGAGGCTTGCCGCCGAGCGCGGCAAGGCGAGAATGGACCTCACTACTGCGAGAACGAACAAGCCGGCTCAGGCTGCGTACGAATCGCTGGGTTGGGTTCGGGATGAAATTTTCTACGCCTACAGCAGGCTGGTTCCTTCAGGCGGATGAGCCTTCGGCGGTCCGCTCAAGTCAGGCGTTCTTTTTGCCTTTCTCAAATTTCGAGTGCGTCGATGTCCCCCACATGCCATTCGGGCTGTCGAAGCCCTGCTCGCACCGTGACTCCGTTCAACAGCCCTTCGACGGGCGGGTCTTCGACAAGCTCAGTCCCTGCTCAGGGCGAACGGGGTGGAGGCGCTGTACCCGCTCGAAGTTCAACAGAGCTTTTTTTAAGCGAGGTCGTCGCCTTGGAATCCAACGAATCATCGAAAACTCAAGCTCGCTTCGGCTCCATCGCGGCTGCTCTCGCTGGCGAGCCGAACGTCAGCCTCGGCTCGTCAGGGAAGAAGGGCTTTGGCTCGTCGGCTTTGCAAGTCGGCGGGAAGATCTTCGCAATGGTCTCTTCAACCGGAAGCTTCGTCGTCAAGCTTCCGAGGAACCGGGTTGAGGAACTGCAGGGCGCAGGCGTCGGGCAGCGCTTCGACCCTGGCCACGGCCGGCTCATGAAGGAGTGGCTGTCGCTCGACCCGGCATCCAATGAAGACTGGCTGCCCCTTGCAAGAGAAGCGCTGCATTTTGTGGCGCCGAAATCATGAGCCTCTCGGTCCGGTGCACGGGTGCAGCTCGGCAGGCCACTTACGTCGAACGTTAGACGTTCCCCGAACGCACGCTCCCCGCTTGCCGACACAATACGCCGATGCAAGACGCTGCCCAGCCAATCCAGCCCGCCGCTCACAGCCGGAGTGACGCACGCGCGCTTCTCGTTGAGTTCTTCCACTTCACGCAGAAGGAGGCTCGCTCTTGCGTGTTCGCCGGCCTGTTCTTCGCGGCCGTTCTCTTCGTTCCTCGAACCGGCGTTTTCGGGCTTCCGCGTTATGACGTGCTCCTTGTCATCGCACTCGCGATTCAGGCCTGGTTGCTGCGAACGGGCAGGGAGTCGCTGGACGAACTCAAGGCGATCTGCTTGTTCCACGTTCTCGGGTTTGTGCTCGAAGTCTTCAAGACCTCCAGCGGTGTCAAGTCTTGGTCGTATCCGGACTTCGGCTACACCAAGGTTCTCGGTGTGCCGCTGTTCTCCGGGTTCATGTACGCCGCGGTCGGCAGCTACATCATCCAAGCTTGGCGGTTGTTGAACCTTCGCGTCGTTCATCACCCGCCGTACTGGATGGCGGGTCTCATCGCGACAGCCATCTATCTCAACTTCTTCACGCACCACTACATCGGTGACTGTCGCTGGTACCTCGCCGCAGCCGCATTCGGTCTCTACGCCCGCGCTCAAATCGTCTTTCGCCCGCACATGCGCGAACGGAGGATGCCTCTCCCGTTGGCGTTGATACTTGTTGGCTTTTTCATCTGGCTTGCAGAGAACATCGGTACCTTCTTCGGGCTGTGGGCCTATCCGCATCAACTGGGCGCCTGGGCCGCAGTCCACGTCTCGAAGTGGAGTGCTTGGTCGCTCCTGGTGCTCATGAGCTTCACGATCGTGACGAATCTGAAACACGTGAAGGCTGCCGTTCATGTGCCCGCGTGAGATGCTCCAACAAGCCGGGTCAAGCCTCTCATCTCAAACCTCGGCCAGCGAAATGCACGGCCTGCAACTCTTCCTGCCCATGCAAATGAAATACATCTACCTCGTTCTTGCACTGCCTCTCTTCACGGCCTGCGTCAGCATCGATTTACCGGGGGTGGTTTCAGACACCGCCAAGGTTGCCAAAGACACCTACAAGTCGGTCTCTGGCAAGAAGGAGGAGGGCGGCGAAGCAACGGCGGCCACGGAGTCTGCCAACAGCGTATCCAACACCTACATCGGGCAAGACAACCAGACTGTCGCCGAGGTGAAGCAACTCTGCGTGAGCGAAGCCGCGGCCAAGCTCTTCAAGGCCAGTGGCAAGGAAGTGCCTTACACCGTCATGGAGAGCACGATCTCGACGGTCAACAATGCCATCGCGTCCAATTGCAAAGTTGCGGCCGCCAAGGTCGCCCAAGCGCCGTCAACCGAGAAGCAGTGAACACCGTGCTGCAGCAAACCGTCATTCCCCAGCTACGCATCACCAGTGCGCCTCGCAGCCAGGAGTTCTATGCGAAAAATCTGGAACACACTCGCCCTGACCGCTCTGTTCTGCTGCGTTGGCTTGGCTCAGGCCGGCCAAGCTTGGGCAAAGGTGGAATACAGCCCTCGGCAAGACCTGTTGTGCTCTCTGCTTCCAGGAAGCTCAATCAAGGAAGAATGGAAGACCGAGCTGCTGTCTCGCCAGTCAGAGTTCGAGAAGCTCTGGGAAGCTGAAGGGCCTCGATTTCTGGCTGAGACGGAGGCGATTTCCGGCAAGCAGTTTCCGCCGCAAGAGATCACCGCTCAACTCACGCTCTGCAACACACCCTCGGAATCCTTCGCAGCCACCGGCCGTGTCTCGGTCAACATGCGCTATGCGCTCAAGAGTTTTGCGTCGACTCCAGTGCCCATGCGGTACAAGGTCGACACGCTCTTTCATGAGCTGCTTCACATCTTCCTGCTCAAGCACCCCATAGAGAATTCGAGCCTTCTCAAGGAGCATGCCTCGGAGCCCGAGAGAGTGCGCAATCATCTCCATTTGCTGGCCCTGCAGAAGGCAGTCCTCCTGAAACTGAATGAGCCCGACGCGCTGAAAGACGTCATTGCCATCGACAGCCAGCTGCCTGCCGGCTACTACAGGCGAGCGTGGGAGATCGTCAACGCAACCGACAGCGAGTATCTGAAGTACGTCGCCGAAATTTCGAGATAGGGCACAGGCCTCTTGATGTTGTGTCGTGAATCTGTAAAGGTTCAAGAGGGCCGTGGCACTTTTCGTGGTTTGGGCCTGACACGGGCCAGGTTGGAGGTAATGAGCGCCGCGGCCAGCGTGACGAGCCACGACAGGTAGACCCACAGCAGGAACACCGGCACGGCCGCGAACGTGCCGTACACGGCCTTGTAGGTCGGCACCTTGAGAAGGTAGGCAGCGAAGCCGCGTTTGCCCAGCTCGAAACCGATGCTTGCGATCAGGCCGCCGATGATCGCGTCACGCCGCCGCACCTTGGTGTTCGGCACGAAGTAGAAGAGGCAGCTCAGGCCCACCAGCGCAAGCAACACGGGGCCCAGGTTCAGCACGAATCTGGCCGAGGGCGGCAGGGTTGCGATCAAGCCCACCGACGCACCGAGCACGTACGAGGTTGCCCACAGGCTCACGCCGAGAACCGGCGGCCCCGCGGCCAGCATCAGCAGGTACAGGCCGATCCGCTTGAGGAAAGGGCGGTTCTTCTTCACCTTCCAGATCTGGTTGAGGGCGTTCTCGACCGTGAGCAGCAGCGCCATCGCCGTCAGCAACACGAACAGCGAGCCGGCCCAGGTCAGGCCGTTCGCATTCGCAGCGAACTGGTTCAGGTACTTCAACACCGTGCGCGAGATGTCGGCCGGGAGCAGGCTCTGCAGCAGATAGTCTTCGATCGCCTTCTCGAAGCGGTGGAAGACCGGGAAGCGCGTGAACAGCGCGAAGCTCACGGCCAGAAACGGCACGATGGACAGCACGGTCGTGAAGGTCAGGCTGCCGGCGATCTGGGCCAGGCGTTCTTCCCTGGCGCGGCGGATGGTGAGTAAGGTCAGGCCGATCATGCGTCGCTCGAAATCGAGGCGCTTGTTCGCCTCCTCCGAGTTCAGTCTATGCGACGGCGCCTCGGTGAATCTAGATCAGCGGCATGGGCCGCGAATCGCCGAAGCCTCGCGGCGTGTGCGGCACGGCCGCGTGCTCGTGGGGGCCGGCGGTTGGCGCAGTCGCCGGGGCTGCGGCCAGCGAGGCCGGCAAGACCTCACCAGCCGGTGCCGCCAGCAGCTCGCTCAGTTTCGGCGCAGCGCTGACCGCCTCTCGCGCGAACCACACGTCGGCCATCTCGTGCTGTGCGCCGTCGGTGGTGGTGTAGCTCGACACCAGGCCGATCAGGTTGCCGTTGTCCTTGGCGGTGCCGGTCTGCGCGTGCAGGTCGAGCGAGACGATGCCGAGTTCGGCCAGCGTCTTCAGTTCGCCGGCGTCGGACACGCCGTTGTGGTTGGCGTCGACCCAGACGCGCAGGTCCTTGAAGCTCGCGTCGGCGGCGCTGAGTTTGCCGTCGTGGTTGCTGTCTTCCAACGCCATCGCGGCATAGCCGTTGCCGGCGCGGGTGCCGTCGGCATTCTTCGTGGCCACGCCGAAGAGCTCGGTGCCGTCGTTGATCTTGCCGTCGTGGTTGCGGTCCATCACCAGCAGGCCGTCGGTGGGCGAGACCCAGCCGACCTTGCTCGCGTGGCCGGTGCCCAGCAGGTCGAAGTTCACGCCGTTGGCCGCGGCCAGCGTGTGGATGCCGTTGCCGTCGAGGTCGAGCACGATGGGCGTGGCCTGCAGGAAGGCGTTGATCTGCGCGATCGACATGGCGCCGATGTCTTGCGCCTCGAAGGCCGCGATCTGCTCGGGTGACATGGCCAGGATGTCGGCCGTGCTCAGCGAGCCGATCTGCGCGGTGGTGAAGGCCACGACCTGGTCGGTCGTCAGCGCCTGGATCTGGTCGGTGGTGAGCACCGCGATCTGCTGCGGGCGCAGCGCCGCGAACTGGTCGGTGCTCAGCTCGGCCACTTGCGACGGCAGCAGCGAGTGGATGGCCGCGGTGCTCAGTGCCCGCAGGTCGGCGCTTTCCAGGCCGATGATCTGCTCGGCGCTGAGGGCGCTCACCTGTGCGTTGGTCAGCACTGCGAAGTGCGCGCTGTCGAAGGCGTTCAGCTCGTCGGTCGTGAGCGAGGCGATGTGGTCGGTCGTCAAGGCGCGCATCTGGCCCGTGGTCAGCGCGGCGAGTTGGCTGGCGTCGAGCGCGTTGAACTGCTCTGCCGACAGGGCCTGGATGACGCTGCTGCCGAGTGCGCGGATGTCGGCGGTCTCGATCATGGCGATCTGGTCGCTGCTCAGCAACGCGATCTGGTCGGACTGCAGCGCCGCGAACTGGCTCGTGCTGAGTGCCACCAGGTCGCTGCTGCTCAGGGCGCTCACTTGCGTGGCGTCCAGCCCACGGATCTGCGCTGTGGTGAGTGCGGCGATCTGGCTGGTGCTGAAGGCGTTCAGCGTGTCGGTGGGCAGGCCTGCTACCTGGGCCACGCTCAGCGAAGCGATCTGCGAGGTCGACAGTGCAGCCAGGTGGGTGGCATCGAGTGCTGCGAACTGGTCGCTCGACCAGGCGCGCAGCGCCGCGGTGCTGAGCGCGTGCAGGTCGGCTGTCTCCAATGTGGCGATCTGCTCGACCGACAAGCCCGCGCTCTGCGCCGAGCTGAGCGAGGCGAACTGCGCGGTGCTCAGCGCATTCAGCGAGTCGCTGGCCAGCGCGCCGATCTGCGTCGGTGTGAGCGCAGCGACTTGCGCCGTCGTCAACACGCCGATCTGCTGGCTGCCCAGCGCATCGATCTGGTCGGTCGACAGCGAGCGCAGCGCGGCGGTGGTGAGTGCGCGCAGGTCGGCGCTCTCCAGCGCTGCGAGCTGCGCGGTGGTGATGCCGCCGAGCTGCGTGCTGGTGAGCGAGGCGAACTGCGCCGTGCCCAGCGCATTCAGCTGGTCGGTCGCGAGGATGCCGAGCGAGGCGGCGGACAGCGCCCGCACTTGCGCGGTGGACAGCACCTGGAAGTCGCTGCTGGACAGGCTGGCGAGCTGCTCGTTCGCGAGCGCCGCCATCTGGCTGGTCGACAGTGCCGCCACCTGCGCGGGCGTCAAGGCCTGGAGCTGGTCGCTCGACAAGGCGCCCAGCGCGAGTGCGCTGAGTGAACGCAGGTCGGCCGTTTCGAGCACCGCCATCTGCGCGGTGGTCAGCGCGGCGGCTTGTGCCGCACCGAGTGCGGCGTACTGAGCCGTCGTCAGGCTGCGCAAGTCGTCAGAGGAGAGGCTTGCGAGTTGGTCGGTCGTTAGCGCAGCGATCTGCGCGGCCTTGAGTGCGGTGAGCTGGGCGGTGCTGAGCAGGGCCAGGTCGTCGGTGGTCAGCGCGGCGACCTGAGCGGTGCTCATCGACGCGACTTGCGCACTGGTCAGCACGGCTATCTGCGCCGTGGTCAGCGCGTTCAGCTCGGCGGTGGTGAGCTGCGGAATCTGCGCGCTGGTGAGCGACGCCACCTGCGCGGTGGTCAGCAGCGGAACCTGCGCCAGCGTCAGCGAGTCGAGCTGCGCTGCGCTCAAGCCGCGAATGGCGGCGCTGCTGAGTGCGCGCAGGTCGGCCGTCTCCAGCGCAGGGATTTGCAGCGTGGTCATGGCGCCGGCTTGCGCAGGCGTGAACGCGGCGAACTGCGCCGCCGTCAGTGCATTCAGCTCGGCCGTGCTCATGGCCGCGATCTCTGCCGGCGTGAGCGCGCGCGCCTGCGCGTCGGTGAGCGGGCCGCTGTCGGCGGCGCTACCCGGCACGGTGATCTGGTTGGCGCGGCCGAACCGCGACTTCAATGCACGAACGGGCGCCTCGCCCGTCGCCCACTTGAGCAGCTCCGAGAACTTCATGGGCGTAGCCTGGTGGCTGATCGGGTCACGGCGATCGCGGTGAAGCGATCGCCGTGGCCGTGGATCAGATCAGCGGTTGCTGCTTGTTGTCGTCGACCGGCAGGATGCTCTGGCTGATGGCGACCACCGGTGCCGGTGCAGCCACTGCGGCGTGAGCCGTGGTGGTTGCGGGCAGCACGTCGGCGGTCGGGCCGGCCAGCAGTTCGCTGAGGGCCGGTGCCGTCGTCGTGGCGGCGGTCGTGTCCTTGGCGAAGTACACGTCGGCCATCTGGTGCGTGGCGCCGTCGGCGGTGGTGTAGCTCGACACCATCCCCAGCAGGTTGCCGTTGTCGACCTGCGTGCCGGTCACGTGGTTCAGGTCGAGCGAGACGATGCCGAAGTCGGCCAGGCCGTGCAGCTCGCTCGCGTCGCTCTTGCCGTCGTGGTTGGCGTCGACCCAGACCTTGATGTCCTTGAAGTGGGCATCGGCCACCGTGAGCTTGTTGTCATGGTTGGTGTCTTCGAGCGCCAGGGCCGCGTAGCCGTTGCCGGCGCGGGTGCCGTCGGCATTCTTCGTGGCCACACCGAACAGCTCGGTGCCGTCGTTGATCTGGCCGTCGTGGTTGCGGTCCATGACCAGCAGGCCGCTGTTGCCGGTGATCCAGCCCACCTTGTTCGTGGTGCCGGTGCCGTTCAGGTCGAAGTTGACGCCGTTGGCCGCCGACGTCGTGTGGATGCCGGTGCCGTCGAGGTCGAGCACGATCGGCGTGGCGCCGAAGAACGCATCGAGCTGCGACGAAGACATCACACCCACGTCGCCGCCTTCGAAGGCCGAGATCTGCGTCATCGACATCGCACCGATTTCAGCCGTGGTCAGGGCCACGATCTGGTCGGTGGTGAAGGCCACGACCTGGTCGGTGGTCAGCGCGTGCATCTGTGCCGTCGTGAAGTGCGCAATCTGGCTGGCGCTCAGCGTCTGGAACTGGTCGGTCGTGATGGCCACGATCTGGTCGGTCGTCAGCGACGCGATCGATGCGTTGCCCAGGGCATGCAGGTCGGCGGTCTCCAGCGTCGAGATCTGCGTCGTCGTGAGGTGCGAAATCTGGTTCGTGGTCATCACCGAGAACTGGGCCGCGGTGAACGCGTTCAGGTCGTCGGACGCCAGGTCGGCCAGCTGCGAGGTGGTCAGGTTCATCACCTGGCCGCCCATCGACGTGAGCTGCGACGTGGTCAGCTCGCCCAGTTGCGCATCCGTCAGGGCGCGCAGCGTGGTGGAGGTCAGCGCATGCAGGTCGGCGGTTTCGATCGTCGAGATCTGGTCGGTGGTGATGGCGATGATCTGCGCCGACGTGAAGGCGGCGAACTGGCTCGTGGTCATCGCGACCAGCGAATCGGTGTGCAGGCCGGCGATCTGGTCGGTGGTCAGCGAGCTGATTTCCGAGGTGGTGAATGCCGCGAACTGGCCGGTCGTGAAGGCGTTCAGGTGGTCGGTGGTCAGCGAAGCGATGGTCGAGCCCAGGCTGGCGACTTGCGCGGTCGTCAGCGCAGCCAGGTTGTCGGTGCTCAGCGCGTTCAGCTGATCGGTGCTCCAGGAATGGAGCGCCGCGGTGCTCAGGGCGCGCAGGTCGGCCGACTCCAGTGTGGAGATCTGGTCGGTCGTCAGCGCATGGGCCGCCGTGGTGCTGAACGATGCGAACTGGGCCGAGCTCAGCGCATTCAGGTTGGTGCTGGTCAGGCCGCTGATCTGGTCGCTCGTCAGCGCGCCCACCTGGGCGGTGCTGAGGGCCACCATCTCGTCGGACGTGAGGGCGTTGAGCTGGTCGGTGCTCAGGGCACGCAGCGAGGTCGAGCTGATGGCGCGCAGGTCGGCGGTCTCGAGCTGCGACATCTGGTCGGTCGTCAGCGCATGGACTTGCGCGGTCGTCATTGCAGCGTACTGGGTCACCGTCATCGCACGCAGGTCAGCCGATTCGAGGGTGCTGATCTGGTCGCTGGTGAGGCCGGCCACTTGAGCAGTCGTCATCGCGGCGAATTGCGCGGTGCCGAAGGCGTTCAGGTGGTCCGAAGCCAGCGAGGCGAGGGTGGCCGTGGCCAGTGCAGCGACTTGCGAGGTCGTCATCGCAGCCAGGTTGTCGGTGGTGAGCGCGCCGAACTGGGCGGTGCTCCACGAGCCGAGGGCAGCCGAGCTGAGGGCGCGCAGGTCAGCCGATTCGAGTGCGCCGATCTGGTCGGTCGTCAGCGCCTTGGCGGCGGCTGTCGTCAACGAGGCGAACTGGGTGGAGCTGAGTGCGTTCAGGTTGGTCGTGCTCAGGCCGGCCACTTGGTCGGTGGTGAGCGAGCCGACTTGCGCCGTCGTCAGGGCCACCATCTCGTCGGACGTCAGCGCGTTGAGCTGGTCGCTGCCGAGTGAACGCAGGGCCGTGGAGCTGATCGCGCGGAGGTCGGCCGTTTCCAGCTGCGACATCTGGTCGGTCGTCAGGGCATGCACTTGCGCGGTCGTCAAGGCGGCGTACTGCATGGTGGTCAGTGCGCGCAGGTCAGCCGATTCGAGCGTGCTGATCTGGTCGCTGGTGAGGCCGGCCACTTGAGCGGTCGTCATCGCAGCGAATTGCGCGGTGCCGAAGGCGTTGAGGTGGTCCGAAGCCAGCGAAGACAGCGTGCTGGTGCTCAGCGAAGCCACCTGGGCCGTGGTCATGGCAGCCAGGTTGTCGGTGGTCAGGGCGCCGAACTGGTCGGTGCTCCAGGCACGCAGGGCAGCCGAGCTGAGGGCACGCAGGTCAGCCGATTCGAGTGCGCCGATCTGGTCGGTCGTCAGCGCCTTGGCAGAGGCTGTCGTCAACGAAGCGAACTGGGTCGAGCTGAGCGCGTTCAGGTTGGTGGTGCTCAGGCCGGCCACTTGGTCGGTCGTCATGGCGCCGATCTGGGCGGTCGTGAGAGCCGCCATCTGGTCGGACGTGAGGGCGTTCAGCTGGTCGCTGCCGAGCGAGCGCAGGGAGGTCGAGCTGATCGCACGCAGGTCGGCGGATTCGAGCTGCGACATCTGGTCGGTCGTCAGGCCATGGATCTGCGCCGTGGTCATCGCCGCGTAGTGGGCGGTGGTCAAGGCGCGCAGGTCGGCGGATTCGAGTGTGCTGACCTGGTCGCTGGTGAGGCCGGCCACTTGGACGGTCGTCATCGCAGCGAACTGGGCGGTGCCGAGCGCGTTGAGGTGGTCCGAGGCCAGCGACGAGAGTTCGCCGGTGGTCAGGGAGGCCACTTGAGCGGTCGTCAGCGCGGCGACGTTGTCGGTGCTCAGCGCGTTGATCTGGTCGGTGCTCCAGGCACGCAGCGAAGCCGAGCTCAGGGCGCGCAGGTCAGCCGATTCGAGTGCGCCGATCTGGTCGGTCGTCAGCGCCTTGGCGGCAGCCGTCGTCAGCGATGCGAACTGGGTGGAGCTGAGCGCGTTCAGGTTGGTGGTGCTCAGGCCGGCGATCTGGTCGGTCGTCATGGCGCCGATCTGGGCGGTCGTGAGAGCCGCCATCTGGTCGGACGTGAGGGCGTTCAGCTGGTCGCTGCCGAGCGAGCGCAGCGCGGTGGAGCTGATCGAGCGCAGGTCGGCGGACTCCAGTTGCGACATCTGGTCGGTCGTCAGGCCGTGGACTTGCGCCGTGGTCATGGCCGCAAACTGGGCGGTGGTCAGCGCACGCAGGTCAGACGACTGGAGCGTGCTGATCTGGTCGGAGCCGAGGGCGGCCACTTGCGCGGTCGTCATCGCGGCGAACTGCGCGGTGCCGAAGGCGTTCAGGTGGTCGGAAGCCAGCGACGACAGTTCGGTCGTGGTCAACGAAGCCACTTGAGCGGTTGTCATCGCGGCCAGGTTGTCGGTGCTCAGGGCGCCGAACTGGTCGGTGCTCCAGGAGCGCAGCGAAGCCGAGCTCAGGGCGCGCAGGTCAGCCGATTCGAGCGCGGCGATCTGGTCGGTGGTGAGCGCGTGAGCAGCTGCCGTCGTCAGTGAAGCGAACTGGGCCGAGCTGAGTGCGTTCAGGTTGGTGGTGCTCAGGCCGGCGACCTGGTCGGTCGTCAGCGCGCCGACTTGGGCGGTTGTCAGCGCAACCATCTGGTCGGACGTGAGCGCATTCAGCTGGTCGCTGCCGAGCGAGCGCAGGGCGGCAGAGCTGATCGCACGCAGGTCGGCGGTTTCCAGCTGCGACATCTGGTCGGTCGTCAGGGCATGCACTTGAGCGGTCGTCAAGGCGGCGAATTGGCCGGTGGTCAAAGCGCGCAGGTCAACCGATTCGAGCGTGCTGATCTGGTCACTGGTCAGGCCGGCGACTTGAGCGGTCGTCATCGCAGCGAATTGCGCGGTGCCGAGGGCGTTCAGGTGGTCCGAGGCCAGCGACGACAGTTCAGCGGTGGTCAGCGAAGCCACTTGGCCCGTGGTCATGGCGGCCAGGTTGTCGGTGCTCAGGGCGCCGAACTGGTCGGTGCTCCAAGAGCGCAAGGCGGCCGAGCTGAGCGCGCGCAGGTCAGAAGACTCCAGCGCGGCAATCTGGTCGGTGGTGAGCGCGTGGGCAGCCGCCGTCGTCAGTGAAGCGAACTGGGCCGAGCTGAGGGCATTCAGGTTGGTGGTGGTCAAACCGGCGACTTGGTCGGTCGTCAGGGCACCGACTTGGGCGGTCGTCAGGGCGACCATCTGGTCGGAGGTCAGCGCGTTGAGCTGGTCGCTGGACAGCGAGCGCAACGCAGCGGAACTGATGGAGCGCAGGTCGGCGGTCTCCAGCTGCGACATCTGGTCGGTGGTCAGCGCGTGGACTTGCGCCGTGGTCATCGCGGCGTATTGGCCGGTGGTCAACGCGCGCAGGTCAGCCGATTCGAGGGTGCTGATCTGGTCGCTGGTGAGGCCTGCCACTTGTGCCGTCGTCATGGCAGCGAACTGGCCGGTGCCGAAGGCGTTCAGGTGGTCCGAGGCGAGCGAAGACAGTTCAGCGGTGGTGAGCGAAGCCACTTGGCCCGTCGTCATCGCAGCCAGGTTGTCGGTGCTCAGTGCGCCGAACTGGTCGGTGCTCCAGGAGCGCAGCGAAGCCGAGCTGAGGGCGCGCAGGTCAGCCGATTCGAGCGCGGCGATCTGGTCGGTGGTGAGCGCGTGGGCAGCCGCGGTCGTCAGCGAGGCGAACTGGGCGGTGCTCAGCGCGTTCAGGTTGGTGGTGCTCAGGCCGGCAACCTGGTCGGTCGTCAGCGCGCCGACCTGGGCGGTCGTCAGAGCGGCCATCTGGTCGGAGGTGAGGGCGTTCAACTGGTCGCTGGTGAGCGAGCGCAGCGCGGTCGAGGTGATCGCACGCAGGTCGGCGGACTCCAGCTGAGACATCTGGTCGGTCGTCAGAGCGTGGGCTTGCGCGGTCGTCAGGGCAGCGAACTGACCGGTGGTCAGGGCACGCAGGTCAGCTGATTCGAGGGTGCTGAACTGGTCGCTGGTGAGGCCGGCGACTTGTGCCGTGGTCATTGCGGCGAACTGGGCGGTGCCGAAGGCATTCAGGTGATCGGAGGCCAGCGACGACAGTTCGGCCGTGGTCAGCGAAGCCACTTGGGCCGTGGTCATGGCAGCCAAGTTGTCGGTGCTCAGGGCGCCGAGCTGGTCGGTGCTCCAGGAGCGCAGAGCGGCCGAGCTGAGGGCGCGCAGGTCGGCTGATTCGAGCGCGGCGATCTGGTCGGTGGTGAACGCGTGGGCAGCCGCCGTCGTCAGCGAGGCGAACTGAGCCGAGCTGAGGGCATTCAGGTTGGTGGTGGTCAAGCCGGCCACTTGGTCGGTCGTCAGCGCGCCGACCTGGGCGGTCGTCAGAGCAGCCATTTGGTCGGACGTGAGCGCGTTCAGCTGGTCGCTGCCGAGCGAGCGCAGGGCGGTCGAGGTGATCGCACGCAGGTCGGCGGTCTCCAGCTGCGACATCTGGTCGGTGGTCAGCGCATGGATTTGCGCAGTCGTCATCGCGGCGTACTGGCCGGTGGTCAGTGCGCGCAGGTCAGCCGATTCGAGGGTGCTGATCTGGTCGGAGCCGAGGGCTGCGACTTGTGCGGTCGTCATCGCGGCGAACTGGCCGGTGCCGAAGGCGTTCAGGTGGTCCGAGGCCAGCGACGAGAGTTCGGTCGTGGTCAACGAAGCCACTTGAGCCGTGGTCATCGCGGCCAGGTTGTCGGTGCTCAGCGCATTGATCTGGTCCGTGCCCCAGGCACGCAGGGCGGCCGAGCTGAGGGCGCGCAGGTCGGCAGACTCCAGCGCAGCGATCTGGTCGGTCGTCATGGCATGGGCCTGGGCGCTGGTCATCGACGCGAATTGCGGCGCCGAGGTCAGGGCGTTCAGGTTGGTCGTCGTCAGGCCGGCGATCTGGTCGGTGGTCAGCGCGCCCAGCTGTGCCGTGGTGAGGGCGGCCATCTGGTCGGAGTTCAGCGCATTGAGCTGGTCGCTGCTGAGCGAGCGCAGTGCGGCCGTGGTGATGGAGCGCAGATCAGCCGTTTCCAGCTGCGACATTTCGTCGGTGGTGAAGGCGTGCACCTGGGCGCTGGTCATCGCGGCGTATTGCGCGGTGGTCATGGCGCGCAGGTCGGCCGATTCGAGGGTGCTGATCTGGTCGCTGGTGAGGCCTGCCACTTGTGCCGTGGTCATCGCGGCGAACTGTGCGGTGCCGAGCGCGTTCAGGTGATCAGAAGCCAGCGACGACAGTGCGCCGGTGGTCAGCGAAGCCACCTGGGCCGTGGTCATGGCGGCGAGGTTGTCGGTGGTCAGTGCGCCGAACTGGTCGGTGCTCCACGAGCGCAGGGCGGCCGAGCTGAGGGCGCGCAGGTCGGCAGACTCCAGCGCAGCGATCTGGTCGGTGGTGAGCGCGTGGGCGGCAGCCGTCGTCAGCGAAGCGAACTGGGTCGAGCTGAGAGCGTTCAGGTTGGTGGTGCTCAGGCCGGCCACTTGGTCGGTGGTGAGCGAGCCGACTTGGGCGGTCGTGAGCGCGGCCATCTGGTCGGACGTGAGCGCGTTCAGCTGGTCGCTGCCGAGCGAGCGCAGGGCGGTCGAGCTGATGGCACGCAGGTCGGCAGATTCGAGCTGCGACATCTGGTCGGTCGTCAGGCCGTGGATCTGCGCCGTGGTCATGGCCGCGTAGTGGGCGGTGCTCAGGGCGCGCAGGTCGCTCGACTCAAGGGTGCTGACCTGATCGCTGGTCAGGCCTGCGACTTGGGCAGTCGTCATCGCGGCGAACTGTGCGGTGCCGAGTGCGTTCAGGTGGTCCGAAGCCAGCGACGAAAGTTCGCCGGTGGTCAGGGAGGCCACTTGGGCGGTCGTCAGCGCAGCGAGGTTGTCGGTGCTCAGGGCGCCGAACTGGTCGGTGCTCCACGAGCGCAGGGCGGCCGAGCTGAGGGCGCGCAGGTCGGCTGACTCCAGCGCGGCGATCTGGTCGGTGGTGAACGCGTGGGCAGCTGCCGTGGTCAGCGAGGCGAACTGTGCCGAGCTGAGTGCGTTCAGGTTGGTGGTGGTCAAGCCGGCAACCTGGTCGGTCGTCAGCGCGCCGATCTGGCCGGTCGTCAGAGCAGCCATCTGGTCGGACGTGAGGGCGTTCAGCTGGTCGCTGCCGAGCGAGCGCAGGGCGGTGGAGCTGATCGAGCGCAGGTCGGCGGATTCGAGCTGCGACATCTGGTCGGTCGTCAGCCCGTGGACTTGCGCCGTGGTCATCGCCGCGTAATGGGCGGTGCTCAGGGCACGCAGGTCGCTCGACTCTAGCGTGCTGACCTGGTCGCTGGTCAGGCCTGCGACTTGTGCGGTCGTCATCGCAGCGAATTGCGCGGTGCCGAGGGCGTTCAGGTGGTCCGAAGCCAGCGACGAGAGTTCGCCGGTGGTCAGGGATGCCACTTGGGCCGTGGTCATGGCTGCCAGGTTGTCGGTGGTCAGGGCGCCGAACTGGTCGGTGCTCCAGGCACGCAGCGAAGCCGAGCTGAGGGCGCGCAGGTCGGCGGACTCCAGCGCAGCGATCTGGTCGGTCGTCAGCGCCTTGGCGGCGGCTGTCGTCAGCGATGCGAACTGGGTCGAGCTGAGCGCGTTCAGGTTGGTGGTGCTCAGGCCGGCCACTTGGTCGGTGGTGAGCGAGCCGATCTGGCCGGTCGTCAGGGCGACCATCTGGTCGGAGGTCAGCGCGTTGAGCTGGTCGCTGGACAGCGAACGCAGCGCGGCGGAGCTGATGGAGCGCAGGTCGGCGGTCTCGAGCTGCGACATCTGGTCGGTCGTCAGCGCGTGGACTTGCGCCGTGGTCAACGCGGCGTACTGGGTGCTGCTCAGGGCGCGCAGGTCAGTCGATTCGAGGGTGCTGATCTGGTCGCTGGTGAGGCCTGCGACTTGAGCGGTCGTCATCGCAGCGAATTGCGCGGTGCCGAGGGCGTTCAGGTGGTCGGAGGCCAGCGAGGCGAGTGCAGACGTGGCCAGTGCCGAGACTTGCGAAGTCGTCAGCGCGGCGAGGTTGTCGGTGGTCAGGGCGCCGAACTGGTCGGTGCTCCACGCGCGCAGGGCGGCCGAGCTGAGGGCGCGCAGGTCGGCAGACTCCAGCGCGGCGATCTGGTCGGTGGTCAGCGCCTTGGCGGCTGCCGTCGTCAGCGAAGCGAACTGGGCCGAGCTGAGCGCGTTCAGGTTGGTGGTGCTCAGGCCGGCGACCTGGTCGGTCGTCATGGCGCCGATCTGGCCCGTTGTCAGGGCGACCATGTGGTCGGAGGTCAGCGCGTTGAGCTGGTCGCTCGACAGGGTGCGCAGGGCGGCGGAGCTGATGGCGCGCAGGTCGGCGGTCTCAAGCTGCGACATTTCGTCGGTGGTCAGCGCCTTCACCTGCGCCGTGGTCAGCGCGGCGAACTGGCCGGTGCCCAGGGCACGCAGGTCGCTCGATTCGAGGGTGCTGATCTGGTCGCTGGTGAGGCTGGCGACTTGTGCCGTGGTCATCGCGGCGAATTGCGCGGTGCCGAAGGCGTTCAGGTGGTCAGAGGCGAGCGAGGCGAGGGCGCTGGTGGCGAGTGCGGCCACTTGCGAGGTGGTCAGCGCGCCGAGGTTGTCGGTGCTCAGGGCGCCGAACTGGCTGCTGTCCCACGAGCGCAGGGCGGTGGTGCTGAGTGCGCGAACGTCGGCCGATTCCAGTGTGGAGATCTGGTCGCTCGTGAGTGCGTGGGCCTGGGCGCTGGACAGCACGGCGAACTGCGCGCTGCTGAGGGCATTCAGGTGGCCGGAACTCAGGGTCGAGATCTGGTCGGTCGTCAGCCAGCCGATCTGGCTGGTCGTCAGCGCAGGGAACTGGTCAGAAGTGAAGTAGCCGAGCTGATCGCTCGTTAGCGTGCGGATCGCAGCCGAGCCGAGGGCGCGCAGGTCAGCGGTTTCGAGCACCGGAATCTGGTCGGACGTCAGCGTCTGAATCCCCAGGGTCGAGATCGCAGCGACTTGCGCGGTGGTCAGCGCAATGATCTGGTCGGTGCGGAACGCAGCCCAGTCATCCGTCGTCAGACCGTTGATGGTCTTGGTCGACAGACCAGCGATAACGGCGGTGGAGAGATTCGGGATATAGCTGGCCATGTTGTGTCCTAGTTCGCTTGTTCGGTGCTTCGGGTCAACGGCAGTGAGGCCACTTTGTCGGTGGGCATCGCAGCTGTTTGATGGAGAGCGGTTGGTTTCACTTGGGAACTTCGAGGGGGTTTGGTGCTTGCGTCGTGGGCGCGGATGCGGCCACGAGGAAAGTCCCTTTCTCCCATTCCCTCGGAATATCGGTCCGGCGAACGTTCGACTTAAGGCGGATTTGCAGGCGCTAAGCGGTGCAGTTCGTGACTTGCTTCGGCAAATGGCGAGCTGCTTGCACGGAGAAAGAGACATTCGTCACGAATCGCTCGTGGCCTGGGGAAACCCCGAACGAAAAAAGGCCCTGCCGTTTCCGGCAGGGCCTGTGTCTTTTCTCTAACCTGCTTCTTATATGGAGGGCAGCTTCGGCTACCGCCGATGCGTCAACCGTGGCGCGCGGCGAACTCCTTCATGTAGTCGGCCAGCGCCTGCACGCCTTCGACCGACATGGCGTTGTAGATCGACGCGCGCATGCCGCCCACCGAGCTGTGGCCCTTGAGCTGGCGCATGCCGCGCTCTTCGGCACCCTTGAGGAAGGGCTCATTGAGCCGGTCGTCGCGCAGCGTGAAGGGCACGTTCATCAGTGAGCGGTCTTCGCGCGCGACGGGGTTGGTATAGAACGGCGTGGCGTCGAGCAGGTCGTACAGCAGGGCGGCCTTGCGGCGGTTGCGCTGCTCCATCGCAGTCAACCCACCTTGCGCCTTGAGCCACTTGAACACCAGACCGGCGATGTAGATCGCGTAGGTGGGCGGCGTGTTGAGCATGGAGTCGGCATCGGCCTGCAGCTTGAAGTCGAAGGCCGAGGGCGTGATGGGCAACGCGCCGCCGAGCAGGTCGTCGCGAACGATCACCACGGTGAGACCCGAGGGGCCCATGTTCTTCTGCGCGCCGGCGAAGATCAGGCCGTAGCGGCTCACGTCGATCGGGCGCGAGAGGATGCTCGACGACATGTCGGTGACGAGTGGCACGTTGCCGGTGTCGCTCAGGTCAGGAATCCAGTGGTACTCGACACCGCCGATGGTCTCGTTGGAGCAGGTGTGCACGTAGGCGGCGTTCGGGTCGAGCTGCCAGGTGTCGCGCGGCGGAATGCGCGTGAAGTGCTCGGCCTCGGAGCTGGCGGCCACGTTGACGGCGGCGTACTTCTTGGCTTCCTTGATCGACTTGGTGGCCCACGAGCCGGTGTTGATGACGTCGATGCTGGTTTTGCCGCGCAGCAGGTTCATCGGCACGATGGCGTTCTGGCCGATGCCGCCGCCTTGCAGGAACAGCAGCTTGTAGTTGGCAGGCAGCCCGACCAGCTCGGCGAAATCGGCCTTGGCTTGCGCCTGGATGCCCATGAACTCTTTGCCGCGGTGGCTCATCTCCATGACCGACATGCCGGAGCCGTTCCAGTCGAGCATCTCTTCGGCGGCTTGGCGCAGCACAGGCTCAGGCAGGGCGGCGGGGCCGGGGCTGAAGTTGAAAGCGCGGGTCATGCAAAGGTCTCCGGGAGCAATGGAAAAACGAGTCCGTCAGCTTAGCCGATGGCAATCGCCCTCGATGGCCTGCTAGATTGCGCAGATGACCGACATGACCTTCTACTGGCACGACTACGAAACCTTCGGCCGCGTGCCCCGGCGCGACCGGCCTTCGCAATTCGCCGGCGTGCGCACCGATGCCGACCTGAACGAGATCGGCGAGCCGGTGATGATCTATTGCCAGCCCGCGCCCGACTACCTGCCCGACCCGGAGTCGTGCCTGCTCACAGGCATCCTGCCGCAGACCTGCCTCGCGCAGGGCGTGCCCGAACATGCGTTTGCCGACGTCATCGAGAAAGAGCTGGCGACGCCCGGCACCGTCGGCGTGGGCTACAACTCGATCCGCTTCGACGACGAGGTCACGCGCCACCTCTTCTGGCGCAACCTGATCGACCCCTACGCACGCGAATGGCAGAACCAGTGCGGCCGCTGGGATCTGCTCGACGTGGTGCGCGTGACCTGGGCACTGCGGCCCGAGGGCATCGAATGGCCGAAGCACGAAGATGGCCGGCCGTCGTTCAAGCTCGAGCACCTGACCCGTGCCAACGGCCTGGTGCACGAGGCGGCGCACGATGCCTTGTCGGACGTGCGAGCCACCATCGCGATGGCGCGCCTGATCAAGAGCCGCCAGCCCAAGCTGTGGGATTTCTGCCTGCGCCTTCGCAAGAAAGACGAAGTCGTGCGCGAGATGGGCGTCGGCAAGCCTTTCCTGCACGTCTCGGGCATGTACGGCGTGGAGCGTGGCGGCATTGCGCTGGTGTGGCCCTTGGCGCCGCACCCGACGAACAAGAACGAAGTCATCGTGTGGGACCTGGCCACCGACCCGTCGGAGCTGTTCACGCTGGGCGTGGATGCGATTCGCCAGCGCATGTTCAGCAAGGCCGACGAGCTGCCCGAGGGCGTGGCGCGCCTGCCGATCAAGACCATCCACATCAACAAGTCGCCGATCATCGTCGGCAACTACAAGCCCTTTGGCACCACCATTGCCGAGAAGTGGGGCCTGGACATCGACCAGTCGCTGCGCCACGCCGAGCTGGCGGCCGAGAAAGGCCAGCTGTTGGCCGGCATGTGGCCGGCGGTGTTCGAACGGCCGGCGCCCGACAGCAAACCCGATGTCGACGAAGACCTGTACGGCGGCTTCATCGGCAACGAAGACCGGCGCACCCTGCAGCGCCTGCGCGGGCTGAACCCTTCGCAGCTGGCCGACAAGCGCCCGGCGTTTGCAGACAAGCGGCTGGACGAGATCTTCTTCCGCTACCGCGCGCGCAACTTCCCCGGCACGCTCAGTGACGCTGAGATGCAGCAATGGCAGGAACACTGCGCGCATCGCCTGCACGATGGTGCCGGCGGCGCGCTGACGCTGCAGGCCTTCATGGAACGCGTCGACTTGCTGGAGGAGGCGGCCGACGAGCGCGGGCAAGACATCCTCGGCGCACTGGTCGACTACGCCACCGAGATCGCACCGGAACGCGATTGAATGGAACGTGACAACGCGCTGAAGCTGGCTCGCTGCTGCATGTGCCGAAAGCCTTGCGGGTGCAAAGCTTCTTCGACGGCAGAGGCGACACTTGGTGCCGCGGTTCATTCCGCCACCGAAACGAATCCTGAAGGGGAGTGACGATGCTGATGAGATTGCTAGCCTATAGAGGTGCTTCTGTCGTGCTGGGCGCTACCGCGCTGGCTGGCCTGGTGGGCTGCGAAGGCCTGGAGGGTGCGCGTGTGCGCGACAACAGTTCGCCAGCCGTGGCGGTGCGCGCCACTTTCCGGCCCGATGCCTTGATGCGCGGTGACGGCGCACGCGGTGGCATCGAAGTCGGCTATGACCGCTACCGTGGCAAGGACACGCAGACGCTGAGCGCCGGCCGGAACGTTGACCTGAACGACCTCCGTTTGGACGGCCCCGACAGGCTGAACAACGAGGTCACGGTGCAACTGCTGCACATGGCCTATACCCACCGTGCCCGCTGGGGCAGCAACTTCGAGTTCGAGCCGATGCTCGGCGGCGGCCGCCAAGGCCTGAAGTTCAAGATCGACCCGACCAACTCGGCGCTGCGGCCAGAGATCAGCCGCTACATGCCGGTCTTCGTCTACGGGCTCACGCCGCGCTGGCGCTTCAACGACATGCTCGCGCTCGAAGGCCGTGTCTCCGGGACCGTGGGTGGTTCGAACGGCAACCTGGTGCGCACCTACAGCTTTGATGCCGGGCTGCTGGTGAGCCCCGCGCCCAATGTGGCGTTGCGCATCGGCTATTCGGATCGCCGCCTGTCGGCTGAACTGAGCGATTCGCTGTCTGAAATCGACGTGCACGTGCGCGGCCCCGCCGCCGCGCTGGTATTCGAGTTTTGATCAAGCAACGCCCTCGGACCCGGCCTTGCCGGCCCGAGGGCGGCGCCCCTTGGAGCAGGAGCGACTGGGGCTGACCGTCAGGCGGTGACCTTCTCCGCCGCGTCGGTGAAGTCCTTGATCTGATCGAAGTTCATGTACTGGTAGATCTTGTCGCTGGCGGCGGTGAGCACGCCTATGTCGACCAGGTACTCCTCGCGGGTCGGGATGCGGCCCAGCTTGGAGCAGATGGCGGCCAGCTCGGCCGAACCCAGGTACACGTTGCTGTTCTTGCCCAGGCGGTTGGGGAAGTTGCGGGTGGAGGTGCTGAACACCGTTGCTCCTTCCTTCACCTGCGCCTGGTTGCCCATGCACAGGCTGCAGCCCGGCATCTCCATGCGCGCGCCGGCGTTGCCCAGCACACCGTAGTGGCCTTCGTCGCTGAGCTTCTTCGCGTCCATCTTGGTCGGCGGTGCAACCCACAGCTTGACGGGGATGTCGCGCTTGTTCTCGAGCAGCTTGCTGGCGGCACGGAAGTGGCCGATGTTGGTCATGCACGAGCCGATGAACACCTCGTCGATCTTGGCGCCGGCCACCTCGGTCAGCGTCTTCACGTCGTCGGGGTCGTTGGGGCAGGCGACGATGGGCTCGTGGATGTCGGCCAGATCGATGTCGATCACGGCGGCGTACTCGGCGTCGGCATCACCCTTCAACAACTCTGGGTTGGCAAGCCACGCCTGCTGCGCGGCGATGCGGCGCTGCAGCGTGCGAGCATCGGCATAGCCTTCGGAGATCATCCACTTCATCAGCGTGATGTTGCTGTTGATGTATTCGATGATCGGCTCTTTGTTCAGGTGAACCGTGCAGCCGGCCGCCGAGCGCTCAGCCGAGGCGTCGCTCAGCTCGAAGGCCTGTTCGGCCTTCAGGTCGGGCAGGCCTTCGATCTCGAGGATGCGGCCGCTGAAGATGTTCTTCTTGCCTTGCTTGGCAACAGTCAGCAGGCCGGCCTTGATGGCGTACAGCGGGATCGCGTTGACCAGGTCGCGCAGCGTCACGCCGGGCTGCATGGTGCCCTTGAAGCGCACCAGCACGGACTCGGGCATGTCGAGCGGCATCACGCCGGTGGCGGCGGCAAAGGCCACCAGGCCCGAACCGGCCGGGAAGCTGATGCCGATAGGAAAGCGGGTGTGGCTGTCACCACCGGTGCCCACGGTGTCGGGCAGCAGCAGGCGGTTGAGCCAGCTGTGGATGATGCCGTCGCCCGGGCGCAGCGACACACCGCCGCGTGTGCTGATGAAGTCAGGCAGCTCGTGGTGCATCTTCACGTCGACCGGCTTCGGGTAAGCGGCCGTGTGGCAGAAGCTCTGCATCACCATGTCGGCGCTGAAGCCGAGGCAGGCGAGGTCTTTCAGCTCGTCGCGCGTCATCGGGCCGGTGGTGTCTTGCGAGCCCACGCTGGTCATGCGCGGTTCGCAGTAGGTGCCGGGGCGCACGCCGACCTGTTCGCCGCTGACGACGGGCAGGCCGCAGGCCTTGCCGACCATCTTCTGCGCGAGCGAGTAGCCCTTCTTGGTGTCTGCGGGGTTCTGCGGCAGGCGGAAAAGGGTCGAGGGCGGCAGGCCCAGCGCTTCACGCGCCTTGGCGGTGAGGCCGCGGCCGATGATCAGCGGAATGCGGCCACCGGCGCGCACTTCGTCGAACAGCACGTCGCTCTTGACCTTGAACTCGGCGATGACCTTGCCGTCTTTCAGGGCCTTGCCTTCGTAGGGGCGCAGCTCGACCACGTCGCCCATGTTCATCTGGCTCACGTCGAGCTCGATCGGCAGGGCGCCGGAGTCTTCCATCGTGTTGTAGAAGATTGGCGCGATCTTGCCGCCGAGGCAGACACCGCCGAAGCGCTTGTTCGGCACGAAGGGAATGTCTTCGCCGGTGAACCACAGCACCGAGTTGGTGGCCGACTTGCGGCTCGAGCCGGTGCCGACCACGTCGCCCGCGTAGGCGACGAGGTTGCCGCGTGCACGCAGGTCTTCGATGAACTTGACCGGGCCGCGCTTGCCTTCTTCTTCGGGCGTGATGCCGGGGCGCGGGTTCTTGTGCATCGCGAGTGCGTGCATCGGGATGTCGGGGCGGCTCCACGCATCGGGCGCGGGCGACAGGTCGTCGGTGTTGATTTCGCCGGTCACCTTGAAGATGCCGACGGTAATGCTTTGCGGCACTTCGGGGCGGGTGGTGAACCACTCGGCGTCGGCCCAGCTTTGCAGCACGGCCTTGGCGTTGGCATTGCCCTTTTCGGCCTTCTCTTGCACGTCGTGGAACTGGTCGAACATCAGCAGCGTGTTCTTCAGGCCCTTGGCGGCGATGGCGCCGACGGTGGCGTCGTCGAGCAGGTCGATCAGCGGGCTGATGTTGTAGCCGCCGAGCATGGTGCCCAGCAGTTCGGTGGCCAGCTCGCGCGAGACCAGCGAACAGCTTTCGGTGCCGTGGGCCACGGCGGCCAGGTAGGAGGCCTTCACCTTGGCTGCGTCGTCCACGCCCGCGGGAACGCGGTGGGTGAACAGGGAAACGAGATTGGCGCCTTCGCCTGCCGGCGGAGCCTTCAGCAGCTCGATCAACTCGCCCGTTTGCTGCGCCGACAGGGGCAGGGGCGGAATGCCGAGCGCGGCGCGGTCAGCGACATGTTGGCGATAGGCTTGAAGCATGAAGTTCTCCGATGGATGCAAAGCGAGAGGAACGGTAAAGACAAGCAAGAAGCTTGCGAACTGAGCTGCCGCGAAGGGCAGCTGAAAACAATGAATCACTGCCGGCTTGCCGTGGCGGCAAGAAGGGCACGCCCGCGCTCTGCCGCAGGGCGGCGAAGGGGGCGGGGCGTGCGCTTGTCATGGTGCTGTCGCTTGCGTCGTCGGAGGCGTGCTTACTTGTTCGCGTCGTGCGCGGCGCGTTGCTTCTCGTGGACGCAGTCGTCGACCAGGCGTTTGCCGGCCTTGGTGTCCATCAGCATGGACTTGTTGGCGATCTGGATCAGCAGGCCCACGCCCTTGACGTCTTCCAGGCGCAGTGCGCCGGTGGACGACAGAACCGGCTTCATGGTGTACGTCGTCTTGCCGAACTTCACGTCGACATAGCCGGGGGTCTTGGGGTTCATGCCGACGTCGATGGTCTGCTTGAGGTCGCACTCGTAATTGCCGAAATAGGTGCGCTCGGCGGCATCGAGCTGGGTCTGATCAGCCGGCGGCAGGGCGACGGGAGCCGGTGCGGCCTTCTTCGCGGGGGCCTTGGCTGCGGGCTTCGCAGCGGGCGTGGTCTGGGCGATGGCAGAAGCGCCAGCGCAGGCAAAGGCGACAGCGAGAACGACAGTACGAATCATGGAATCACTCCTCGGGGTTGAAGAAGCACGGATTGTGAAGGTCCGCTTACTTCGGCCGTCTGCGGCCGATTCCTTGATTGCAACAAATTGCACAGTGTGTCGAGATAACGCGTTGGACGCGCTCATTCGCTCGCGCCGAAAGACATGTTGATTCGCTTCATCGCGCAATGAACTCGCGTGCACGAAATCACAAACAAGCTTGCGGAGGCGATCCGTCACCGATTTCATCGTGTGCTAGCGCCTGCGGCGATGAGCCCGGCGCGGTAGAAACAATTGTTCGCCATGTCGTCAACGCGCGGTGTGGAACAGTTCACGCAGCCGCTCCAGCCTCGTCGGAGAAAAAGGCGCGGCGCACTTCGATCGGCAGTGCTTGGCCGGTGCGCACGGCGCGTTCGAGCACGTGCCAGAAATAGCGGTAGCTCGCGCGGTCGTGCAAGGTATCGCGGTGGCTGATGGGCGCCCAGTCGTTGGCTTGCGCGGCCATCAGGATCTCGGTGGCCTGGTCGGTCTCGGCCACGGTGGGCGCAAAGGCTTCGACGATGGGGCGAATCTGATCGGGATGGATGCTCCACATGCGCAGGTAGCCGAGCTGGCGTGATGCCTTCTCTGCCGCAGCGCGCAGCAGGTCGAGCTTCTTGAACTCGGTGACCACGCAGTGCGAGGGCGTCTTCAAATGTGCGTGGCACGCCGCGGCAATTTCGAGCTTGGCCCGCACGACCAGCGGGTGCTCGAACTGGCCTATGGCGCTCATGCCGGCTTGCGGAATGGCGCCGCGGTGGGCCGAGACGAAATCCATCAAGCCGAACGACAGCGATTCGATGCGCGGGTGTGCGGCAATCGCGTCGACATCGCGCAGCGCGCCGTGCGTTTCGACCAGCACGTGCACCGGCACGCGGCGGGTGTGGCCATGCTCGCGCAGCGTCCGGTCGATCGCGTTGACCGCACCGCGGGCCTGCTCGATGCCGCCGACCTTGGGCACCATCAGATAGGCCAGGCGGGAGCCGGCACGCCGGATGATGGTCTGCACGTCGGCATCGAACGACGGGTGGTCGAAAGGGTGCACCCGCGCACCGACGCGGCCGTGCTGGTTGCGCGCCGACATCACCAGCTCGGCCACCAGGTGCGCGTGCTCGGCTTCGCCGCCGACGGGGGCACCGTCTTCGCAGTCGAGCGTGACGTCGAATACCGGGCCGAACTCGGCCTGCATCTGCAGGCTCTTGAGCATGCGCGCCTCGACGCCGCAGTAGTGGTCGCAGACGGGCAGGGCGGGTGCGACTTCGCTGCTGTCGAACAGGGCTTGGCGAGGGTGGACGTGACTGCTCATGCGGGGCGGCGGGCAACGATGAACATGCGTGGGAAAGCGAGCAACAGGCGCCCGTCGGCGCGCGGCTGGTAGGCCTGCGCGATGCGGCGCTCATACTCGGCGAGGAAGGACGCGCGTTCAGCCTCGGGCAAGGGGTCGATGAAGGGCTTCAGACCGGTGGCTCGCACCCACTCGACGATCTTCGCCGGCGACTCCATCGGGTGCTGGTACGCGGTGCGCCACACGTCGACCTCGACGGCCTGAGGCGACAGCAGATCGTAGTAGGCATCGAGCGGCAGGATCTTGGTGCGAATCGAGGCGACGTCGTCGATGAACTTCGACCACGGTGCGAGGGCAGCCACCTCGCGCATCGAGCGGTGCGTGGGCTCTTCGCGGTTGTCGGGCATCTGGATCGCCAGCACGCCGTTCGGTGCCAACAGATCGAACAGGCGAGGGATCAAGGCCTCATGGCCGCCGACCCACTGCAGCGCCGCATTGGCGTAGATGAGATCGGGGGCGGCGGAGGGCTTCCAGCTGGCGATGTCGCTCAGTTCGAACCGGCAGTTCGGCAGGCGCTTGCGCGCGCTGACGAGCATGGGTTCGGAGTTGTCGGTGCCGACGACGTTGGCGTTCGGGAATCGCTCGACCAGCAGCTCGGTGGAGTTGCCCGGGCCGCAGCCCAGGTCGTAGATCAGCTTCGGTTCGCTGAGCGCAACCCGCGCGAGCAGTTCGCGTGCGGGGCGGGTCCGCTCGTCCTCGAAGCGGCGATACAGGTCCGGATTCCAGTCACTCATGTCTGAGCGTTCACGGGGTCCTTGCCTGCACGCCGCTGGGTGGGACTCAGAGCAAGTGCTTCACGCCGTCCTGCTCTTCTTGCAGTTCTTTCAGCGTGAGGTTGATGCGCTCTTGCGAGAACGCGTCGATCGCCAGGCCCTCGACCAGCTTGTATTCGCCGGCTTCGGTGGTGACCGGGAAACCGAACATCGTGTCCTTCGGAATGCCGTACTGGCCGTCCGAGGCGATGCCCATCGTGACCCACTTGCCATTGCTGCCCAGCGCCCAGTCGCGCATGTGGTCGATGGCGGCGTTGGCAGCCGAGGCAGCCGAGCTCAGGCCACGCGCTTCGATGATGGCGGCGCCGCGCTTGCCGACGGTGGGCAGGAAGGTGTCCTTGTTCCACACGTCGTCGTTGATAAGGTCCTTGACCGCCTTGCCGTCGATGGTGGCGAAGCGGTAGTCGGCGTACATGGTGGGCGAGTGGTTGCCCCAAACGGTCAGCTTCTCGATGCTCGCAACCGGCTTGCCCGTCTTGGCAGCGATCTGCGAGGCGGCACGGTTGTGGTCCAGGCGCAGCATGGCGGTGAAGTTCTTGCGCGGCAGGTCGGGCGCGCTCTTCATCGCGATGTAGGCGTTGGTGTTGGCCGGGTTGCCGACGACCAGCACCTTGACGTTGCGCGATGCAACGGCGTTCAGCGCCTTGCCTTGTGCGGTGAAGATCTGCGCGTTGGCGGCCAGCAGGTCCTTGCGTTCCATGCCGGGGCCGCGGGGGCGGGCGCCGACGAGCAGCGCGTAGTCGGTGTCCTTGAAGGCGGTGTTGGCGTCGCCATGGGCTTCCATGCCGGCCAGCAGCGGGAACGCGCAGTCGTCGAGTTCCATCATCACGCCCTTGAGTGCCTTCTGGGCTTTCTCGTCGGGGATCTCGAGCAGTTGCAGGATGACCGGCTGGTCTTTGCCCAGCATCTCGCCGGAGGCGATACGGAACAGCAGGGCATAGCCGATTTGGCCGGCTGCGCCGGTGACGGCAACGCGAACGGGTTTCTTGCTCATGAGGAGGCTCCGCAGGGGTTCGGTGGGTGAAAACAGGGCGCGAGAAACGCGCTTTCTGTGCCAGCCGGGAAGTGTAGGGGAGTCTAGGTGGCAACCCGGGGTATGTCAATACTCTTATGTCTTATATAAGACATCTTTCATTGGTGTCGTGGACGCCGCGCGGGCGGTGTGCTGCAATCTCGCCATGGCCACGCCGACCCCTTCCTCTGTTGTTGCCCGCTCGGCAGAAGGCGAGAGCGACGGCCCAGCCTTCAGCCCGCTGTATCAGCAGATCAAGGTGCTGATCACGCGCAGCCTGCAAAGCGGCGAATGGAAGCCGGGGGAGGCGATTCAGAGCGAGATCGATCTTGCGGCGCGCTACAAGGTGAGCCAGGGCACGGTGCGCAAGGCCATCGATGCGCTGGCCGATGAAAACCTGGTCGTGCGCCGGCAAGGCAAAGGCACGTTCGTCGCCACGCATGCCGAAGAGAAGATCCTGTATCGCTTTCTGCGCCTCACGCCGGACAACGGCGAGGTCGGTGGCATGCAGCGCCGTTTCATCGATTGCCGCCGCATGCGGGCACCCGCCGACATTGCGCGTTCGCTGGAGCTGAAGTCGGGCGACATGGCCGTGCAGGTGCGCCGGCTTCTTCACTCTCGAGAAGTGCCGGTCGTGCTGGACGACATCTGGCTCCCGGGCGGCTTGTTCAAGGGTCTGACCGCGGAACGCCTGAGCGAATACCAGGGCCCGATGTACGGCCTGTTCGAAACCGAATTCGGCGTGCGCATGATTCGCGCCGAAGAACAACTGCGCGCGGTAGCGGCCGACGCCTCCGCTGCCGAGCTGTTGCGTGTGGCTGTGGGTGCGCCCTTGCTCAGCGTTGAGCGCCTGTCGCGCACCTATGGCGACAAGCCGGTGGAACTGCGCCGCGGCCTCTACAACACGCAGTCGCATTACTACCGAAATGAATTAAGTTGACCTGCGTCAATGACGCAGAAATGAACCTGCATTCGGCGATGGCTGCTGCATTGCAATAAACTTCGAAAGTTTCCTCGGGATTACAAAAAGGTTGGGCGATGGCAGACACAGCAAGACAAAGACCGGGTTCACCGATGCGGCTCATCGAGGCTACGCAGTACAAGCTGCCGCCCGCCGCCTGGGTTTCCATCCTCCACCGTGTCAGCGGCATCGTGATGTTTTTGCTGCTGCCGTTCATCATCTGGATGTTCGACACGAGCCTGACTTCAGAGATCAGCTACAGCCAGTTCACTGCGGTCTTCATGGGCGGCGTGGGTTTCATTCCCGCCTGGCTCATCAAGATCGTCACGCTCGGCCTGATCTGGGCCTACCTCCATCACTTCACCGCCGGCCTGCGCCATCTGTGGATGGATGCAACGCATGCCGTCACCAAGGAATTCGGCCGCATCTCGGCGCTGGTGACGCTCGGCGTGAGCATCGTTCTCACGCTGCTGCTCGGCTTCAAGCTTTTCTTCTGAGTTTCATTCTGAGGTTCACGCAAACATGACGACACCGAACTACGGTTCCAAGCGCGTGGTGGTCGGCGCGCACTACGGCCTGCGCGACTGGCTGGCCCAGCGCGTGACGGCGGTGCTGATGGCGCTCTTCACGCTGATCGTGATCGTGCAGGTGCTGCTGCCAGGGCCCATGGGCTACGACAAATGGGCCGGCATCTTCAATCCGCAGTGGATGCGGGTGCTGACCTTCGTGACCATCGTTTCGCTGCTGTACCACGTGTGGGTCGGCATGCGCGACGTGCTGATGGACTATGTGACGCAAGTCGGCCCCCGTCTGGTGCTGCAGGTGGCCGTGATCGCTTGGCTGGTCGGCTGTGCCGGCTGGGCCATCCAAGTGCTTTGGAGAATGTGAACGTGAGCGCAACCATTTCGAAAAGAAAATTTGACGTCGTGATCGTCGGCGCGGGCGGCTCCGGCATGCGTGCCTCGCTGCAGCTTGCGCGGGCGGGTTTGAATGTCGCCGTGCTGTCCAAGGTGTTCCCAACGCGTTCGCACACGGTGGCGGCGCAGGGCGGCATCGGCGCTTCGCTCGGAAACATGAGCGAAGACAACTGGCACTTCCACTTCTACGACACCGTGAAGGGCTCCGACTGGCTCGGCGACCAAGATGCCATCGAGTACATGTGCCGTGAAGCACCGAAGGTCGTGTACGAACTCGAACACTTCGGCATGCCGTTCGACCGCAACCCTGACGGAACGATCTACCAGCGCCCCTTCGGTGGGCACACTGCCAATTACGGCGAGAAGCCGGTGCAACGCGCTTGCGCCGCGGCCGATCGCACCGGCCACGCGATGCTGCACACGCTGTACCAGCAGAACGTCAAAGCCCGCACGCAGTTCTTCGTCGAATGGATGGCGCAAGACCTGATCCGTGACGATGAAGGCGACGTGGTCGGCGTCACCGCCATTGAGATGGAAACCGGTGAACTGCACATCTTCGAAGCCAAGACGGTGATGCTGGCGACCGGTGGGGCAGGGCGCATCTTTGCGGCCTCCACCAACGCATTCATCAATACCGGTGACGGGCTGGGCATGGCGGCGCGTGCCGGCATTCCGCTCGAAGACATGGAGTTCTGGCAGTTCCACCCGACCGGAGTGGCCGGTGCCGGCGTGCTACTGACCGAAGGCTGCCGCGGCGAGGGTGCGATTCTGCGCAACAGCGACGGTGAACGCTTCATGGAGCGCTATGCGCCGACGCTGAAGGACCTGGCGCCGCGTGACTTTGTCTCGCGCTGCATGGACCAGGAGATCAAGGAAGGGCGCGGCTGTGGTCCGAACAAGGACTACATCGTGCTCGACATGACCCACCTTGGCGCCGAGACCATCATGAAGCGCCTGCCCAGCGTGTTCGAGATCGGCCACAACTTCGCCAACGTCGACATCACCAAGGAACCTATTCCCGTGGTGCCGACCATCCACTACCAGATGGGCGGCGTGCCGACCAACATCCACGGCCAGGTGGTCGCGCCGAAAGACGGCAACCCGAATGCGGTGGTGAAGGGGCTGTACGCCGTGGGCGAATGCTCCTGCGTCAGCGTGCATGGCGCCAACCGCCTGGGCACCAATTCGTTGCTCGACCTGCTGGTGTTCGGCAAGGCGGCCGGTGACCACATCGTCGCCAGCGCGCTGAAAGAAAAGTCGTACAAGCCGCTGCCCGCCAACGCGGCCGACTACACGCTGTCGCGCCTGGCGCGGCTGGACAACAGCACCGGCGGCGAGTACGCGCAAGACGTGGCGAACGACATCCGCAAGTCGATGCAGCAGCACGCCAGCGTGTTCCGCACGCAGGCCTTGATGGATGCCGGCGTGGTGGAGATCAAGGCGCTCGCCGAGCGGGTGAAGGGCATTCACCTGGCCGACAAATCCAAGGTGTTCAACACAGCGCGCATCGAGGCTTTGGAAGTCGACAACCTGATCGAGGTGGCACTGGCGACCATGATCTCGGCGGCGGCGCGCCACGAGAGCCGGGGTGCTCACACGGTCGACGACTATGCCGACACACCGGAGCACCCGAACGGGCGCAACGACGAGGTGTGGATGAAGCACACGCTCTGGTACAGCGAAGGCAACCGGCTCGAGTACAAGCCGGTGAACCTGAAGCCGCTGACCGTCGAGTCGGTCCCTCCCAAGGTCCGTACGTTCTGAGGACAGAGAAAGCATTCCATGACCAAGCGCGTATTCCAGATCTACCGCTACGACCCCGACACCGACACCAAGCCCCGCATGCAGACCCTCGAGGTCGAACTCGATGGCAGCGAGCGCATGCTGCTCGATGCGTTGATGAAGCTGAAGGCCGTCGACCCGACGCTTAGCTTCCGCCGTTCGTGCCGCGAAGGCGTGTGCGGCTCGGACGCGATGAACATCAACGGCAAGAACGGCCTGGCCTGCCTGACCAACATGCGCACCTTGCCCGGCGTGGTGGTGCTCAAGCCGCTGCCGGGTTTGCCGGTGGTGCGCGACCTGATCGTCGACATGACGCAGTTCTTCACGCAGTACAACTCGATCAAGCCTTACTTGGTGAACGACACCGTACCGCCCGAGAAGGAGCGTCTGCAGTCGCCCGAAGAGCGCGACGAGCTGAACGGGCTGTACGAATGCATCCTGTGCGCCAGCTGCACCACCAGCTGCCCGAGCTTCTGGTGGAACCCCGACAAGTTCGTCGGCCCGGCCGGTTTGCTGCAGGCTTATCGATTCATTGCCGACAGCCGCGACCAAGACACTGCCGGCCGCCTGGACAATCTCGAAGACCCGTACCGCCTTTTCCGTTGCCACACCATCATGAACTGTGTTGACGTTTGCCCCAAGGGACTGAACCCGACGAAGGCCATCGGCAAGATCAAGGAATTGATGGTGCGCCGCGCTGTCTGAACGCCCGCTGAACCGCCATGCAAACCGTGATCGATGCCCGCGCGCTCAGCAAGCTGAAGTGGCGTTGCCGCCGCGGCCTGCTCGAGAACGATTTGTTCATCGAGCGGTTTTTTGCACGGCACGAGGCCTCGCTGACGCCAGCCCAGGCGCAGGGCTTGCAGGTCTTGATGGACCTGTCCGACAACGACTTGCTGGATCTGTTTTTGGCCCGCAAGCAACCCGAAGGCGAACTGGTTCGCGATGATGTGATCGAAGTGCTCAGGCTGATGAGAGTCCCTCACTGAGTCACCGTGTGTCTTTCTCGACTACTTCCAAGAAGGAATGCCCATGACCCCCTCTGACGTGAAAGCCACTCTGTCGTTCTCTGACGGCAGCCCTGCGATGGACCTGCCCGTCTACAAGGGCACCATCGGCCCGGATGTGATCGACATCCGCAAGCTGTACGCCCAGTCGGGCAAATTCACCTATGACCCGGGCTTCCTGTCCACGGCGTCGTGTCAGTCCACCATCACCTACATCGACGGCGACAAGGGCGAACTGCTGTACCGCGGCTACCCCATCGAACAGCTCGCCACCAACTGCGACTACCTCGAGACTTGCTACCTGCTGCTGAACGGCGAGCTGCCCAACGCGACGCAGAAGACGGACTTCGTGCAGACGGTGACCCATCACACGATGGTCAACGAGCAGATGCAATTCTTCCTGCGCGGCTTCCGCCGCGATGCGCACCCGATGGCCATCATGACCGGGCTGGTGGGCGCGCTGTCGGCCTTCTATCACGACAGCACCGACATCAATAATCCCGAGCACCGCGAGATCTCGGCCATCCGCCTGATCGCCAAGATGCCGACGCTGGTGTCCATGGCCTACAAGTACACCATCGGCCAGCCCTACATCTACCCGAAGAACGATCTCTCGTACGCCGGCAACTTCATGCGAATGATGTTCGCCACGCCCTGCGAGGAGTACACCCCCAACGACGTGCTGGTGCGTGCGATGGACCGCATCTTCATCCTGCACGCCGACCATGAGCAGAACGCGTCGACTTCGACGGTGCGCCTGTGCGGCTCGTCGGGTACCAACCCGTTCGCCGCCATCGCGGCCGGTGTGGCGTGCCTGTGGGGCCCGGCGCACGGCGGCGCCAATGAGGCGGCGTTGAACATGCTGGAAGACGTGAACCGCATGGGCGGTGTCGAGAAGATCGGTGAGTTCATCAAGCAGGTGAAGGACAAGAACTCCGGCATCAAGCTGATGGGCTTCGGTCATCGGGTCTACAAGAACTACGACCCGCGCGCCAAGCTGATGCGCGAAACCTGCCACGAGGTGCTTGACGCGCTGGGCCTGCACAACGACCCGATCTTCAAGCTGGCCATGGCGCTGGAGAAGATTGCACTGGAAGACGAATACTTCGTCGCCCGCAAGCTCTACCCGAATGTCGACTTCTATTCCGGCATCGTGCAGCGCGCGATCGGCATCCCCGTGACGCTGTTCACCGCCATCTTCGCCTTGGCCCGTACGGTCGGCTGGATTGCCCAGCTGAACGAGATGATTGCCGACCCCGAGTACAAGATCGGCCGCCCGCGTCAGCTATTCCACGGTGCCACGCAACGCGACGTCAAACCGATCGCGCAGCGCACCTGAGCCGGATTGCACTTTTCCGTGCACCCAACCCCGGCCCAGGCCGGGGTTTTTGCTTTGTAAACGCCTAAAATTCCACTCTTTCCGCCAGAGCCAACGAAAGTCGCCATGGGCCGCACGCTGTACGACAAGATCTGGGACGAACACGTCATCCATACCGAAGACGACGGCACCGCTGTTCTCTACATCGACCGCCACCTGGTGCACGAAGTGACCAGCCCGCAGGCGTTCGAAGGCCTGGACCTGGCCGGCCGCAAGGTCTGGCGACTGTCGGCCAATCTGGCGGTGAGCGACCACAACGTGCCGACGACCGACCGCTCGCATGGCATTGCCGACCCGATCTCGCGTTTGCAGGTCGACACGCTCGACAACAACTGCGACCGCCTGGGCATCACGCAGTTCAAGATGAACGACAAGCGCCAGGGCATCGTCCACGTGATCGGCCCGGAGCAGGGTGCCACGCTGCCCGGCATGACGGTGGTCTGCGGCGACTCGCACACCTCCACCCACGGCGCTTTTGGTGCCTTGGCGCATGGCATCGGCACCAGCGAGGTCGAGCATGTGCTGGCCACGCAGACGCTGCTGGCGCGCAAGGCCAAGAACCTGCTGATCAAGGTCGAAGGCCAACTGAGCAAGGGCTGCGGCGCCAAGGACATCGTGCTCGCCATCATCGGCAAGATCGGTACCGCTGGCGGCAATGGCCACACCATCGAGTTCGCCGGCTCCGCCATTCGCGCGCTGAGCATGGAAGGCCGCATGACGGTGTGCAACATGGCCATCGAGGCTGGCGCGCGTGCCGGCCTCGTGGCGGTGGATGAGACCACGATCAACTACGTGAAGGGCCGTCCTTTCACGCCCACTGGCGTGGCCTGGGATCATGCGGTGGCCTACTGGCGCACCCTGCAGTCCGATGCCGATGCAAAGTTCGACCGCGTGGTCGAGCTCGACGCCTCGCAGATTCGTCCGCAGGTGACTTGGGGCACGTCTCCTGAGATGGTCTTGTCCATCGAAGATCGGGTGCCAGACCCCGAGCGCGAGAAAGACCCGAACCGGCGCGGCGCGATGGAACGCGCGCTGACCTACATGGCGCTGGAGCCGAACAAGCCGATCTCCGACATCCTGATCGACAAGGTGTTCATCGGCTCATGCACCAATTCCCGCATCGAAGACATGCGGGAGGCTGCCGCCGTGGTGCGTCGCGTGGGCGGCAAGATTGCTGCCAACGTGAAGCTCGCGATGGTCGTACCCGGCTCGGGGCTGGTGAAGGAGCAGGCAGAACGCGAAGGTCTGGACAAGGTATTTCTCGCCGCGGGCTTCGAATGGCGTGAACCAGGCTGCTCGATGTGCCTGGCGATGAACGCCGACCGCTTGGAGCCGGGCGAGCGCTGCGCTTCCACCTCCAACCGCAATTTCGAAGGTCGCCAAGGGGCCGGGGGCCGCACGCACCTCGTGAGCCCGGCGATGGCGGCTGCGGCGGCCATGGAAGGCCATTTCGTCGACGTTCGGCGCATTGCCTGAAGGAGCGCAGCAGCATGCAAGCATTTCGCATCCACAAGGGTCTGGTCGCACCGCTCGACCGCGAGAACGTCGACACCGACGCGATCATTCCGAAGCAGTTCCTCAAGTCGATCAAGAAGTTGGGTTTCGGACCTAACCTGTTCGACGAGTGGCGCTACCTCGACCACGGCGAGCCGGGTCAGGACCCGGCCACGCGCAAGCCGAACCCCGACTTCGTGCTGAACCAACCGCGCTACAAGGGTGCGTCCATCCTCTTGTCGCGCAAGAACTTCGGTTGCGGTTCCTCGCGCGAGCACGCGCCGTGGGCGCTCGACCAGTTCGGCTTCCGCGCCATCATCACGCCGAGCTACGCCGACATCTTCTTCAACAACAGCTTCAAGAACGGCTTGCTGCCGATCGTGCTGCCGGAGCTGGTGATCGATCGCCTGTTCGACGAGGTGAACGCCTTTGTCGGCTACCAGCTCACCGTGGATCTGGAGCGCCAGGTGGTGGTCAAGCCCGATGGTGCGGAGCTGGCTTTCGAGGTCGAACCCTTCCGCAAGTTCTGTCTGCTGAACGGCTTCGACGACATCGGCCTCACGCTGCGCCATGCTGACAAGATCCGCGCATTCGAGGCCGAACGGCTGTTGACGAAGCCTTGGTTGGCCCACTCTCTTGAACTGAAGGAAACACGTTGAAGATCGCGATCCTGCCGGGCGACGGCATCGGCACCGAAATCATGGCCGAGGCGCTGAAGGCGCTCGCCTGCCTCGACCTGAAGTTCGAATTCGAAGAGGCCAAGGTGGGCGGCGCCGCCTACGAGGCGCACGGCCACCCGCTGCCCGAGGGCACGCTGCAACTCGCCAAGTCGTCCGATGCCGTGCTCTTCGGAGCAGTGGGCGACTGGAAGTACGACAAGCTCGACCGGCCGCTGCGTCCCGAGCAAGCCATCCTCGGTCTGCGCAAGAACCTCGAGCTGTTCGCGAACTTTCGCCCCGCCATTTGCTACGAAGAGCTGACGCACGCGTCCAGCCTCAAGCCCGAGATCGTGGCGGGGCTCGACATCCTGATCATTCGCGAGCTCACTGGCGACATCTACTTCGGCCAGCCACGCGGTCGCCGCACGTCGCCCGATGGCGCCTTCAAGGGCGCGGACGAAGCCTTCGACACGATGCGCTATTCGCGGCCGGAGATCGAACGCATTGCGCATGTGGCCTTCCAGGCGGCGCGCAAGCGCAGCAAGAAGGTGTTGAGCGTCGACAAGGCCAACGTGCTGGAAACCTTCCAGTTCTGGCGCGATGTGGTCACCGAAGTGCATGCGCAGTACGCCGATGTCGAGCTCGAGCACATGTACGTCGACAACGCGGCGATGCAGCTGGTCAAAGCCCCCAAGCGGCTCGACGTGATCGTCACCGGCAACATGTTCGGCGACATCCTCAGTGATGAAGCGGCCATGCTCACCGGCTCGATCGGCATGCTGCCGTCGGCGTCGCTGAACGCGAAGAACCAGGGTCTGTACGAGCCCAGCCATGGCTCGGCGCCTGACATCGCGGGCAAGGGGATTGCCAATCCGCTTGCCACGATTCTTTCTGCTGCGATGATGCTGCGCTTCAGTTTGAATCAGGAAGCTGCTGCGCAACGCATCGAAGCGGCTGTCAAGGCTGTGCTGGCAAAAGGCCTGCGCACCACCGATATTTACAGTGCCGGGACCACCAAGGTCGGCACCAAGGAGATGGGCGACGCTGTGGTCGCCTGCCTGAAAGCGCAAGGCTGACGCTTCTTCACGTTTTCAGATCAACACAATCACAGACGATAGGAATCAAGATGGCTACGAGATTGGTCGGCCTGGTGGGCTGGCGAGGCATGGTGGGTTCAGTCCTGATGGACCGCATGCAGCAAGAGAACGACTTCGCATTGATCGAGCCGGTGTTCTTCAGCACCAGCAACGTCGGTGGCAAGGCGCCTGCCCAGGCAAAGAATGAAACGACGCTGCAAGACGGCTTCAACATCGACGCGCTGAAGCGCTGCGACATCATCATCACTGCGCAAGGCGGCGACTACACGAGCGAGGTGTTCCCCAAGCTTCGCGCTGCCGGCTGGAACGGTCATTGGATCGACGCCGCTTCCACGCTGCGCATGAAGGACGATGCCGTCATCATCCTCGACCCGATCAACATGCCGGTGATCCAGAAGGCACTGGCCTCTGGCGGGCGCAACTGGATCGGCGGCAACTGCACCGTGAGCTGCATGCTGATGGGCGTGGGCGCGCTCTACAAGGCCGGCCTCGTCGAATGGATGAGCACGCAGACCTACCAGGCCGCGTCGGGTGGTGGCGCACAGCACATGCGTGAGTTGCTCACGCAGTACGGCACGCTGAACGCCGAAGTGAAGGCGTTGCTCGACGACCCGAAGAGCGCCATCCTTGAGATCGACCGCAAGGTCATCGCGAAGCAGCGTGCCCTCACCGAAGCCGAGACCGCGAACTTCGGCGTGCCGCTCGGCGGCAGCCTCATCCCCTGGATCGACAAGGATCTCGGCAACGGCATGAGCAAGGAAGAGTGGAAGGGCATGGCCGAGACCAACAAGATCATGGGTCAAGGCGAGGGTTTCGGCACGCCCGCTGTGCCTGTTGATGGCTTCTGCGTGCGCGTGGGCGCGATGCGCTGCCACAGCCAGGCGCTGACCTTCAAGCTGAAGAAGGACGTTCCGCTGGCTGATATCGAGTCCATGATCGCCAACGACAACGAATGGGTGAAGTTCGTGCCGAACAACCGTGAGGCGACGATCCGCGATCTGACCCCCGTGGCCGTGACCGGCACGATGACCATCCCCGTCGGGCGTGTGCGCAAGCTGGCCATGGGCCCGGAATACCTGGGGGCGTTCACCATCGGTGACCAGCTTCTGTGGGGTGCCGCCGAGCCGCTGCGCCGCATGCTGCGCATTCTTTTGGCTGCTTGACATATGCTGGGCGCCCCCTGTTATCACGTTGCTGGGTCACAACAGGGGGCGGCTCTGGAACCTGTGAATCGCGCTTGCGGGCGAATGTCAGAGATTGCATGAGCTTGTCTTCGTATCTAGTTGATGTTATTGTGATTTCTACTATTACGGCCAGGAAACCCCGTGGTTAGCGTCAACAACAACTCTGAAAGCAGTGGGGCTCGCTCGGTTCCACCCCCGTCCTATTGGGAGACGCCTTGAAAAGAAACTCGCTGTACACAGGGCGATTCGCTCTGACCGGAGCGGCCCTCGCCGCCATGTGCCTCGTGGCCTCGAACGCCTGGGCCCTGGGCCTCGGGCGGCTGGATGTGCAGTCGGCGCTGGGCGAAAACCTGCGTGCCGAGATTGACGTCACCAGCATCACGCCAGAGGAAGCCAGCAACCTGAATGTGCGCGTGGCGCCGCCTGAGTCGTACCGCGCTGCCGGCGTCGACTACAACTCGGTGCTGCCGGGCACGCAGGTCGTCCTGCAGCGACGCGCCGACGGGCGCTCCTACCTGAGCGTGACCAGCGATCGGGCCGTCCAAGAGCCCTTCATCGACGTCATCCTCGAGATTTCGTGGTCTTCCGGGCGCCTCGTTCGCGAATACACCTTGCTGCTTGACCCGCCGGTGACGCGCACGGCGGCTTCTCCTGCGGCTTCCGAAGCCAGCACCTCGCCGGTGATCACGCCGGCCCCAAGCCAGGCGATTGCCACGGCCCCGCGAGCCGTCGAGCGCAAGCCGTCGACACCCCGTGCCTCGGCTTCGACCGGTGAATCTACCGGCGAAGTCCGCAAGCCAAGCGCGAAAGCGCCTGCCACGGCACCTGCCGAAGCCGGTGCCGATGAATACAAGGTTCGAGACGGCGATTCGCTGTCGCGCATTGCCGGTCGCACGCAACGTCCGGGCGTGTCGCTCGACCAGATGCTGGCCTCGCTGTACCAGGCCAACCCCGATGCCTTCGTCAACAGCAACATCAACCGCCTGAAGTCCGGCGTGGTGCTTGCTGTGCCTTCGGCCGACACTGCCAAGGCAGTCACCCCCGCTGAGGCACGCCAGCTGATCCAGGCGCAAAGCGCCGACTTCGGCACCTACCGCCAACGCCTCGCCGCAGCCGTGCCCGCCGCCAAGACGGATGGCACCGCCCGCCAAGCCAGCGGCAAGGTGCAGTCGTCTGTCGATGACCGCAAGGCGTCTGCAGCCCCCGCACCTGACAAGCTCGTCCTGAGCAAGGGCGTGAGCGCCAAAGCCTCGGCGCCGGAAGACAAGCTGTCCAAGGAACGCGAGAAGAAGGATGCCAGCGCTCGCGTGGCCGAACTTTCAAAGAACGTCGACGAATTGAAGAAGCTGTCGAGTGCGTCTGCCGCGGCATCGGGCAAGACCACTACGGCTGCTGCTGCACCCGCACCTGTCGCTCCGCCGCCGGTGGTCGTCCCGCCTGTGGCGCCGCCCAAGCCGCCGGTCGCGGCACCTGCTCCGGCGCCGGTTCCCGTGCCCCCGCCGCCCCCTCCCGCGCCGCCGCCTGCTCCGGTGGTAGCCGCCTCGGCCCCATCGCCCGTCGCCTCGGCGCCTGCTGCGGTCGTTGCCGCTGCATCAGCGGTAGCCAGCGCTGCGACTGAGCCTGCAAGCGCGCCGGTGGTAGCCGCAGCGGCTTCGCGTCCGGCAGTCGCCTCTGCACCGGTCGTTGCGCCCGCCGTCGAACCGCCAGGCCCGTTTGCGTCCTTGCTGGAAGACAACCCGCTGGTGCTGGCTGCCGGTGCAGCCTTGGTGGCGCTGCTCGCAGGCTTCGGCATCTATCGCTTTACCAAGCGTGCCAAGAAAGACAGTGGCGAGACATCGTTCCTCGAAAGCCGCTTGCAGCCCGATTCGTTCTTCGGCGCCAGCGGCGGCCAACGCATCGATACCCGCGATGCCGGCGGCGCTTCGTCGTCGATGAGCTACTCGCTGAGCCAGCTCGACGCGATTGGCGACGTCGATCCAGTGGCAGAAGCCGACGTGTACCTGGCCTACGGCCGCGACCTGCAGGCCGAAGAAATCCTCAAGGAGGCCATGCGTGCGAGCCCGGAGCGTCTGGCCATTCGCACCAAGTTGCTCGAGGTCTATGCCAAGCGTCGCGATACCAAGGGCTTCGAACTCCTGGCCACGCAGCTATTCGGCTTGACCGGCGGCCAAGGTGAAGACTGGGCCAAGGCGCAAGAGATCGGGCTGCAGATCGACCCCGACAACACGCTCTACCAGCCGGGCGGCAAGCCTGCTTCCGCTGAAGGTGACGGTCGCCCGACGGCTGAGTTGCTTGGTGCCAGCACCATGCCTCAATCGGTGCTGCCATCGCCTTCCGAGTTCGGCGCCAGCGGCAACGCCAGCAGCGGTTTCGACTCCACGTCGGGCAGTGCCGTTGACCTCGATCTCGACCTGGGTCTGTCGGACACGGCGCCCTCTTTGTCAGCACGGCCGGTTGAGCAGACTCAGCCGATGAATGTTGCGCAAGACATTCCTTCACTCGACGACATGAGCTTCAACCTTCCGCCGGCACCGCCGCCCATGGCTTCGGCACCGAGTTCGGGTTCCATGGACTTCGACCTGGGCAGCATCTCGCTCGACCTCGGTGAAGAAACCACGGTGGCTCAACCGAAGACCTCGCAACCCGCTCCGGTGTCATCCGATTTCGGCGCTATCGACCTTGGTGAAGCCATCGATGACGATGCCGACCCGATCGTCCGCAAGCTCGAACTGGCCGAGGAATTCCGCCAGATCGGCGACACGGAAGGCGCTCGCGATCTGCTGCAGGAAGTCGTAGCCAAGTCCAGCGGAGCCGTCAAGACGCGTGCGCAGGCCATGCTCCACGACCTGGGCTGATCGCCTGGGCTGCGCCGTTCGTCCCCTTCATTCGAACGGCGCAACTTGATCGCGCGATGAGGCTGGCATGAGGCTGGCACTGGGTATCAGCTACCGCGGGCAGGCGTACAACGGTTGGCAGAGCCAGCCCGATGGGCGCACTGTGCAAGACCAACTCGAATCGGCGCTGTCGCAGTTTGCGGCGGTGCCTGTTCGCACGATGTGCGCAGGGCGCACCGACACCGGCGTCCATGGCCTGAATCAGGTCATCCACATCGACCCGCCTGTGCAGCGCGAGCTGGTTTCGTGGGTGCGAGGCACCAATCGTTTTTTGCCGGCCGACATCGCGGTGCAGTGGTGCTGCGAGGTCGATGGCGACTTTCATGCGCGCAACAGCGCACTCGGCCGCCGCTACACCTATCTGCTGTTGGAGTCCGCTGTGCGGCCTGCCATCGAGTCTGGCGCGGCAGGGTGGACGCACCGCAGCTTGAACGCCGAAGTCATGCGCACCGCGGCCGCGGTATTGATCGGTGAACACGATTTCAGCGCCTTTCGCTCGTCCGAGTGCCAAGCGGCTTCTCCTGTGAAGCAGATGCGTTCGATCGGCATCCGTCGGGTCGGCGCCTACTGGCGTTTCGACTTCGACGGCTCGGCCTTTCTGCACCACATGGTGCGCAACGTCATGGGCTGCCTGGTGGCGATCGGCAGCGGCCAGCAGGTGCCGCAATGGATGTCGGCGGTGCTTGCCTCTCGTTCTCGCAAAGCGGCGGCTCCCACGTTTCCCGCCGATGGTCTGTATTTCGTGGGGCCGTACTACGATCCACGTTTTGCATTGCCCACGCACACACCGGCCATGCACTGGTTGCCGCACACATGAACGCCCGCACCCGAATCAAGATCTGCGGCCTGACCCGCGAGGCCGACGTCGATGCTGCGGTCGAAGCCGGGGCCGATGCGGTGGGCTTCGTTCTTTATGAGCGCAGCCCACGTCACGTCACCGCCCAGCGCGCTGCAGTGCTTGCCAGGCGCCTGCCGCCTTTTGTGACGCCAGTGGTCTTGGTCGTCAATGCTGAAGCTTCGCTGATCCAGTCTGTGGTGCAAGCCATTCCCGATCTGCTGCTTCAGTTCCATGGTGACGAAACACCCGCCGATTGCCGTGCGTCAGGCAGGTCTTTCCTGCGTGCCGCACGCATGGCGCTGGGTTTCGATTTGTTAGACTTCGCCGCTCAGTACCCGCACGCCCAGGGGCTGTTGCTCGACGCCCATGTCGAGAGCTACGGGGGCGGTGGAAAGGTCTTCGATTGGTCACTCATTCCTCAAAACGTGCCCCGTCCAGTCGTTTTGTCTGGTGGGTTGCATGCCGGAAATGTGATCGAAGGCATCTTTCAGGTGCGGCCATCGG
>Ga0307515_10001534_pt1 | contig 51647 bp, 52 predicted proteins | sample 17_EM_MG_FD_194513 | JGI IMG/M metagenome (GOLD analysis project Ga0307515, IMG submission 194513) | Populus trichocarpa ectomycorrhiza microbial communities from riparian zone in the Pacific Northwest, United States - 17_EM | ecosystem: Host-associated > Plants > Roots > Unclassified | place...
GGCAAGCTGGTCACGCTGATGCCGCGCTACGCGGCGCTGCATGACGTGTCGAACGGCGACCTCTGCGCCGTGCCGCTCAAGGAGCGCGACTTCGCCCAGACCGCGACGAGCCTCGTCACCTTTCCGACGCAGCGGCTGTCGCTGGCCGCGCGCGCACTGCTGGAGCTGCTCGCCACGGCCATGGGCCGCTACGGCGGCAAGTCGGCCGGGCGTTCTGATTTCGGCAACGGGCGCGTGCCCGAATCGATCTTCTCGCCAGCGCAGCCGCTTCCTACACTGGACGCGGACCTGGAGAGACTGAATGGCGGACGAGGCTGAGCTGGTGAACTTTCCCGATGGGGGCTACCGCTACTTGAAGGGTGTGTACCAGTACTCGGGCGGCGTGGCCGCGCAGCCGGGCCATGCCATCGATCGCGTGCTGTTCCCACGGCCGATGCCGCTGACCGAAGGCTTCAAGGCGATCGCGGCTCACCTGGCCTCGGTGGGGCGCCCGCTCACGGCCCTGTGTGCCTGCGAGCTGCGCTCGCCGGCCCCGTTCTCCGAAGCGGGCTTCGACGCGTTCAACCGGCGCTACGCGGACACCCTCGAAACCTGGGGCCTGCTGCGCGAAGACCGCAACCCGGTGGCGCGCACCAATGTCTGTCCGCTGGTGAACGTGCCCGCCGCGCCGGCTTTCCATGCCTTCTGCTACACCGTCGACGTTGACGCGACGACGGGCCCGGCAAGCTTCGTGGTGTCGGGCGGCGGCGAGGCTCGCGATGGCCAGGCGAGTTACCGGGAAGGCATGGTGCGGCTCGGCGACACCAGCCTCGAGGGCCTGCGCGACAAGCTTCGCTACGTGATGACCGAGATGGAGCGGCGCGCCGCCGCACTCGGCTTCGGCTGGGCCGACGCGAGCGTCGTGCAGGCCTACACGGTGCACGACATCGGCGCGCTGGTAGAAGACGAAATCATCCGGCGCGGCAACTTGTCGGGCGGCCTGACCTGGCATCTGACGCGCCCACCGATCGTCGACATGGAAGTCGAAATGGACCTGCGCCGCGTGCGCTGCGAGCGCCTGTGGTCACACGCCTGATGCCATCCACCTTTGTTCTGAACGGGAGTTCTTCGTGAAGCATGCTGTTGCCGCCCTTGGTCTGAAACCCCTGGCCACCTGCGCCGCGTTGTTGACGCTGGCCCTCATGCAGCCTGCTGCGTTCGCGCAGGACAAGACGCTGCGCATCGCGATGACGGCCGCCGACATCCCGCGCACCCTGGGTCAGCCTGACCAGGGTTTCGAAGGCAACCGCTTCACCGGCATCCCGATCTACGACTCGCTCACGCAATGGGATTTGTCGAAGACGGATGCGCCCAGCACGGTGATCCCCGGGCTCGCGAGTTCCTGGGCGGTCGACGCGAAGGACAAGACCAAATGGGTCTTCAAGCTGCGCCCCGGTGTCAAGTTCCATGACGGCTCGGCTTTCACCGCCGACGCCGTCGTCTGGAACGTGCGCAAGGTGCTCGACAAGGACGCGCCGCATTTCGATCCCAGCCAAGTGGGCGTGACCGCCTCGCGCATGCCCACGCTGGTCTCGGCGCGCAAGGTCGATGACCTGACGGTCGAACTGACGACGTCCGAGCCCGATGCCTTCCTGCCGATCAACCTGACGAATCTGTTCATGGCCTCGCCGGCCCAGTGGGAGGCCAAGCTCAAGGCGGTGCCTGCCAATGTCACGGCGCCAGCCGAGCGTGCGAAGGCCGCCTGGAGCGCCTTCGCGGCCGACCCGTCGGGCTCGGGGCCGTTCAAGGTCACGCGCTTCCTGGCGCGCGAACGCCTGGAGCTGGCCGCGAACAAGAGCTACTGGGACGCGAAGCGCGTGCCGAAGATCGACAAGGTCGTGCTGCTGCCGATGCCCGAAGCCAATGCACGCACCGCCGCGCTGCTCGGCGGCCAGGTCGACTGGATCGAAGCACCGGCGCCCGACGCGATGGCGCAGATCACGCAGCGCGGCTTCAAGATCTATTCGAACGCGCAGCCGCACGTCTGGCCCTGGCAGCTGTCGTTCGTCGAAGGCTCGCCCTGGCTCGACAAGCGCGTGCGCCAGGCGGCCAATCTGTGTGTCGACCGCGACGGCCTGAAGCAGCTGCTGGGCGGCATGATGGCCGAGCCCAAGGGCACGGTGCCGCCGGGTCATCCGTGGTGGGGCAACCCCAAGTTCGACATCAAGTACGACGTCAAGGCCGCGCAGGCGCTGATGACGCAGGCCGGCTTCTCGGCGGCCAAGCCCGTCAAGGTCAAGGTCCAGATCTCGGCATCGGGCTCGGGCCAGATGCAGCCGCTGCCGATGAACGAGTTCGTGCAGCAGTCGCTGAAGCAGTGCTTCTTCGACGTGCAGTTCGACGTGATCGAATGGAACACGCTGTTCACCAACTGGCGCAAGGGCGCGAAGGACGCGTCGGCCAATGGCTCGACTGCGGTCAACATCAGCTTCGCCGCGATGGACCCGTTCTTCGCGATGGTTCGCTTCGCGAGCACCAAGACCTACCCGCCGGTGTCGAACAACTGGGGCTACTACGGCAACGCCGAGGTCGACAAGCTGGTGGCCGATGCCCGCACCGCTTTCGACGACAAGGCCCGCGATGCGGCGCTGGCCAAGCTGCACGCACGCATCGTGGAGGACGCGCCCTTCGTCTGGATCGCGCACGACGTGGGTCCGCGCGCGATGTCGCCCAAGGTCAAGAATGTCGTCCAGCCCAAGAGCTGGTTCATCGACATTGCCACGATGACGATGGATTGAAACTGCTGCCCGCCGCACCACTCCGCCATGTTCGCCTACCTTCTGCGCCGCGTCTTCTACGCCCTTCCGATCATGGTCGGCGTGGCCCTGGTCTGCTTTGCGCTCGTCCACCTGGCGCCGGGCGATCCGCTGGTGTCGATCCTGCCGCCCGACGCGTCGGCCGAGCTGCAGGCGCGGCTGCGCGAGATCTACGGCTTCAACCGCTCGCTGCCCGAGCAGTTCGCGATGTGGGTCTGGCGTGCGCTGCACGGTGATCTCGGCGTGTCGATCGCGAGCAACCGCCCGGTGGCCAGCGAGGTGCTGACGGCGGTCGGCAACACGCTGCGCCTGGCGGTGGTGGCCACCGCGATCGGCTTCGTGCTCGGCTGCCTGTTCGGCTTCGTCGCCGGCTACAACCGCAACTCCTGGCTCGACCGCGGGGCCTCGATGCTGTCGATCCTGGGCGTCAGCGTGCCGCACTACTGGCTGGGCATGGTGATGGTGATCGTCTTCTCGTCGCAGCTGATGTGGCTGCCCGCCACCGGCGCCGGGCCCGGTGGCTCGAACGACTGGGCCTGGGACTGGGAACATCTGCAGTTCCTGGTGCTGCCGGCGATCACGATGTCGGTGATCCCGATGGGCATCATCGCGCGCACGGTGCGCGCGCTGGTGGCCGACATCCTGGCCCAGGAATTCATCGTCGGCCTGCGCGCGAAGGGCCTCACGCACTCCGGCGTGTTCCGCCACATGGTCAAGAACGCGGCCCCCACGGCACTCGCCGTGATGGGGCTGCAGCTGGGCTACCTGCTGGGCGGCTCGATCCTGATCGAGACCGTCTTCTCCTGGCCCGGCACGGGCTTCCTGCTGAACTCGGCCATCTTCCAGCGCGACCTGCCGCTGCTGCAGGGCACGATTCTGGTACTGGCGCTGTTCTTCGTGGTTCTGAACTTGCTGGTCGACGTGCTGCAGACGCTGCTCGACCCGCGCATCGCTCGCGCCTGACGACGAATGGGACCATGGCAATCGTGACAGCCTCTTCTTCGCTGGCCGCCGCTGAAGCGGCGCTGCCGATGCAGCGCTCGCGCGGCTACTGGGCCTCTGCGGCACTGCGCTTCACGCGCGATCCGGTTGCGATGGGCGCCGCGCTGGTGGTTCTGCTGCTCGTCGCGCTGGCCGTCTTCGGCCCGTGGCTGGCACCGGCCGACCCGTATCAGGCGGCCATGCTCAAACGGCTCAAGCCGATCGGCACGCCGGGCCTGCTGCTGGGCAGCGACGAGCTCGGCCGCGACATGCTGTCGCGCCTGATCGTCGGCGCGCGGCTGTCGCTGTTCATCGGCATCACGCCGGTGATCTTCGCCTTTGGCATCGGCGCCGCGATCGGCATCCTGGCGGGCTACGCGGGCGGCCTGGTCAACACGGCCATCATGCGCACGATCGACGTGTTCTACGCCTTCCCGTCGGTGCTGCTCGCGATTGCGCTGTCGGGCGTGCTGGGCGCGGGCGTCGTCAACTCGCTCATTTCGCTGACCATCGTCTTCATCCCGCAGATTGCGCGCGTGGCCGAAAGCGTGACCACGCAGGTGCGCGGTCGCGACTACGTGGAGGCGGCCCGCGCCTCCGGGGCCGGCGCCTTCACCATCGTGCGCGTGCACGTGCTGGGCAACGTGCTGGGGCCGGTCTTCGTCTACGCCACCAGCCTGATCGCGGTGTCGATGATCCTGGCCTCAGGGCTCTCGTTCCTCGGCCTGGGCGTGAAGCCGCCCGAGCCCGAGTGGGGCCTGATGCTCAATACGCTGCGCACCGCGATCTACGTCCAGCCCTGGGTGGCGGCGCTGCCCGGCGCGATGATCTTCATCACGTCGATCTCGTTCAACCTGCTCTCGGACGGGCTGCGTTCGGCGATGGACAACAAGGGCTGATGCGATGCAAGCCATGCAAGCGACAACCGACGTCATCGGCAGCCCGGCGCAGCCGCTGCTCACGATCAGCGGGCTGCAAAAGCACTTCCCGCTGAAGAAGGACGCCTTGGGCCGCGGCGGCGGCGTGGTGCGTGCCGTCGACGGTGTCGACTTCGAGGTGTTCAAGGGCGAAACGCTCGGCGTCGTCGGCGAGTCCGGCTGCGGCAAGTCGACGACCGCGCGCCTGCTGATGCAATTGATGGCGCCGACCGCTGGCGAGGTGGTGTTCGACGGCCGCGCCGTCGGCGGCCGCGATCTGCCGCTGAAGGAATTCCGTCGCCAGGTGCAGATGGTGTTCCAGGACAGCTACGCGTCGCTGAACCCGCGCCTCACGATCGAGGACTCTGTTGCCTTCGGTCCGCAGGTGCACGGCGTCGCGCACGACGAGGCGGTGCGCCGCGCGCGCGACCTGCTCGCCCGTGTCGGCCTGGAGCCGCGACGCTTTGCCGAACGCTATCCGCACGAGTTGTCGGGCGGCCAGCGCCAGCGCGTCAACATCGCGCGTGCGCTGGCGTTGCAGCCGCGCGTGGTGATCCTCGACGAGGCCGTGTCGGCGCTCGACAAGTCGGTCGAGGCGCAGGTCATCAACCTGCTGCTCGACCTGAAGGCCGAGTTCGGGCTGACCTACATCTTCATCAGCCACGACCTCAACGTGGTGCGCTACATGAGCGACCGCGTGATGGTGATGTACCTGGGGCAAGTCGCCGAGATCGGCCCGTCGGACCGGCTCTACGAAGCACCGGCGCACCCCTACACGCGCGCGCTGCTGTCTTCGATGCCTTCGATGGACCCGGACCACCGCACCGAAGAGGCGGCGTTGGCCGGCGACCCCCCGAACCCCATCAACCCGCCTTCGGGCTGCCGCTTTCATCCGCGCTGCGCGATGGCCGCGCCGGTCTGCAGCCAGCGCGTGCCCGCGCGGGCGCACACGAGCGCGCTGCACGCTGTCAGTTGCCTGATGCATGAGCCTGGCAGCGGTCATCCAGCGGCCGGGGCCATGGGCCAGGCCGCCTGATCGTCACGTCCAACCCGTACAACGGTACCGCCATGTCAGCCAAGCCTCCGACTTCCGCCGCGTCCGAACCGATGGTGAGCCTGCGCGACCTCAGCGTCAGCTTCTCGGGTGGCCGCAAGCCCGTGCAGGCCGTCAGCGGCGTGAGCCTCGAGGTGCAGCGCGGCGAGGTGGTCGCGCTGATCGGCGAGTCGGGCTCAGGCAAGAGCGTGACCCTGCGCACGCTGCTGCGCCTGCACCCGGAGCGCCGCACGCGCATCGGCGGCCAGGTCCGCGTCGCAGGCCGCGACGTGCTCGCGATGTCGCAGGCCGAACTCGCGGACTTCCGCGGCAAGGTGGCCTCGATGATCTTCCAGGAACCACTGCTGGCGCTGGACCCCGTCTACTCCGTCGGCGCGCAGATCGTCGAATCGATCCGCCGGCACGAACCGGTGTCGGCCACTGAGGCCCATCAGCGCGCCCTGGCCTTGTTCGAGCGGGTGCGCATCCCGAGCCCGGAGCGCCGCCTGCAGGCCTATCCGCACGAGATGTCGGGCGGCATGCGCCAGCGCGCGATGATTGCCCTGGCGCTGGCCTGCCGACCGCAGCTGCTGCTGGCCGACGAGCCCACCACCGCGCTGGACGCCACGGTGCAGATCCAGATCCTGCTGCTGCTGCGCGAGCTGCAGCGCGACCTGGGCCTGTCGGTGCTGTTCGTCACGCACGACATCGGCGCGGCCATCGAGGTGGCAGACCGCATCGCCGTGATGTACGCGGGAAGAATCGTCGAGGAAGGCACGGCACGCGAGCTGATCCGGTCGCCGCGCCACCCCTACACGATCGCGCTGCTGAAGAGCCGCGCGCATGGTGCGATGGCGCGGGGCAGCCGCCTCGAAACGATTGGCGGTGCGCCTCCCGATCTGTCCGCCCTGCCGCCGGGCTGCGCCTTCGCCGAGCGCTGCACGCTTGCCAGCAACGCCTGCCGGGCAGCCCAACCGCCGGCGGTCGAACTGGCGCCGGGCCATCGCGCGCGCTGCATCCACACCGACGCCGCCGCAGCCACCGCGCCCGTCGTGGCCGCCTGAGTGTCTCTTCACCCCTGACGGCCTTGCCCATTCCCATGCCCTTGCACGACCCTGCCCACGCCTTCGTTCCCTACCCCGATGTCGCCGTAGCACGCGCCGCGACCGGCCCGCTCGCCGAGCTCAGCTTCGGCGTCAAGGACTTGTTCGATGTTGCCGGCTATCCGACGGGCGGCGGCAGCCCAACGGTGCTCGCGATGTCGGGCATCAAGACCCGCACCGCACCCACCGTGCAGCAGCTGCTGGATGCCGGCGCCCGCTTCGTGGGCAAGACCGTGACCGACGAACTCGCGTTCTCGATGAACGGCAACAACGCGCACTTCGGTGCGCCGATCAACGGGGCTGCGAAGGACCGCATCACCGGCGGTTCCTCGTCCGGCTCGGCGTCGGCCGTGTCCTCGGGCCTGTGCGACTTTGCAATCGGCACCGACACCGGCGGCTCGGTGCGCGCCCCGGCCAGCCACTGTGGCCTGTACGGTCTGCGCCCGACGCACGGCCGCATCAGCCTCGAAGGCGCGCTCGACCTGGCCCCCAGCCTGGACAGCTGCGGCTGGTTCGCGCGCGACATCGGCACCTTCGCGCGCGTAGCCGACGTGCTGCTGGGGCCCGATGCGGCAGCGCTGCCGGCCGCCGTGCGGCTGCTCTGGCCGCAGGACGTGTGGGCGCTGCTGAAAGCGCCTGTGGCGCAGGCGCTCGAAACCGCCGCACAGCGCGTGCAGTCCGTGCTCGGGCAGGCCGCACCGGTGGCGCAGGTGGCACTCGAATCCTGGGACGCGATGTACTGGAGCTTCCGCTACGTGCAGGGGCGCGAAGCCTGGCTCACCGACGGCCCGCTGATCGAGCGCCACGCGCCGCGGCTCGGCCCCGGCGTCGCCGAGCGCTTCGCCTGGTCACGCACGGTCAGCGACGAGCAGGTCGGCAAGGCACGTTCCTTCCGCCACGACTTCCGCTCGAAGCTGGCGCAGGCGTTGGGCAGCGACGGCGTGCTGCTGATACCTTCCATGCCCGATATCGCGCCGCTGCGCAGCGCCACCGAGAGCAGCCTGGAAGACTATCGCAACGACGCGGTCCGCTTGTTGTGCATCGCAGGGCTGAGCGGCTTTCCGCAACTGTCGATGCCGCTGGCTCGCCGCGACGGCGCCCCGCTCGGCATTTCGCTGCTGGGCCCGGCTGGGTCGGATCGGTCGTTGATTACGCTCGCGGAGCGCCTTGCGGCGTAAGGCATCTCGCCCTGCGCTGCCCGATCGCTGGTGGATTCCATCTCCAGAATCGTCCATGGCCGGTCTTTACTCGCTGCAGACGCAATCAAGCTCACCGAGCGTTCCCGACGGGCGCCATCCTCTCGACATTCGGTGCGTGATGCGCCGGACCCAGTACAACGTGATGGCTGTGCTCGTCTGCCCCTCCGGCCGGGTCGAGTCCGTCAGCGACGGCTCGCACCGATCAGCACGAACACCATGGTTGTCGGTCGACTGCTCTTGTTGCGCCACGCGTGCCGCGTGCCGCACTGCACGGCAACGTCACCGGCCGTGAGAAGCGTCTGCACGCCGTCGTCGAGCTCGAGCCAGATCTCTCCGTCGAGCACGATGTCGTAGTCGACGGATTCGGTGGTGTGCATGCCGGGGTGCGCTCGCTCGAACAGTTCGGCCAGGCCGGGCAAATGCTGCGCGTATTCAGCGCCGGCGGACACCGGATCGAAGCGCGGGTCGGCCATGACGGCGTCGGGTGGGAACGTCACGATCAGCAGCCGGGTTTCGCCGGGCGCCGGGGTGACGCGCAGGCCCGGTGGCGCCGCCTCGTTGCCAACATGGGGCAGCTGCGGCACAGGCGCGGTGGCCCAGGCAACGGCGGAGACCAGGCCTGGCGTCGCAAGGTGGACATGCGCGTTGGGCACGGGCGCATCGCTCACGATCACCGACTTGCCGTTGACGATGCCGGTCAGGACCCGGCGCGGAAGCTCAGCCGGGGTTGCCATACTCGACATAGCGAAGTCCTTCCTGCGCCAGGCGCGGGCGCATGTTGTTGATGTCCAGGCTCAGTTCGCCGGCGGCGTAGCGCTGCCGCTTGGCGGCTTCCTCGCGCTCCCGGGCTTCGGCCCGGGCCGCCACATCCGCAGCGTGGGTGCGCGGCACGACGCAGACACCGTCGTCGTCGGCGACGATCACGTCGCCCGGATGAATCAACGCGCCGCCGCAGACGAGCGGCACCTGCACGTTCCCCAGCGTTTGCTTGACCGTCCCCTGCGCGAAGACGGCCCGAGACCAGACTGGGAAGCCCATCTCGGTGAGCGAGGCCACGTCGCGCACGCCGGCATCGATGACGAGCCCGCGCACGCCGCGCGCCACAAGCGCCGAGGCCAACAAGTCGCCGAAGTACCCGTCCTCGCAGGGCGAGGTAGGCGCCACGACGAGGATGTCGCCGGGTCGCGCCTGTTCCACGGCGACGTGAATCGTCCAGTTGTCGCCGGGGGCCACTTCACAGGTGAGCGCGTTGCCGGCGATCTTCGCCGGTCGGTAAATGGGCCGCAACGCCGAGGCCAGCAGACCTTTGCGGCCCTGCGCTTCGTGCACGGTGGAAACGCCCAGTGCTGCCAGGCGAGCCACGAGCGCTTCATCGGCACGCGGCGTGTTTGTGACGACGATCGCCATCCTGTCGTTCCCCTTCTACGGTTGCGGCGCGTGCACTTCAGGGCACGATGACGTAGTTGCTGAACCCGCCGTGGCGGGCGCTGATGCCGGAGATGGCTTGGTTGACATCCTGCAGCCGGGCGACCTCGTGTTCGAGGATCGAGAGGTCGATGGTCTTCGAGCGGATCATCTCGACCATGTCGTAGCCCTCCGTCGACGTGAACCAGGCCGAGCCGATCAGCTTCATCGAGTTGTCCATCAGCCACTTCATGTCGATCGGCAGCTTGCCGACCGTGCCGCCGATGTTGACGATGGTGCCGCCACGCGCCACGCCATGCATCGCGTCGTCGAAGACGTCCAGCGAAACGGCGGCTCCCAGGGTGTCGACCATGAAGTGGGCGCCGTGCCCGTCGGTGCGGCTGCGCACCCAGGGCGCGATCGGTCTGTCTTCGGTGGAGAAGACCTCGATGCGATGCGGCGCCAGCGCCTTCACGCGTTCAAGCAACGCGCGGTTGCGGCCGGTGCCGAGGATGCGGCTCGCGCCCATGGCCAGCGCGAACAGCGTGGCCCCGAGCCCCAGCGTGCCCGAGACGCCGTTGATGATCAGCGACTTGCCGGCCAGGTGGCCGAACTTGCGCAATGCCGCATAGGCCGTGCCGAGGTAGCCCAGGCGCGCGCCTTCCTCGAACGAGATGTCGTCCGCCAGCTTCACGATCGCGTACTGCGGCGCCGCCATGTACTCGCAGAAGCCGCCGTGCGGGTACAGGTCGTAGATCGTCTGCGACTTCTCTTTCGAGAAGCCGAAGTAGCCGTTGAAGACGAAGTACTCACAAGCGACTCGGTTGTCGGACAGGCACGCCGGACAGGCACCGCACGCCCGCACCGGGTTCACGTAGACGCGGTCGCCCGGTTTCAACCCGACCACTTGCGACCCCACCTCGGCGATCACGCCGGCCGGGTCCAGGCCGAAGACGGCCGGCAATTCGGGCTGCGGCAGGTGCGGGCACCAGGTCGGCCAGTTGGCCAGCACGTTGCCCAGATTCGGCACCATGCCGCAGGCCATGACGCGCACCAGCACGTCGGTGGCCTGCGGCACGGGGCGCGGCACGGTGTCGATGGTCATCGGGGCGCCCACGGCGTGCATGCGTGCAGCGCGCATTGTCTTTTCGGTCAATTGCTGTCTCCTGTGATCGCAGCGGGCCGCAAGGGGCGGCCTTCACGCCGAGCCTTGACAAATCCGCGTCAGTTTTCAGATACTAGCCGGTATCGCAGCACGCAACAAGACATGTGCGTCAGCAGATTCCCTAGGCGCCAGCAACAGGAGATAACGCATGAACACTCCCACGTACCTGACCAACACCTGGTACGCCGTGGCCTTCAGCTATGAGCTGTGCGCGACGCCGTTGCAGCGCACGCTGCTCGGCGAACCGGTGGCGCTGTACCGCGGCGCTTCGGGGCGCGCCGCCGCGCTGCTGGACCGATGCCCGCACCGCTTCGCACCGTTGCACAAGGGCCAGGTGTTCGGCGACGACCTGCGCTGCCCGTACCACGGCCTGCGGTTCGATCCGCACGGTGCCTGCGTGCACAACCCGATCGGCGAGGGCAAGATTCCGAAGGCCGCGTGCGTGCGCAGCTTCCCGCTCGCCGAACGCGACGGCATCGTCTGGATGTGGTGGGGAGACGCGGCACCCGACGAGTCGAAGATCCGCCGCTGGCCCGAGTTCGACGATGCGTCGCGCTACGCCTGCGTGCGCGGCTACATCGGCGTGCGCTGCGAATACCAGTTGGTGGCCGACAACCTGCTCGACCTGAGCCACGCCGAGTTCCTTCACCCGTACCTTGCCACCGAAGGCTTCAACCGGCGCACGCAGTACTCGATGGAGCAGCAGGGCAGCACGGTGATCGCGCGCAACTGGCGGCCCAGTGAACCGATCAGCCAGCTGTTCGCCTTTGCCTATGGCGACGGCGCGCCCACGCATGTCGACCACTTGTCGATCGTGAAGTGGGAGCCGCCGTCGACGCTGCGGCTGGAGATCGGCGTCACCCGCCCCGGCCAGCCGCCGGAGGAAGGACCGCGTTCGTTCCAGGCCCACCTGATCACGCCGGAGACCGCGGGCAGTTGCCATTACTTCTGGACCTGGGCGCGCGACTTCAGGCTCGACGATCCCGAGTTCTCGGGCCGGCTGCAAGCCAACCTGCAGAACGCTTTCGAGACCGAAGACGAGCCGATGATCGAGGCCCAGTTCGCGAACATGGGCGGCCAGGCGCTCGAAGCGCTGAAGCCGGTGCTGCTCCCCACCGACTCGGCTTCCTTGCGCGCACGCCGCGTGCTTCAGCAGCTGATAGCCCAGCAAGGCACTGCAACGCAGCAGGCCGCCGCGTGATCGACGTCGTCGTCACGCAGCGCCGCGACGAAGCCGAAGGCATCTGCAGCTTCGAGCTGGCTGCCGTCGACGGCGCGCCGCTGCCGCCCTTCGAGCCCGGCGCCCACATCGACGTGCACCTGCCTGCCGGGCTGATCCGCCAGTATTCGCTGTGCCCGCCGGCCGAGCGGCCGGGCCGCTACCTGGTCGCCGTGCTGCGCGAACCCGCGTCGCGCGGCGGCTCGGCCGCGATGCATGCGCTGCAGGTCGGCGCGCGCCTGCGCATCGGCCTGCCGCGCAACCACTTTCCGCTCGCTCCCGACGCCGAGTACTCGGTGCTGCTCGCCGGCGGCATCGGCATCACGCCGCTGCTCTCGATGGCCGAGCATCTGGCAGCACGCGGGCGCACATTCACCCTGCACTACTGCACGCGCTCGGCCTCGCGCATGGCGTTCTCGGGTCGTATCCAGGGCAGCGCGCTGGCCCGCCACGCCCACTTCCACTTCGACGACCAGGGCATCGAGCAGAAGCTGGATCTCGACGCGGCACTCGGGCCACCACCGCCGGGCGTGCACCTGTACGTCTGCGGCCCGTCGGGCTTCATGGACTGGGTGCTGGCCGGCGCGCGGGCGCGTGGCTGGCCCGAAGGGCAGCTGCACCGCGAATACTTCGCGGCGCCGGTGCGAACCGACGAAGCAATCGACTCCGCCTTCGAGGTGCAGATCGGCCGCGGCGGCCCCAGCTACACCGTGCCGGCGGGCCGCAGCGTGATCGAGATTCTTGCTGCGAAAGGCGTGGAGATTCCCGTGTCCTGCGAGCAAGGTGTCTGCGGCACCTGCTTGACACGCGTGCTCGACGGTGAGCCGGAGCACCGCGACTCCTTTCTCACCGAGCAGGAACGCGCCGCCAACGACTGTTTCACCCCCTGCTGCTCGCGCTCGCGCTCCAGCCGGCTGGTCCTCGACCTCTGATCCCACCCTTTCAGGAGACAAAACCATGGCAGACGACACCAAGGCAACGCCGATCAGGCTCGCCGGGGGCGCCCTCGGATTCAACTGGCTTCCGGTCTTCGTTGCGCGCGAGCGCGGCATCTTCAAGAGGCACGGACTCGACGTCGAACTGTGCCGGCTCGGCAGCGTCGACAAGGCCACCGCAGCCGTGCGCAGCGGTGATGCCGAGCTGGCGATCTCGCCGCCCGAGGGCGTGCTGGCGGACGCCGTTGCCGGCGGCAACCTGCGCCTCGTCGCGGCCAACTGCAACTGTCTTCCGCTCACGCTGGTAGCCAACGCGCGCATCAGGCGCATCGAAGAACTCAAGGGTGCGGTGCTCGGCACGTCTTCGCTCACCGAGGGCACGGCGATCTACACCCGCGAGATGCTGGCGCAGCATGGGCTGCAGTACCCGCAGGACTACAGCTTCGCACTCGCCGGCGTGCACCAGGGGCGCTGGAAGGCACTGCAGGAAGGCACGATCGATGCCGCCGTGCAACCGCCGCCCTTCAACTTCCTGGCGATCGACGCCGGCTACACCGACCTGGGCGAGGTCAGCGACTACCTGCCCGAGATCGCCTTCACGGCGGTGCTGGGCCGGCTCGAATGGGTGCAGCCCAACGATGCAGCGGTGGTCGCCCTGCTGCGTGCGCTGGCCGAGGCCACCGCCCTGGTCTACGACGAGAGCAACGACGCGAGCACCGTGCCGATCATGATGGAAGTGACCCAGGCCGACGGCGCCTACGCGAAGCGCGCGCTCGACTACATGCGCGGCAAGAGCGCCTTCGCGCGTTCGCTGGAGATTCCGCCGAGCGCGCTCGACAAGTCCATCGAGTTGATGGTCAAGGCAGGTCTGCTCGACGAGGCCGCGCAGGACAAGGCGCGCCGGGCGTGGGACCCACGCTGGGCTCGGCGCGCCGCCTCGGTGGCGCCGTGATGGGGGCCCGATGGACACCATCACCTTCGATCCGCTGGCCGTTCTGCGCGTGCTGTGCGGCCTGTGGTTCATCCCGCATTGCATCGGCAAGCTGCGCAACATCGGACCGGCATCGCAAACCTTCGCGAAAGCCGGGTTGCGCCCGGCGCGCGCTTTCGTGATCCTGACGATTGCGATGGAGGTGCTGGCAGGCGCCGGCCTGGCGCTGAACATCCAGCCGCGGCTCGCTGCCGCGATGGCGGTCGCCGTGCTTGCCGGTGCGAGCTATGCCGTGCTGACGATCAACGGCTTCAACTGGCGCTGGCAGAAACAGGGTCCGGAGTACATGCTGTTCTGGGCGATCGCCTGCGCACTGGCGGTCTCGCGCTAAGATACGCAACGGTATCCAAAGTCTCGGGAGGCCCGTCGTTGGCTCGTTTGTCCAGGGAAGAAAGCCGCGCGCTGACGCGCGAGAAGTTGCTCGCCTCGGCGGCCGTGGTTGTCGCCCGCGAGGGCTACGAGAGCGCCTCGATCGACCGCATCGCTGACGAGGCGGGCTTCAGCAAGGGCGCGTTCTACTCGAACTTCGCGAGCAAGGAAGAGATCGTCCTCGAACTGCTCGAGACCCATTCGGTGCGGGACGTGACCGAGATCGCCGGCTTGATCGGCGATTCGCCGGACCCATCGCGGATGATCGAAGTCATCAGCGAATGGGCCCAGCAGCGCGCGATCGATCCGAGCTGGGGCATGCTGGCACTCGAGCTGTTCCGCCGCGCGCGTCGCGACAAGACCTTCAGCCCGCGTCACGCCAAGCTGTTCCGCGCCCAGTGGCGTGGGCTGGGTGAGATCCTGATGAACATGTTCCCCGAAGGCCAGGCCCCGGCCAACGCCGAGACCTTGGGCGGCGTGGTGTTCGAGCTGACCTACGGTGTGGCGGCCCCGTTCATGAACGGGCCGACGACACGCGACATGGTCCGGCTCGTGCTCACGGGCCTGAACCGCGCCTACGGCAAGCAGCCGTCGGCCGCACCGGCCAAGCGAACGGCAGCCGCCCCCCGTCGCGTGGGCGCGGCTTCGAAGAAGAAGGCCGCGGCCTGAACGGCACGGCGCGCTACAGCCCGCGCGCCTTCAGCATCGCGTCGAGCCGTGGGTAGACCCGGCGGGCGTTCGACTCGAACACCCGACCCTTGTGGTCTGCCGGCACCGGCAGCGCGTCGACGTAGCGCCGCGTGTCGTCGAACGGTTGGCCGGTCGTCGGGTCGATGCCGCGCACGGCGCCGATCATCTCCGAGCCGAAGAGGATGTTGTCGACGCTGATCACGTCGAACAGCAGCTTGATGCCCGGCAGGTGGTAGACGCAGGTGTCGAAGAACACGTTCTTCATCAGGTGCTCGCGCAGATCCGGCTTCTGGAGCATCTGGGCCAGGCCGCGATAGCGCCCCCAGTGGTACGGCACCGCGCCGCCGCCGTGAGGAATCACGAACCGCAAGCTCGGAAAGTCGCGGAACAGATCGCCCTGCAAGAGCTGCATGAAGGCCGTCGTGTCGGCGTTGATGTAGTGCGCACCGGTCGTGTGGAAGCAGCTGTTGCAAGACCCGGAGACGTGGACCATTGCCGGCACGTCGAGTTCGACCAGCTTCTCGTACAGCGGATACCAGCTCCGGTCGGTCAGCGCCGGCGTGCGCCAGTGTCCCCCGGACGGATCGGGGTTCAGATTGCAGCCGACGAAGCCGAGTTCGAGCACGCAGCGCTCCAGCTCGGCGACGCAGTCGGCCACCGGCGCCAGCGGTGACTGCGGCAGCTGGCAGACGCCGACGAAGTGCCGTGGGAACAGCGCGACCGCACGAGCCACCAGGTCGTTGCAGGCGCGCGTCCAGACGCTGCTCGTCTGCCCGTCGCCGACGTGGTGCCCCATCGCCGCGGCGCGCGGCGAGAACACCGTCAGATCGACGCCGCGCTCGCGCATCAGCCGCAGTTGCTGGGTCTCGATCGCCTCGCGAATCTCATCGTCGCCGATCGTCGGGTAGCTCGGCGCGGCGCCCCCGTGCTCCAGCTGCCGGATCTGGGCCTCCCGGAACCGCGGATGGCCTGCAGGCTCGGTCGTGAAGTGGCAGTGGCAGTCGATGATCATGGTGGCGGACCGTTGATTGGGCGAGACGGGATCGGTGAAAACGTGAATGACGTTCTTGTTGGTCTTCAGATACCTTTGAGTATCCGAGGCGCGCAAGCCTCTGTCAATCGACGCCGACGGCAGCCACGCCGGCACGCGCCGCCGCCACAAGAGCCATGGAGACAAGATGATGCGAACCGCGGCCGGGCCTGACCGAGCGCCTGCGCTGCTGGAGGTCGAATCCGCCAGCGTGAGGTTCGGCGGCGTGAACGCGCTGAACGACGTGAACCTGCGCGTGGAGGCCGGCGAGATCTGCGGCCTGATCGGACCCAACGGCGCCGGCAAGACGACCTTGTTCAACTGCATCACGCGTCTGGTCGACCTCAGCGCGGGCTCGATCCGCCTGGCCGGTGCACACATCGACTCGCTGCCCCAACGGCAGATCATCGCGTCGGGCATCGCACGGACGTTTCAGAACCTGGGCATCTACAGCCGCATGACGGTGCTGGAGAACGTGATGCTCGGCGCCCACCACCATGGCGGCCAGTCGGCCATGGCCAGCGTGCTCAAGCCCCGCGCCGCCGCCCTGGCCGAACAGCGCCTCGTGGAGCAGGGCCGCGCGATCCTGGCGGATCTTGGCCTCGAACCGGTCGCCCACACGCCGGCAGGCGCCCTGCCCTACGCGACGCTGAAACGCGTCGAGATCGCGCGCGCGCTGGCGGCTCGGCCGCGGCTGTTGCTGCTCGACGAGCCGGCGGGCGGCCTGACGCATGGCGAGGTGGCCGAATTCGGCGACCTGGTGCGCCGCATTCGCGCGGCGTACGGCCTGGCCGTGTTGCTGGTCGAGCACCACATGGGCCTGGTGATGAACCTGTGCAGCCGCCTCACGGTGCTGCACCTGGGCTGCAACCTGGCGGAAGGGACGCCTGCCGAAGTGCGTGCCAATCCCGAGGTCGTCGCGGCCTACCTGGGGAGACCGGTGTGAGCCTGCTGAAGATCGACGGCCTGGACGCCGGTTACGGCATGTCCGACGTGCTTCGCGGCGTCTCGTTCAACGTCGAGCACGGCGAGATCGTCGCGCTGCTGGGCGCCAACGGCGCCGGCAAGACGACGACGCTGCGGGCGTTGTCGGGGCTGATCCGCACGCGCGGCCGCATCGCCTTCGACGGCGTCGACATCGCCGGCCTGGCGCCGGCACGCCGCGTCGCGATGGGCCTGGCGCACGTACCGCAGGGGCGCGGCACCTTCACCGAGTTCAGCGTCGAAGAGAACCTGACCCTCGGCGCCCACACGGTGCGCTCGCGGCGCCAGATCGCCACCGACCTGGCGCGCTGGTACGAGGTGTTTCCGCGTCTGCGTGAACGGCGTCGACAGAGCGCCGGCACGCTCAGCGGCGGCGAACAACAGATGCTGGCGATCGCGCGGGCGCTGATGTCCCGCCCGCGCCTGCTGATGTGCGACGAGCCATCGCTCGGGCTGGCACCGGTGATCACGCAAGAGATGTTCGCGATCTTCCACCGCATCAACGAGGAACAGCAGACGACGCTGCTCATCGTCGAGCAGAACGCCGACCTGACCCTGCGCCTGGCGCACCGCGCCTATGTGATGGAGGTCGGCGAAATCACCGTGCAGGGAACGGCCGGCGAACTGCTCGCGTCGCCCGACATCCAGCGTTCCTATCTCGGTGCCTGACCCCATGCAACTGCTCGTTCAACAGATCCTCGACGGTCTCGCCGCCGGCGCCATCTACGGCGCGGTGGCGCTGGCGCTCGTGCTCATCTACCGCGCCACGCGCATCGTCAACTTCGGCCAGGGCGAGATGGCCACGTTCTGCGCCTACGCGGCCTGGCAACTGGTGCAGTGGGGCTGGCCGCTGTGGCTCGCGCTCGCGGCGACCGCCGTGTTCGCCTTCGTGCTCGGTATCGTGGTGTTCCGCTTCGTCGTGAGGCCGGTCTCGGGCGCAGCGGTCGAGACGATCGTCGTCGTGACGCTCGGCCTGTTCCTGCTGTTCCAGGCGCTGTGCCTGTGGCTCTGGGGGTCGGACCAGCAAGCCTTTCCGAGCGTCTTCGGCTCGACCGCGTGGAGCGCCAACGGCGTGCGGCTTTCGGCCGCGACGCTCGGCACGCTGGCCGCGATCGTCGCGGTGGCACTGGCGCTCGGCGTGCTGCTGCGGTTCAGCCGCCTCGGGCTCGCTCTGCGCGCTGCGGCCAGCGACCGCGACAAGAGCCTGCTCGTGGGCATTCGCGTGGAGACGATGTTGATGTTCGGCTGGGGCCTCGCGGCCGTGGTCGGTTTCATAGCCGCCGCACTGGTCGCCCCGCGCCTGTTCCTCAGCCCGCTGATGATGGCTCCGGTGCTCGTCTACGCGCTCGCCGCTGCAACGCTCGGCGGCTGGGACAGCGCCATCGGTGCCGTCATCGGCGGCCTGCTCATCGGCGTCGTCGAGAGCGTCGGCGCGACCCTCCTGACCTTCATCGGCGCCGAACTGCGACTGCTGATTCCGATGGCCGTGACGCTGCTCGTGCTGCTGGTCCGCCCGGCCGGGCTGTTCGACCGCAAGGTCGTGGTGCGCGTATGAACCCGATAACCCTCTCGACCCGACTCTCGACCCGCCTGTCGCTGCTCGCGCTCGTGCTGGCGGCACTGCTCCCGCTCGTGCTGCCCAAGTTCCTGGTGCTGCAGCTCGGGGTGGCGCTGGCCTTCGCGATCGCCATCCTGGGGCTCAACCTGCTGCTTGGCTTCGCCGGGCAGGTGTGCCTGGCACAAGGCGCGTTCTTCGCCTGCGGCGCCTACACGAGCGCCATCCTCGTGACGCGGTTCGGCGTCGACCCGCTGCTGACCCTGCCGCTCGCCGCGGCCGTGACCGCTTGCATGGGGGTCGCGATCGGCCTGCCCGCGCTCCGCCTGGGCGGGCTGCAACTCGCCATCCTGACCTTCGGCATCGCGGTGATCACGCCGCAGCTGATCCTCAAGTTCGACGGCCTGACCCATGGCGTCACCGGCATCAGCTTCGAGCCGCCGCGCCCGCCCGGATGGCTGCCGGTCGGCGCGGACACGTGGCTGTACCTGATCGGCTTGGCCGCGATGGTCATCTGCGTCCTGGTGATGCAACGCCTGCTCGCCGGCGACACCGGCCGGGCGCTGCGCGCGTTGCGCGACGACCCGCTGATCGCACGTTCTCTCGGCGTGAACCTCACCCGCGTCCGCCTGTCGGCCTTCGCCGTCAGTTCGGCTTTCGCCGGTCTCGGTGGTGGCGTCTATGCGCTGCTGAACGCCTACGTGAGCCCGCAATCGTTCCTCGCAGGGCGGTCGATCGAGATCCTGATCGGCGCCATCGTCGGCGGCATCACGAGCATCGGCGGTGCCTTCCTCGGTGCGCTGTTCGTCGTATTCGTTCCCGAGTGGACGGCCGACCTCAGCCCGGCACTCGGCGGCCTCATCTACGGCGCCTGCCTGATCGCCATGATGCTGCTGGCCCGTGATGGGCTGGCGGGCCTGTGCCTGCAAATGCTGTCGGCGCTCAAGTCACGGCAGTCCCGAATTCGTTCCCCCAACCGGACGGCGGCTCCCCGTCCGGCCGCACCCGCATTGACCAAGTCGGAGTAGGAATGCCAGTCACCCAGCACCCCCTCCACAGATCCGTGCATGCGGAGCTACCGCACACGGCTCTTGCCTTGGGTGGTGACGATCAGACGTTGACTCGGGTACGGGTGGCATATGCGTGGTCGGGGCAGCCAGTGTTCGACGATCCGGTACATGCGCTTGCAGCTCAGGTGCTTGCCCTGACTGCGGCGGCACAGCGTGCGGTGCCACAGCCGGACAACCTCGAAGCGGAAGACCTGTACCCGAGCCCCGTTGCAGGGCACGGCGAAGTAGCGGCTGTGCCCGGCGATCACCGCTCGCAGGTACTGGCCCTGCTCGGCAATCGGCCGGTGCATGCGCTTTCGCATTTCGTCTTTGACCGCGTGCAGCTTGGCTCGCAGCCGCTTCGCACTGGTCAACCTCAAGACCATGAATCGGCCCTTCCCGCTCTTGCCGCAGCAATGCGTGAAGCCCAGGAAGTCGAAGGTCTCGGGTTTGCCTTGGCCCCGGCGGCGCCGGTTCTCGCGCGCGAAGCGTCCGAACTCGATCAGCCGCGTCTTCTCGGGGTGCAGCTTCAGCCCGAACTGTCCCAGCCGTTGCTCGACTGCGCGCTTGAACGTTTCAGCCTCCCAACGGTGCTGGAACCCGGCAACCCAGTCGTCGGCGTAGCGCACGACGATCACGTCGCCCCGGGCGTGGCGTCCCCGCCATTGCTCGACCCACAGATCGAACGCGTAGTGCAGGTAGATGTTGGCCAGCAGCGGGCTGATGCTCCCGCCCTGCACCGTCCCCAGCTCACTGCGCGTGATCTGCCCGTCTTCCAGCACCCCCGCGTGCAGCCACTTCTTGAGCAGCCGGACCACACGGGAATCTGCCACGCGATGCTCGACGAACTTGATCAGCCAGTCGTGTTCGATCGTGTCGAAGAACCTGGCGATGTCCGCGTCGAGTATCCAGTTCACCTTCCTCGCCGTCACACCGACAGCCACGGCGTCCAGCGCGTCGTGCGCGCTGCGCCCGGGCCTGAACCCGTAGCTGTACCCGATGAAGTCTTGCTCGTAGATCGCACCAAGGACTTCGGCCGATGCGCGCTGGACGATCTTGTCCTCCAGCGCGGGCACGCCCAAGGGTCGCTTACTCCCGTCGGCCTTGTCGATGTACGTCCGTCTCACAGGCTCGGGGCGGTAGCCCCCTCGGGCCAGCCGGTCCGACAGGTCCAGAAGGTTCTCTTCCAGCGCCTCGCCGTAACCGTGCCAGGTCTGCCCATCGACCCCAGGTGCGGCGTCGCGCCGCAGCGCGAAGTACGCCGCCCTCAGGCGTTCGATGGCGTAGATGTGGAACATCAGGTTGTCGAACCTCGCATCGCGACGGCCTTGTGCCGTCCGTCGTATGCCATCGAGCGCTGTTTGCACGTCATAGACCCGGCTGGTTCTCCGGCACATGCGCGCCACGATGGCATTTCCCTTGGCTCGCAGCCTTCCCTCCACCGCCTCCGCCGCCGCGGGAGCTTCCCCCGCAGCCTTGTTCGGCAGCTTCTTCGGTACTACGCCGCGATCCGACTTCCCGCGTCCGTGGCTCATCGTCGTACGCCCTTGGGCTTCACGATGCGCGCTGCAGCAATCGTCTCCCGACGTGCCGCAGCAGGACGCGGGATCTCCCGGTTCCCGTGCGAGATGTTTCCGCGCGTGCGCGGGGTCTCTGACCGCGCGGGGTCCTGTGCAGCCTCGCCAATGCGGCTGCACCGGTGTGGCCTTCGGTGTGTCTCCACCACCTCGGCACCCCGGACCACCCGCAGCTTTCGCCACGGGGCATGTATTACGCGGCTCGATACCCGGCCCGCGCGTACCCCTGTCAACGCTTCAACTGCTCCCTCGCGGGTCACAGCGCATGACTCGGGGCCGCCGTAGCTGGCTAAGCCTTCAACGTATGACTCTTTCATTCACAACATCTCGCCGGTTTTGACCGGCGCACGGAGACAAACCCATGAGCCAAAGAACAGCACTCTTTCCCCGCCGCACGGCCCTTCGCTTGGCTGCCGCCGCACTCTGTCTCGCCATCGGCGCTGCGCAAGCGGCTGACCCCGGCGTGAGCGACAAGACGATCAAGATCGGCGTGTCCGCACCGCTGACCGGCCCAGTGGCCGCCGTCGGCGCCGTGTCCGAGGGCATCAAGCTGCGCATCGCCGCCGCCAACGCCGCGGGCGGCGTGAAGATGGGCGACGGCAAGACGCGCACGATCGAACTCGTCGTCCAGGACGACGGCATCGACCCGCAGCGCACGCTGACGAACGTGCGCAAGATGGTCGAGCAGGGCGAGGCCTTCGCGCTCGTCGGCATCTCGGGCACGCCCAACAACCAGGCGATCGGACGCTACGTCGAGCAGAACAAGGTACCCAACCTGTTCATGTACTCCGGCGTGCAGGAACTGCCGGAAGGCCCGAACTGGATGATCGGCCTGGTGCCCTCGTTCACCACCGAGGCCGCGGCCTTCGCCGAGCACCTCAAGGCCAGCAGGGCCGACGCCAAGGTGGCCGTGCTGTTCCTGAACACCGAAACAGGGCAGACCTTCAAGGCGGCCTTCGCCAACGCGATCAAGGGCTCGCGCATTCAGCTGGTCGCGGAGCAGCCGGTCACGCCGGTGGACCCGACGATCGACACACAGATGAGCAACCTGAAGGCCTCCGGTGCCGACACGCTGGTCATCATCGCGCCGCCCAAACAGGGCGCGCAAGCCGTCAAGTTCGCGGCCGAGAGCGGCTGGCGGCCGATGACGATGCTGTCGTACATCGCGTCGTCGGTGGCCGCACTCAAGCCGGCCGGCCTTGCGAACGCGAAGGGGCTGGTCACGAGCCAGTTCATCAAGCCGGTCGACTCGCCGGCCTTCGCCGACGACGCCGGCGTTCAGCGCTACCTCGCCGACTACGCCAGCGCCAAGCCGCGCTTCGACAAGACCGACTCGCAAGGCCAGGTCGGGTACGTCACCGGAGAGGCCCTCGTGCGGGTGCTCGAAGCGATGCGCGAGCCGACCCGCCAGGCCATGATGGATGCGGCCCGCAACATGAACAAGGTCGCCATCGGCCTCCTGCTGCCGGGGATCACGCTGACGACGAAGGGCCAGGCCGACCCGTACCCGATCGAGTCGCTGCAACTGATGCGCTTCGACGGCGAAAACTACCAAGCGGTTGGCGCGGTGATGTCCTTCGAGGGCAAGACGCCGAAGCACTGAGGGGCCTTCCACTTCCAGCTCGATACGCCGCGGCGCAAGCCGGGCGTAGCGGGCTGCCCTCGCCCAAGACGAGTTGAGAGCGATCGACTTTGCGGTCGCTCCGCAAGCTCTCGTCTTTGCACACACCTTTCGGTATCTAAATACCGACAAGCATCACAAACACACTGGAGACGACTGATATGAAATTCCTTCCTGCAACCCCTGTCGCCGTCTGCGCCCTGCTCGCCGCAACTGCGCAGCCCGCCAACGCGCTCGAATGGAGCGACAACTCGATCGGCCTGAAGTACGGCACACGCTGGTCAGAGCCCGGAATCAGCGAGCCGATCCAGAAGACCGTCTATGAGTTCGTGCACATCAGCGGCGACAAGCTCGGCACCAACCTGGTCGTGGGCCAGGTGCTGGCGGCCAACAGCAAGTACCCGGCCGCCGGCGGCGGCGAAGGCTCGCAGGAGTTCTTCGGCTTCTATCGGCGCACGTTTTCGCTGACGAAACTGACGGGCAGCCCCGTTTCGTTCGGGCCGGTCAAGGACGTCTCGCTCGCCGCCCGCTTCGACAGAGACGTGGTGAATACCGACTTCGCACCGTCTGCGCGCAAGCTGTTGGCCGGCCTGAGCGTGGACTTTGCGGTGCCCAAAGGTTTCGTGCTCGCGGACCTGTACGTCTATTCAGAGCGCAACTACAACGGCTACGTCGGCAAGTCGGTGAAGTTCGATACGACCTATCGCGCAGACCTGCGCTGGAGCCTGCCGTTCGAGGCCGGCGTTCCTTTCACGTGGAACGGCGGCATCGACCTGACCGGCACCAAGGGCAAGGACGGATTCGGCAACGTGACGAAGGCCGAGACACGCCTGTACACGGAGGTGCTGGCATCGATCGGCAATTCCGGGCTCAAGGCTGGCCTTGCCTACGAGTGGTGGCGCAACAAGTACGGCACCGACCCCAGCCTCGTGCCCGGCACCCGGCACAGCACGCCGCAAGTCGTCGTCGAGTACCACTTCTAGAGACCATGACCCTCCTGCATGCCCATCCAGAGGCGCAGGAAGTTGTCCTGGAACGTGCCAAGTTCGTGCGCTACGCCGAGGCCAACGGCGCGTACAGCAATGTGCTGAGCATGCTCTCGGCCATCAAGGGCCCGCACAGCTGAGTGATCGTGCTCCTCGCCGAAGCGTCCGGTGGCCGTCCGACGTGGATCACGGTTCCGTGAGCCGCTGCCCCCATCCGTCGACGAGTTGTTCGATCGTCTCGGCGACCACGCGACACGCCGGCGACAGCTTGCCGTGCTTCGGCAGCGCCAGCGTGACGTGCCGGACCAGATCCGGCCGCACGAGCTTGCTGGCCTGCACCCGGCCGGCGCGCAACTCGGCCGCGATGGCATAGGGTCCGAGGATCGAGTACAGGCCCGGCCGGGCCGCGACCAGTTCCTTCTGCACCGTCAGCGAGTCGGCTTCCGCCACCGGGTCGAGCTTGAAGCCCAGGCTGCGCGCGGTCTCGTCGAGCGCGTGGCGCCAGTGGCTCGGCCGCCGGGGCAGCACCAGCGGCAGGCCGGCGAGGCACGCGAAAGGCAGCGTCGCCTCGCGCGTCAGCGCATCGCCGGCGGCCGCCACGAGATAGGTGTTGGCGATCGACAGCAAGCGCTCGTCGCGGCCTGTCGGGCGTCGGAAGCGGAACAGGATCGCCAGATCCAGCGCGCCGCTGTCGAGCAACTGGTCCAGCTCGGTTCCCTGGGCCTCGGCGATGTCGAGCCGGATGCCGGGGTACTCGGCGCGCAGCCGTTCGAACAGCCGCGTGGCCAGCGGGTGCGCCGCGCTCGGGATCAGCCCCAGCCGCACGTCGCCGGCGATGCGTCCTGACTCGGAACGCAGGTCCTCGCCGATCTGTTCGGTCTCTGACAGCCACGGCCGCAGCCGGGCTGCAGCGCGCTGGCCGAGTTCGGTGAGAACGACGCCGCGCCCGGTACGCCGGAACAGCCGGCCGCCGCACGCTTGCTCGAATTCGGTGATCTGGCGGCTGACATGCGACTGCACGGTCTGCCGCTGCACGGCCACCTTGCTGAGGCTTCCCGCCTCGGCCACTTCCAGGAACAGGCGGACGCTGGCGATGTTCATCGGGCAACTCCAGGATTTGCCAATTCAGGCAACTCTGAAAGCTGTGAAGTCTATCTAGGCGCAGAGGTCAGTGGTTCCTAAAGTCCATCTCCAGAGCCACCCGCTCTGTTCCCCACCGAAAGGAGACACCATGAGCCAGCCCCCCCTCGACCTGCGCGGCCTGAACCCGGCCCCGGTCACCCCGTTCACGCGCGACGGCGCCGTCGACTACGCCGCCATCCAGCGGCTGGGCCGCTGGCTCGCCAGCGTGCCCGGCGTCAAGAGCCTCACCGTGCTCGGCCACGCCGGCGAAGGCACCTTCCTCGAACGCGACGAACAATTCCGGGTGATCGAGGCCTTCCGGGAATCGGTCGGCGACCGCCTGCCCATCATTGCCGGCATCACGCTCGAAGGCACCAGCGTCGCCGCCGAAGAGGCCAAGCGCGCGGTGAAGGCCGGCGCCCAGGCCGGCCTGGTGTACCCGTCGCATGGCTGGCTGCGCTTCGGCTACCAGAAGGGCGCCGCGCAGGACCGCTACAAGGCGATCTTCGAGGCCAGCGGCCTGCCGCTGATCCTGTTCCAGTACCCCGACGCCACCAAGGCCACCTACGACCTGCAGACGCAGCTCGACATCGCCGCCCTGCCCGGCGTGTTCGCGATGAAGAACGGCGTGCGCAACATGAAGCGCTGGGACCGCGAGATCCCGGTGATCCGCCAGGAGCGCCCCGACCTGCAGATCCTGACCTGCCACGACGAGTACCTGCTGCACACGATGTTCGACGTCGACGGCGCGCTGGTCGGCTACGGCTGCATCGCACCGGAGCCGCTGGTCGAGATGATCGCCGCCGGCAAGGCGAAGGACTACCGCAAGGCGCGCGAACTGCACGACCGCCTGCTGCCCGTCACTGCCAACGTCTACCACCGCGGCTCGCACATGGAAGGCTCGGTCGCCCTGAAGTGGGCGCTCGTGGCGCGCGGCGTCCTCGAGCACGCGACGGTGCGCTCGCCACTGCTGCCGTTGGCCGAAGGCGCCGAGCAGGAGATTGCTGCCGCGATGCGCGCAGCCGGCCTGGGCCTGGTCAACAACAACTGAGTCGAATCCCAGCCGCGGCACGCCGCGGCTGCTTCGACGCGAGGAGACAACGATGACCCGATGGATTCGATCGGTCGGCGCAGCCGTGCTCGCCGTCGCCGTGCCGGCCGTGGCGCCTGCCGCAGGAAGCTTCCCCGAGCGCGGCCAGCAGCTGAAGATCGTCGTGCCCTTCGCCGCCGGCGGCGGCGTCGATGCCGCGGCGCGGCTGCTGGGCACGCAGTTGCAGAAGCAGCTCGGCGTGACGGTCGTCGTCGACAACAAGGCGGGTGGCAGCGGCACGATCGGCGGCAAGGCGGTGCAGGCTGCGCCGGCCGACGGCTACACGCTGCTGTTCTCGGCCGCCACGCACGTGCTGGCCAAGCAGGTGCTGAGCAAGCCGCCGTACGACCCTGAGACCGACTTCGCGCCGGTGGCCCGCGTCGGCGAGGCGCCGCTGATGCTGGTGGTGTCGCCGAGCAAGCCGCAGAGCAAGCTCGTCGAGGTGATCGCTGCCGTACGCGAGCAGCCCGAGAAGTGGACGGCCGCCATCCCCGCCTCCGGGGCGCCAAGCCACCTGGCGACCTTGCTGATGGCCCAGCAGGCGCAGTTGAAGCTGAGCTTCATTCCGTACAAGGGCACGCAGCCGGCGCTGGTGGACGTGGCCGGCGGCCACACCGATCTCCTGCTCGACTCGATGATCTCGCTGCAGCAGCTGGCCAAGGCGGGCAAGGTCAAGCCCATCGCGGTCACGTCGGCCCAGCGCAGCGCGCTGGCACCCGGCGTGCCGACGTTCAAAGAGAGCGGCCTGCCGAACTTCGCCTATGCCTCGTGGTACGGCGTCTGGGCGCCGCGCGAGACGCCGCCCGAGCGCATCACCGCCCTCAATGCCGCGATCAACGCCGCGGTTGGCGAGCTGGCCAAGTCCGGCGCCTGGAGCGGCCTCGGCATCACGCCCGTGAGCGAAAGCGCCGAACAGTTCAAGCGCTTCATCGCCGCCGACGTGGCGCAGGGCGCCGAGTTGCTCAAGGGCGCCGGCTTCCGCCCCGAATGACACAACGACCAGGAGACATCACCATGCTGAAAATCACCCGCACCGCACTCGGCGGCTGCCTCGCTGCGGGCGCATCGCTGGCGGCAGCCCAGTCCGGCGTCACGATCGGCGGCACGTTGGATCTGGCGGCGCGCCACGTGAAGAACGCGCACCTGGGCAGCATCAGCTCCGAAGTCAGCGGCTCCAACGCGACCAGCAAGCTCATCATCCGCGGCATCGAAGATCTCGGCGGCGGTCTGTCGGCGGGCTTCTATCTCGACTCGACCATCCTCGGCGACACCGGTGCCACCAACACGCCATTCTGGGACCGTCGATCCACCGTCAGCCTTGGGCACGCACGCATCGGTGAAGCGCGCCTCGGCCGCGACTGGGTGCCGACGCACCTGTTGTGGACCGCGATCGATCCGTTCACGACCTTGGGCATCGCCAGCGCCAACACGTTTCGCACACCGTTCGCGTCGCGCGCGCTCGGCCAGGCGTTCGGCGCCACGGCCGATGCCGCGGCACAGAACCCGACCCTGCGCGTCAACAACGCCGTCGAATACTTCCTGCCGGCCGGGCTGGGCGGCGTCTATGGTGCGCTGATGGTGAGCGCCGGTGAAGGCGGGGCCGCCGCCGCCGGCGCGACCCGCGGCGAGGGTGGCCGCATCGGCTGGGCGAACCCGCAGATCAACGTCGCCTACGCGCAGTTCAAGACCCGCAACGCGAATGCCAACGCGTCGTTCGACGACCAGGCCTGGGGCGCTTCCTACGACTTCGGCATCGTGCGGGCGAGCCTCGGCCAGCGCCGCTGGACCCATGGCAGCGACCGTACGACCAACACGCTGATCGGCCTGCTCGCGCCGTGGGGTGCCGGCACGCTGAAGCTGAGCTATGTCAAGGCCGACCAGCGCGGTGCCACTGCGGCGCTGAGCGCCAACGATGCCTCGCTGATCGGTGCTGGCTACGTCTACAACCTGTCGAAGCGCACGGCGCCGTACGTGCACGTCGCGCGCGTCTCCAACAAGGCGGGTGCCGCATTCGCCATTCCCGGCGGCCCGGCGACCAGTGGCGCGCCGGCGGCGTCGAACTACTTCGGCGGGCAGCGTTCGACTGCCTTCGAGCTGGGCCTCCGGCACGACTTCTGAGAGCGAGGCCTGGCAGTCGGGCTGCGGGTTCACGCCGCAGCTCGCATGGGAGGGGTTGACGAATTGCTATCTTGCTAGCATCCTATTGCCATGGCCGATGAGGAAGTCAAGCAATTCAACGTGTACCTGCCGATCGGATTGATCCGCGAGGTCAAGCATCACGCCATCGAAGCGGAGCTGTCGCTCTCGGCCCTCGTTGCCGAAGCGTTGCGCGCCTATCTCGACGCGCAGAAGCCCCGCGGCAACCGTTCAACCCGAAAGGAGAAGTGACATGAAGACCCAAGGCATCGAGGCCGTTTTCCTGACGACACACAACTGGGGTAAATCGGCAAAGTTCTTTCAAGCGCTGGGTTACACCCTCCAGTTCGAGACCGACCACGGCTCTGGCCAACTTCGCAACGGCGACGGACCCTACGTCTTCATCGCGGAGGTTCCGTCGAGCGAGGAGCCGGTGACCCATGTCGTGCTGAAGGTGCCCGATGCCGATGCGTTTCGACCGGAACCCATCATCGATGTGGTCACGCCGTTCGAAGACACCCACTGGGGCACGAGGGAGATGACCGTTCGCGATCCCGATGGCCGCATCTGGAGGCTCCAGGCTCCGGCAAAGACCGACAAGTAGGCTCACCCCTGTCATGGGCAACAAGCGAGATCCAGCGCCGGACAGTACGGCGGAGCGCGTTGCATTGTGGCGCGCGCTGCATGTCGAAATCGATCCACCGCCTCACGTCCTAGGCGGCGGCGAATCCAATCCTGGGCGTGCCGAGCCGCCCAAGATGGAAGTTAGGGGCCGGACTTACCCGAGGACAGCGCCTGTTGCAGCAGACCATGGCGTAAGTTCCCCGACGGGTGGGCAACCGGGAGCAAACCGTGATTCTTCTGCTGGCTAGCGAGATCGACCTCGGGCGCTACATCGAGGTCATGAAGATCTCCAGTCGAAGATCGCCGTGGGCTGAGCGCGTCGTCCGTTCTGACTGGCCCTCCTGCAACCTGTCGACCCTGACGGCCAGCGAGACGCTGTATGTGTCCGCGCACGGAGACAACGCCGAAGTGGAGGACAAAGATCCTGGCCAGCTTGCGGACTTGCTGGTGTCGAAGGGTCTCAAGGAGAGCGTTCAGTTGAAGAAGCTGAAGCTGATGTCTTGTGGATCAGGCATCACTTCGGGCAACAACGTTCCGTACTGCCTGCGATTGGCCCAGGAACTTGCCGACCGAGGCGGTCCGAAGGCAGTCAAAGTGGTCGGATTCGATGGCGCCAGCACCGTGTGCGATGAGTTCGGCAAGATCCTCGCCAAGGACGTTTCTCAGTCCAATTACGTCAACTGGCACGAGTTTGTCTCACAGCACCAAACACTCTACGCGCACTGGAACACAACTGCCGAGAACATGCCTTGTACCAACGAAGTCGAGTTCAAGAAGAACGCAGAGACGCTGTGGTCTTACAAAGCCATCCAGGAAGCCTTCGGGTGGCTGTATGCGAACAACAAGACCTACACGAAAGGCAGCGCCGAAGGCAAGACATTCGCCGCGTCGAACAAGCCAGAGTTCTGGAAGAAGTAGGCCATTTGCGCCGTCGGCATGAACGCAGCCGTTGGCCAGCAACTGCGGCTCTCACCTCAACGTGAGGGTCGGTCAGCCTCGCATGGATCTCCATGTTGAGTCTGCCGATGATGTCGCTCGGTGTGCCCTTGGATGCCCGATGACGTGCCTTCCGCAGCGCACGATCCGGGGCGAACAAGGAACACTCGAACCTCGTGACCTGTACATTCGCGCGTAGGCCGCGCAGTTCCGCTGCAGTCGTCCGGGGGAAGGGGAATCGACGTGAGTTCCGCGCAGGATCTCTTCATCAGCTATGCCCACATCGACGATCAGCCACTGAATGTCGGCGACTTGGGCTGGATCACCCGCTTCCACATGACCCTTGCCGCGTTGCTGAGCATGCGGCTGGGCAGCCAAGCGAAGATTTGGCGCGACGAGAAGTTGCAGGGCAACGACGTCTTCGGGGACGAGATCGTGGCGCAGTTCAATCAATCGGCCGTGTTCGTGTCGATCCTGAGTTCACGCTATCTCAACTCAGAGTGGTGCACACGCGAGATGCGCGAGTTCTGCGAGTGCGCACAGCGCAGCGGCGGTCTCGTTGTGGACAACAAGACCCGAGTATTCAAGGTCATCAAGACGCCGGTGGACGCTCAGACCTCGCTGCCGCCGGTGATACAGAACGTGCTGGGCTACGAGTTCTTCGCGATCAAGGACGGTGCCCCGCTGGAACTCGACCCGGCGTACGGCCAAGAGTACGCGCAGCTCTACAACCAGAAGGTTGCCAAGCTGGCATGGGACATCGCGCAGCTGCTGAAGGTGCTGCCTGCGGCACAGGGCGCAGCCTCGGCTCCCGGGAAAGGCGCGGCACCGGCGGCGGTGCCGGCGCTACCGACGATCTACCTGGCCGAATGCAGCTTCGACCGCCGCCCCGCACGCGAACTCGTCGAAAGTGAACTCAAGCGTCTGAGCTACACGGTGCTGCCGACGCAGCGCCTGCCGTCTGACGAAGCCGAATACGTGGCCGAAGTGGACCGGTTGCTGCGGGACTGCGCACTGTCGATCCACCTTGTGGGTGAGAGCTACGGCACGGTTCCTGATGGTCCGGCCGCGAAGTCGGTAGTCGTGCATCAGAATGATCTCGCGGTGGCCCGCTGCAAGGCCGGCGGTCTGACACGACTGATCTGGCTACCGGAAGGCACGACATCGAGCCAGGCACCGCAGCGGGCCTTCATCGAGGCGCTGCACCAGGACGCGCAGGCGCAGTGGGGCGCGGACCTGGTCACGGGCGACCTCGAGGAGCTCAAGGCCGCAATGCACGCCACGCTGAAGAAGATCGAGCACCCCGAGACGCCGCCGGCGGCCACCGACTCCCGCGGCGCCGAGGACACGGCGCCCGCACTGATATACCTGCTTTGCGACGAGAAGGACCGCGAGCGCAAGAGCACCTTGCCGCTGCGCAAGTGGTTGCGCCAGCAAGGCTACGAGGTCACGCTGCCGGCCTTTGAAGGCGATGCCGGTCAGGTGCGCAAGGCCAACCAGCAACTGCTGGCCAGCTGCGACGCTGTGCTGCTGTTCTACGGCGCCGGCGACGAAGGTTGGAAGCGCACCGTCGGCAACGAACTCAAGAAGACCGCGGCCTATCGAGAGGGCCGGCCGCTGCGGGCAAGCTTCACGTACTTGGCCGAGCCGCGGACCGACGACAAGCAGGATCTGATCGACGAGGAAGTGCCGGGGCTCATCGACGGGCTTGACGGTTTCGACGAAGCCATCATGGCCCCGTTCACCCGGGCGCTGGCTCGCGCGCAGGGGCGGCCTTGACTCCCGGCGATCGATTCAACCCGTTCCCAGGTCTGCGCCCCTTCCGGGAAGACGAGGAGCACCTGTTCTTTGGGCGCGAAAACCAAGTCGATGCGATGGTCGACAAGCTGGCAGCGACGCGCCTGCTGGCCGTGGTGGGTACTTCGGGCAGTGGAAAGTCCTCGCTCGTGAACTGCGGCCTGCGCCCGGCTCTGCGTCAGGGCTGGATGGCGAGCGTCGGCAGCACCTGGCGCATGGCACAGTTTCGCCCCGGCACGGAGCCCATCAGCGCGATGGCACAGGCGTTGGCGCAGCGCGGCGTGCTGTTCGAACCGACCACCGCTACTGGGCTGTCGCTGGCCGAGATGATCGAGACCAGCCTGCGGATGAGCCGATTGGGCTTGGTCGATGTCTACGAGCAGGCACCAGTCGATGAGGGTATCGGGCTGCTGGTGGTGGTGGACCAGTTCGAGGAGCTGTTCCGCTACCGGCAGCTGGCCGGCCAGCGGCCCGGCCACGGCATGATGGCCGGCGAAGAAGCCACCGCCTTTGTGAACCTCTTGCTGGCTGCCAGCGCGCAGACGACGCATCCCGTCTATGTGGTGCTGACCATGCGCTCGGACTTTCTCGGCGACTGCACCCACTTTCCGGGGCTGGCCGAGGCCATCAACGCCGGACAGTATCTGGTACCCCGCATGACGCGCGACGAACGCCGCGCCGCCATTCGTGGGCCCGTAGAAGTGGGCGGGGGGACGATCTCGCCGGTATTGCTCACACGGCTGGTCAACGATGTCGGTGACAACCCGGACCAGCTGTCCATCTTGCAGCATGCACTGAACCGTACCTGGGCGAACTGGGCAAACCAGGCCGGCGCACAAGGCCCGCTGCACCTGCCGCACTACGAGGCCATCGGCACCATGGCCCACGCGCTCGATCAGCATGCCGAACGCGCCTACGCCGAGTTGGGTTCGCCGCGGCAACGACAACTGTGCGAGAAGCTCTTCAAGGCGCTGACCGACAAGGCGACCGACCCGCGCGGCGTGCGCCGACCGACCCCGCTGAACACCTTGTGCGCGCTGGCCGATGCCGACTTGGCCGAGACGACCGCCGCAATCGATGTCTTCCGCAAGCCCAGCCGCTCCTTTCTCATGCCGCCCGCGGGCGAACCGCTGCAATCTTCGAGCGTGATCGACATCTCGCACGAGAGCCTGATGCGCGTGTGGCAGCGCCTGGATGCCTGGGCGACCGAGGAGGCGCAGTCGGTCCAGATGCTGCGCCGCCTGGCCGACACGGCCGCCCTGCATGCGGCGGGCAAGGCCAGCCTGTGGCGCGATCCCGACCTGAGTCAGGCCCGCCAGTGGCAGCAGCGGGATGCGCCCAACGCAACCTGGGCTGGACGTTATGTCGGCGGTTTTGACGCGGCAATGGCCTTCCTGCAGGCCAGCGAAGGAGCACACGCCGCGGAGTTGGCGCAGTCCCAGGCACGCGAAGCGGCCGACCTGCTCGCCAAGGAACGCGAACTGGCGCAGGCCAAAGCCCTCGCCGAGGCCCAGCGGCAACGCGCTGACGAACAGGCCGCTGCCGGCATGCGCCAGCGCCGCCTCAGCTGGGGCCTGGCCGCCATCGTGGTGCTGGCGCTGGCGGCCGGCGGCTATGGATGGCGGCAGCGCGGGCTCGCGCAGGATGGGCAACGCGAGGCCGAAGTCCAGGCGAAGCTGGCTACGCAGAAGTCGGCGGAAGCTGAACAACAAGGGCAAGAAGCGCTCGCGCAACGTGCGCAGGCGCGGCACAGTGAGGCCGAGGCCCAGCAGCAGCGGTTCGAGGCGCAGGAGAGCGCAACGCTGGCCAAGCAGTCCGCCGAGGCGCTGCGCAAGGCGGCCCATGAGCGGGCACTCGAGCAGATCCGCTATGTCTGGAGCGACCTCGGTGCCAAGCAGGAGCAGGTGGCGAGGATCCGAGAAGCGGGACAGCAAGCGCGCCTGGACTCGCGGCAGGTCGAGGGCATGCTGGCACGCTTCCTGACCGTGCAGGCCGATGACAAGTTCAACTGCCAGACGATCATCAAGTCAGGCTTCCGCTCGCTGTACTGTTCCGTGCGCAACGTCATCAGCTTCGACAAGATCCAGTCCATCTCGGGCCTGCCGATCTTCCGCTCGGGACCGCACAAGTCCGAGTTCAATCTGAGCAATCCTTATGAATTCGGCCACTACAACCCGGCCTTCCTGGACTGGATGGACACCTACCTCATCCCGCAGGGAATGGACAACCAGGCCCGGCTCAACAAGCTGAGTCGAATGGCCTATGACACTTACGTCGGCTCCACCGTGCGGCTGCTCTACCGCACGCACGAGGTGCTGTTCGCCAGCCCCGAAGGATTCGAGCGCTTCAAGCAACGCTACGTGGCGGAAAGGCTGCGCCTGGGCGATGAGGCCAGAGGCTTTGGCGGCTTGCGATCGACGCCGGAGCCGTTTGGCAGCATCAAGACCGACTACGAACAGCTACTGCGCAAGGTCAACGCCCGGCGTGCCGACTACCCCTACGGTGCGGCCGGTGGTGGCTTCTTCGAAGAGCGGTTCACCTGGTTGGCGGACTACGCTGTCGCGGCGTGGGCGAACAACGAATGCTGCGACACCTGGTTCATGACCAACGCGGTGGCCGGCTTCTGGGTGCGGCGTTCGATCGACGGGACCGAAGCGCGGATGTTCCAGATGGTGAAGAAGGTCCTGCAGACCTTCGAGCCTGACGTACTGGCCAAACCCTGAAGGAGCCGGTCCACGGTCGTCCGCTTTCGGCGCTTCGGCAACTGCCTGCGAGAATGGTGCACCCCGCGCCTCGCCGCGTGCGTGCCATGAACGAACCCCACGAAACCCTGCAGCAGCTCTGGCTGAAACACGCGCGCGGCATCGGCATCGAAGCGCCTTCGATGGCCTTGCTGTCGCGGCTCGTCGCCGCCTGGAGCGAGCCGCAGCGCCGCTACCACTCGCTGCGCCATCTGCAGGAATGCCTGCAGGGCCTCGAACGCTGGGGCCGCGATCTGGTGGCACGGCACGAGATCGGCATGGCGCTGTGGTTCCACGACGCGGTCTACGAACCCGAACGCGACAACAACGAGGAACGCAGCGCACGCTGGGCCGCCAGGAGCCTGCGCGAGCACGGCGTCGCCGACGACGCCATCCGCCGCATCGGCAGGATGGTCCGCGCCACCCGCCATCTGTCGGCCCGGGCGACCGACGCGAAGGTCGAAGGCCTGGCCCTGATGCTCGACATCGACCTGGCGATCCTTGGCGCCGACCGGGCGCGCTTCGAAGAGTACGAGCGTCAGGTGCGGCTCGAGTACGCCCATGTGCCCGACGAGGCCTTCGCGCGCGGGCGGGCCGACTTCGTTGAGCGGCTGCTCCAGATCGATCCGCTGTACCGCACGGAACCCGTCCGCTCCGAACTCGAATCGCGGGCGCGTGACAACCTGCAGCGTTCATTGCGCCACTGGCGAGCCGGCTGAGCGTGTCGGTGCCACATTTGCGGCGGCCGCGGCGTTCGGCCATCAACGCGCCGAAACGGGCCAAGAGATCCGACCTGAGCACGACGCGTTCGCCGCTGGTAGTCTGACACTTCGCAGGCATCCGCGACGACGGCTGTTCCAATCGAACCGGTGGAGTGCATGACCTTGAACCCACGAACCGCTCTTCTTCAGCCGGCGGGCGGCCGCCTCGTTCGGCAGCCCGCGTTGGTTCTGGTCCTGGCCGCCGCGCTGGGCCAGGGGCCAGCGGCCGGGGCCGCCGAGTCTGCTGTTGTCGTGCCGGCACCCACGGCCGACCTCACCGCACCGGCCAGCCCCGCCTTGCAGACAGCGGTGATGGCCGGCGGCTGCTTCTGGGGCGTGCAAGGCGTCTTCCAACACGTGGCGGGCGTCAAGAGTGCCGTCTCCGGCTACGCCGGGGGCAGCGCAGACACCGCCACCTATGAGCGCGTCGGCTCCGGAAGGACCGGCCACGCCGAGTCGGTCCGCGTCGTATACGACCCAAAAGTGATCAGCTACGGGCGACTGCTGCAGATCTACTTTGCCGTCGCCCACGATCCGACCGAACTGAATCGGCAAGGTCCGGATACCGGCCCGCAGTACCGATCGACGATCTTCCCGGCGGACGCGGAACAGGCACGCGTGGCGCGCAGCTACGTTGAACAACTCAACCGTGCCAACACCTTCGGCAGGCCGCTCGCGACGACGGTCGAACCGCTCAAGGCCTTCTATCCAGCCGAGGCCTACCACCAGGACTTTCTGACGCTCCATCCACAACACCCGTACATCGTCGTGAACGACCTGCCGAAGATCGACAATCTGAAGCGCCTGTTCCCTGCCGTCTACCAGACCAAACGGTGCTCGTCGGCGCGGCCCAGTAGCCTGACCGCCCGCCCGAGCGGCCCTCGGCCATGAAGACGATTGCCGAGTACCGCCGCTTCTACGCGAAGTTCATCGTCAGGAGCGGTGGATCGTCTGATCCTCGATTGATGGATGCATTCGCAGCAGTCCCGCGAGAAGACGGCCGCGCACCCGTTTACGTGCGATCAGCAAGACCATCGCCGCGGAGATGGTCCCGCCGAAGCCCCACATCAAGTCGACGATCGGCACGTCCAAGGCCACCAGCGCGGCATACACCGCCAGCATGCCCAGCACGCTGGCGTTTTCGTTGAAGCCCTGCACCTCGACCCCGAGTTCGGCGTCCTAAATACAGAAGTTAGATTGACAGCGACCATATCAGCCCCTTGTGGAAGCTAACCCGTTGATTCCTGATTCAAGAACTAGGCTCGCCGAATACTTCCCCGCCGATGGAGATGTCGGCCAACCGCAAACCGTCGGCACCCAGCTTGACGGTTGGCCGTCGACGCAGCGCCTCGAGGTCTCCACGACCGCGGGCTACTCCAGCGCAAATGAGCATGTCTTCCTCGATCCGCGCGACGACGAGTCTGGTTCGAGGAGCGCGCCTTCCGGCGCGGCTACCGGGAGCCAACCCTGCGGCGCCTGGGCATGCGCTACCGACCGCCTTTCAACACCCGCCACACTTACGCGACCATGGTGCTGATGGCCAGCATGACACCAGCCTTCTGCGCAAGACAGCTTGGGCACTCGGTGGAGATGTTCCTTCGCACCTACGCGAAGTGGATCGACGGCGACCAGAACGCGCTGGAAGTGGGGCGCTTGGAAGCGGCCCTCACGCCGGATTCATCCCCGATTTATCCCAAGAAGGGCCGTTGATCGCCCAACTTGTTGACTTCAAAGGACATTCTTGGGGTGGCTGATGGGACTCGAACCCACGACGACCAGAATCACAATCTGGGACTCTACCAACTGAGCTACAGCCACCGCAGAGCCTGAAATTATAGCGGGCTACGGGCCCGGTGCCGACGCCGCGGCGGCGGCAACCGCCGCTTCCTTGATCTCGGCCTTGTGGCGCCGCTTCAGCGCAGCCAGGTAGGCGGCCGATTCAGCACCGGCCCAGGCCTGCGCGTACTGCTGCTGCAACGGCCCGTCGCCACCGGGTACGGCGTCACGCGGCAGCACCTGCGTGACCCGCACGACGACATAGCCTTGCTCGCCCAGGTCCACGCCGGCAGCGGCCGGCAGCTTGCTCGCATCGGCGCGCAGCACGGCGTCGACGACCGCGCGCGGCAGGCCTTGCGTCTGCGGCCGCGACACGGTCACCGTGGTCGGCAGCGTTTCGGTCGGCGCCTTCTGCAGCGCGGCCAGTCGCTTCGTGCCTTCTTCGCGCGCCAGCGCCGCGGCCTGCACGGCGACGACGCGTTCACGCACGCGGTCCTTCACTTCGGCCAGCGGCAGCGTGCGCGCCGGCGTGTACTGCACGATGCGCGCCGAGGCCAGCTGGTTCGGACCGATCTCGACCGCATCGGTGTTGCGCTTGTTGCGCACCGCGTCGTTGCCGAACACTGCCTCCAGCAGCTTGGCCGATGCCAGCGCACCGGTGGCGCCGGCAGCCGGCTGGCGCTGCACGTTGGCCGTCTGCTTGTCGAGCTTGAGCTTGTCGATCACCGGCTGCAGGCTGTCGGGCTGCTCGTAGACGGTGTTGGTGAACTTCTCGGCGGCTTCGGCGTAGTTCTTCTGCGCCTGCGCCTTGCGCACCTCGGCTTCGATCTCGGCGCGCACCGCTTCGAACGGCTTCTTGTCGCCGCCGCGCACGCCGGTCAGCGTGATGATGTGGTAGCCGAAGTCGCTCTCGATGACGTTGCTGATCTCGCCCGGCTTCATCGCGAACACCGCGTCTTCGAACGGCTTGGTCATCATGCCGCGGCCGAAGAAGTCGAGGTCGCCGCCTTGCGCGGCCGAGCCCGGGTCCTGCGAGTTCTTGCGCGCCACGTCGGCAAACGACGCCGGGTTCTTGCGCACCTGGGCCAGCAGCTCTTCGGCGCGCGCCTTCGCGGCCTGCTTCTCGGCGGCCGGCTTGTCGGGTTCGATCTTCAGCAGGATGTGGCTGGCGCGCCGCTCCTCGGCCTGCGTGTAGCGGCTGATGTTCTCGGCGTAGTAGCGGCGCAGGTCTTCCTCCGGCACCGGCACGCCCTTGGTCAGCACGTCGAGGTTCAGCACGACGTATTCGATGCTGGCCTGTTCGGGGGCGCGGAACAGCGCCTCGTTGGCCTTGTAGTAGGCCTCGATGTCGGCGTCGCTCGGGTTCACCTTGGCGCGGAACTCGGCCGGCTCGAAGCGCTGCAGCTGCACTTCGCGGCGCTGCAGCATGGCGTCGAGCGCCACGCCGGCGACGCCCGGCGTCGCAAAGGTCGACTGCGTGATGCCACCCAGCACCTGTTGCACGCCGAACTGCTGGCGCAGCTGGGCGTCGAACATCTCCGGCGTCATGCCTTGCGCGGCCAGCGCGTCGCGGTTGATCTTGCCGTCGGCGTTGCGCAGGCCGGCCAGCTGCGGGTCGCTGTCGAACAGACGCATCATGCGGTCGCGGTCGGGGAACAGCTGCAGGTCGTTCGCGGTGCCGAGCAGCACGCGTTCGCGCACCAGACCGTCCAGCGTCTCGCGCTTCATCTGCGGCGTCTCGAGCATCTTGGCGTCGACGTTCGGAGCCTGCCGACGCAAGCGCTCGACATTGCGCTGGTGCGCCAGCTCCCACTCGCTGCGCGTGATGGCATGGCCGTCGACCTTGGCCACCGTTTCGTTCGCACCGTCGGTGAAGCGCGAGTAGCCCTGGACGCCGAAGAAGACGAAGGACGGAAAGATGAGCAGCACCATGACGCCCAGCGCCAGGCGGGAGTGCGTGCGAACGAAATCGAACATCGGGCTGAGACCTCGGGGCAGAACATCGACAGCAGCGTCGACAGCGCGTCGAAAACGGGGCGCGAAAAGCGAAAGAAGGCGAACCGTGGTTCGCCTTCTCGGGGGTGGACGCCGGGGCCGGATTCTAGCCGGGCCGGGGCCTGTGTTCCTGGTGGGCGCTGACGGGTTCGAACCGCCGACCTACGCCTTGTAAGGGCGCCGCTCTACCGGCTGAGCTAAGCGCCCGGTGACTGCATCAATTCAGGTGATCCTTGAGCGCCTTGCCGGGACGGAACTTCGGAACCTTGGCGGCCTTGATCTTGATGGCCGCACCCGTGCGCGGGTTGCGGCCGGTGCGCGACGCGCGTTTGGTGACGGCAAAGGTGCCGAAGCCGACGATCGATACGCTGCCATTCTTCTTCAACGTGGTCTTCACGCCGCCGATCAATGCCTCCAGTGCGCGTGTTGCCGCGGCTTTGGAGATGTCGGCCTGCTTGGCGATGTGTTCGATCAGTTCCGTCTTGTTCACGTAAATACCCCCTCTCAAGGATGTATCGTAGTTCGGTGGCTGGTGTGGGTGATTCAGGCCGCGATGCACTCGCCGAGCCCGGCGAAACCATTACATCCGGGGGCTCTCGCAGTGTCAAGGGGCGCTGGAATTCTATGCTCGCACGACATCCGAACGGGTGTCCACAAGTCGGCGCATACCGGCGCTATTCCTCGTGATTCCTCGCTTGACAAGGGTGCTGCACAAGCCTACCCCAAGACGGTTTTGCGTCACCTGTGGATACGTCTCTGACATTGCCGTGCGCGGATCTGCTTGAAGAACGCGAAGGTCTCGTTCGGCTGGCCATGACCCGCGTGAACGACGCGGCCCGCGCCGGGTCGAGCGCCTCGAAGCCGTCCATCAGCGCTGCCTGACGACCAGTCCGACACCGACCGCGGTCAGCGCCAGGCCGAGCAGCACCGACGCCGTCAGCAGCTCGCCGAACAGCAGCCAGGCCAGCAGCGCCGTGCACGGCGGCACCAGGTACATCAGGCTCGTCACGCGCGTCGCGGCGCCGCGCTGGATCAGCAGGTACAGCAGCGAACTGCCACCCAGCGTCAGGCCGAACACCGACCAGACCATGGCGCCGACGAGATGCGGATGCCAGTCCATCGTGCCCGGCTCCAGCAGCGCCAGCAGCGCGCAGACGGCGAAGGCCGCGGCCAGCTGCACGGCGTTGGCGGTGCGCACGTCGCACGGGCCGACGAAGCGTTTCTGGTACAGCGTGCCGGCGGTGATGCAGAGCAAGGCGAACAAGGACAGTGCCAGGTTGGCGGCATGCACCTCGCCAACGCCGAGCTTGTTCCAGACGACGAGCAGCAGGCCCGCCAGGCCCAGCGCCAACCCGGCCCACTGGCGGCCGGCGATGCGGTGCTCCTGGCCGGTGGCGCTGACCCACAGCGCCGTCAGCACCGGCTGCAGGCCGACGATCAGCGCCACCGTGCCGGCGCCCAGGCCTGTCTTCACGGCGGCCCAGACACCGCCCAGATAGCCCGCATGCAGCAGCACGCCGGTGACGGCCAGGTGCAGCCACTGGCTGCGGCCGCGCGGCCAGGCGGCACCGGTGAAGGCGATCCAGATGCCGAAGGCGAGGACCGAGAAACCGAAGCGCCAGGCCAGGAAGGTCAGCGGCGGCGCGTGCGGCATGCCGAAGCGCGCGACGACGAAGCCGGTGCTCCAGATCAGGACGAAGACGGCCGGCATCGCGCGCAGCAGCGCGTCGCGCTGCGCCTGGGCGGCCGCGGCGTTCATTTGACCTTGGCCCGGATCTCGGGGATCGCCTTGTGCAGGTAGTAGGCCATCGACCACACCGTCAGCACGGTGGCCACCCACATCAGCCAGGTGCCGAAGCGGTGCGTGTCGATCAGGCCGAAGAGCAGGCCGTCGAAGAGCAGGAACGGGATCGCCACCATCTGCGACATCGTCTTCAGCTTGCCCAACATGTGCACGGCGACGCTGCGCGACGCGCCGATCTGCGCCATCCATTCGCGCAGCGCCGAGATCGCGATCTCGCGGCCGATGATGACCAGCGCCACGAACACGTCCACGCGTTGCAGGTGCACAAGGATCAGCAGCGACGCGCAGACCAGGAACTTGTCGGCCACCGGGTCGAGGAAGGCGCCGAAGGCCGAGGTCTGGTTCAGCCGCCGCGCCAGCCAGCCGTCGAGCCAGTCGGTGAGCGCGAAGGACACGAACATCACGGTCGCCAGCAGGTTGCGCATGCCGTCTTCCAGCGGCAGGTAGTACACGCCGATGATGAGCGGGATCGCGACGATGCGCGCCCAGGTGAGCAGCGTGGGGATCGTGAGGAACATCGATCGATTGTGCCGAAGTTCGAAGCCGGCCCGGGCCTAATCGTCCAGCGTGCGCGGCTTGAAGCGGCGCTGGTCGTCGAACAGGAAGACCTCGGTGTACTTCCACGGCTTGGCCAGCCGCGACATGTCGCCGTACGGCGCGCCGCGGCGCACCGCGTCGATGGCCAGCTGCGTCGTGTCCTGCGCCTGCGTCGGCGTGCGCAGCACCTTGACGTTGCGCACCGAGCCGTCGGCGCTGAACTCGACCTCGAGCACGGGGATCGCCAGCAGCGGCTCCGGCGGCTTGCCCATGTAGGTGCCGCCCGGTGTGGCAGCGACCATGCGGCGCGCGGCCTGGCGCTTGAACTCGTCCCAGCTGCGCGCCGCCGCCGGCGCGCCGAGTACAACACGGGCCACCGCCGGCGCAGGCGCCGATGAAGCGGCCGGCGCCGGCGACTGCGCGCAACCGGCGATGAACAGCAGCGCCGACGCCCACGTCAGCGCAGACGCCAGCCTGTCAATGCAAAGCACGGTAGATCTCCTCGGCCAGTTCACGCGAAATTCCCTCCACATTGGCCAGGTCGTCGACACCGGCGTTGGCAACACCCCGCACGCCGCCGAAGCGCTGCAGCAGCCGCGCCCGTTTGCGCGGCCCGACGCCGGGAATGTCTTCGAGGCTGCTGCCACCGGTACGCACGCTGGCGCGTTTGGCGCGCATGCCGGTGATGGCGAAGCGGTGCGCTTCGTCGCGGATCTGCGCCACCAGCATCAGCGCCGCCGAGTCGTGGCCGAGATAGACCTTCTCGCGCCCGTCGGCGAAGACCAGCTCCTCGAGCCCGACCTTGCGCCCTTCGCCCTTCTCGACGCCGACGATCAGCGACAGGTCCAGCCCGAGTTCTTCGAAGACCTCGCGCGCCATCGCCACCTGGCCGCGGCCGCCGTCGACCAGCACCAGGTCGGGCAGCCGCACTGCGCCGCGCTTCGGCGCGTCGCCGGACGGCTCGCTGACGGCTTCGGCCAGCTTGGCGTAGCGCCGCGTCAGCACCTGGCGCATCGCCGCGTAGTCGTCGCCGCCGGTGATGCCCTGGATGTTGAAGCGGCGGTACTGCGCGCTCTGCATGGCGTGGTTCTCGTAGACGACGCAGGACGCCTGCGTCGCTTCGCCGGCGGTGTGGCTGATGTCGAAGCACTCGATGCGCATCGCGTCGGCATCGGCGATGTCGAGGTCCAGCGCCTCGACCAGCGCGCGCGTGCGTTCGCGCTGCGAGCCTTCTTCGGCGAGCAGCCGCGCCAAGGCCAGCTCGGCGCCCTTCTCGGCCATCTCGAGCCAGATGCGCTTCTGCTCGCGCGGCTGGTGCGTGCAGCGCACGCGCACGCCGGCGGCTTCACTCAGGGCTTCGATCAGCGCCGGCTCGACGGCATGGCTGGTCAGCAGCTGCGGCGGCACGGCCTGGCCGATGTAGTGCTGCACGATGAAGGCTTCGAGCACGGCGGTCTCGGCGCTGACATCTTCGGAGCGTTCGTCGGCCAGAGCTTCGGCATCCGCGGCGCTCATCGCGGCGCCGTCGTCGACGTGGGTCGGAAAGTACGCGCGGTCGCCGAGATGGCGGCTGCCGCGCACCATCGCCAGGTTGACGCAGGCGCGGCCGCCGGCCACGCGCACGGCCAGGATGTCGACGTCCTTGTCGCCGGCCGACAGGCTGCTGGCATCCACCGACTGCTGATGCAGCACGCGAGACAGCGAGCCGATGCGGTCGCGCACGGCGGCAGCCTTCTCGAACTCCAGCGCCTCGGCCGCCGCCATCATCTGCGCCTGCAGGTCGTTGACGACCTCTTGCTGCTCGCCGAGCAGGAAGCGCTCGGCGTCGCGCACGTCGCGCGCATAGTCCTCGGCCGAGACCAGCCCGACGCAAGGCCCCGAGCAGCGCTGGATCTGGTACAGCAGGCACGGCCGGGAGCGGTTGTTGAACACCGTGTCTTCGCAGGTGCGCAGGCGGAACACCTTCTGGATCAGCTGGATCGTCTGCTTCACCGCCCAGGCGTTCGGGTACGGGCCGAAGTAGCGGTGCTTGCGGTCGACCGCGCCGCGGAAGTACGCGACGCGCGGGAAGCCGTGGCTGACCAGCTTCAGATACGGGTAGCTCTTGTCGTCGCGGAACAGGATGTTGAACTTGGGGTTCAACGTCTTGATCAGGTTGTTCTCGAGCAGCAGCGCTTCCGCTTCGGTGCGCACGACCGTGGTCTCGAGCCGCACGATGCGGCCGACCATCGCGCCGATGCGCGTGCCGCCATGGTCTTTGTGGAAGTAGCTCGAGACGCGCTTCTTCAGGTTGCGCGCCTTGCCGACGTAGAGCACGCCGCCCTGGGCGTCGAAATAGCGGTAGACGCCGGGCAGGCCGGGCAAGGCCGCCACTTCGGCCAGCAGCTTGTCTCGTTCGGGGGTGGACTCGATCATCAGGCGTGATTCTCGCCGGCTTCGATAATGCCGCCGATGCGCTGGGATCTCTTCTGCCGCGTCGTCGACAACTTCGGCGACGTCGGCGTCTGCTGGCGGCTGGCGCGCGACCTGGCCAGCCGTGGCGAGGCCGTCCGCCTGTGGATCGACGACGCTTCGGCGCTGGCGTGGATGGCGCCGGGCGGCGCGGCAGGCGTCGAAGTCGGCGCTTTCGACGCGGCGCACGACCCCGGCGACGTCGTCGTCGAAGCCTTCGGCTGCGACCCGCCGACGGCTTTCGTCGACGCGATGGCGGCGGCCCGGCCGGTGTGGATCAACCTCGAATACCTGAGCGCCGAAGGCCAGGTGGAGCGCCTGCACGGCCTGCCGTCGCCGCAGAACAATGGCTTGACGAAGTGGTTCTTCTATCCGGGCTTCACGGCCAGCACCGGCGGCCTGCTGCGCGAACCCGGGCTGCTGGCCGAGCGCGCGGCCTTCGACCGCAGCGCCTGGCTGGCCCGGCTGGGCCTGCAGCTGGCGCCGGGTGAACGGCTGGTCAGCCTGTTCTGCTACGACAACCCGGCCATCCCCGACCTGCTGCAAAGCCTGGCCGAAACGCCGACCTTGCTGCTGCTGACGCCGGGCCACGCCCAGGCCCAGGTCGAGATCACGCCGCCCGGGCTGCGCAGCGCCGCCCTGCCCTGGCTGGCGCAGCCGGACTTCGACCGCCTGCTGTGGGCCTGCGACCTGAACTTCGTGCGCGGCGAAGATTCGCTGGTGCGCGCCATCTGGGCCGGCACCCCTTTCGTCTGGCAGATCTACCCGCAAGACGACGGCGTGCACGCGTTGAAGCTGCACGCCTTGCTCGAACGCATGCCGCGGGTGGCCGGGCTGGCCGAACTCTGGCGCGCGTGGAACGGCCTGCAACCGGGCTGGCCCGGGCTGCCGCACGCCGGCCGCTGGCGCCAGGCCTGCCGGGACTGGCGCGAGACGCTGATGCCGCAGGCCGACCTGACGACGGCGCTGCAACACTTCGCACAGGCGAAGAAGGCCGCCTGCTGATAGAATCAATGGCTTTGCGCAGCGTGCGCACAACTACGGCCGGCGGGGCCTCACCGCCGGGGAACGTCATGAAAATCGCCCAGGAAATCCGCGCCGGCAACGTCATCATGCAGGGCAAGGACCCGATGGTCGTGCTGAAGACCGAATACAGCCGCGGTGGCCGCAACGCCGCCACCGTGCGCCTGAAGATGAAGAACCTGCTCAACGGCGGTGGCGCCGAGGTCGTCTTCAAGGCCGACGACAAGATGGACCAGATCGTGCTGGACAAGAAGGAGTGCACCTACACCTACTTCGCCGACCCGATGTACGTGTTCATGGACTCGGAATACAACCAGTTCGAGGTCGAGGCCGAGAACATGGGCGACGCGATCAACTACCTCGAAGACAACATGTCGGTCGAGGTCGTGTTCTACGACGGCAAGGCGATCTCGGTCGAACTGCCGACCACCGTGGTGCGCGAGATCACCACCGATCCCGCCGTCAAGGGCGACACGTCGGGCAAGGTGCTGAAGCCGGCCAAGCTGGTGGGCACGGGCTTCGAGATCTCGGTGCCGATCTTCGTCGAGAACGGCGACCGGGTTGAAATCGACACCCGCACGCACGAGTACAAGAAGCGGGTATAGCCTGCGGCTTGAGGAAGAGCGGGCACCCTGCGGGTGCCCTTTTCTTTTCTTGGGCATCATCGCTGCACCATGTCCTTCGACTTCGACGCCGCCGTCACCGCCCCGTTTCGCATGCAGCCCGGGCTGCGCCGCCTGGCACCGGGCGCGACCCAGCTGACGCCGCAGCAGCCGGGTTCGCGCCACCAGCGCGAGAAGCTCGCGGTGCTGTCGAGCTTCGCACAGCAGGCCTTGCTGTCGCGCGACGGCTTCGACGCCGCGCCGGCGCTGGATGCGCTGTGCGCCCAGGCCGCGGCCGAACACCCGCAAGCCTTCGCGTGGGATGGCCGTCGCGCGCATGCGCTGTGGCTGGGCACCGCAGTCGCCGATGGCCAGGTCGAGCAGGTCGCCACCGGCAGCTTCGGCCTCGGCGACGAGATCTCGCGCTGCCTGCACGGCCTGCCCGCCGCGTGGCGACTGGCCGGCCTGCTGAGCCTGGCCTTCGCCGAGGACTTCGCCATCGTCGACGGCCAGGACGCCAGCATCCCATGGCTGGCCGTCACGCTGCCGTCGCACTGGGCGCCGGAAGACAAGGTCGGCCGGCACTTCGCCGAAGTCCACGCGCCGGTTGCCGACAACGCGCTGATCGTCGGCGCCAGCACCGCACTGACGCGCATGGTCACCGGGCCGGAACGCTGGGAGCGTTTCGTCTGGACCGTCACGCCGCACCCGCGGCTGCATGCGCACCCGCAGCGCGTCAACGAAGCGCGCTGGGCGCAGGTGCCGGTCGAGCAGGCCACCTGGCGCACCGAGCGCCAGACCTTCATCCCGCTGCCGGCGCTGCGCCAGGCGGTGTTCACGATCCTCGTGCAGACCGAACCGCTGCCCACGGCGATGGCCGTGCCCGGCCGCGCGGCGCGGGTGCACGACGCCATCGCCAGCATGTCGGCCCCGGTGCTGGCCTACCGCGGCCTGACGCCCGTGCGCGACGCGCTGCTGGCCTGGCTGGCCCTGCGTCGCTGAGCCGGTGAACCGGTGAAGACCCAGCCGGTCGCGCCGGCGCGCATCGAGTTCGATGCCGACGGCCCGCCGCGTGCGCCCGACTTCGACGACATCTACCACCCGCGCATCGGCCCTTTGGCGCAGGCGCGGCACGTCTTCCTCGGCGGCAACCAGCTGCCGGCGCGCTGGGCCGGCCGTGAGCGCTTCGTGATCCTGGAGACCGGCTTCGGCCTCGGCAACAACTTCCTCGCCAGCTGGGACGCCTGGCGCAACGACCCGGCGCGTTGCCGGCAGCTGGTCTTCGTCAGCATCGAACGCCACCCGCCGACGCGCGCCGACCTGGCGCGGGCGCACCGCGACACGCCGCTGCCGGCCCTGGCCCGGGCCCTGGTCGAAGCCTGGCCGCCGCTGACGCCGAACCTGCACCCGATCGACTTCGACGGCGGCCGCGTGCGCCTGCTGCTGGGCTTCGGCGACGTCGCCACGCTCCTGCCCGAACTGCAGCTGCGTGCCGATGCCTTCTTCCTGGACGGCTTTGCGCCGGCGCGCAATGCGGCGATGTGGGAGACGCGGGTGCTGAAGGCGCTCGGCCGCCGTGCGGCCGTCGACGCAACGGCCGCGACCTGGAGCGTGGCGCACGAGCTGCGCGCCGGCCTGACCGCGGCCGGCTTCGAGGTCGAGCTCGGCCGCGGCATTGGCGGCAAGCGCGAGATCACGGTCGCGCACTACCGGCCGCGCTACCGGCCGCGCTTCGCCGTCAAACCGCCGGCCGTGCCGGCGCGGCGCGAAGCCCTGGTCGTCGGCGCCGGGCTGGCCGGCGCCGCCGTGGCGCGTGCGTTGGTCGACGAAGGCTGGCAGGTCCAGGTGTTCGACCGCCAGCCGGCGCCAGCAGCCGAGACCTCGGGCAATGCCGCCGGCCTGTTCCACGGCACGGTGCATGGCGCCGACGGCCCGCATGCCCGGCTGCTGCGCAGCGCCGCCCTGCTGGCCGAACGGCACTTGCGGCCGCTGGTCGACGGTGGTCATGTGCAGGGCCAGCTGCACGGCCTGCTGCGGCTGGATGCACGCGACGCAGCGGCGATGCAGGCCTTGCTCGAAGGCCAGCGCCTGCCGGCCGACTGGGTGCAGGCGCTCGACGCCGCACAAGCCAGCGCGCTGGCCGGCGTGGCCTTGCCGTCATCAGCCTGGCTCTACCCCGGCGGCGGCTGGCTTGCACCGGCGACGCTGGTGGCCGAATGGCTGGCCGCCGACGGCATCCGCTTCAGCGGGGGCCGCGACGTGCGGGGCCTGCAGTCCACGCCAGGCGGCTGGGCGCTGCTCGACGCCGCCGGGCGGCCGATCGCCGAAGCCCCGGTCGTCGTGCTCGCCAACGCCGGCGATGCGGCACGCCTGCTCGGCGCCGACTGGCCTTTGCAATCGGTGCGCGGCCAGGTCAGCGGCTGGACGGGGGCCGTCAGCACGCTGGCGCTGCCGGTTGCCGGCGACGGCTATGCGATCCCGCTGCCCGACGGCCTGCTCTGCGGCGCCACCAACGCGGCGGGCGACAGCGATCCATCGCTGCGCGAAGCCGACCAGCGCGAAAACTTCGACCGCCTGCACCGGCTGACCGGCTTGTTGCCGCCGGCGGACCCGGTGTCGTTGCAAGGCCGCGTCGGCTGGCGGCTGCAGGCCGACGACCGCCTGCCGGTGGCCGGCCCGGTGCCGCAGTCCGAGCCGCACACACGCGTCGACCAGGCGCGGCTGTGGCCGCGCGTGCCGGGCTTGTTTGTCTGCTGTGCTCTGGGGGGCCGCGGCATCACGCTGGCGCCGCTGCTCGGGCGGCTGCTGGCGGCGCAGATCGCCGGCAGCCCGCTGCCGCTGGAGCAAAGCCTGGTCGATGCCATCGACCCGGCGCGCTGGCAGGTGCGGGCGGTGCGGCGCGAGCGCTCGGCCTAGCCTGGGCCTAGGGTTGGCCGGTCCCTTCGGCCGGTGCAGCGGGCGGTGCAGCGTCGGGCGCGCCTTGCAGCTCGCCGCCCTGGCCGGAATCGTGCGATGGGGAGGCCTTCTTCTGGGCCTTTTCCTCCTTCTTGCGCTTCTTCGCCAGTTCGCGCTGCCGCTTCTCGAAGGAGTAATTGGGTTTGGCCACGGGCAGTCCTCGGAATGAATGCCGGCCATTATCGACGACGAACCCGGGCATGCCGCGTCATTGCGCTTTGCGCTGCTTCACAAGGCCGCGCTGCACCAGCAACAGCTTGCTTCCTACCATGGCTGCATCGCCTTCGAGGAGTTCGCCTCATGTTGCAGATGACTGCCGCCCCGGCCCTGCCGGAGTACCCCCTGCCCCTGCCGTTGCCCACTTCGAGCAGCGTGCCCGCGGTGCGTTTCGAGCAGGTCGCCTTGCCCGGCAACCTGCTCAGCTTCGAGGCCCACGCCGGCGAGATCGTGCACCTGGCCGGCGGCGCACCGATGGTCCAGCTGCGCGTGCTGGCCATCGCCAGCGCGCACACCTTCAGCGGCCCCGGCCGCTGCCGCATCGCCGGGCTCGACACGATGGCACTGGATGCCAGCCAGCGCCAGGCGCTGCGCGGCCGCCACATCGCCCGCGCGCTGATTTCCGACAGCTTGCGGCCGGGCCTTCCGCTGCTGGCCAACGTCGCGCAGGCGGCCTTGCAACGCGGCCTGTCGGCGCACGAGGCGCTGCAGCGCGCGGCACCGGAGCTCGACGCGCTCGGGCTGGGCGAAATGCAATCGCTGCCGCCGGCGGTGCTGACCCCGGCACAGACGCGGCTGGCGCTGGTGGCGCGCACGCTGGTCTGCCGGCCCCGGCTGCTGTTGCTGGAGCGGCCCGAGGTCGGCCTTGGCGCAGCCGAGATCACCAGCCTGCGCATCGCGCTGTGGGCGATGGCGTCGACCTACAAGGTCTGCGTGCTGATGACGACGACGCACCCGCGGCTGGCTGCATCGGCCGATCGGCGCGTCGTGCTCGACGACGCCCGCGTTGCGGTGCCGGAGCTGTGATGCGCGCGCCCTGGTTCTGCCTGCTGCTGGCCCTGTTCGGCGGCGCCGCAAACGCCGCCGGTCCGGCAAAGCCGGCGCCGTGGTGGTCGGCCTTCGACGACCCGGTGCTGGTGTCGCTGATGCAGGCCACGCCGCAGCGCACACCCGACGCCGAACAAGCCCTGGTGCAGGACTACATCGTGGCCCGCGTCGGCATCGTGCGCATGATGCTGGCCGATGGGCTGGCGCGCGCCGCACGCGAAGAGCAGGCGCTGCTGATGAACGCCGCCGCCGACGCACCGCGCGATGCGGCGCTGTCCGCCGTCGGGCGGCGCCTGGAGGTGATCGAACGCACCGCCGCGACGATCGAAGCCGAACGCGACAAGAGCCTGGCCACGCTGGCCGCGCGCAGCGGCATCGAAGACGCCAAGCTGCGTGGCCTGCTCGCCCCCGCATCGGGCCGCCGGGCATTGCCCAGCGTGGCCGCAGCACCACCGCAAGCCGCGCCGGCGTCAGCCGCCGCCGGCCTGGCACAGCAACTGGCCGATCTGGGTGAGGAGGCGCGCCGGGTCGACGTCACCGAGCAACTGGTGCAGACGCGGCGGATGGAGCTGCAGGCGCACCAGACGCGACAACGCCTGGGCGCCGAGAATCCGATCGGCACGCTGCAGGCTTATCAGCAATTCGTCGTCGACAGCGACCAGCTGGCCATGGCCGCCGGCCGTCTGGCGCTGGCCTGGTCGGTGTGGCTGCAGGGCAGCGGCGGGCTGACCGTCGCCGCGGCCGCAACGCCCTAACCAAAAGCTAAAAGCGCAGCGTCTTCACGCCCGACGCCGTGCCCAGCAGGCACAGGCTGGCGCGGTGGCGCGCGAAGATGCCGACCGTCACGACGCCGGGCCACTGGTTGATCTCGATTTCCAGCGCCAGCGGGTCGGCGATGGCCAGGCCGCGCACGTCGAGGATCGGGTGGCCGTTGTCGGTGACGACACCCGGCCGCAGCGTCGCCGTGCCGCCGATCGCGGCGAAGCGGCGCACCAGCTGCGGCGCGGCCATCGCGATCACCTCCACCGGCAGCGGGTAGGCGCCGAGCCGGTCGACCAGCTTGCTTTCGTCGGCGATGCAGACGAAGCGCCCGGCCAGGTCGGCGACGATCTTCTCGCGGGTCAGCGCCGCGCCGCCGCCCTTGATCATGTGTCCAGCATGGTCGATCTCGTCAGCGCCGTCGACATAGATCGGCAGCTGCTCGACCGCATCGGCGTCGAACACGCGGATGCCGTGCGCCAGCAGCCGCTCGGTGCTCTTCACCGAACTCGACACGGCACCGGCGAAGCGCTCTTTCATCGTCGCCAGCGCATCGATGAAGTGGTTCACGGTGGAGCCCGTGCCCACGCCGACCAGTTCACCGGGCACCACGTGCTCCAGCGCCGCGCGCCCGACCAGGGCTTTCAGTTCGTCTTGCGTCATGCCGTGGATTATCGGCTGCGACAATCCGGCCCCATGTCCTTCGTCCCCTACGGCCTGGCCCGGCCCTTCCTCTTCGGCCTCGACCCCGAACAAGCCCACGAGCTGACGCTGGGCAGCATCGCGAAACTGCAGAACACGCCGGCGCAATGCCTGTGGCAGCAGCCGCGCGTGGCCGACCCGGTGACGCTGGCCGGGCTGGCGTTTCCGAACCGCGTCGGCCTGGCCGCCGGGCTGGACAAGAACGGCCGCTGCATCGACGGCCTCGGCGCGATGGGCTTCGGCTTCATCGAGGTCGGAACCGTCACACCGAAGGCCCAGCCGGGCAACCCGAAGCCGCGCATGTTCCGGCTGCCGCAGGCCGACGCGCTGATCAACCGGCTCGGCTTCAACAACGACGGGCTCGACGCCTTCGTCGCCAACGTGAAGCGCGCGACGAGCTTCCGCCGCGCCGGCGGCATCGTCGGGCTGAACATCGGCAAGAACGCGGCGACGCCGATCGAGCAGGCGGCGGACGACTACCTCGCGGATCTGGCCGGCGTCTATCCGTTCGCCGACTACGTGACGGTGAACATCAGCAGCCCGAACACGAAGAACCTGCGCGCGCTGCAAAGCGACGAGGCGCTCGACGCACTGCTGTCGGCGCTGCAGTCGCGCCGCGCAGCGCTGGCGCGCGAGCACGGCCGCCGCGTGCCGATGTTCGTGAAGATCGCGCCCGACCTCGACGAAGCCCAGGTCGGCGTGATCGCGGCCACGCTGCAGAAGAACGGCATCGACGGCGTCATCGCGACGAACACGACGATCTCGCGCGACGGGGTGAAGGGCCTGCACCATGCCGAAGAAGCCGGCGGCCTGTCGGGCCGGCCGGTATTCGAGGCCAGCAACCGCGTCATCCGGCTGCTGCGCGCGGCGCTTGGCAAGTCCTTCCCGATCATCGGCGTCGGCGGCGTCATGAGCGGAGACTGCGCGCGCGCCAAGATCGACGCCGGCGCGGACCTGGTGCAGATCTACACCGGGCTGATCTACAAAGGCCCGGCGCTGGTCGGCGAAGCGGCCCGCGCGCTGGCGTCACGCGCGACCCGCGACGCATGAAGCGCCTGGCGTTCGAGCGACGACGGCTTACGGCCCGCTGCTGTCGTTGGCGTACGACCGCTTTTGCGTGCGTCGGTCGCAGCGTGGGCGCGGCGAGCGGTGCCCGCTGAGGGTTCGGGGTTCGTCGGTCGGCCCTGGG
>Ga0307515_10001535_pt1 | contig 51635 bp, 37 predicted proteins | sample 17_EM_MG_FD_194513 | JGI IMG/M metagenome (GOLD analysis project Ga0307515, IMG submission 194513) | Populus trichocarpa ectomycorrhiza microbial communities from riparian zone in the Pacific Northwest, United States - 17_EM | ecosystem: Host-associated > Plants > Roots > Unclassified | place...
CACCCGCGTCGCGGCCCTGCTCACCCAAGGACAACGCCTCGACATCCACGGCGTCGTCCTCGGCGACTGGCCCGACGGCGACACCATCGACGTCGCCGCCGACGGCACCACCCGCCCCGTCGACCGTGACGCCACCCGCCACGGCAGCCACCCCGCCGACGTCGGACGCCTCACCGTCATCGACCCCGCAGAGGCCGCCGACCTCATCACCACCCTCGCCGAATCCCACACCGGACGCCCTCAGCCACCGGCCCCCGCCGATCCCCACCCCACCGACAACGCGGCATCCGCCGCCACCGAAGCGACCGACCAGATCACACCGACGCCCGCCACGACCAACCATCACGACCCCGCCAAGATCACCGAGCCGGGGGCGGTCGAGCAGACCCACGGACCCGCTGACGCCGAATCAGCGCCGACGACGCCCGCGCCGAGCGACCCGGTAGCGACAGACGGCCGCGAAACCACCACAGCGGCAACCGGCGACGGGTCGGCCGACGCCGATGCCGACCTCGCGGGCGGCGCGGAGACGACCGTCGTGCTGCCGGGCAGGGCCGAGGTGACCGTCCTCGGCGGCGCCGCGATCCTCGACGCCGATCCCCCACGCGCACCTCGCCCCAAATCCCTGGAACTGCTGGTCTACCTGGCCGTCAACGACGGCAGCGCCACCGTCGACGCGATCCTCGAAGACCTGCTGCCCGACGCCCCCAAGAGCAAGGCCGGGCACCGGCTGCACACCTACATCTCCGACCTACGCGGCGTCCTGCGCCACAACGGCGGCCCCGGGGAGTACGTCACCCATCCGCGGCTGCGCTACCAGCTCAACCCCGCCACCGTCGGGGTGGACCTATGGCAGATGCGCACCGCGATCACCGAGGCCACCGCCGACGATCCAGTCGAACGGATCGCCGCACTGCGCCGCGCCGTCACCGCCTACCGCGGTGCGCTCGCAGACGGCCACGACTACCCGTGGATCGAGCCCTACCGCGAAGCCGCCCGCAGGGAGGCCCTCGACGCCACCGCCGCGCTGGTCGACGCCCTCACCGACCAACCCGAAGAACAACTCGCCATCCTCGGCCCCGCGATCGGGCTGCACCCCTACGCCGAAAACCTGTACCAGGCCGCGATGCGCGCCCACGCCCGACTCGGCCACCTCGACGACATCCGCGCACTGCGACGCGCCGTCACCACCGCCGCCGCCGAACTCGACGTCGAAGCCGGCGACGACACCCTCGCCCTGGCCGACCAACTCGTCGCCGACCTGCAAACCCGCGACCGCCGAGTGCCGCTGCAGCCGGGACCCGGAGGCGCCCCATGACCGCCACGACGCTCAACGGCACCAGACCGGCCCTGCACACCGACGTGCCGCAACAACCGCCGGCCACACCTCCGGCCGCCGTCCCCGCACCCACACAGCCCGCCCGACAACAAGCGGCAGGCGACCAGACGAAGCGATGGAAACGGCTGCGCTGGGGCGTACGCGTCGCCCTCGTCGTCGGTGTCGCCGCGTCCGTCGCGGCGAACATGCTGCACGCCCTACCCAACCCGATCAGCCAAGCCATCGCCGCCTGGCCACCTCTCGCCCTGCTGCTCACCGTCGAACTGATCTCCCGCGTACCCGTCTACCACCGCTCCCTCGCTGCGGTCCGGCTGCTCGCGACCACCGTCATCGCCGGGATCGCCGCCTGGGTGTCCTACTGGCACATGACCGCGGTCGCCGCCCGATACGGCGAAATCGGCGCCTCGCCGTACCTGCTGCCGCTGTCCGTCGACGGCCTCATCGTCGTGGCCAGCATCTGCCTCGTCGAACTCTCCGGCCGCATCGAGACCATCGACCGCAGCCCACCTGCGGCAAGCGAACCCCTCGCCATCTCGCCCGCGCAACCGACAGACGCGTCCCCAGCACAGCCCATCGCAGCGCCCGTGACGGAACCGTCGACAGCCGCAGGGGCCTCCGACGAGGTGAAGCCGACCGGCCCCGAGCCGGCGGCCGACCGGGGTGCTGCCGTCCACGACGGCCCGTCGCCCACCGATACCGCAGGGGAGGCAGTCCCACGCCAACCGCCGAACCAGGAAGGCAACACCGCCGAGGCTGGCGACTACGCCGCGCCCGTGGGCGCTGTCACCTCACCGCCCGCTGATCCCCCTGCCGAGGGCGAGACCACCGCTGACCATGGCTCTGACATCCCGGCCGACCCGCTCGGCGGACCAGCTGATCTGCCACCACGCGAAGATCCTGACCAGGACGTCGTCCCCACCGACACCGCTGCCGCCGTCGCCTACTGGCTCCGACACGACCCGAACATGCATCCCGACGACATCGCCGCCCGCGTCGGCAAGTCCAGCCGGCAGGTCCGCCGATACATGACACCCGCCGCACCCGGCGACCGGCGCCGCGTCAACGGCGAGCGAAGAAGACTTCCCACCGACACATGACACCCGACCTCGTGATCACCGGCGCAGTGTTCGGGGCGCTGGCCGCGGTGTTCGTGCCCCGAACCGCTGACGTCTGGGCTGCCAGCCCCGCACGAAGCCCTGGGAACCGATGGCTCAGCGGCCTGCTGGCCGGCGTCTGCACCGCGCTGGTGGCCGCAGCACTCTCGTGGCGGCGTCCACCCCACGGATCCCAGGATTTGCTCCTACTCGCGGCCTGGATGGTGTTCACCGTCGTCGGCATGTCGTTGGCGTGGATCGACGTAATGATTCAGCGTCTACCCACCCGCCTGATCGTCGGCGCTGCGGCTGTCATCGCAGCGCTACTGTGCCTCGCGGCGGCTCTTGGCGGGCAGCCGTCTCAGCTGCTCGCGCCGGTGCTGGCCGCCGTCGTCCTGGGCGGCGGCTACACCGCGCTGGTCGCGGTCGGCGCGAGCCGGATGGGTATGGGCGACATACGACTCGTGGCCCTCACCGGGCTGCTGCTCGGCACCGTCGGATGGGCAGCGGTGATCCTCGGGGCCGCCCTGCCCTACCTACTGGCTCTACCCTTCGCCGCTGCCACCGTGTCCCGAGCGCGCCTCACGGGCGTCCGCAAGCCGCTACCTTTCGGACCTTTCCTCATTGCGGCGACGATCATCGCCGGCCTCGTCACGAGGTAGATCCCCTTTCTGGCTAAAACCGACGAAGTCGGTTCGATAGCCACGCCACGGCGAGCCCAACATGGGTGTGACTCCCGCACCGGTCCTGTTACCAGTGCGGCGCGAGCCGTGCACCGCATCGACGCAACCACCCACCCCGGCGAGACAAATTGCCGACAGAATCCGTCACCGCCCAGGCAGGACAATGAGCCACCCCAGCCTGCCCCCGCACATTGAGGACTCGTAGTGATCTCAACGTTGATCGCCTACGGATACCAGCTCGGCGGCCCCGGCGACTGGCGCCTCAAAGACATCGCCGCAGGCCAGCCGCTACACACGAGGTGGTACGACGAACCCGACCCGACACACGACTTCCCCGCACAAGCCCTGGCCGAAATCACCAACAACATGCCCGGCGCCAGCACGAACCGCAACCTTCGCCACTAGCTCGAAGCCAGCATGCCCTACAGCATCGAAGCCGCGATCGAACTCTCCCCACCTGGGTGGACCCGCGAAGCGAGCGCACCGCCCTCACCCGTCGGAGTCCTGTCCGCGTCCTCGTCGGTGTTCGCCCTGGACGCGATCGCCCCCACCAGGTTTGTCCTGGTCGTCCTGGACTCGATCGAGGACATCGAACGGAAGGAGGACGGGTACTACAACGACGACGAAGAGGACGACCCCGAGCCCGACCTGCCGGCCTGGCCCATCGATTGGGACAACCTTCTCGACGCCGCACTCATGGAACTCGGTCTACACGCGGCCGGAACCCCCGACTGGTTCTGGTACCGCACGGGCACCCCCGCCTAGGGCAACCCGGTACCGGGTGTGCGCCGGAGCCAACGACGTCGGCCACATGTGTCCAGGCAGACCGGCGAAGCAGCCCTGGATCGCTGTCCGGCCTACGGGCGAGGTTCTCCTGAGCCATCGCCCCGTCGGCGTGTCGGGACTTCGCCGGTCAGCAGACGACTCATCACCTGCGGCGGTGGCCATGCTGCCGATCGCCGGATCCTGTGACGCTGTTGCCGGCACGCGGTCGGTTCAGAGGTTGGCGGCCTTCAGTTCTCGTCGCTCTTCTCACCGCCCAGGCCAGTAGCTCTGCGATCATGCGGTGGTGTCCTGGTCGCCTTGCAGGAATGCGGCCTGCACGCGCAGCAGGTGATCTGGCGGGGACGTTTCCTCGTATCGGGCCAGGACCGCCTCCAACCGACCAGCGTGATACAGAGCCACAGCCCTCTCATCCTCGACGAGGCCGCAGGCCAAGGCGAGGTCCGCGCCAGCCAGCAGCGCTGCCCGCTTGGTCGGGTACGCCCAGATGTCGAGCCGGCCGCACCCGCTGTAGCCACGATGGGCGAGAGTCCACACCGCAGGTGCTTTGACAGTCGTCGTGGTGCCGTCCGTGTGATAGGTCTTGGCGGCGGTCACCGGTCGGATGAATGTGCCGACGCTACTCACGGAACGAAGGGTATCCCGCTGCGGCACCCGCGCGATTCGAGCGGCGTCGCCTGCCACCCGATGGTGTCGTCGTGCGGGGCACCCGACGCCACTCGCGGTGTCCGCGCTGATCAGCGGCCGACGGAGACTTTGAGCCACGGCGGCTTGCCGCACGATGCCACCGTCTGGCGCGGCGGAGAACGGCAGCACACCATCGCGCATCCGACCTGCCCGGTGAGCGGACCCCGCTGCGCCGTTGCCTTCTCGACGGCGTCGACACTGAGTCACTGTCGTTGACCGACGCCGACCGGGCAGCGTTCCCTCCCCGGAGCCGCCGCATGACACCGTTCACCACCGTCAAGATCCGCGCAGCCGCCACGGTGGTCTACGACCGGCACGTGGCGTTTGATCCGCGTCTCGCAACTCGGCGGCGGGACACGGATGCCGGGTCGACCCTGCCCTGATCGGCGACCGTATACAAGACCAGCGCGAGGAAGCCGGCCGCCTGGGCGAGTACCGCCGTCCAGGTTGGATCCCGGTGGCCGGCAACGATCGCCGCAGCCGTCATCCGGGCGGCTGCGGCGTCGGCGGAAGTCCACCGCCTAGTCTCACCATCGAGCGTGAAGTTCAGCCTTCCACTGTCCTCACAGTCGGCGCGGACGTCGGCCAGCCCCGGTGCAGCGCGGAGACCGGGCAAGCCCTCCCTGCATGCGGCATGGCGATGGCACACTGGGGGCGTGCCCGGCAACGTCTACAACCCCGATCACACCGCCCACATTCGCGACCTGCTCAAGCAGTTGGCCATGCGGGGCGCCACGGGTCTCCTCGCCGCCGGACTCGGTGTGATCTCAGCCCTGATCGTCACCAAGGCCACCGGAGAACCCCTACCAGCGGGCATGACCACGGCTGTCTGGATACTACTTTCGATCCTCGTAGCCGTCTCGCTCCTCTGCTTCGTCCTGACCTTGATCTTTTGGCTCATCTACCTGTGGCGCAGAGCTGACCTGGATGCCCGAGGCGCTGAAACTGTCGGCGAGCTCAAGGCACGCATGGCCAATGCGCGGCGGCATCCACACGACGGGGACAACGACGCCCCCTGACCTGCTGCGGTTCACGCAACGGGTGACGGATCCCCGGACAACAGTGCTCAACGATGATCCGTTGCTACCTGCCCAGTGCTTCCCAGGGTTCGTCCGGCCGCGCAGGACTGCGCTCATGGCCAGCATCTGGCAGTAGCCTCGTCTTGTCGCTGAGCCCCCGACGCACGTGATGAAAGCGGCGGTGGCACACCCGCCGGTGGACCGTCACCCGACTTCATTCGGCACATGTAGACGACTCGGACAAAATCGACTCGTGTGGTTGGACGGCTTGCCGATGCAGGGTCCGCTGACCACGGCGAAGGGATCCGTTCTCGATGCGACACCGAACCGCCCGTCGGATGGGCGGTTTGCTGCATTGGCAACTGCGTCGTCGACAACCCCCGCGGACACCGGCTGGCGAAGCCGGCCGGTACGGGGTGCGGCTGGTCGCGGCCACGCGCGCCGGAACGATCTGCGCGGCCCGCACCGTGATGATCCACGCCGCCTGGGTCGCTCGCATTCCTTCTTCAGCAGGTCGCTACTCAGGCGGACCGCGAGGTTTCAGCGGGCGTTACGCGGACAACGACCGCGACGGCGCCTGAAATCAGGGGCGTGGCTTCGGCGTCGTGCGGCAAGATGGTTGAGGCTGTCGCGGTGGTCTCCGCGACCGGTGACTTCGTCGGTCGGCCAGGTCGGGTGATCAGCGCCTGATCGGACGAGCCGCTTCTACAGGTGTGATTGATGGTGGTGGTATGCCGTGCGGGTTGTCCGGGTGCGATTGCAGCGTTTCCGAGGGTTCGCAGACCTGGTGCTCCTTCCTGCTGACCATGTCGTGGTCGTTGGTGAGCCCCGAGCGGGGCGGACCGATCTGATCACAGGGCTGCGTCGGGTGCTCGAGCCGCGAAGCACCAGCGCTCGTCCGGACCTGCTGGATGTGCACAGGCCGTTGCCGCCTTCCGACGAAGACGACGGCTCGACGCTGACCGAGGTCGAGGTGACGCTGGTCGACCTTGACACGCCGGTCGAGCAGGACCTGGAGAACTGGCTGGAGGTCATCGACCCGGAGACCGGGTTACCCGCAGCCGAGGACCGGGCTGACGCGGCGGTGATGGGGCTGCGGTTGTGCTACCGGCTTCGCTACGACCCGGAGAGCGAAACCGCCGAGCATTGGGTGGACCATCCGAAGACAGGCGCGCGGGTGCCTCGCGCGGACCGGGAACTGGTCGCCGCGATCGTGCTGGACCGGCGGGCGCCACTGCAACTGCGGCCGGACGGCGTGTTCCGTCGGCTGGTGGCCGACGCCGACGAAGCCGATCTGCTCGCCGCACTGGCGACGCTCGGCACCGATATGAAGGACGCGACCGGCCAACTGGTGGGCAGCAGCGGCATCCGCAAGACCCTCGAGGAGGTCCTGGACGCCGGCGCGGCCAGACTGCTGCAGATGACGGCCGGCACGCCCGTGGACGATGTCGGGTTCGCGACCGACGATGGGTCGGTCAGCGCGATCCTGCGGGCAATGCAGCCGACCCTGAAGTTGGACGATGCCGGCGCGCTCCCGCTGGCCGCGCACGGCTCGACGACCACAGGCGTGCTGGCGGCGGCCGAGGCAGTCGTGTCGGCGACGGCGCCAGGCGCGATCGTCCTGGGCGACGACTTCGGTGACGACCTGGACGCGGGGTCGGCCGAATACCTAGCGGCGCGCCTGCGACGCAACAGCGGCCAGGTGTGGCTCTCCACCCGCCGCCCGGAGGTGGTCCGAGCCTTCCGCGTCGAGGAGATGATCCGTCTGACGCGAAGCCACGGCCACCGTCGGGCCCATCAGCTGGCCACGACGACCGACCGCAAGGCTCGCGCGACCCGCCGGCACCTCCATCAGCTCCTGCTTCCGGCGATGACGGCCCGCACGGTGGCGCTGTTGGAAGGCCCGCACGACCTGGAGGGCTACACGGCGGTCGCCGAGCGACGGCTCCGGGCACTCGACATCGCACCGCCCGCGGCGTACGGGGTTCGGATGGTCGCCCCAGCCGTTGGCGTCGGGGGCAAGGATCAGCTACCGCACCTGGCCCGGCTCGCCGCCGAACTCGGATTCCATGTACGCGTGCTGCTGGACAATGACAAGCCAGGATCGGACACCGCCCTGGTAGCAGAGCTCACCGGTCTCGCCGAGCACGTGGTCCGCCTCCCGGAGCGCAGTTCGGTCGAGCGGGCGCTGGTGCACGGCGTCGATCCGGCACGCCTGCGAACCGCGTTCACGCGGATCGTGGCTGACCACGGCCTCACCGACAACGTCAGCACGATCGCCGACGGGGACCTCGAAGACCGGATCATCAAGGCGCTCAAGAGCAAGGGTGGACTTCACCAACCATTCGTGGAGGCTCTGCCGGCCGGTGGCAAGACGCCACAGCTGGCGAAGAGGGTTCTAGACACCCTCGCACAGCCGCCAGCCATCTCTGGGCTGATCGAGATCGACCTGCCATGACGTACAAGCCGGTTGGTAAGCAACGGGAGATCATCGCTGCAGAGAACCAGGTCCTGCTCGTGTGCGGCGGCGCAGGCACAGGCAAGACCACCACCGCAGCAGCCGCAGTCCGCGCCCACCTGGAGCGTGTCGACCAACAGCGGGCCGAGGCTGCCGGCCCCCGGCGTCCCCGCACGCCGGCCGCCCGGGCGCTGTTCCTCTCGTTCTCGCGCGCATCGGTGGCACAGATCCTCGACCGCACCTCCGACGTGCTCGGCCCTTACCAATCCCGGGTGGAGATCACCACGTTCCACGCCCTCGCCTGGCGGCTGCTCACCCGCTGGGGAGCCACGATCGGTCTGGCCGACCCACAGATGCTCAGCGAGACCGAGGCAAAACTGTTCCGGGCCGACGACACCGTCCGCTACCAGGACATGCTGCCCCGCGCCCTCGACCTGTGCGCCGTGCCTGCCATCCGTGAACACCTGCAGGCCCGGTGGTCGATCATCGTCAGCGACGAGTTCCAAGACACCGATGACGCCCAGTTCGAGCTACTCACCACAATCCGCGGCAAGGCTCGGCTGCTGCTGCTCGGCGACCCCAACCAGTGCATCTACAGCACCCTGCCCAACGCGATCGGCGTCGGCCCCGAACGACTGGACGACGCCCTGGATCTGCCCGATGCCCGCCGGATCGATCTGCCGGACGTGTCGCACCGCGACCCCAGCAACATCCTGCCCGCCGCGGCGACAGCCATTCGCCGCCGCCAATTCGACCACGAGGCCGTTACCGCCGCACTGGATACCGGCCGGCTACGTATCCGCGCCGGTCTACGGCCCGACCGCGAGGCCGACATCGTGGCCGCGGTCGTGCAAGGCCTTCGCGAAGCCGGCAACACCGTCGGCGTGTTCAGCCACCACATCGACGCAACCACAGACCTATCCGACCAACTCACCCAACGCGGCATCGATCACGACATCATCGGCCTGCCCGAATGCCTCACTGCCGCCCTCGAGGCGCAGCACGCAATGGTCCGGTTCGCCGGCGGCACCGACGACTGGACGCTCGTACTGCAGCACCTCGCGGTATTCGTCACCAGCTCCGTGCGCGGCAAGCAAGTGCCCGACCTCGCCCGGATGCTGCTCGGCCAGAGGACCCTGCCCGCCACACTGGACCGCCGCCTCACCGAGCTTCGCAACGCCCTGTCGGCCGACGGTCCCTCCGCCGCCGTCGGCCACGCCGCCGGCGCGCACGCCGGCCTTGGGCTTCCCCGCGGCGAGCGGCACTGGCAACAGGCCGGCCTGTTGCTCCAGCCGATGGTCGCCCGCCACCTGCGCCGCCACGCCGACCCCGTCGACGCGCTCGAGCACCTCGACATCGCAGTCACCGAGCACCGCACCGGGCTGCTCACCTACACCACAGGAGACCCGACAGCCCCGGTGCAGCTGATGGGCTTGTACCAGACGAAAGGTCGAGAGGCCGACGCGACCGTGGTCGTTCTCCGCAGCAACGACTACTACGGACCAGAACGCCACGAGCCATTCGAAACCGGCTCTCGGTTGCTCTATGTGGTACTCACCAGGGCACGCCACAAGACGATCGTGCTGTTGTTCGGCGATGACCCCAAGCCGCTGGTCGCCTCGCTGGCCAAGCTGGCCGCCTGAATCCTCACAGCACCTCTCGGCAAGGCAGGCAGAGATCCTTTAAGACGGGGTGCTTCTGCGGGCACGGCTGCGCGTACCGGCGGGAGGTGACGGCGTCGGGGACGTTCCAGAGGGCGGGAGCTGGCTGGGCCGCGACACGATCACGACGTCGATCACGTGTTCAAGATCGAGGAGCGCGGCCATGGTGACGTCGTGTTCTTGAACCGAGGAGGAGGCGTCGTATATGAACACCACGATCTTCTTGTAGGTGGTGCGTTCGCGCAGGTAGGCGACCGAGTCCTCGATGACCTCCTTCTCCGCCTTCCGGAACCCGCCAGCCGAGCGTACGTACTTGATCTCGATGAGCACGCCGAGGCGGGGTATCCCGAAGTCGGAGCGGTAGGAGCTGTGCCCCAGCCGCGGTAGGGGTTCCTCATCGACGAGGTCGTCGAATACGCCACGCAGCAGAATCCAGACGATGTCCTGGACCTCGCGTTCAGAGGTGACCTCCCAGCGGATCGGGTGTTGGACATCCGCGGGGTCGTCCCACCGCCACCGTTTCATCGCGGCGGGGAAGCGTCGAAGGACGACGCCGACGTGGCTGCGGCTGAGTACGGCGCTGTCGATGCTCGCGTCGATGATCCGGCCGGCAGCCGCCCGGAGCAGGGCCGCGTCACATGCCGACAGTGCGGCGGCGTCGGTACTCAGCAGGCCGCTCAGGATCCCCCGCTGCAACAGCGGCAGTTCAGCCGCTGGGTCGCCGAGCCGGACCGTACCGGCAGCCAACATCCAGTACACCAACGCACGATCGGCCAGGTCGCGCAGGCCGGAAAGGTCACCGAGCAGGACCGGCTGGTCGGTCAACGTTCCGCGGATGTGCCGACGGATCAGGTCCAGGCGGGAGCCGTCCCCCCGGAATCTGCTGTCCGCCACCGTCTCCAGCAGCCAGCCCCGAACCTCAGGAACGTCGGCCTGCACGACGGTGACGGCAAGCGCGATGCCGAGCAGCTGCCGGGGGTCGTGCGCGAAGGTCACCCCGTCGGCCGGGAACGGATCGCGGCGCATCAGGTCCCGCAGGCCGTCGGCGAGGTGCCCCCGCGCGTTTGCGGCATCGTGCCTGCCCCAATGAGTCAGCCCGTAGCCGAGGACGGCAAGGTAGGGGGCGTGGCGCAGCCGGTCGGCGTTCTGGCCGAGCCACACCTCGGTGAGCGGGTCGACATCCCAGGCGAACGACTGCACTGTCTCGCGCAGTACGTGGTAGGAGAATAGGCCGTCGAGGTTGCCGGGGCGGTTGGCGGAGGTGAGACGGAGCTCCAGGGCCGCCAGCTGGCCCGCGAGCTGCTCGGCGACGAGCTGACCGGCTCCAGGGTCGAGGCTGGTCACAGGAACCACCGGCTGGTGGGGAATGCCGTCCGCAGGATGTCCGCGTTCCAGTTGCGGACGTGCCGTAGCCGGCCGAGCAGCGACGCGATCAGGTCCGAGTACATGATCGTGATGGGCCGGTTCGACGGGTAGAACCGGCGCCACGACAGGGCCGTGAACCGAAAGGCCTGGCCGGCGAGGTACTCGACGTCGGTGAACGTCGAGCTGGGGTGCAGCTTCAACAGCAGCGGCCGAGGCAACCCGTGCGTGGGCCGCTTGATGTCGTACGGGCCGGTGACGGTCACCAACACCTCGGTGGGGCTGACCAACACGGCGTGCCCTCGCCGGGGCACGAAGCGGCCCTTGCGCTGCCGGCTCCCTGACGGCATGACCGCGGTCCCAGCTCCCTCGCCGGTGGTGTCGAACAACTGCCAGTCGTGATCGTCGATGACGTGCACGAACGCGAACTCGACCGCCCGGAACTCCGCGAGCAGACCCCTGACCAGGGACTTGACCGCGTCGGCCTCGGTGTCCTTGAGCGCCTTGAAGACGTGGAAGATCAGGCGGATCGCGTCGTCGGGCTGCCAGGCGTTGCGCTGCTTCACCTCGTCGATACACACCCGCAGCGCGCGGAGAAGTTCCTGCGGGTACCGCTCGTAGTCGGCTTCCCTGGATGTGTTCGACAGGATGTAGTTGCCGTCGGCACTGAACACCGTGGTGATACCGACGACCCGCTCGGGCGGGCCGAACCGGCTGGGTTTGATCGCCGAGCTGCCGATGCCGATGATCAACTCGTGGGCGATCGTCCGTCGGGCAGCGATCACGAACGGAATTCCACCCAGCTTCGCATAGCACTGCAGGGCCATGCTGTCGAGCGGGTTGGCGATGTCACCACGGCGGATCGTCTCGATCTGTATCTCCTGCACCGGCACGCCCTGGCCCATCAGGGTCGACTTCGACACGAGATACGGGCTGTCGTTGCCCTGCAGGGCCTCCTGCGCCTCGCTGGTGATCACCAGGGCGAGGTCTGGTTTCGGGTCGCGGCGCGCCGCAGCGAGGCAGGCGTCCCGGTAGGAATCGGCGTCACACGGGCCGGTGGCGTCGAACGGTTCGATGATGATGTCACAGTCGGTGAGCCGGTACTTGCGGGCGAAGCCCTGGGTGAACACCTTCGCGTCGGGTACGCCTTGCCGGAACGCGTTCATGAAGATCTCCACGCTCCCCTGAAAGGCGCGTGGGGTCACCACAACGATCCGGGGCCGGCGCGGTGTGAAGAGCTGCGAGTCGAACGGCCCGAACTCCGCGAGTCCCTTCGCCGCCGACCGGCTGGTCTTGTCGCCACTCGGATCGAAGACGAACGTCGGCTCGTCGAACCTCGACGACCGGATCCGCATCGCGTCGGCGCCGGAGGGCGCGCTGCCGATCGGTGGCCCAACCTCAACCTCGACGCCGACGCCGATCGGCAACGGACCGGGCTCGGCGAGACGCCGCGCCAGGGCGTTGATCCGCGCGAGACGCCCCTCTGCGCCGGTCAAACCGAACGCGGCCTCCTCGAGCCGGTCCAGCAACGGCCCGTGCCGGCCGCCGGTCAGCGCTGCAAGCACGTCTTTGAATACGTCGAGGCGCCCTTCCAACCACGCCTCGGCCGCATCGACCTCCGGAAGCGCCGGGGCGTCGCGCAGCAGAAGCCGTCGACCGCGCACCACGTCGACCGCGCCTACCAATCGGCGGTAGGCGTGCTCGTCCAGGTCCGGATGACGGGGCACCTCACCGGTCTCGGCCAGCACGTAACGGCCCTCCAGCGCCAGGCCACGATCCAACAGTTCAGCGACCGTCAATTCGATCTCATATCGGGTCTTCAACCCGACGATGATCCCGGGCTGAGAGTTCGGCCCGCAGTCCCTCGTCTCGAGGTGGTACTCCGGAAAGACGTGTAGACCGCCGAGCGCATCCCGATGCTCCCCGGCGCAGGCGACGAGCAGGTCCTGTTGCCGGTAGCGGGACACGAAGGCCGGTCGCCGAAACGAACGCAGCTTGTACCGCATGCCGACCACTTCGTTGATCAGCGCCTCACGGACCAACCGCATCACAACCCGCCGATGGTCGCCGACGATGAACTTCTCCCGCACGCCGACCTCCGGTGCCCCCGATGCGAGGGGAACGCACACGGTACGGTTGCCATCGCGGGTCACCACGTGAGTGCCTCGCAGTTCCGCGCGCAGCACGGCGAGCCGCTCTCGCGACTCGTACGGCAAGACATCCGCGGGGAAGGCGCTGCCACGGAAGCGGACCGGCAGAAAGTTCGCCACCAGGTTCGGCAGCACGGGCCGGGACGGAGGAGCGGGAACTGCGGGCACCACCATGATCCTCTGCAACGTCCGGCGAACGAGCACACCGGGAACAACTGCTCACCGGAAGAAGCCGGGGGCAGGACTCCGCCGCGGCGAAGTCGCTCAGCGCAAGTCACGTAGGACGCTACTCGGCAGGTATGACACTTTCAGATTGAAGCCCGTCCACGCCGGACCCGGGGGTATCCGCGACAGCACCGTCCCGCTTCTTGGTCCGGGCTGACTAGGGCGGGCCGCGACCCGGGTAGCCTGGTGGAGCCTGAGGACCAGCCGGTGCTCAGGCCGCCCGGGAGCGACATCCCGCAGCTCAGGCGCGGTCGTACCGCTGAGCCTCGGCCCGGAGCTGGGTAAGGCACTCGTCGAACATGACCAGGTTGAGATCCAGGATCCACACGCCGTCACGGAAGTGCGCGAACCCGACCCGGGAACACAACCTGCTAGCGCGTTGCGCAAGCAGGGATACCAGATTGGCCGTACCCGCGACTCCTGATCCCCGATCCGTTACCGGCGAGCGGCTCGGTCACTCGTCGATGACGGACTGTTGGCAGGGGTAGAGGCGTGCCGCCGTTGCGCGCACCATCGGATCAACGGCAGGTAGTACGGTCTCAGCGGAAGCAACGTGCAGAAGGAAGCGTAATGAGCGCCGCGATCCCCTGGAGTGAGTACGCTCCCGATCAGGTCGAGACCTTGGTCGCCGCCTGGTTGGTGCGCGTAGTTCCGGGCGCCCAGCGTGTCGACGGCGCTGGCGGTGACGATGGCGTCGATGTTCGTTCGCCCGATGGTGACGGCGTGCACGTCTTCGAGATCAAGAGCTTTCACCGGCGGCTCGGTGGGTCGCAAAGGAAGCAGATCCAGTCTTCACTTGAGACCGCGCTCGAGCGTCAATCGAAGATGGTCCGTTGGACGTTGGTGCTGCCCCTCGATTTCTCTCCCGCGGAGAGCCGCTGGTTCGAGGAGACGCTCGCTCCTCTGTCACGGGTTCCGCTGCATTGGATCGGTCGCACCCAGATCGAATCTGGACTCAGCATGCATCGCGACCTGCTCCGGACCCTTGCGCCTGGTTCGGCGGAACGGCGTGCGTTGGACCTGCTCGCCCAGTACAGGGCGGCCCCGGCTGTCCCCGTCCAAGCCCTGGCACAATTTCGTGTGGGTGTGGGCGAGGGTGGGATGGCCGCGGAGTTCGACGCGGCGTTCACGGCGGCCGGCGGGACTCCGGTTCTGGGTGCGCCGCTCGGCGATGTTGTTCGAGAGGGGCCAGGGTACGTTCAACACTTTTCCGGTGGCGAGCACTCTGGCGCCGTGGTGGTGTGCGCTCTACCTGAGCGAGCCGCCGCTGTCGTGCCGTTGGCCGTGTGGCAGCGGCTCGCGCGTATCGGCGGCCCGGAGAGTGGGATATCCGCGGTTGGCTTTCCTGTTGCACGCCCCGCTCAACAGCAACCGTTGATCATCGATGCGGCGGGCGAGCGTATCGAGCTTGAGGGCGGTGAGTGGGGGCCTGGCTATCTGACTCGCGTGACTCACGACGAACCTTGGTCGTGGGACCCGGTCACGCGGCTGGACTTCCACCTATTCCACAACACGCGATGGACGAGCCCGGACTGGGCAGATCTCCGTGTCCGCGCCGTCATCAACCTTCCCTGGCGAATGTCATCGATCGAACCTGAGATCTCCAGGGCGCGGCGGTTGGCACTGCAGACCGCCCTCGCAGATTCCGAGTTCTCGAACGTCTTCCCGGTTCTGTCCATGCACCGAGGAGCGCGGCAACCTCAACTACCGTGGGAGGTCGCCAGGGGCAACGAAACCTACCAGTCCGACCGAGGAACACACCTGCGAGCGATGCTGCGAGCGCCAGACGGCAGTAACGCCCTGTCCGGAGAGGCGATGGTCCAGCTCCCAGACGGCATGCACCTGTCGTCCGTCGTCGGCTGTGTCGAGCTGAGGATCAACTTCGCGGCATGGCGCGACGCACTCGTGCACGCAGGCGCTGAACTCGACGCTGCCGCAGAACTCCGGCTGTCGCTGCTGGAGGTGATCGAGGTCCTGGCCTCGGCGTGGGGGACCGCGGCTACGGTCATTCCGAGGGCCGCCGCCGACGATCCGTCACAGATGCCGCTCGACCGGCCACCCTGGGTGGAGATGCACATCCAGAGTCGCAGCCCACTCGTGATCGGCGGGACGATGACCAACCTCGGGCTGGCCGACGTCATCGACCTGTCGGCCCTGGGAGAGCCAACCAGGGAAGGATTCCGGCAGGAGACGGGGATGCGGTTCTTCGCGCCGTTGTCCATCGCCCGGTCGGACCGCCGAATTTGGCTCGCGCGTGGCCTCGCGCAGTTGGGACGTTCGTGGGGCTACATCGACGCGGAGGCTGATGATCTTCTGACTGGCGCCGTCGTACCCGGTCACTCCGGCGGTGACCCTGGAAAAACATCCAGGGTGTCGATTCCGTGATCCCGCAGGAGCAGGCTGGTGATCGTTTGTGATGTCGCCACGGCGGTGGCGTCGCCGGCGTGCCCCAGTGTCAGGATCCGACGGATGTTGGGCAGGCAGGCCTGCAATCGCCACGGCTGTGGTCGGGTTCGCAACCACCGTTCGAGAACCGTCAGGCACGTCTGCAGGTGCTGGGCCGCAAGGTCGGCAAGCCGTGAAACCACGTCGTCCGATTCCTCGATGTCGCTACTGAGCCGCAGCACGACCAGTAGCTGACTCAACGACCATGCGTCGTCAAATAGGCCCGAGCTGAACCAGCGGCCGAAGCAGACGAGTTCGCGCGGGTCAGCACCATTGGCAACTTCTTGGGTGCGGAACGTCCAAAATGCGGTGAGCCGATCCGCCAGTTCGGGGGAAATCGGTTCCGTGTTCTGCAACTGCGCTCCGAATGAACGCATCAGCTCCATCGCGTTTTCCGGAGACGCGTTGGCGTAGAACCGGCGTAGCAGTCGATCGTCGCTGTCAATGCCGATCAGGCCGTGAAGGTGCCCGAACAACAGCCGATGTCCGAGGCCCATCGTCCGGAACTCATGCGCAGAGTCGTCAGTGTCAGGCTCCATGCGGTCGATCATCGTCGAGTAGACGTCGAGGAGCAGCCGCCACGAGGAGTCGGTCACCGAGCCATCGGCGACATGCCCCGCCCACGCTGAGTCCAACAGCGTTCGGTGCCCGCTTTCGGTAGGAAAGATACGGGCGCAGCGTGTCCGCGCCCAATCGGGATCCATCCATTCCAGACGAACGAACAATTCGCCGTAGACCGAGCGGACCGCGCCCGAAGGGTCGGTCCAAGGGTCCAAGTGCCGGTCGAGGAGCTCCTCGACGTCGGTGAGGTTCGCACCCTCAGGGGCGTGTCGCTGACGAAGGCCGTAGCCGATGGCGGCGTAGATGGCCTGTGAGCGGACCGTGTTAAGTGCAAGCGACAGGTGCCCCCCTTGTTCCTCGGGAGCCCGGCTGGCCTCGCGTTCGGACGTGGGGTCGCGATCGCGGCTGCAGCTGTCGATAATCGACCAAATCGCCCGTTCGTGATCGGGGGTGATTGCCGTCGCCTTGTAAAGGGCTATTCTCAGCAGCTTCAGCATATCTATTCGCGGTGCACGCCACTGCGGGTGCTCGGAGGTGGCGGTGCCGGCGATTTCCTGTTCGGCTTGGCCGTTGATCCAGGTCGCCAGATCTGTGATGCTATTCCAGTCCAAGGCGGCATCGTCGCCGGCCGCTTCCCAAAATCCGTTGATCGCCGCGCTGACGAACTCCACCGGAAGGCCGATGAATAGGTGGGCATCCGACGACAGTGCGACGGCGTCACTGCGGACCTTTACGCTGAGCGCTCCGCGTAGCGACGCCTGGCTCTGTCCGGCATCATTGCCGGGAAGGGCGTCCCCTGCTCGCAGGTACTGAGCAAGAGCTTCAGCGGACATCGACTCAAGGGCACCAGCAGACAGCGGCTCGCTAGTCGACCACGTCGCGGACACCTCAGGCATTGGAATCGACGGATCCCGGGGAGCACCGAACTCGGCGACCAACGACAGGTAACGGGCATTCCATACCGGCGGAAGCATCGACTGTGCGGCAAACAGTCGATCACGCTGCCAACGGGCAGTCCACCGAGACCGTATCGGCTCACGCTCGTCAGGATGCAACAGCGTCACGGGCCCAATGTCGACGGCCGTGAGATAGCGCCGCAGGTCACCAGGGCTCAGGAGCGCCGCACCCTTGTGCGCGAGTCGGAGATACTCGGTCTCCAAGCCCCGCTCGCCGCCCGCCAGATCGACGATGCGCCGGGTTACCAACTCCGGTGCCGTATCGACTCTGCTGGCCAGCACGTACAGGGCGATCCGGCGAAAGATGAGCCCTTCGTGGGACTCGAGTTCGCTGACAACGGCCGGCATGCAGGTCGGTGCCTGATCGACCAGGTTCAAGGACGTGGCGATCACGGCGTCTATCAACGAATGCCAGATATCGGATTTCCCGGGCAACCCGCCCCTGTCGATATTCGGCCGCCACAGCCGAGATACGGCGTCGGCGTGTTCTACCCCCCGCCGCTCTGCTTCGCCCCGCAACACTCTGTCCAGAGTGCCAGTCAGCAGTTGCAAGGCCGGTACACCGCCGGCCGTCACCAGCGATGGTAGATGGGTGCGCAGGATGATGCCGTACTCGTAGGCGACCATATTCGAGGATGAGCCAGACGTAAGGGGCGTACGCCCAAGAAGGGCTGCGGCGACGCTCAACGCCTCGTGCACGTGACCACCGTCGCAGAGGTGCACCCACAGGCGGCCTACCGGCTCGAGGAGGAAGAGTCCGAAGGGACGCTCCAACGCGTTGATGACCTGTGGAACCAGTTGGGCAGCGTCATCAGGCGGGACTGCCAGTGCGATGGTGACGATGTCCTGGCCGACGCGGCAGTTGTCCGTGCCGGGTATGCCGAGCGCGGCTGCGACCACTCGGTGCGGGTCGTCGGCCGCGACCCTTGTCAGGTAGTACGACTCGGGCCACGGTGCAGCCGACGTCGTACCGGTCTCGTGGTCAACCTCAGGCGGCGGCGGGGCGGCAAAGAAGCCGGCCTGCCGGAGCGGCGCCACCCATGAGACGGACGCAGCACCGAATATCCGCTCCGATACCGCTCGGTTGTTCGGGAACTCCTGACGGAGCCGCCTGGCGTCCGCCGCCGTCGGAGCCGACGTGGCCAGAAGCGCATCAATGCGCTGAAAGACGCGGAAGTAGCGAACCTCGAATTCGACCAAAACCGCGTCAAAAACCTGCTCGACGCGGTCGAAGAAGCCGACGAATTCCGGATCTATGGGCCGCGGTGGGTCCAGCGCTGAGCGATGTGCGCGTGCCGCTAGCCCGGCGACATTGCCTTGCCCGCCCAGTCCCAGCCAGAACTCCACCACAGCATCGTCGGCCGGAAACCCGAGATCACCCAAGATCGCACGAATTGCCACCTGGTGTGCGCTACCCCCGGCGACGACGGCCTGCTGCTGCAGGACGGATCGCACGGCACTTTCAACTTCGCGGAGCAGATGGGCAATGAGGTGTGAGGCGGAGGCGCGGGTGGGAACCTCGATCAAGAGCATGCACGCATCGCGGAAGAACTGGGCCTGCCCCGGGCTGACCTGCGTTTCCAGCAGGTGGGCAATGCGCTCCTGGCGGGGAGACAGCGGTTGACTCGAGTCCGATGTCCTGCCGTTGCCTACGGGTTCCATCGGCACCGCCCTTCCTTCTTCTGCAGGAGATCTTCCCACTGCCGAACAGGACACCGAGCCAGACCTGGCCGCGCGGCTGGGCCGGTTCGCCGACACGTACGGGTATCGGCCGCACCCGCTGTGCTGGTCGACCTGGCGGCGCTGCGTCTGCTGAGCATCGGCGCGCGCATCGAAGGGGCGCGTCCGCGCTGGCGAATCCCGTGGGGACGCTGGACCGGCACCTGCTTGTCGGCTTTGCGTTGGCGTGCCACACACGCATCGTGGCCCGTGTATGCACGTCCGGTCACCTGCTCGGGAGTGCGGGGAGCGAGCCCAGGCACTGTGAGCGGAAGTCGAGTCTTAGCCGTGGTCGGATGCTCGGCGGAGGGCAGCCAGACGACTCACAGCACCCCGCGTGCCTGCTGCAATCTCCTGCTCAAGCTCGTCGATACGGCCCTGCTCGGCCAGCAGGCTGGTCAATTGGGCAGCGGCGTAATCATCGCCGGCGTCGGCGCGCTGCCGCAGCTCCTCGACACGGCCCTGCTCGACCAGCAGATCAGCCAACCGCTGGGCGGCGTACCCGTCGCCGGCGTCGGCGTGCTGCCGCAGCACGGCGATCGCCTCGTCGACGCGGCCCTGCTCGACCAGCAGATCAGCCAACCGCTCGGCGGCGTACCCGTCGCCGGCGTCGGCGTGCTGCCGCAGCACGGCGATCGCCTCGTCGACGCGGCCCTGCTCGACCAGCAGATCGGCCACCATGATGGCGGCGTTAGCGTCGCCGGCGTCGGCGGCCTGCCGGCAGAAGATCTCGGCATATCGCTGCTGGTATCGGTATCCGGCGTTGACGGCGAGCCACATGGTGTCGTTTGGGTGGTGTTCGACGAGTGCTTGCCACACCAGATCGGGCACCGGCTCGGTGTGGCGCAACTTCTGGGCATGCTGGTACAGGTAATCTGCGGTGGTCCATCCGGCGACCTGGCCCATGCCTGCGGCGACCGGGGTCAGACAGCCTGTGGCGCCGTGCAGCCGAGCAGTAGCGTAGCCGATCGCCTTGTCGAACCAGTCGGGCGCGGCGGTGGCCTGCTGGGCGCTGGACAGGTACGCCGGTGCAGCCGCGGTCAGAAAGTCGCGGGTGAGCGGGGCATCGGCGCCGACCCGGCGGGCATCCAATGCGGCGGTGATCACCGCCTTGCCGTAGCACTGCCGCGCGTCGGTGACGTCGGTGCGCTCCCACCTGCGGATCAGCTCCGGGCCGCCGGCCAGCACCTGTGTCACTCCGGCGTCGGCGGTGTCAAGGGCGACGCGGATCCGGCCGTCGGCGGAAAGCTGGTCAGCACGTTTCAGTTCGGCGACGGTGAAGGTGTCCGGCACGTCGATGACATTCCCCATGCCGAGCAGTGCCCGGTCGTTGTCGTACAAGTCCGGCTTGCCAGGGTCCCGCGCTGCGGCCCGCTTGCCGTACTCCTCCGGCCACAGCGTGGCGACCATGACCAGGCCGGCATCGAGCAGTCCTCGTACCGTGCCGACCGGCAGCCCACCGGGCTGGCTCAGGTACCGCTGCAGCTCGTCTAACCACACCACTGTGCGGGGCGCCGGTGTGTCCGCAAACGCCTGGACAGCGATGGCGTCGGCGGGGTGCAACAGCCACCATTCCGGCAACGCCGCCCTGACAGCCTCGAACAGCGCCCGGGTTTTGCCCGCCGAGGAACTCCCGGTCAGCAGCACCAAGCCGCCCTCTGCCGCAGCCTCGTTGATCGCAGCGTGTAGCGCATCATCGAAGTCACGGCGCACATACACCGGCAGGTCCTGCACCTGAGGATCTACCTGGATGGAGGCGTGCACGCCTAGCCGCCGCGGCCGGGCATCGCGGACCCGGACCCCGCCGACCGGCTTCCGCAGGTGCGCGGTGCTAACCCGCTCCCAGGCGGCCAACCACGGCTTCTGCACTTCAGCACCGAGGCCACACGCGGTCAGGAAGGAAACGACGGTCTCCCGGCCAGGCACGGATTTTCCGTTCAACAGGTCGCTGAGCGTGCTCTGCCGCAGCGCTGGCTCTGCCTTGATCAACGTCTTGTATGAACGGCTGCCGCGCAGCTGGTTGAGCGCTGCCGCCAGCTCGGCCAGCGTGTGGACATCCTTGGGGCAGCCCAAGGGGTTCGGTAAAGCATCGCCGGAGGGCACCGGACCACCGTAAACCCGCATCGATCTACGCCGTAACCCCACGTCACCCAGTCGACAAGAGCTGATCTCCTCCGGGTTGGTTCGGCGCCGATGCCGGACCCACCCGCCAGCTGCGACGGTCGTTCCAGCACACCGAACGGGGCCCGGCCGGCCACCCCGCCTAACACAGCGGGAGACACCACCATGAACGACTGGATCACCGTCGCCGACAGCATCGGCGACCTGCTCACCCTGATCGCGGCAATCATCACCCTGGTCGCTGCACGACGCGGCCGGGACAAGAAGTAGTAGAAGCAGGGCAGGTCAGGGGCATGTTGCGGACAAATGCCCCTGACCTGTGGTGAGCCTAGCTGTGGCTCCTGTGGACGGGCGCCCGTTAGAAGATCGCACCTGGGCCGCAGCCGCTTGCGCCTGCCGAATCAGATGCACTCTCGGGGTGATGTCGTGGTTTGGTGGCGTGGTGCTCCGATGGTGATCGGACGTCGGAGCACGGTGCAGCACCGTGCGACACCAACCAGCACGCGGGCCGCACTCGGCGGCATGCTAGAGTCGTTTCTCGCGGGTCAAGGAGTAACGAAACCCCTGGACCAGCGGATACGTAACCGCGACCCCGTAGACGCATCAGTCCGCGCGGTTACGGAGAGTAGTTGTATGAGCGCCCGTAGCTCAATGGATAGAGCATCTGACTACGGATCAGAAGTAGACGCTCGTGAATATGGATTTAGCATTCAGGACAGATAGGCCGTGACCTGGGTAAACACAGGTTCGCGGCCTAACTTGTTTCCGCATACTGGCGGAATTTCCCAGGTATTGGGACCGTGGTGATCCTATGGTGATCGATCGTTTGGGAACGGTCTGTCCTGGCCAATGGCGTAGCGGATCAGACAGTGCTGCTGCGTCCAAGCCATCGTCGGGCTGCAGAATCAGCGAGCCCGGGGCTGGACCTCTTGCGGATCGGGCGGAGCGTGCCGGCGGGGAGCGGATCGTCCGACGCGGCTGCGAGATGGGCCGACCACGCTCCGGGCGATCCACTCGATATGGTGGCCGCGCATGGTCCACTCGCTGAAGGTGGGCGGGCCCGCACTTGAGCGGGACCCCGCGCGCGGCCCTCCTATGCCAGAACTCGTCGGGCCGGACGAGGTTCGGCTACGTGCTCGTTGGCCCCGCCGCCCTGCCCGTCGACGGCTACGCTCCGTCGATAACATCCGCGCGAGGGGCGAGACTCGGCGCACTATTCTGCCGATGAGAGTGCATTAGTTCTTCGCCGCTGTCACGGATTCATTGCAAGTCCGCCGAGAAAAGCAATGCCCAAACCTACGAGCAGCACCAGGATCCCGAAATGCGGGCGGTCCATGTTTGCCATCATCAACAAGCCGAGGCCCGCTACGCCCAACCCCACGAGAATAATCAAGCATCCTGAACCCATGGAGTTGTGAAGTTCTTTCCGCTGATGTTCGGCGTTCGAGACCCGACACGGCCCGCATCGTGGAGCCGGCCCCTGATCGGCGTGCATTCCGCAGAAGAGCTTGCCGCATCCGCTACAGCTGATGACACCAGGATTCGGACAACCTGACGTGTGGCATATCATCGGTTCACCTCCGGGTTCACGGATCCACCTGACACCAGCCAAGGCCCGCGCCACAATCCTGCGGGCGGGTTCCGCTGGTCACTGAGCGGTTACCGTCAGACGTCGATCGGCTTGTGAGTGCCGCATTCTTCTCGAGCAGAATGTCGGCGATCATGAAGTCCCCGACTGAGCTGAGCCTGCGGCGATCACGTAGATCCCACGCACCGATCACGCAATTCCCTATGGGGGAAGATTTCGGCTCGACGTTCTCTGATCCGAATCAAGATCGAGTGCGCTCACATGCCGCGATGCGCGCGGAGGGAACCTCGTTTCGGCAGCCTCAGGAGGCTCGCTCCCGCCAGCCCAGATCGCGTCTCAGCTGGTAACCGCAAAGTCATCTGCTGGACTTCCTGGCGGTCAGACGGCGGTAGGGCGCCTAGGGATTGGCTACTCGGCCTCGTCTGGAGGGTTGATCAGCTCGCGGTAGGCGGTGAGGACGGCTTCGAACTCCTCGGTAAGCGCCGTGCTCGGCTCTGGCCGCCAAAGCGAATTCTCATGGTCGAACTCGGCCAGCACCTGCTCTGCGTCTCGGGTCGCCCGGCGGAGTGCCTCCTCGCTGATGAAGATCTCGCTCGCGTTCGCCGTCTTTTCCAGCGCTGCGATTCTCCGAGAGATCTCTGCGTCGACCTGGGACATCGCGCGATCGGTTCGGTCCATCTGAGCCGTCAGCGAGCGCACCGCAGGATTGTTCGCCGGCAGCCCTGCGTAGGACTGGTTCCGGAGACCGTCTCGGGTTTGACGCAGCCGTTGTCGGCGTGCGAGAAGGTCAGAGAGATTGAACATGATGCGGGCCAGGGCGTGTTCCGCGGACACCACGTCGATCATCCCGCCGAGGGTTGGCCAGGCTGCACAGATGCGCCCCACCACCTCGACGACTTCCGAAATCGTTTGTCGGTCCTCGGCGGCCATGAGCAGCCGATGCGCCTCTGGTTGCCGCTCGAAGTCGGGCGCGACGACTGACGCGGGTTTCAGCTCGGAACGAACAAACATTGAAGCAACCTGCAGTATCGCTCCCGGCACTGCGAGTACCAGCCACCATTCGCCTCCGAACCAGCTCACGGCGCAAGCCAGCAGCACACCGAGCACGCCGAAACCGCAGACCTCTCGTCGCGTCCACCCGTGTGAGCCTTGGCCAACTGGAGATATCGCGACCACCGGACCCGTCCGGTGAACCTCAGCTCGCCCGCCCGAAATTCTTAGCGGTAGGGTCGAGATAATGACGACGGCTTCGTCCTGGGCGACGAACAGGAGGGGCGGACGAACTGAGCTCATGCTGAGATGCTCTCCCTTGAGCGAGAATGGTTTCGCACTTCTAACCGATGCGCGTACGGGGCCGTAATGGCCGACGGACGCACATCCAGGCATATCTGAAGTGCATCCTCATCTGCCGCATGAAGTGGGTTGAGGCTCCAAGATAACGTCACGGAACGTGACTTAGCGACGTTGCAGGAGAGCCGACGTTGTGGGTGCCGAAAACTCGACCGCGGACTTGACCTGGTGTTATGTGTCCGATCTCGATCGACACCGGCAATCTACCTGAACACGTTCAGGAAACGAGCCGCGGAACTTGAACACGTTCATCCGCAGACCTATCCCCTCGATGCGACCTCGAGCAACGCGCAGGTCAGAAGCTCGGATGGGTTTTTCGGCACCCACAACGTCAACCTCGCCGAGGCGCAGTGGGACGCCGCCCGGTATGCCGACGCCCGCGCGGCCTGGCGCAAGGCGGTGGAGATCTTCGACGACCTCGGCCACCTGGACGCCGAGCAGGCCCACGCGGACCTGACCCGGCCCGATCCCGGCCGAAAACGGCACCGCGACCGCCGCCAGCCCTCGCTGAACCCGTCCCGAGTCCTCCAAGCGGGCGCCGACGGGTCCGCTACCGCCGTTGGCCGCCGGAGGCCTCGAGGCTCGGGTCGCCAGGCAGCCAGGTCGCCTCGGCGAAAGCTCGCGTGGCCACGTCGGAGTACACCGCCGCCGCCAGCCACGCCTGCGCGAACGCTGTCCCGTCATCGTCCGACAGCCGCCCGAAAGCGTCCCGCTGTCGACTACTTGCCGCGGTCGTCAACAGGTCAAGCAACGCCGCCCCACTATCCAGCCGGGCGCGCGACAGCCGGCTCGCATCCGACGGCCCCCGCCCGGCCGAGAACGTCAACACCGCACGCCCACCGGCCACGGCCCGCTCCACCTGTACCCGCAACAGATGCAGCGCCGGATCAACCACACCCGGCTGCCAATGCCCATCCGCAGCGCCTTCGTCCGCTGCCGGATGGTTTGGCGCAGCCTTGTCCGCTGCCGGCCTGCTTGCTGGACTTCCGCCGGCTGCTCCAGCCGGAACGTCTGCCGATACTGAGCCGCTCGGCGTGTCCTGATCCTCCGGGACGTCGTGCGGGCACGCACGTTTCGCAGCGCCCGGCTGGTCCGGAGCGTCGGGTCGGACTTGCCGGTGGGCCTCGCCCGGCGCGGGGAGGTGACTGCGGTGCAGCCGGTCGAACGCGAGATCGGCATGCCCGCCGTAGGGTGCCGGCAACAGCCAGCCGACACCCGGCGGTGGAGCGACCGCCAACGGATACACGGTCCCCCGCCGGCCCGGATCCGGACGCCCGATCAGCAGCATCTCCAGCCCGGCAACCTGCCCCAGCAGCCGCAGGTTCTCCCGATACGCCAGGGCCGGATGATCCGATGCCACCCGCAGCGTCAGGACGGTGCCGTCGGCGGAGGCCGCGAACACCGCGTCGCCGTCGGTGCCCAGCACACGCGCCGACAGGAACAACAAGTCGGAACCGGCCACCCGGTCGGTGACCGGCTGGGCGAGCGCCGCGAATGCCCGATGGACCTGCTCCGCCGCCGGCGGTGCCCACAGCGCGGCGAGCGGCTCCTCGTGCCAGGCCACCCCGCTGGCGGTGACCGCCCGCACCGACTTGCCGGCGCCGAGCTGCCGGCTGTCGGACGCGGTCGCACCCGACACCACCAGCCCGGCCCGGGTCAGTGCCCGGTGACTCAGCGCCGTCTCGCCGAGCGCGACGGTCGCGTTGCCGGCGGTTGCCGCCCGTCGGGCGTCCCCGGGTGCCAGATCCGCGATCATCCACAGCGTGCCCTGGCGATCCGCCGCATAGGTGACGACTCCCGCATGCCCGGTGTCGGCGAGCACCGCCGTCGTGCACAGGCCGTGCAACCGCAGGCTGCCCTGCAACTGGTACGCCCGCCGCGCGCTCCCCAACAGCCGTGCCCCGGCGGCGTCGGCCGGTTGGACCAACAGCCGATGGGTCACGCCGAGCAGTTCCCGCAGCGCGTCGGCGAGGTCGGCCAGCCGGTAGTGCACCTCGTTGGTCCTGGCCGCCTGCAACAGGCTCGCCACGACACGAGCGGCCGCCGCCGGGCGGTACACCCTGCAGGCCTGCGCCTCGTGTGCCGCTCGCAACAACGCGGTGCGCGCGACCGCGCCCGACCCGTTGACTCCGGCCGCGAGCACCGCGACCGAGGCCCGCCAAAGCTGGGTCACGGCGGCGATCTGCTGCGTCGTCAACGCTTCTGCCGAGTCCGTCGGCACGACCGTGCCCTGCTCCGCACCAACCGCCTCCGGAATCGCCGCCGCGGTGCCCGCAGAGCCACCGCTGCCCGTGTCGGCGGCTGTTGGATCTGCGGAGTTTGTGCCGGCGTCGACTGGCGCGAGCGCCAGGATCGCCGCGCGGTGCAGGCAGTTGGGTGCCAGCAGGCAGGTGCAACTCGCCGCGTCCGGCGAACGCACCACGCCGCCGTCCGTCACCAGCGTCACCGTGGTCGATCCGTCCACCGCTACGGTGTACCGCCCGCCGGACTCGGTCACGGCCCGGTCGCCGAACTTCGCCACCGCGTCGTCAAGCTTCTTGCGCAACCTCGCCGGCAGCGCGTCAACCGCCGCGACCAGCACCGGCGCCGCCACCGGCGGCAACAAGCGCATCGTCATCCGCGAACCTTCTCCCCGACCCAGCGGGCCAGTTCCAACGGGCTGAGGGCGGCTACCGGCATCCCGGCCGCGACCAGCTGCGACGCGACCGACACCGAATAGCGGGGCCGCCCCGCGTCGTCGAGGCTGGCGCAGCCGAGGACCGTCACGCCGGACTCCACGAGCGAGCGGGTCTCGGCGAGCAGGCCGCCCAGCGGGTATCCCTCCTCGAAGTCGCTGACCACCGCCACCAGGGTCCGCGACGGCACGGTGACCAGCGATCTGGCGTGCCGCAGCCCGGCGGCGATGTGGGTGCCGCCACCGACCTGCACTTCGAGCAGCAGGGTCAGCGGATCGCTGACCCGATCGGTGAGGTCGACAACCTCGGTGGAGAACGCGATGAAGTGCGTCGTCAGGGCGGGCACTCCGGCCAGGATCGCCCCGGTGAGCGCCGACCAGATGACCGACGCCTCCATCGAGCCGGACACGTCGACGACGAGCACCAGCCGCCAGTCGATGCCGCGCCGCGCCCGGCTGCGGAAGATCGGGCGCTCCGGGATGACCTGGACCCGGCCTTCCGCGTTGCGCCGGGTAGTGGCCAGGTTTGCCCGCAGCGTTCGCGGCAGGTCGAGCGCCCCGCCCGGCCGCCGCGTCGGCCTCGGCGTCGTGATGCCGGCAAGCGCCGGCCGCAGCCGCGTGGCGAGGCGCCGGGTGAGCTCGTCAACGATCCGCGCGACGAGCGGCCGCAGCCGCGCGACGGTCGACTCGGGCATACCGCCCACCAGCGACAGCACGGTCTGAAGCAGCTCCACCGACGGGTTGACGGCGTCCGGGTCGAGCATCAGTACGGCGTCACGCCTGCCGCCCTCCGCGGCACGGGCGAGGACCTCCTCGCGGATGCCCGGCCCGAAGAGCGCCGAAAGCTCCTCCGCCCATTCCCGCACCCCCGGGAACGGCGCCTCGCGTCCGGCCCGACCGGCAGCGTCGGCCCGGGCTCCTTCGCCGGCGCCCGCCCCATACAACTCGTCGAGCGCGCCGGCATACCGCCCCGCCCGCTTCCCGAGACTTCCGGACTTGCGCCCCAGCAGCAGCCGCCACCGATCCACGGTGGACAGTGTCCGTTCCGGCCCGGCACCCGCCGAGGCCGGCGCAGCGGACGGCAGGTTCTCGGCGGATGGCAGGTCTTTGGCGGACGACGGCTGATCCTTGGCGGACGGCTCGGCCTTGGGCAGCAGGCCGAGGGCGAAAACGGCCGCCCGCCCGGCCCGGTCGGCGAGCAGCCGGTGCAGCAGCAGGGCCGGTTCAAGGTCGGCGACGTCGTGGAACGGCGTGCCTTCATCGAGCCGGTCCTCGACCACGGCGAGCAACCGGTCGCGTCCCGCCGGGCTGACCGTCTGGAAGCCGCCGCGCAGCGCCGGCAGCCGGGACAGGAAGTCGGCGTCGGAAAGCGTGCCGACCCGGTCCAGCAGGCCGTCGAGGACGTCGTTCCCGCTCTGCAGCAGCGGTTCGGCCGCCGCCAGCAGGCCGCGCAGCCGGCCCAGCAGCCGGCGCCGGCCCTCGTCCGCGACGGCGCCGTCGACCCAGGACGCGACCCGGGTGCCCAGCACGGCCGGTTCGGTCAGGCCGAGCAGTACTTGCACCGCGCCCGCCGCGGCGGACATCGTCGGGCTGCCGGTCTGCGCGAGCCGGTGCAGCGCGTCGGTCAGCCGCAGACCCACGCCGGCGGCGTCGACCCGCTGGGCGAGCGCCACCAGCGCCCGCACGTCGGCGACGTCCTCGGAGCCGGCCAGCCCGTCGACCTGCCGCACCGCCGCCGCCTCAAGCGAACCGAGCACCTCCGGCAGGTCACCCAGCCGGGCCGCGACCGGCTCCGGCAGGCCCGGGATGTGCCCACGCCGCAGCCGGTCGACCAGCGCCAGGGCCGTCATCAACTCGGCGAGGCTGGCGCTGGCCGGCACCTCGGCGATGAATTCCAGCAGCCGTTCCCGCGCCAGCGCGACGAGCCCGCACTCGGCCGCCACGCCGAGCCCGTCGATGATCTGCGCCGTGGTCGGCCCGAGCTCGGACTCCTCGGCCCGTCGCTGCTCGCGCAGCACGCCCTCGGTCGCCTGGGCCAGGGTCACGCCTCGAATGCCGGCGACGTCAAGCATCGCCTCCGTGCCGGGCACCCACTCGACGGTCCAGCGCGACGTGAGTGCGTCGACCCCGCCGGTGCCCTCGACCGCGGTCCGTTCCGCATACGGGATGTGGCAGGCCGTCAACTGCCGCAGCACCACCTCGCGCCGCCGGTCAAGATCCGAGCGCAGCGGGTCGAGCCGCATGTCGCGGGCCTTCTCGCCGCGCTCCGGCAGGCGCAGCTCGGCGATGAGCGCCTCGACCTCGGGTCGCAGCCCGGAGCGCGGCACACCGGGCGCCAGCGCCCCGCGGACGTCGCCGACGAGAACCTGCTCCATCGCGGCCGCGACCGCTCGACCGCGCCCCAGCACCTCGCCGTGCGCGAGAACGCTCTGCAGCGCCTCGATCAGCTCGCCCCGACTCGGCGCCGGCAGCCCTCGCAGCCGGGCGAGGCCGACGGCGAGCCGGAACACCTCGCGCGCCTCGGCCGGCCCGGCGGGATGGCCGCCGGCCCGCACCCGCGAACAGACCTCCACTACCGACGCCAGCGCGGCCGACTCGACTGCGACCGGCGAGCCGGCCGCAGTGACGACCGCCTGCTGCCAGCGCGGATCCCGGATACCGGCCGGGTACCCGGACCGCGAGTCGAGCAGAGCAAAGCTGTACGGCACCAGCGAAGTCACAACTATCTCCGTCTTACCGGCAGACGCCGAGCCGGGCGTTGCGGAGCCGGGCGTTGTGGCGCCGGGCGCCGCCGAGCTGAGCAGTGTGGCGCCGGGCTTCGTCGATCCGTTCGAGACGCTGCTCGGCACGGCCTCGTTTGCTGGGGCCGCGGCCTTGTCGATTGGGCTGCCGTGCAGGGTCGCGGCGGTGGGGAGCAGCGCCGCGGCGTGGAACGAACCGACCATCGCGGCTGCCCGCCGGCCGTCCACGGCGGTCAGGCAGCGCCGCATCCACTCCTCCCGCCGCAGATCCAGGGCACTGACGCCGGAACCGTCGGCGGCGTCCTGCCGCATTGCCCAGCCGACGAGCAGCGCCGCGCGACGGACTGCCTCCGGCTCGGCTCCGGGGGCTCGGGCCTCCACCACCCGGTCCCACATGTCCTCATCGGCCCGCCCGGTCGCCGACTGCCGCAGCGATTCCGCCAACGGAGTACTCGCCGGGCCGTCAACAGCGAGGGCTGGGCTGTCAGCGGCGGCCGTGTGCCACTGCCTGTCCGCCAGCGGCAGGTCACATGGGATCACCTCGATGCCGTTGCGGGCCGCCCAGCGGGCCGCCACCAGCTCCGGCGAGAAGTCGGCGAACGGGTAGAACGCCGGAGCGCCGCCCGGGCCCGCCACGCCGGCCAGCGCCACCGGTGCTCGGGTCGCCTCGTCGGTCAGCCAGGGCAGCCACTCGGCGAATTCGGCCGGCAGTTCCAGCAGGAGTACCTCGGGCCGGAACGTGTCGAGAAGATCGTCGATCACCACGGACAGCGCGGGGGAGTGGTGCCGAACCCCGATGAGGTACGGCACCGTCGACCCGGCGAGCGCCCGCAGCGCCTCGTCAGGGCTGTAGGACATCGCGCAGCTCCCACAGCTGGTGCCACAGCCGTGCACCTTCCTCGGCGCGGCGGCGGACCGCCCCGTCCCAGTAGCTGAGCAGCTTGGCCGCGTCGGCCGGGTCGTCCTTGCACACCGCGCCCTGCAGGTGCGCCGGCAGCAGCGACAGCACGTCGCGGTCGCCCGGGAAGTACGCCGCGGCCAGGCCCAGCGAAGTGGCCACGGCCACTGCCTCGGCTGTGCTCATCACGGTCGACGGGCGCTCCACCTCCCAGCCCTCGACCGACCGGCCGGCCCGCAGGTCCCGGAACGCCGTCACCAGCGCCTCGAGGACAGCCTCGTCGACGGCGAAGGTGCTCTGCACCCGATCGAGGGCCGCCTTCGCCTGCCGGGCCACCAGCGCCGTCTCCGCGGCGAGGTCGGGGATCGGCCCGACGGTCTCGAAGTTAAACCGTCGCTTGAGCGCGGCGGACATTTCCGACACCCCGCGGTCGCGCAGGTTGGCGGTGGCGATCAGCGTGAAGCCGGGCGCCGCGTGGATCGTGGCCCCGGCGGTGCCGGACAGCTCCGGCACGGCGATTCGCCGATCGGACAGGATCGACACCATGGCGTCCTGCACCTCGGGCAGGCACCGGGTGATCTCCTCGATGCGGGCCACCGCCCCACTACGCATCGCGGTGAGCACCGGCGAGGGCACCAGCGCCTCCGGGCTCGGCCCGCCGGCCAGTAGTAGCGCATAGTTCCAGCCGTAGCGCAGCTGGTCCTCGGTCGTGCCGGCGGTGCCCTGCACGACGAGCTCGCTGGTGCCGCAGACGGCGGCGGACAGCAGCTCGGACAGCATCGACTTGGCCGTTCCGGGCTCGCCGACGAGCAGCAGGCCGCGCTCCCCGGCGAGGGTCACCACGCATCGCTCCACGAGGGAGCGGTCGCCGACGAACTTGCGGCTGATCTCCAGCCGCGCCGGCACCCCGGCGGGCCGGACGCCCTTGGGCAGCGCCAGCTCGCGGCCGTCGCTGCCGACGATGAACGTGACGACCGCCCGTGGCGTGAGCCGCCACCCCGGCGGCCGGGCGCTGCCGTCGTGCGCGGCCAGGAAGGCGAGCTCGGTCGCGAAGGCGTATTCGGCCGGGTCGATCTGCCGGCTGCGCGAGGCGTCCGACGGGGTGATGGTGCCGGCGGCAGTCAACGGCGTCCCTTCGTGGTGAGCTCTTCGAACCGGGGGTGGTCGCCCGAGGTGACCCGGGCCCAGGCGTGCGTGAACAGCTGTGGTGCGGGCGCGATCGGGACGATGGTCCCGAGGGCGTCGGTGTTTTCGCCGTCGCCGATGAGCAGCGGCAGCTTCCACCGCTCCAGCGGCAGGTGCGGGCTGCCCAGCGCGAGCCAGCCGCCCGGCAGGAACAGCGAGCGCCGGGCCCGGGGCCGCTTGGCCTCGACGACCAGGTCGGTGCCCGAGAGCTCGGCCCGGGCCGCCTTGAGCCGGGCCGGCTTCCAGCCGGTCCACTCGGCCACGTTGCGGTCGGTCGGGTCGGGCAGGGCGAGCAGTTGCAGGTAGAGCGTGGCCGCGTCGGCGCCGATGCCGTGCCGCTCGGCGACCGCCGCGACCAGGTCCGGTGCGGACCGCGACGGGTCGTGCTCCGCACCGGCGAGCTCGGCCGGCACGTGGCTGGCGAGCCAGTTGTCGAGCTGGTCGCCGAGGATGGCACGCATCGCGACGATGGCGGGATCCGGGCCTTCGGTGAACGCCACCACCGCGGCGAGGATCGGGTCGTCGAGACCGCTGAGCCGCGACGGCCGCAGGCTGATCTCCCGCCAGTAGTCCTGCCCGGCGACGAAGAACACCCCGGCGTCGATCCGGTCGCCGTCGCGGGTGACGACGCCGCCGAGCCCGCGGAGGAACTTCTCCAGGTCCTCTGTGTCGGTGTGGCCGATCGTGAGCGTGAAGCCGGGATCCCGCAGCAGTTGCCGGGTCAGCTCCAGCAGCCCGGGCAGCGCCGCGCGGATCGGATGCGTGGAGGGCAGCCGGCGTACCAGCCACGGGAGTGCCCGGGCGATGGTGATCAGCATGTTGTTGTTACCGGCGCCGCCGCCCGAGCCGGCAAGCGAGCGGCTGGTTTCCACGGTGGCGATGCCGTGCAGGAACTCCGAGGCGGTGATGCCTTCGGCGATCCCGGCCCGGCGGAAGTCGACGATCAGATCGTCGGCCACCGGCGTGCGGGCGCCGACGGTCTCCTTCCGCCAGGCGGCCAGCCGGTCGAGAGCGGGTCCGGTGGTCCACAGCTCGGCCAGGCCGTCCACATCGCTTGGCAGGAGCTTCCCGTAGACGCCGCCACAGGGGGACATGCCGTCCTTTGGCAGGTGCGCCAGCGCGGCCTCGATGGCCGCGTCGGTAACCGTGGGGTCGACCTGCCAGCCGTCCGGGCGTTGTTGCTCCCAGCTCTCCTTGGTCGGCACTGAGCCCAGCAGGACCGTTGCCTCCGCCAGGCTGATCCCGGCGGCGGCGGAGAGGGCGTACACGAGCTCCGGGCGCCACTGCACCGGCCCGTTGGCCCGGGCCAACGCGACGAACGCGGTCACCAGCTCGGCGGTGACACCGGCTGTGTTGTATATCCGCTCGCCGCGGAGGACGTGGCCGGGCACCGGTCCGAACCGGCCGTCGGGCGCGTGGTCGAGGGCCTTGACCTCGCCGTCGGACCTGTCGACGTAGAGGATGATCAGCCGCCGGTCGTCGACCGCCACGATGTCACCGACCGCGACGGTCGGCTCCTGGGTGTTCGACTGCAGGTTGACCCGGCGGGTCCGGGAGCCGTCGGCCAGCAGCCCGCTGCCGGCCAGGATCTCCAGCAGGTCGAGCAGCGCCTCGCGGTGCTCGACCGGGGTCAGCGGCGAAGTCGCCCGGTGCATGGCGGCCGGCACCACGGCAAGCGTCTCAAGCCAGTCGAGATCGGCGTCGCCGACCAGCTGCGCGAGCGGCAGCAGGGGCTCCCGGCCGGTGAGCGCCGCGCCGACGTCGATGAGGAGACGCACGGCCTCATGACCGTGGTCGTAGCAGCCGGGGATCAGGCCCTTCATCGCCGCGTCGAGCAGCTTGTCGCTGGGCTTGTCGGCGTCCGGGTCGATGGTCGCCGCGGCCGGCTCGGCGGCGATGGCCGCCGTCGCGGTGGTCAGGCGGGCGAGCCGCAGCGCCGCGCGGGTCGCGTGCTTGACGACGCCGGCGATGCCGGTGCGCAATGCCGGGTGGCTGACCTGCGGGAGCGTGTCGGCGACCAGCACGCGGACCGCGTCGGCGTCGAACTTGGCCTGATCCATCACGCTGCCGGCGAGGGATGTCACGTCGGCCAGCAGCTGCCGGGCCTGGTCGTCGGTGAGCGCTCGAAGCGCCGCCGAGCCGGCCTCGTCCCGCGGCTGCAGATAGTGCCAGTAGGACGGCGGCGGCACCAGCGGTGTGCCTTCGGCGAACGGGCTGCACCTGGCGTCGGTCGGGATGGTGGAGAACTGCATGCCGTCGGCGGTCCAGAGCGTGACCCGGTTGTTGCGGTAGCCGTCGTGGCGGACCAGGCCGTGCAGCGCCGCCGAGCCCGGGAACCGGATCGCGCCCAGGAGCCGGCCGGATTCGTGGCGCTTTGCTTCGCCCCGGTCGTCGAACGTGAACCCGCGGCCGTCGATCGACTCGCCGACCTGGCCGACGTCGGGGACGTGGCGCACCCGCCAGCCGACCAGCCCGTCGCGGTAGCCGAGCGGGCTGCCGGCCAGGCGCTCGGGCGCGGGCAGCAGGCGGCAGTTCAGGTGGTGGAGCGGCTCGCCGTCGACGGCGCCGGCCTCGAAGAAGGCCGGCAACGACGCGCGGCCCAGCGCGCCGGTCGTCACGTCGTATTCGTACCAGTGCCAGTTGTAGTCCTCGGACGAATGTTGCAGCACCCAGTAGTGCAGCCCGTCGGAGGCGACCATGCCCCGCTCCTGGGACGACCGGTCGCCGACGTGCAACGGCCGGGCGCCGGCGGTGCGACCCCCGCCGGGCAGCGCGACGGAGTGCCAACCGGAGGCCTCGAAGGCGTCGTCGGGGGCGGTGAAGACGTCATCCGTCGCCCCGCTCCAGTAGCAGCCCCGCTCCTGACCCTTGTCCCAGCTCACCAGGAGCTGACCGTCGACGTAGCGCAGGATCGTCCGCCACTGGTAGCGCTGCTCACCGGCGGGGATGCGCAGCACGTGCTCAAGCTCGACGCCGTCGGCACCGACCACGGCGACCTGGTCGCCGGCGTGCAGCAGCAACTGCGGCCACTGGGGGAGAACCCGCAGGTCCGCCTCGGGGTCGGGGACCAGCCCGGCGACCGCGGCGTCCAGCGCCGGCCAGCCGAACTCGTCGAGTACGCCGGTGCGCAGCGTGCGGCCGAGCACCGGACCGATCTCGTGTGCGGTGATGCGTCGCACCGCCTCCGGGTTGACCGCGAGCCCGGCCGGGCAGGCGATCATGGTCAGCCTGTCCAGCTCGGCGTCCAGCGTGGTCAGGCCCTGCCGGACGACCCGGTCGGCGAGCCGGTCGAGCCACCAGTGCAGCACGGTGCGCAGGCCCGGCACCGCGACGACGGCCTCGACGCGGTCCGGCATGACGGTCGCCTTGTCGCTGTACCGCACCCGGAGGTGGTCTTCCACGCTGTCCGCCAGCCGGGAGCGCAGGCGTTCGTGGGCCGCCACCTCGACCAGGTCGCGGCGGCCGGGGGCCTCGTCAGCCAGCCAATGATCGACGACGCAGCTGGCGTCCTCCGGCGGCTCGGCCAGCGGCACGCCGAGCGCCAGGACGGTGTCGATGAGGTCGAGGTCGAGGCAACTGTGCTGATGCAGGTCGACGGGCACACCGTCGGCCTTGAGCCGGTCGGCCATCCGCTCCGCGAGCCGGTAGAGCTTCGCCATCCTGGCACGCCGCCAACTGCCACGGTTGCGGTCGAGGCGGGACAGCCAGCCAGCCGGCCCGTCGGGGGACTCGGCCCCGGCCGGGACGCTGCCGGCCGGCCCGGTCAGCGCGGCGGTCGCGCCGGACTCCTCCAGCAGCTCCAGCCAGGTCTCGACCGGGCACTCCCGGGGGTTCATGCCGAGCAACTGCCCACGGACCTTCGGGTCGCGCCGGGCGACACGCACCAGCGCCGGCCGGTACGCCGTCCAGAACCCGCCCGGCGCCCGGGTGATCGACGGCGCGGCGAGCAGCTCGGTGAGCAGGGCGTCTTCCTCGTCGGCGCCGAGCTTCGCGGCCTTGGCGAGGCGGCGCAGATCGACGTGCATCGCCGCGTACGGCGGCATGCCGCCGAGGGTGCGCTCCAGACACAGCCGGCGGAACCGGTCGTAGGCGGTGGCCGGGTCGCTGCGCGCGGCCAGCTCCCGCGAGTGCGCGGCGAGGGCCTTCGCGGTCAGCGCGCCGGCGAGGGCGAACTCCAGCAACACGGCGTGCTGCCGGTCCTCATCGATCCGCAGGGCGTAGAGCCGCTCGGCCTCGCGGGCCTTGCCGAACATGGTCGCGGCATAGGTCTGGCTGTCGGCGGCGAGGAACGCGCGGGCCGCCTCCTCGTAGAACGTCGGCAGGAAGTGCGGCACCGAGCGGGCGAGCCGCTCGCCGAGCTCGTTGAACCCGTCACGGGCCGGCCCGATCCGCGACTTCGCGACCCGGACCAGCCGCTCGATGTCCTTGACCAGGGCCAGCGCGTGATGCCCGTTGGCCGGATCGTGGACCAGCGCCCAGGCCGGGAAGCCGAGGGCCTGCTGGCGCACCACGCCGACCTCGGTGACCGTTTCCGGCGCGGTGAAGCCCAGGAACTCCATGGTGAGATCCTCGGCCTGCCCGAGCGTGCCCGGCACCAGCCGCACGACGGTCCGGTCGCCGAGCACCGGATGCCTATACGCCCTGGTGGTCAGCGTGTCGACGGTGTCCTTGACGACGTCGGTGCCGATCGCCAGCACCGCCCCCGCGTCCAGCTGTGCCTCTGCCGACTTGCTCATGCCGCCGCCTCCGCGCTCTCCTGGACGACCCGGCCCGCGTAGAGCGCCGCGGCCATGCGCATGCCCTCGGACCAGGCGACCGGCCCAACCTCGCCGAGCGGGATCGAGGTGCCGTTGTCCTGCACGAACACCAGATCGCCGCTCTCGGTCTCGTAGTACGGATCGTCGGACCCGACCCAGCTGCGCGCCTCCACGCTCCGCCCGTCCTCGAAGATCCGGCAGACCGCGTAGCCGCCCTTGACCGGATAGCCGTGCGCCGTCGCGCGCGCCATCAGGTGCCGCAACTCAGCGAACTTGCCGCCGGCGAAGTCGCTGACGCTTGCCGCCGCCGGCTCCAGGTCGGCGGTGCGGATCCAGGTCTGCCGGAACAGCTGATCGACGGACTGCTTGACGCCGAGATCAGCGGCGAACTCCCGCAGGTCGTCGAGGTCGGCGAGCCGGACCGGGTGCGGGACCGCGACCCGCTCGGCGCTCAGGCGCACGGTTTCGCCGTCGAGGTTGACGACGCCGATCCCCTCGGCGGTGGCGTCGCGCAGGAAGCCGACCTCATCGGGATCCCACCCGCCGTCGTCGTCGAGGACCGCGACCACGAGATCGGTCAGCGCGGTGCGCCAAACGTCGTCGGGCCAGACCCGGGCGAGCATCTCGGCGGGCACCGGCAGCGACCTGACCATCCACAGGTCGACCTGCTCGCGGATCTGGGCCTCGTGCCGGCCGAGCCACTCGACGAGCTGCCTGAGCCCGAACACCGCAGGATCGTCCTTGACCGCCGGCGGCACGGACTTGAGCACCTTGCCCTTCGCGTTGCGACACGCGATTTGTCCGGACACCAAGGTGACCTCGTAGCCACCGGCTGTTGCCAACCACGTCATGCGATCCCTGCCTCCACCGATCGGGCGATCCATCAGACCCCGGGAGGCTAGCGATCGGGTACGACACCCTTCGCGCCGACACGAGGACTCCGACGGACCGTTGTCGTGGACCGGCCGCCGATTCCGCCGGAGTCCCACACCCGGGCGAACGACCCGCGGCGGGGTGCGCCCAGCGGGGCAGGACTGCTTGCGCAGTATCTGCCTGGGCCGGTACTTTCCCGCGATGACTGAACCGACGGCAGCGGCTGGTGCGGCATCCGAACCGCGGGCCACCGCAGCGGCACAGGCAGCAGTGGCGTTCGCCGACCTCAACGTCAAGCTCGTGGTCATCAACCAGCTCATGTACGAGCGGTCGGTCCTCACCCCGAAGTTCGACCTGGACACCTTCCTCCGTACGTTCGACGAGCATGAGATCGAAGATCCCAACGGGCCCTACCCGGAGGTGCTGGAACACTTCGAGCGGCTGCCGTTGACCCCGGAGCACCTGGCCCTCATCACCGAGCTGGACGTCGACCCGTCCGCCAGGATCTGGTCCCAGATCGACCGCGGGTGGGGCGGCGAGGACGAGCACTTCCACCCCGCCACCTATATCGACGTGGCGCACCTGCCGAACCTGCGCAAGGTCAATATCGACTTCATGGTAAACGAGGACACCGACCTGTCCGCCCTGCACGAACGCGACGACCTTGAGGTCACCATCGAGGAGTGACATCAGTGGCCGGAGGCGGGCGTTTTCGCGTGAAGCGGACGGGGCCGCAGCGGCGCGGGGTCCGGCGCCTCGCCGGTATTCCTGGATCAATCCCCCGTCCCCCGTTACCTTCTTCACAGCCCCAACCGGCCGACGTCGGGCCACCCGCACCGCCTGCTGGGACCGCACCCGCGCGGCCGTCCGACCCGACCGGCAGATCGCCGCCCGGCCGCGGGTGCGCGGCACGCAGGGCCGCGACCAGGCATAGGTAGACAATCGGCCTTGCTGAAAGTGGACGACCAGGCCTCAAGGCCCTGTACCGTGCCAAAACCCCGTTCATGGCCGTGATCTGGCACTTTGAAGATTTCGTCAAGCTGCCCGGTGGTACTCGTTGATCACGCCGCTGAGGCGTTGTCGGCGTCGTACCGGGGCGTCCATCGCGATGACGACGGCCGGGTCGTGGTTCGGTGGTAACTGTTGTCGGCCTTGATGCGGGCGGTGATCATTGAAGTGGTCCACGTACTCGCCGACCACCGCGAGGGCGTGTCGTTCGTGGTAGATCAGCAACCGGTCGGTGCACTCGGCACGCAGGCTGCGGCCCCATCGTTCGATGAAACAGTTCGCTCGCGGGGTCCGTGGCGGGATCTTGACCACGGTGATGCCCTCGGCGGCGAAGACCTCGTCGAACGCGGCGCTGTACTTGCCGTCCCGGTCGCGGATCAGGAACCGGAACCGGCCGGCACGGTCGCCGAGGTCTATGACAAGGTTGCGGGCCTGCTGGACGACCCAGGCGTGATCCGGATTGGCGGTGACCCCGAGCAGGTGGACACGGCGGGTGGCCACTTCCATCACCACCAGCACGTACAAACGCCGTAGCAGGATCGTGTCGACGTGGAAGAAGTCGATGGCCAGCAGACCGTGGGCTTGCCCGCGCAGGAACGTCCGCCAGCTGGTGTCCACGACCCGAGACGCCGGGCCGAGCCGTCGGGCGGCGAGGATACGACGGATCGTTCCCGCGCCGACACGATGGCCCAGCCGCAGCAGCTCACCCTGAATGCGCCGATGTCCTCACCGTGGGTTCTCCCGGGCGAGGCGCCGCACAAGGTCGCGGACCTCGTCGCTGACCGGCGGCCGACCTGTCCTACGCGGATGAGTCCAGTGCCGGCGCAGCAGCCGCCGGTGCCAGCCGAGCAGCGTGGCAGGGGTGACCAGCCGGTGAGCCCGGACAGCGGCGGGTAGCAGCCGGGCAAGGCCGGACAGGATGACCCGGTCCGGCCAGGACAACCGGGGCCGACCCTTCAACTGCCGCCGGAGCACCGCCACCTCATGACGCAGGACGAGAACCTCGGCGATCACCGCGGTCTCGCTACGAACCAGCAACCCGAGAGCACCGACCAGCCGGATCATCATCAGGTACAGCACGCGAATCACCACACCGATGATCATCACCACGAACTGCGAAGTCCCAGCTCACTGGTTGTGCGACGAGTTCTGGCACGGTACAGGCTGCGTCAGCCCGGCCGGGTGCTGGTCGTCTTCGACGGCCTGGACGAGCTGTTCGACGGCAAGGACCGGGAGACGGTCACCCACCAGATCACCGGTTTCGCCGCCCGCTACCCGGGTGCCCGGGTCCTGGTCACCTCCCGGCACGTCGGCTACCAGCGCGGGGCTTTCGACACGGCCGGGTTCGGCCACTACATGCTGCAGGACCTCGACCGTGAGCAGATCGCCGTGTTCGCGCAGCGCTGGTATCGCATCGCCTGCCCCGGTAGCGCAGCCGACGCCGGCCGGTTGAAGGATCGGCTGCTGGCCGCGATCGACGGTACCCGCGCGGTGCGGGATCTGGCCGGGAACCCGCTGCTGCTGACCATCCTGGCGGTCATCGGCCGGCGCCGGGAGCTGCCCCGGGACCGGTGCAGCGTCTACGAGCACGCGGTCACCGTCTTGGCGGTCCTGATCGCGAACGCCACCAAACTTGGCCTGGTGAAGATGGCCGAGGCGTGCGGGGTGCCCTACGACGTCCTCGCCTGGACCCAGGAGTGGTACGTGCGGGAGGAGACGCTGCGCGAGGCGAACACGGTGATCGTGAACCATCACCACCGTCTGGACCTGGCCCGGGTGTTCGGCGGCGGCACCATGTCATCCTCCGACGGGCAACGCTTCCCGGTACGTGGCAAGTCGTTGACCGCCCGGGCGATGAACATCCACTTCGCCGATCAGGGCCTGTCGACCTAGCCGGTGAGCGGGCTCGTCAGAACGGCGGATCATCGTTGGCGGAAGCAGAGACCGTGACGGGGCCGTCGGCCGGGCGTGGTGTCCTGCCTGACGGCCCGGTGGTGTTCGCGTCACGCTGGCCGCTCTCCCCGACCGGTGCCGGCCGGCGTGGCGAGGCGGTGACCCACGGATCGTCCGGGCCGGCGGTGTCGACACCGGCCCGGACCGCCTTGCGCACGCTGGCAGTCGCGTACGACAGGTCCGGACCGACAGCTTCCGCGGTGATCGCGAACGTGGACCGCTTCTCGCCCTGCTCAGTCTCCCACCGCTGCTGAGCGATATTGCCGGACACCATCACCCGCATCCCCCGCGACAGGCTCTGCACCGTGTTCTCCGCCAGCTGCCGCCACGCCGTGCACTGATAGAACGACGCCTCCCCATCGCGCCACTCCCCGGTCACCTTGTCGAAGACCCGCGGATTTGACCGCGACCGTGAACCGGGCCAGCGCCACCCCGGCCGTGGTAAACCGCAGCTCCGGGCCACCGGCACCCTGCACACCACCACCGGCGTCACCTGCGCCCTGAACCTACGCAGCTACCACCCCGTCCTCATCGACGCCTGCTTCGACGAGTTGGAGATCCCGATCCCGTGGTGGAACGACCGCACACTCCGCTTCACATTCCCACCACGCTGAACCCGGACAAAGATCAAATCTCAACCCAAATCTGTTACCGGGAATCGAGGTTAGTCGCGACCGTCCTGTCCAACCGTGTCCAACCGTGTCCAAAGCCGCACCGCCGATCACCGTCGATCGACGAGCATGACTCTTCCCGGCAGGAGACACGAAAGGACACGAGCATGCCTCGACACCGTGCCGCCCTACTCGCCTGCGCCCTCGCCATCGCCGGCGGAGCCATAGCCGCCGCGTCGCCGGCATCCGCCACCGGTCCCGACGGTGCGGAACTGATGGCCGTGCCGCCGGCCAGCCGGTCTGCCCAAGCACCGCAGCAGGAGCGGATCGCCACGAAGGTGAAGATCGGCGGTGGCCTGGACTGCAAGACCGTGCGCGCCAGATTGACCGAGTATGCCGCCCGGGGCGTCAAGCGGGCCATGTGCGCCACCTATCACGAAGGCGCAGCCGCAGCCGCCACGGTGAGCGCGGCCAGCGTGCCGGGCCTCTGGTGCAGCTCGCTGGCGCCGGGTTACTGGTGGATCACCCGCACCGAGGGGTGCGTCCACGGTGGACGGATCACCGCGATCGCCTACGACGCGGACACCGGTGAGGAACTCGGGAGGGCGGAGTTCAGTGTCGCCAGCCTCGTGGAACTGGCGGCGGGCCCCAGCACCGACGTCGTCGAGACAGCTGAGGTGCAGATGACTTCCGGCACCGGCTTGCTGGCGGCGCCGGTCCTGACCCACAGCGCCCGCTGCACCGCGCCGTGCCAGACCTACGACGGGGTGGGCTTCACCAGCACGATGACCACAGGCGAGGTCGAGGGTTCCTACTTCAGCTACCTCGACAATCCCGGTGCCGACAAGCACAGCTTCGAGACCGAACACAAATTCAGCGTCGGGATACCCGAGGTCGGGTCACTTCCCTCGGTCACCGTCATGGGGCCGTCCACGATCCGCTGCGACGGCCTGGTCGGCAACAGGTCCGGCTGCGTCTTCCCGGCCTTCACCCCCGAACTGGTCCTGCCGGTCGCCGTCTACCGCGCCGCGGCGGTGAACATCCGTTTCGCCCAGGGCTACCTGCCCGACCAATGGGGCTACGCGCAGCCGCTGACCCGCCAGGCCAGCACGTCACAGCAGGAGGCCAACCGCAACGCCATCTGCCGGGACGGCACGTTCTTCCCCATCGCGGAGGTGGTCGACGACAGCTGCGACGAGTTCGCCTTCGCCGCCAGCCGGCAGAGCGGCGGTGAGCTCGGCTTGACCGGCAGCGCCTGCGCCGAGATCGTTCCGGTCGAGACGGAACCGGGAACGTGGGGCATCTGGGCGTTCCGGTACACCGGCGCCGAGCGCTGCGTCCGCGCGCACGTGCCGCTCGCGGAGAACAGCGCGGTCGGCACCGCGCTGAGCAACTTCACCCAGAAGGAACGGATCCTCGACGAGGACCCGTACACCGTCTACGCACCCTAGCCTCATCGCCCGGGCCCGGCCGTCAGGTCGGGCTCGGGGAGGGGGGCGACGGCAGCCTCGCCGCCGCCGCGCCGCACAGCAGCGCCAAGCCGGTGATCAGGCCCTCGAAAACCCGGGCCGGGCGTCGACCTCTACACCAGACCGCGTCTCTGACCGCTGCCGCGGCGGGATGCGATCCGGTGGGAAACGGAATGTTCGACCATGTCCGAAACCGCGAACGTGGATCTGGCCGCCGCGGCCGAACGGCTGCTGCACGGACACCGGCGGCTCATCAACGGTCTCAGCCGCGCCGGCCTGCTACCCGACACCACGATCCTGACCCTCATCGCCGGCACCGACCAGATCGAGGCCGCCGTCACCGCGCTACGCACCCGCACCCGCCCCGGACCGCTGCCCGTACCGCAACTCTGGCCCACCCAGGAAACGATGCTGCACGCCGCTGCGGTCGCGTTGCGGTTGGCCGCCGACGGCCGGATCACCGCTCGCGGCGTCCTCGGATCCGCAGTACAACCGGCCCCACCACGGTGGGCCTACGCCGGCGACCCGCTGGCGCCACACAGCACCACTTGGCCGGACCTCACCGCCGCGGCGGAAGCCGCGCTTGACCAGGCCCGAACCGAAACTGACGCTGCCCGGCAGCTTCTGGGGTTACACTCACGATGGGCAGCCGGCGCCGAGACGCTTGGGAACGGGAGATCGCCTTTCTACAGGACAACGGCGTTCCGGCCGGTTTCCTGCCGGATGCCGCCGAGTTGGACAGGCTGTTGGGCGCAGGTCAGCCAGTGAAGGCCTTCGGGCGCAGGTAGCTGTAGACCGTCTCACGGCTGATGCCGAACTCCTTGGCCAACGCGGACTTCTTCTCACCGGTGGCGATGCGTTCGCGCAACTGCTGCGCCTGCTCGGCGGTGAGGGTGGGTTTGCGGCCGGTGTACACGCCGCCGCGCTGCTTGGCTGCGGCGATGCCCTCGCGCTGGCGTTCGAGGATCAGGGCACGCTCGAACTCGGCGAAGGCGCCCATCACCGACAGCAGCAGGGTGGCCATCGGGGAATCCTCGCCGGTGAAGGTCAGGCTCTCCTTGACGAACTCGACCCGCACGCCCTTGCCGGTCAGGGTCCGCACCAGCCGGCGCAGGTCGTCGAGGTTGCGGGCGAGCCGGTCCATCGAGTGCACGAGGACGGTGTCGCCGGCGCGGACGAACGCGATCAGCTCGTCGAGCTTCGGCCGGGTGGTGTCCTTGCCGGAGGCCTTGTCGGTGAAGATCCGCTCCACCTCAATCCCGTCGAGCTGCCGGACGGTGTTCTGGTCGACGGTACTGACCCTGACGTTGCGGATGCCGAAAACCTCATCCATCCTGGTCACAGCCATTTGATCACCAAGCCTTGGAGCGGTTGGTCCCGGCGCGGATTCGGCCGGCTGAATCGCGACAGTGGTCGACGTCGAGCACTGCGCGACGATGGGGTGTGCTGTTTCGACTGGCGTACCTCGGCGTGACCAACGCTCTGGCTCTGCTGCGGTTGTTGCCGATGAGCGACCGCGACAAGGACGCCGAGATCCTCGCCCTGCGACACCAGATCATGGTGCTCGAACGGCAACTGCACGGCGAACGGGTCCGGTTCGCCCCCGTGGACCGGGCCTGGCTGGCGGCCCTGCTGCACCCGCTGCCGCGAACCGTGCTGCACCAGCTGCGGCTACTGGTGCGCCCGGAGACCGTGCTGCGCTTGCACCGCGATCTGATCGCCCGCCAGCACGCCCGGATCTCCCGGCCCCGCCGGGTCGGGCGGCCACGGACGATCCGGTCGATCCGTCGGCTGGTGCTGCGCTTGGGGTCCGAGAACACCGGTTGGGGATACCGCCGTATCCACGGCGAGCTACTCACCCTGGGCGTGAAGGTCGCCGCCTCCACGGTTTGGGAGATCCTCAAAGATGCCGGCGTCGACCCGGCACCCGAGCGTACGAGCACCACCTGGGCGACGTTCCTGCACTCCCAGGCCCAGGCCATCCTCGCCGTCGACTTCTTCGAAACCGTGACGCTGACCGGCGCCCGCCTGTACGTGCTGGCCGTGATCGAACACGCCACCCGCCGGATCAGGGTTATCGGTGTCACTGCGCACCCGACCGCCGCCTGGGTGACCCAAGCCGCCCGCAACCTGGTCATGGACCTCGAAGACACTGGCTGCCAGGTTAGATATCTGATTCGCGATCGCGACGGCAAGTATCCGGCCCTGATCGACACCATCCTTGCCGACGCCGGGATCGAGGTCGTGCTCAGCGGCGTCCGGATGCCCCGGATGAACTCGATCATGGAACGGTGGATTCAAGCCTGCCGCCATGAACTGCTCGACCGGACTCTGATCCTCAACCAGGCCCATCTGCTGCACGCCCTGCGCGAGTACGAACGCCATCACAACGACCACCGGCCGCACCGGGGCATCGCCAACGCCCGACCACACGCACTGCTGCCCGAACCGATCACTGATCGCGACCGACTCGCCCACCTGACCGTCCACCGACGTGACCGACTCGGCGGACTCCTCCACGAATACGAACATGCTGCCTGACCAGTACGGATGGCATTCTCGGCACGCGCAGGGTGGCCCGGCCCGGCTGTCGGCGTGGGCCGCCAGGTGCATCGCCGCGGCCTGCTCTCGCGGGTGCTCGGCGCGGCTGGCGTCGATCAGCGGTCACCGGTTGGCGGCGGCCCGCGCGGTGTGGCGTGTCAGGAGCATATGGTCAGCCGGTAGCCGGTGATGATTGTCGGCTCGATGGCGAGGATCGTGTCCATGGTCATGTTCACCCATGGAACCAGCGCGGCCTGCAACCTGCGTGCCTCGGTTTCGTCGATGACCGGGCGGGCGAGGCCGGTGACCACGACACTCCAGCCCAGCCGTTCAACCGGGTCAAGCTGGTCGGCTTCGTAGGCCACGACGGTGGGCTGAATCCATCTGACACTGAATCGCCGGGCAAACATATGCAGAACCATCATGCTATTCCTGGCTGGGCGTCGAACTCTAAAAGCGAGCCGCCCGGCGTCAGCCTTCGTGACGTGCAGATCGCCGCCCGCCACGCCGACCCACGCACCACATGCGCTACGACCGCGCTCGCAAGAACTACCGGGTCGTCGCGAGTTCACCCGTCGCCGGTGTACCGGCTTTGCGTTTTCGGTGGCTGCCTGGCCGACAACGGCGAACTGGCCCTGAAGAGCCGGGGATTGTCGTCCACCGATTCGAGAGCCGGGCCGACTCACCGCTGATCGCACGATCGGACGGTTTCGCGCGCCGGACGGCCTGACGGCCGGACGTATCGCCCCGTGCGGGACTCGACACGCTTAGTGTTGCCTGGTGCAGCCCGAATATCCCGCTTCCCCGACGCCACCGGCCCTGCACCGGCCGAATCTGCTGGCGCGGCGGTGGTGGCTGCTGATCCCGCTGTTCACGGTCGGTCTGGGCACCTTCATCCTCGTCGGAGTCGCCGGCATCAAGCTGCGGTCGCGGGCGACCATTCTGGCCGCGGCGGCCTACCTGGCGCTGACCGCGCTGTACCTCAGCCTGCCGCCCGGGTTGTCGGAGAGCAGCGTCGCCTACAACGCGATTCTTTCCGTGTACGTCTTCGGCGTATGGATCGGCGGCACGGTCCACGCGGCCCTGTTGCAACCAAAGTGGATCGCCGCCCGGACGGTCACCGACGACCCGGCCGTCGCGGCCGCGAAGTGGCGGGCCCAGCGCCGCCAGGAGGCGCGCCAGCTCCTGGCGACGGACCCGGCCATGGCGGCGGAGCTCGGCATCGGGCGGCCCGACCGCGCGAATCGCCGGTACGCGGACGGCGGCCTTATCGACCTTAACCACGTCCCGGCCGACTGGCTGATCCAGGAGCTGGAGATGACGCCGGCGCAGGCTTCCGAGATCGTCCAGGTCCGCGAGCTCAAAGGCGGCTTCGCCAGCGCCGACGAGCTCGTCGTCTATTGCGCCGGCTTCACCGTCGAACGAATCGCCGTCATCCGAGACCGCCTGGCATTCATCCCGCTCTGACCGAGCCACCCGCCCCAGCGCCCAATAGGACACTTCGGCTCATCCGCGCACGGCGATAGCCACCCCCGACTATCGAGGGGTGGCAACGACTGGATGGAGCATCCGTTATTCCCGCAGTCCGCACGGCCGTCACCCTTGCTGTCAAGACGAGCCATGTCGATGTCGCGCCGGCGCCGAGCAGGGGCGTACCGGTGGATGCGGCCGTGGACGGCCTGGTACGGATCTGCTCGGCGAGGCTCGGTCATGGGTGCTGGCGGCGGTGGCGGGTCGCCTGGATCAGTTGTCTGCGGCGCGCAGGGTGGCGAGGTCGACCGTCTGGTCGGCTGGCGGCGCGGTGACGGTGACCGGCACGCCGTAGTCCTGGAAGTCGAGGAAGCCGCGCGGGCCCTCCAGCCGCAGCGGCAACGGGTTGGCCGTGGCGGTGAGGTAGAGGGTTGTGGCGTTGAGGGCTTCGGCGGAGTCCGGATTGAGGTTACGAATCATCACGACGGGGCTGCCGTTGAGGGTTGTGGTGGTGCCGCGGGTCGTGGGGCCTTCGAGGAACGCACCGAACGCCTGGTTCGCGTAGATGATCTCAAGATCGAGCATGGCAGTGGTCTTGTCAGCGCCGGAGGCCACCGTCTGCGGGACCGCCATCAGGAACTTGCCCTGCAGGGCAGCGGCTACCTTCTCCGGTGATGCGTTCCACGCTGCGGGTTCGCCGGCCACGGTCTGCTTCCAGTAGTCCGCGTCGCCCTTGATGTAGATCTTGTCGGCCAGACTGCGGATTTCCAGGGTGTGCCCGCCGGGCCGCAGGATCTCGATGGCCGCCCGCCGATCGATGTCGAAGGAAAGGTCGATCAGGGTAGGCCCGCCGGGGTCGCTGCGCTGGCCCCGCACCCGGTAGGTGTGCGCGCCCCGCAATGCCTCGAGCGCCCGCTGCATGATCTGCTCGGTCGACTCGCCGGCGAAGGCCGCTGTCTGGCCGGCGGTCGCGGTGGTGGGTGATGTCTGCGGCGCCTGGCCTCGGCTGCACCCGGCGCCGCCCGCAACGCCAAGGACAACCACGATGACCAGCACGGCAAGCTGAAGGTGTCGCATCTGAAGCACTCCCATTCGGCTATTCGTCGTCTGGTCGAAGCCTGCCGACCGCGGACACCGGCGCGCCTGACGTCAGCTGCTCATCCGCCGTGAGTACGCGCACCCATCGCGGATGCCGGCGGCCTTCCGGCCGGGGCCGGCCCGGTGGTCGTCGGACTGGCCGGGTCCACGTCGCGTCCGGCGGGGACGACGGCGTCATCCGGCTCTGGGATCCGGAGCGGGGCACGCTGATCCGTGCCATGAGCCCCCGGGACAACCTGCACACCGCGGGGACCCGGAGCTCCGACGGCGGTACCGTCTTCACGTTGCGCGAGGTCCGGTCGGGAAGTGACTCGTGACTCGTGGCTCGCGGCAGGCGGCGACTTCCCGGCGTGTGGCTGTGGGATCCGGCTGCCGGACGCGGGGTCGGCTGGGGCGGCGCGCTGGACGAGCACTCGGAGTGCGGCTGGGCGCGTGCCCTCGCGACGTTGCGGGTGCCGAGAATCCCGTCCGTGCTGGTCAGGCGGTTTTCTGGTATTCGTGGAGGAGTCCGCCGAGTCGGTCGTGTCGGCGGACGTTGAGATGTCTCAGCGTGGCAGGTTCGGTGATCGGTTCGGGCAGCGGACGCTGAGGCCGGGCGTTCGCGATGCCGCGGTGTGGGCGGTGTTCGTTGTGGTGGTGTTCGTACTCGCGCAAGGCGTGCAGCAGATGCGCCCGGTTGAAGATCAGAGTCCGGTCGAGGAGTTCGTGGCGGCAGGCTTGGATCCAGCGTTCCATGATCGAGTTCATGCGAGGTATCCGGACACCGCTGAGCACGACGCTGATCCCGGCGTCGGCGAGCACCTGGTCGAACAGGGCCGGGTACTTGCCGTCCCGGTCTCGGATCAGATATTTGACCTGGCAGCCGGTGTCCTCGAGGTCCATGACCAGGTTCCGGGCCGTCTGTGCCACCCAGGCCACGGTCGGGTGCGCGGTGACGCCGAGGATCCGGACCCGGCGGGTGGCGTGCTCGATGACCGCCAGGACAGACATCTTGGCGGCGGTCAGGGTGGTCGTCTCGAAGAAGTCCGCGGTGATGATGGCGTGGGCCTGGGAACGCAGGAACGCCGCCCAGGTGCTGCTGGTGCGCTCGGGTGCCGGATCGATACCGGCCTCGTGGAGGATCTCCCAGACCGTGGACGCGGCGACCTTCACACCCACGACGAGCAGTTCGCCATGGATTCTGCGGTATCCCCAGGTGCTGTTCTCGCGGGCCAGTCGCAGAACGAGCCGGCGGATCGACCGGATCGTTCGTGGCCGCCCGACCCGGTGGGGCCGGGAACGCCGGGCGTGCCGTCGGGCGATCAGATCCCGGTGCCAGCGCAACACCGTCTCCGGGCGCACCAGTAGCCGTAGGTGGTTCAGCACGGTTCGCGGTAGCGGGTGCAGCAGGGCGGCCAGCCAGGCCCGGTCCACGGGGGTGAACCGGACCAGGTCGCCGTGCAACTGTCGTTCGAGGACCAGGATCTGGTGCCGCAGCGCGAGGATCTCGGCGTCCTTGTCGCGGTCGCTGATCGGCAACAGCCGCAGCAGGGCGAGGGTGTTGGACACGCCGAGGTACGCCAGTCGAAACAGCACGCCCCATCGTCGCGCAGTGCTCGAGGTAGACCACTGTCGCGATTCAGCCCCGAGAGGACCTGCGTCGGTACCAGCCCCCTCACCTTGGTGATCAAGATGGCTGCGACCAGGGCGGATGGGTTTCGGCACCCGCAACGTCCACCAGTCTCGACACGTCCATCGCGACCAGGTGTGCCACCAGTTCGTCGAGCGTGCGGCCTTCATAGCCGACACCGAGCAGCCCGGACGATGCAGCAGGATTCACGTGATCACCCATACGTGGGCCGCCGTGCAGAGAACGCCGCAGGCCCCGTCGTAAGGGTTTGATCTTGTGCTCCCATTTTGCTCCCAATGTAAGTGGCACAACGCGAACGGCCCGTTACCGATGATCCGGTAACGAGCCGTTGACCTGCACAAACTGTGGTGGGCGATACTGGGATCGAACCAGTGACCTCTTCCGTGTCAACGAAAAGGTCAACATGCCTCTGACCTGCGATTTCGCGACGACCTGCGGAGGCGGCTGTGCAGTTGTGCGCAGGTCAGGCTGGTTGAGGGCGGTTCAGCGCCGTTGGGAGCGGCGCGCTGCTCCCATTTTGCTCCCACCGTCGGCCCATGAGCGCACGGGCTGCGGCGGGTCCGGATGCTGCGGACCGGAGGGGATTTGAACCCTCGGTGGGGCATGACACGCCGGTGGCCCCGCGTACGTACCTTCGAGCCGGCCTGTGCGTGTCCGAGCTTCGACTCTGAGCGCTGCGATAACCCGGCTCTGCCGCCGGTCCGGAGGAAGTATGCCGGTACGTTCCCGGCTGGGCAGCCCGGTTTCTCGACGACGCCGCGCGCTGTCGGTCATGAGCGGATGGCTCCGGCAACCTTCCTCGGCGCCCGGCTCGCGTAGGCGGGAAGTTCTCGGGTTAGATGCTCCCTTCCCGCACTGTATCGAGGATGGGATGCCATGGACGATGGCGAAGGGCTGGACAACGCGGAATATTTGGTCCTCGGGGATTTGGAATCTTCGCCGCGACCGCTTCGGGTACTCGGCTGGACCGAGGCGCGGTCACGGCAGATGGTGGCCGAAGTGCTCGGGCCGGGCCTAGCCTCCTTGGCGGCTCGCAGCCTCATCGAGGTGCGCCGCTTCGACCGATGGCCGGCCCGGTGGGAGGACGGTGTCCCGGTAGTGAGCGACGATCTTCGGCGTGCGAGCAGCCGCGTCGAGGTTTGGTCCGACGACTCGGCTTACGGCGTGCTGGCGGCTCGCATCACCGAGGGCGGAATCCCTTATCTGTAGTCATCACCACGCGTTGGCGGCGGCAGCGGGCGCAGTCCTCGACTACAACCGCTCATCGGCAGGACTGTGCACCCGCAGGTGTGCGCCCGCCGCTCGTTGATGTAGACACAGAGTGACGTTCTGGCGGGCCGCCGAGCACTATCGGCGGCATGTGAGTGAGCTGATCTTGACCTTAAGTCCGGTTGAGGTCGGACAATGATCGTCGGCCGAGAGAATGGAGTTCGATGGTGATCGACCCTACTGCGACGATCCGCCTTGCCCGCCCCAGCCGCAACCTCGCGGCGGCTGAACGGTTCTATGTGCAAGGGCTTGGATTGCAGGTGCTCTATCGAGCGGCTGCCAAGTCCGCCGACGAACATGACCTGGTGATGGTGGGTTGGCCGCATGCCTCCTGGCATCTGGAACTGGTCGGCGGGCTGGGCCTGACAGTTTCACCCACCTCCACGGTTGAGGACCTCCTCGTACTGTATCTGTCGGCGCCGGTAGACGAATCCTTGGTCGCCAAACTTGAGATGAACGGCGGCCGGAGAGTCGCACAAGGCAAATACTGGGATCGATGGGGCGTGACCGTGGAAGACCCTGACGGATATCGCCTGGTCTTGTCCAGCCGCACTTGGACCAACGCCGGGTAATCGCGCATACGCGCCTGCACTCCAGCATGATCGGACGCGCTCAACTCGGCATGTGCGTGCGTCAGCCGCTTGCCACGACGTGACGGTGCGGAACGGGCGGGACCGTGGCAACTGAGATGTCCGCACGCAGGTAAGGATGCCGCGTCAGCCCTCGAGGCGAGCCAATAGGCTGACCTCGTGGAACAGCTCAGCCCCAAATTCGTCGCCGCTTTCGTCCGTAATATCGCCGTGCTTGCCCTGGAGGCCGACGCTCAAATCGCTTGGCTCGGGAAGAAGGGCCTCCCGCCGGTGGACGAGCTGGCGCTGGAGTTTGACGACGGTTTCCGGCTGGTACCGACCTTCATCGAGCGTGGCTGGTTGAACGCCACAGCGTTGCCAGTGCTGGCGGAGATCGACCAACACCTCAGTTCGATGAGCGGAGAGCACAACGCTGACCTATGGCAAGTCGAGTCCTTGGCCAGGAGAACGGAATGGGATCAGGTCAGGACGTTGGCAAGGACGGCATTGATCCTCCTGGCCTGACCGTGTACCTGCCGGAAATGTCATCCGGGCAGATCACTCGACTTTCGTGGTTATGCGGCTGCGAGTGCCCATGCTCGCTGGACCTGACGGATTTCCGCGTTGGTGGGTTGGGCTGGGCGGGAGCCCATAAATCGGGCGGCGATGAGGGTCCGGCGCAGGGCGG
>Ga0307515_10001536_pt1 | contig 51621 bp, 37 predicted proteins | sample 17_EM_MG_FD_194513 | JGI IMG/M metagenome (GOLD analysis project Ga0307515, IMG submission 194513) | Populus trichocarpa ectomycorrhiza microbial communities from riparian zone in the Pacific Northwest, United States - 17_EM | ecosystem: Host-associated > Plants > Roots > Unclassified | place...
TATTTCCTGAATATTTCACCAACACAATCGTGCTCCCAGCTCAGACGCGGTTGGGTTCCCAGCCCCACTGTCATACGCGGCAGCCGTCTCCGATTTGCGTCGGACAGTGATCCCGGAAGTGGCTGTTCTCCGTCACGGAAGCCTCCCTTGGAGCATCCTCACCCACCTCCACTTTTCCATCAGGAATGAACCTTGATTCACACTCATACTCAGCCGCGACGCAGATCGACCTGCCCAAATTTGGAATCTGGCATTCACATACCTTGAATCGACTCCAGAAATTCGTAAAAGCGCAGAGGAAACCCTCATTCAGCTCACCCAATACGTCGCGTTCCTTCTCTCACACCCACCCACTGCAAACCCTCGAAGGCGGCTTGACGTCCCTCGTGTACGCCCCCGCTCTGGGGAGCGTTCTCCGCACTTTAGAAAGTCTCATCATGGTATTTGTGGCGCCGTGGAGCGATGCGGCGAAGAAGTCGAGTGCGCAGGAATATTTTGGAGATCTGGTGAGGAAGGTGGGCGAGATGCACGTGAAGAAGGGGCTTCAGTATCGCGAAGGCGCAGATGCTGTTTCTGTGCGTTTGCACGAGCGGCGGGGGTGGACCGACTATTGAGTCTATTACCTTTGAACTTGGTTCCCGAAGAGAGGTAAGCTGTCATATTTGCTCTGTTTAGGTTGGTGAGCTGGAGGTATTGATTGGAAGATAAGGAGAAGAAATCCAACACGAACGCCACATCCCGTGCATTCACTGCAAATAGAGGGTACCAAACCCGCGCGGTTTTTGTCTGGTTTTGGTGACGTGGCCCGGGAAAAAACGGGGCGGGCCAGACGGCAAAAAACAACCGTTTTATCTCCAGCTTTGGTCGCTGCCCGGGCCCGTTTTTGCGGCGTGCCCGGGTTCTGAATTGCCACCTCCTCACGGCCGTTTTGGTGACGTGCCCTGAACCTGTCAGCTATCCCGTCCTGTTTTTGTCACCAAAACATGCCTGTTTATGCCTGTTTAGGTGACGTGCCCCGAACCTGTCAGCTATCCCGTCCCGTTTTTGTCACCAGTTTGTGTACCCAGCCTCATTGAAATAAAACAGGTTTTAATATTAAAATTTTACTACCGAACACAACAGATATACATGGGGAGACCACAACAGGACCGTGGGCTGGCAACAAGGAGAGAACAGTAGCGAGAAGGGGAGAACAGTAGCAAGAAGGAGAGAACAGTAGCGAGAAGGAGAGAACAGTAGCGAGAAGGAGAGAACAGTAGCGAGAAGGAGAGAACAGTAGCAAGAAGGAGAGAACAGTAGTGAGGAGAGCACAGTAGTGAGCACAGTAGTGAGACGGAGAGAACAGTAGTGGGGAGAGCACAGTAGCGAGAAACAGAGCACAGTAGCGAGAAACAGAGCACAGCAGCGAGAAGGAGAGAACAGTAGCGAGGAGGAGAGAACAGCAGTGAGACGGAGAGCTAGAGAACGGTAGCGAGGAGAGCACAGAGTGAGAATCAGAGCACAGTAGCGAGAATCAGAGCACAGTAGCGAGAATCAGAGCACAGTAGCAAGGAGAGCACAGTAGCAATAAGCAGAGCACAGTAGCGAGAAGGGGAGAACAGTAGCGGGAAGGAGTGGGTGGTGGTCGGGTCCAAGGTTGAACCCAAAAAAACAATAAGTCCATCCGAATTAGGCCACATTTGTGGTGCTGGATTTGTGTGTATTGGGCGGCGCGTCAGGGAGGTATGTGCATGGCCAAACTGACCCACGGACATTTTCCTCTGAATTTTAGATGCCATACTCAGTGGCGGCGGCATCAGGAATATCTGACGAATATTGCCGGACGGGGTGCATGGTGGATGCCTGAGTGACAGATGACAACGACAACAAAGGGATGATGGCGGGGCGTGTGACGGCCGGCGTGCACTAGACGTGGACTGGCCCGGGCAGGACATATATCCCGTGCTGTTTTTTACACTGTGCACGACGAAAAACCCGTCCCGTTTTGCTGACGTTTTGGCCGTTTTGCTGACCAAAACCGGGTGCCAAACCCGGGCGGGCCACGTCTCGTGGCCCGCCCGGTTTTGCTCGACTTTGGTGGCATAAACCGCCGGTGGGCACCAAAACGGCACGGGCCTGGTACCCTCTATTTGCAGTGATTTCTCCTCCCCATCCTAGCCTCGCTGCGTTCGCGTCCAACCCCCCTCGCGCACTCCACTCAGACCTTCCTGCCCCTGATTGACCAGCTCACCAACCCCGCCGCTGCATTACGTTCGAACCCCAGCATTGCAAAAGTCCAATCGGTCCTCGCGGATCAGTGCTGGTACACCCTCCCGGCGTACGGTTCCGATCCGCCCCACCTTTCTAACGCGTTCGGGCGTGAGCTGGGCGAGCGGCTGACGAAGGAAATGTATTCCAACTCCACACTCCGCCCACCGATCTTACACGCGTTGAGGAACGTCGTCGAGTCCAAAACACAAGTCCAAAACCAGGGGGGGAAGAACGAGAGCGAAAAGGAAGAGCGCAGGAAGAACCTTAGATATCTGAGAGGGCAGGGAAAGAACTGTCTCGCGGTATTGTTCAATGTCTTTGCGAACGTCGAGCGCGGGGAGCACGCGCAGGTCGGGGAGGGAATTGGTGTATGGGCAGGTGTAGCGGGGGAGAGTGAGTTAGCAGGCGCGTATCGGAGTGTGTTGGGGCACCTTAACACCTCCCTTGCCGGGCTCCGATCCCAGTCCAAGGAAAGGAGGTCAAAGTGAAGAAAGCGCTGCAAATGCTTGACATCTTACTTGTCTTTGCGCCGTATCTGCCTGTTGTGCAGAAGGCCGAAGTTGTGGATGTTGCGGTTAGTGGCGGAGTGCTCGACGGGTGGTGGGCATGTGGTCGGTGCCTCTCGCGCCGCGGAGAAGGATCATACGATCAGGGTGGGAGTGATGGCGCTTTCTCGGGTACTTTTCGACTTCAAGAGTACGCTACGTCATGTTCGTTCGATGAACGTAGAATCTAACTATTGCCTGGTGCAGATGATCTCTCGCCAGAGTACCTCACGTCGATCCTCAACGCCGTCAATCCCCTTCTCACTGCAAGAATCGTAAAGTTGTCGGGCTGTCCTTGGTTTTGTCAAGCTTTGCGCGCATAGTCTCCCCGCAGAAGCTCGGCGATATAGTTCGGGGGCTGATTTGGTGCTTGACAACACATCGCATACTCAAGGTGTGTAGTCTTTTTATTGTCTCCTCAGGTTCTTACTCAGCCGTCTTTCGTGACTTAGGTCAAGATCCGACATGTTCTTGAGCGCATGATTCGATCCTTTGGATATCACCATATCATACATATACCACCGATATGGAGAGCGGGTGCAAAATCCTTGCCAACATCAAGAAGCGACGAGAACGCACGAAACGAAAGAAGGCCGTTGCGGGAGAGAGCGACGAGGAAGTGCGTTCCGTCCGCACTCGCGCCTAGTTCAACTTATCCAGTAGTATAGCAAGAACCGACCGAAAGCAAAGGGCAAAATGCCTTTGAGGATGTCATTTATGGAAGCGAGAGCGAAATCGATTCGGAGGAGGGAGCTCAAGGAAACACTCAGCCTAAGCGGCCCCTAAGAGTGCATTGAAGAGATCGAATAGCGATGCTCGTCTGCGTCCAGATGGCAACGATCCGATGGATCTACTCGATGTGTTGGTGCACAAGGACTCATTTGTGAGCACTCCTACTCTTTGAACGACTTTGTCATTAGACCTAATCTGGACGGCTCCTATCCCTTCAAGCCAAGAGGCGTCCAGGTTCAAGACGGACGCAGAAACGGGTTGGATGATCATCGATGGCGACCACTCTGTGACGAGGAAGTACCTCGGAAATCGAAGCTTAAGCCTGAATATATGGATGACGACTTGTACAAGTAGGGCTTAACGTCCGTTCATGGGTTTACGCGCGGTCCGCATGGGAGAGTCAAGTTGCTTGTTGACGCATTTGTAGCGCGCAGGTGGCGATGTCAAGAAGAATGGGATGGAACCATATGCATACATTGCACTTGGGCAAGTGACTAGTGGGAAGAAGAGGGCTCGTAAAGGGGTGCAGGTGCTCCGAAAATATGTACGTATTACTGGGAGAGGATAGCTTCGTCATTCGTACCGCGTTTATTGGTCAATTAGGTATTATCTATGTCTATCTATGTGTATGAAACCGCTGATTATGTGCATGCATCTCATACCACCCCTTTCATTTCACATCCTTGTGAGCTTCAGGGTGATAAATAATAATAACCTGAGAACCGCAAGCGGATAATGGCCTGATACAAATTGTGCGTGATGTGTAGGAGAAGCGAGAGAGTGCAAGCCGCCCGTTTCTAACTTTGCATCAATCGAGTCGCTGGTACGTACGTATGGCACCCCTATGAAATATGGAAACCGAACGAAATATGTTGTACCCCCCATTCTCATCTACGATTGCATTCTCAACTCATAGTAATATGCCAAACAGCTTTGGCAGTGGATTTACGCGGCGCCCGACAAGTTCGTGCTTCCAAGATCGTTCGAACTTTTCCCGCCTTGCTTGTGAAGCATGGAGTATGGATCGTATGTAACCTGGGGAGGCACCAGCAAGAAGTTTGTGTGTGCTCAAGGTACTGGCACCTGGTGTCGAGTACAAGGTCGAGACGAGGTCGAGACTGAATAGAGTCCAAAGTTGGGCCCCTCCATTTAGCGGCTCTGTGATTGGCCTACCAAGTCGGAGATACAAGTTGGTCCCTTCTCTCGCCTTGTCATCGTCCTCCCTCCTCTCCTCTTCACGACAAGCGCCCCCACCGACCACGCGCAGCTGCGGAAACACGTATAAACTTGTATATAATTAGAAATTAATAAATACACATGTGTCTCTGCCCTAGGATGCGACCCGTCCCTTCCAGAACAGAACGTCTGTCTCCGTACCCCGGAGGTGGTTCCATGTAGACCTCTCCATCGATGTCCCCATGCAGGTGAGCAGCTGTCACATCAAATGAACGGAGATCTAGGTCGGGTAGCGCGGCGATCGAAGCAAGGACTCGAAAAAGGATTCGAGTCGCATCACCGGGGCATATAGGCGGGCTTCCTTCTAGTCGACACTGAGGATTTGGGCAAATCCTCGTGCTACCAGGCGTGCCCTGTGCTTGACGAGTGAGCCATTCTCGAAGTTCCAAAGGAAAGCCCAACGTGGCTTGATGACATTCGTGTTGAGACTGTGAGTAAGGGACGAGATAATCCGAATCCCCTGCTGCTCATATAATCCATCCATCCCTCCTGCTACCAGTTCCTTCGCGTTATCGAAAATGACGGTTCTAATCGCCCTCCCTTTTCCATTCAGCATCAAGGTTGCTCACGTCTCGAACTCCGGGGGTGCATCAGGTTTCGCTCACAGGGGCAGTACCTAACTCGCACGCGAGTCACCATCCACTGGTTTGAACCCGTATTTGCAACGACTGATTGATGTGACAGGCATGGGCCGAGCAGGTCGCCGTGGACGAGTTCTAGTGGTTCTAATGGGGGGTGCCCAGCTTTGAACGGAAGGCGTTGCGAGCGCACAGGACGGGCAGCAATCGAGCTTCGGCGGGTCTTCAGGTACGTCTTTCAGCACCAACCCAGTCATGTCGCCGCTCGTCATGTCGTAATCGTCTTCATCCAGCGGTGGAATTTCCCTATGCCAATCGTATAGGCTAATTGCTTCCGATCAGTCTCCAGTGCTAAAAGTCACGAGAGAGTGTTCGCCTTCGTGCCGGGGGCCTCTCTCCTCTCCTTCGGGAACCAAGTCGGCCTTGTTCGCTATGAGGGGGTTCAGGTCGGCGTGTGCACGGATATCCTTGAGCCATTCATCTGTCTGCAGGAAGGACGCGCGTGAGGTTGTGTTGTAAACGATGAGCACGGCGGCCGCTCCACGAGAGTACGAGCGCGTGGTTGAGCGGAATATTCCGCTCCTGCTATGTTTCATCCTAGAGTGCCATCAGTAACAGTCGGATTGGATATTCGTAAGGAGACAACGACCGACTCATGGCTAGAAATTAACAGTCGAGGTAGAGATCGAACACGCACAGTGTAGTCTGACAGTCTTTTCTTCGTCCAGAGTGTATATCAATTTGCTTCCAGATTCCACACCGAGCTATCATGAAACCGAGCGTCGTCATCCTCCCTTTCCCAGTGGCCAGAGACATCCAAGACACCATAGGGTGTGCGTTTATGGACGAGAATGTACTAACCGTGGTATCTGGGTCGGTCAATAAGCGTTTGTCAGTAAGTCGAAACAACAATGGGTATTTACCCACCGACGCGTCACCAATGGTTACGAATTCCAGCGCATAGTCCCTGTATTGTCAGGTTAGCAAGTCCGAAGATTCCACTGGAGGCTTCCAGAGGCGTCGACAGCCCGTCGTTGAGTGGAGAGGATGGCAGCCATTGTATAGAATATTCGAGAGTATGCGTCGCTGCGGTGTACGGGTAAGTCAACGTTGGTATTGTTACAGCGCTGTCAAGTGCCGTGGTTGTGGTGTCGTGGTTCGGTTCAAGTGTGTTCTTTGTTTCATCCTTGTGCCTTCTCTGCGTTGACCAATTTACGTTGAATGAATACCACTCTTTGTCAAATTCTACCGATGCTGAAGATCTTGAATTATTCTGTTTGTTGGCCGCCTTCGATCGAGGGACTTTATTGAAATCATCATGGAAAAAAGACAGTATCGATTTCGGCACGTGAGTGATCTTTTGACCGTGATGTGATGCGCTGTGTTGTGACCACCAGTGCAGACGGCCGTGAACTTGTTTCCCCCGCATCCACACCAGGTCTTCTTTCCTGATAATAACACTTGAAGCAAATGACCCAATGTGAAACGGGTTGGGGTTTGACAGATCCGGTTACCAACCAATCGAAGTGTGTGACGGTGTGACGGGCATTGGGATTGAGGCTTGGGGGTGTTGAAATGGCGAGTCGCGAACTTTAGTCATATATCCTTAGTTTTATAAGTGATAATAAGAAATAATAATTTGATTATAATAAACAATAGTTTATTATGGATAAAAATATTGAAAATGGCCAACAGTTTGAGGCTACGTTTGGGGGTGCGGCCAGCGGTTGAAAGGGAGTGTCGACGAACGTAGCGAATAGAATAAAAATTATATTTTATAATTATAAATAAAAATCATTACATATAAAATGGCGTCGGCGACAGTGAGAGCTGCTGGGGCTGCTGAGGCCGCTCGCGAGGTGACCAGCTGTGCTGGAGCGTTGCAGGCGAGTCTTTGCACGTCATATACTTGGATTAAAAGCTAGCTCTTGCATATCATTACGGTTAGCGGCAGATTTTTACTGGAATACTTCAAGGCAGCGAAACGTGCTAACAGCTACTCACCTGCATTTCCTAGACTTTCCAACTCCTTGGTATCAAGTGATCACAGTACTTACAAAATCCTAATGCAGTATAGTCGTTGACGCGTCTTGCCTTTCGCGTCTGCTGGTCGTATGGTTGAGGTAAGCTCCAAGACTGGAGCGGAGTTTGAGTGTCGCATTTATGCATCGAATGGTTGGCAACCGGACCTGTCAACCAGACCTGTCGATCTGTCAAACCCCAACCGTTTCACATCGGGTCATTAACCTGAGGTATAATAACCCCTACCGACCAAAAATTCGTCGGCACCAGAAACCGGCCCACTTAGCTAAATAACCACTACTGTAATCAACAAAACATATATTCAAATTGCCCGCAGTACACAAGAAATACAACCCATTGCAGCGAGCTTGACCAAAAAATTTTCAGAGTGCTGGCCACTTTGGCCAAAAAATCGGATTTGACTTTGTTGCTTAATTAAAAATCATAAAACGTCTTTAATAAATTCTATATTGTATAAGAAAAATCATGGACCCGCACCACTTGCATTTGAGTGAGATAGCAAATTCTGAGAGAAAACCTAAGGCTAGGCCAATGAAAAAAATTATTTGGCACTCTTAACATCTACAACAGTCCTCCCTAATTGCAAGGACCTTGTTGGAATTTTTTTGGCTGTGCCTGAGGAGGAGAAAGTGCTGTCCGAGGAGGAAACATGCTGCTTGCCATTGCTAGACACAGAGGTCCCAGGAACCCCAGAGAAGGATACAGATGGGACACACCGTGAAACAGAGCATAGTGCGACTGTCCCTATGGAAATTCCTGCTGAAATAACCCCACCAATGTTTGAGAACACTGGGCAGCCACTGAAATGATGTCAGGAGTGCCCAGAAAATTATTTTTAGCTTGTGAATTGCATAGAGATAAACTCTAATACTTCACAGACTCATAGGCCAATGCCAGAGCCAACTGCACCATGATCTATTGAGCTGGGCTCTGGCTTGGGTCCAGTACCATTGAGGACTTCTACTGGCGCTCCAAAGCGGCCCAGTACCAATTAGATTCATATTCCAGTTGCAAAATGAATGAAATAAGCCCCCTCCCTCCTGCATGACCAAACTTTTGCAATGTCAATGAGGTTTTGGGCACTGGCACAACCACATCTGATGTCAGTATGCTTATGAAGGTTAAGAAAGCTGTAAAAAGGGCTGAAAGTAAAAGGATCGTCCTCTCAGTCATCTGAGAGTTCCCAGTTTTCTTCATGGATGGCACTACCTCCTTCAACTCACTAATAAAACATGTTACAAATGAACTCAGGACCAGTGCCATTCATATTTAGCAGGTTTCTTTTCATTCCCCAGTGCTTTTCTTCCTATTCCCCTCCTACTCATGAACTGGACCTCTGAATTTCACTTTAGCTTGCATTTTTCACATTGATTATATTATTATTTGTATATATAAACATTATGAACACGTTATTAAATTAGTGGGCACAGAGCAAACCCAGTGTGCTAAAAGTGTGCCCTTGCCTTCTTAGGAGTAATGACCCTGGAGGCTAGGAAGGAGTACATCAGTACCACCCATGCTCCAGAGCTTATGATACTGTCATCTAAGCTCACCTGTCACAATCTCAGCCAGTTAGTGGCCAAAGATAGGGGCATATGTGGCTTAGCTTACAAGTATTGAAACTTTATTCAATTGATTTATACCCAGATCAGTATGAAGGTAGCCATAGAATACAATGTCTTAGCTTTAAATGAAGCCAACACTTACCTCATGGAAAGGGGGCATGCTGGATTACCTCCCAGCCAATTGGAGCATGTCCATACCTTTGATACATTGCTCCTACATCCTTATTTGTCCCACTGACGGAGACAGGCTGCTTAGAAACAAATTCCAAGTTTGTCTCAATTATTCAAGCCTCTGTCTCCTCCTCATTTGTGCTTTGCTGCATGAGTTATTAACTTCTTATGGGTGTGTCTAGAATCTCCGATGTATCTACAATTTCTGAGCATGAAGTCCGGGTGCTTTTGGTGACCCATACTCATTGTTGGATCTCCTTGAGTAGAAGGGAGGTGTTTGCACACAAAGGATGAGTAACCTCAGTGATTCTCTTACTACTAATCTATCTCAGATGAGTTCTGTATGCCCTGGGTGCTCCCTCTATATCACCAAATCATTTCCCATTGCCCCTCTAGTGCTCAATGGCATGCATTTGCTTACTTTCAGCTCTTTTTACAGCTTTCTTAACCTTCATAAGCATACTGACATCAGATGTGGTTGTGCCAGTGCCCAAAACCTCATTGACATTGCAAAAGTTTGGTCATGCAGGAGGGAGGGGGCTTATTTCATTCATTTTGCAACTGGAATATGAATCTAATTGGTACTGGGCCGCTTTGGAGCGCCAGTAGAAGTCCTCAATGGTACTGGACCCAAGCCAGAGCCCAGCTCAATAGATCATGGTGCAGTTGGCTCTGGCATTGGCCTATGAGTCTGTGAAGTATTAGAGTTTATCTCTATGCAATTCACAAGCTAAAAATAATTTTCTGGGCACTCCTGACATCATTTCAGTGGCTGCCCAGTGTTCTCAAACATTGGTGGGGTTATTTCAGCAGGAATTTCCATAGGGACAGTCGCACTATGCTCTGTTTCACGGTGTGTCCCATCTGTATCCTTCTCTGGGGTTCCTGGGACCTCTGTGTCTAGCAATGGCAAGCAGCATGTTTCCTCCTCGGACAGCACTTTCTCCTCCTCAGGCACAGCCAAAAAAATTCCAACAAGGTCCTTGCAATTAGGGAGGACTGTTGTAGACATTAAGAGTGCCAAATAATTTTTTTCATTGGCCTAGCCTTAGGTTTTCTCTCAGAATTTGCTATCTCACTCAAATGCAAGCGGTGCGGGTCCATGATTTTTCTTATACAATATAGAATTTATTAAAGACGTTTTATGATTTTTAATTAAGCAACAAAGTCAAATCCGATTTTTTGGCCAAAGTGGCTGGCACTCTGAATTTTTTATTTATTTTTTATTTATTTTTATTTTTTATTTTTGGTCAAGGAGGCAGCTCTGCCACCAGTGCGAGCAAGCTTCTGCACCAGCGCCCCACTCCAACAAGGGAACTACCTGCTCACTAGAGCTCTCCCTGCCAGTACCCGCAGGAATCTGTTTAAGACCCCATCGCCTGTTGGAGGCGCCAATACAGCATCACGCCATGCTTCAGAGGCTGGGAGTGTGGGGGTCGCCGCGACAAGCACAAGGCAATTACGTCGTGGAATACCCACTAAACCTGCGGGGGGCCTCCTGTCCGACATAGGCAAGGTGGCCGCTACCCTCGGGTGGGAAGCAGCGCCGTACCGGACCGCCCTGAAAGTGTTTAATGTCCCATCCTGCACCCCCTTGTCTCGGCACAGGCCAAGAGTCCGGAGGCGACTATCCGTCCACTTACAGTCGGGAGTACACGACGGCACGAGCAAGCTTCTGTGCCGCCGTCCCGCTCCCATTGGTGGACGGAAGGCTTATTAGGACAACAGGTAGGTGTGTAAACAACTGGCCCCTCGCGGAGAAGCCCCCCGGGGAGCATCAGTAAGGCTCGAGCAGAATCAATTTGAGCGAATCGACGTGCCGATGCGGCATGAAGACGAAGTCTGGCTCATGGATATCCTTCATTCTCCACTTCCATACCTGCCAGAGGTAAGAACCGATGATCCATTCCCTCTTCGACCTAGAGTCGGACAAAGTCTTGGAAGGCTTCAAATGATCCTTGGTCGGCTTGATTGGTACATTCTCGATGCCCTTAAGCGCTATCAGTGGGTACCATGGAGAGGGGTGCCAATCCAAAGGCCGCAAAGACCTCAGGAAGAAAGGGGGTGTGTGCGCTCTGAGGGTGTCAACCAGAACATCTTGTAACAAGGACAGATCGTAAGATTTGCAGCCCTGCAATATGTGGTCCATGGAAAGGACGATACCACACGAGCATCGCCAACCACCATCCTGCTTACCGAAGAAATGTCGGCCGATAGCTTGGCCGCTGTTCATTTCCCGCCAAATAGTCTCCTTGAAACCAACAGGGATGGTCAGCTTCCAGATACCTGCCGCATATTCAGACGGGTCCAGCAAGACGCCGAACGTGTTCGCAATAGTGACTGTCCATCTATCCGAGAAAGAGGAGAACGTGTGGCGGAGGACCGGCGCCACAGTGGAGGCCCTCACCACCATCCGCGTTAAGACGTCCACTGGTTGGTGCGCCAGGACAGGGCAATCATCCACCCAGCCGTCCGGGATGACAAGGGAGGCCAAATCGAACAGCCGCCCCGCCCTGCGACCCTCATTAGCTAGGTAGTCTGCCTCATTGTTATACTCGTCATTCCCATGTGCTTTCACCTTAAGGAACCGTACACTCCCCGTTCTATCCCTCAGGAGATACAGGAAACACTTGTAGAGTCTCGTCAGAGACTCCGCGTCCCTCCCTCTAGGAACGTCCATCCAGCCGTCCCTCTCCATCGCGAGGAGACGCCCCCTGGACAGCCCCATCACAAGGGAAGAGTCAGTGTGTATGACCAAATCAACCCGCCGCCAAGCCAGCAGGCACAACACCGTAGCTGCCACCTCCGCAATGTTGTTCGTCATTCGCATTCCCCCCAGAGAGACGCTGTCATGCAGCCCCAAAGGGGTGGTCCATGCCGCCCCGGCGGTACACACATTCAGTCCATTATCCTTCGCGGACCCATCCGTCCAGGCGTGCACCACCGAGGGCCAGGCGATAGGGCCCGCCCCCGAGCGGGTGGGCAGCAGTTTCTTAGGGTAGGGGATAAGGTGAGTACGCCCTTTGCCCTTACGCGCAGCCCGGATCTGGTCATCCGTCGCCACAATGGACACCGGTGTGGTCATTATCCTTATGCAACCTAGTGGCCCGTCCATATTCGGCCAGACTTTCGGCGCCGGAATTCCCGAGCATTCCTCAGGGGGAACACCGGGAACGCCAAGCACGCACAAGGGCGACCAAATCGATGCAAACATGTTCCTCCGGATCAGGGCAATGACCTTCTTGCAAGTATCGCAAGAGATCGCGGCAGCAGGCGGGGAAAATACGGATCCCATACTCCTCACCCCGTGAGATCCGAGACAACTACCATTTCGGGAGGACTGCTTAGAAATAGCAGCGTGATACATAGCAGGCGCGCCGTTTCGCGCCGCCTGAGAGGGGAACTTACATTCAAGATCTAGGCCCACCTTCCTGGCCGTGGTGAAGGCTTGGCGGAGGCGATCGCTTAGCAGCGAAATCTTAGTGTGTGAACGCTGGGTGAGTGGATTCAGACCCCCTATATCCCCCTTCCGCGTGGAAGAAGAGGCACTCTTAAGATCTGCCCATACCCACCGTTTCCAAAGGGGCTTCTGTGGGCCAGTTATTAGCTGGCTCAAGAATCTAAGATCATAGGCCAACTTCCTGGAACGGAAAGAAGGGCAACCCAAGCCTCCCTCCCGAACAGGAGACTCCAGCGACACGTAGGGCATTACGGAGAAACCCCCGCGCACAAAACGGGATATCTTGCCACTTATGCGAGACAGGGTGGCCGCTGGAATCCCGTTGCCGTCCAGAAGGTGGTAACACCTAGAGGACAGCAGAGCGCTGGCGAGCACTGCGCGGTTCCTGAGGGAGGCTCCTATGGCCCGCCACTGCTTCGTGATTTTTCCAATATGAGCTTCTATCTGCGCCCACCTCGGGGCCGCGAAATTCTCACTGCCAATCCACACACCTAAAATCCTCAAAGGAGCAGAGGGGTGAAGCACGTAGGCACCGGGTAAGGCTGCTTGGATCGCAAGCAGGTTGTCGTAAGTCAGCTGCTTAAAGCCGTCAGACCCAATCGGCTTGACGTCCGTCTTGTCCAAATTGAACCGTGAACCGATGGCAAACGAGGCGGAGGTTAGGCAAGCCGCCACGGCGGGCAGCGAGTCTTCAGGGGAGAGGAACAGATTGGTATCGTCAGCGTACAGCATGACCTTCGCGGGCGGGAGCCCGAGTACAGATACCCCTCGGATAGTCGCCCGTAGTCTCATCGCAAGAGGTTCTATGGAGAAGTTAAATAGCAGGCACAACAAGGGATCACCCTGTCTAACCCCTCTCCTAAGGAAAAACGGTTCACTCAGCCCACTGTTGACCCGGACCCTAGACCGGCATGCCGGCAGTACGTCCCGTATGGCACCGATTAGTGGTTGGGGAAGACCCATCGCGTGCAAGACAGACAGGAGCCAAGCCTGATCCACCCTGTCGTAAGCCTTTGCTTGATCCAGGCCAACTATGAGACCGTCCGTGCCAGTAGAATCACACAGGTGCGCTACCTCCGTAGCCAGCCTAGTGTGGTCTGACATCAAGCATCCCGGTACGAAGCCTTTCTGGTCGTCATGCAGCTTAGACATGGCCCAGGGCGCCAGCCTACTGTTGATCAAATTGGTATACATCTTACAGTCGGTATTCATTGAAGAGATGGGCCTGTAGTTCGAGACGAGGGTGGGATCCCCCTTCTTGTAAAATAGGCTAATGTTAGCGTCCTTAAACCCGAGGCGGGAAGTGCCCCGGGCTCTGATATCCTCCGTCAAGTCCTGGAACACCGGCCAGAACAGGGGCAGGGGGGCCTTAGAGTCCGCCAGTGCATCCAACCGGTGGGCCAACTCCTTCCAAAAGTAGTAAGGAATGCCGTCCGGGCCTGGGGCCGTATTCGGCATTTTCCTCTTTAGAGCCAGTATCTCGTCAGTCGTGTAAGGTCCGGACTGATATTCAGAGGGGCCCGGCAAAGACCCGTAAAGCCTCCTTATCTCCAACAGGAGGGACGCCTGCTCAGTAAGCCTGTCCCGCGGGAGCGCCTCCGGCGTGTGTAATTCGTAGAAGTAACTCCTAGCGATGGAAGTCATGCCATCTAGGTCAGTAGCCGCGAAAGCGTCGCCGGGCGCTCTGAGACCCTCCACCGATACGGAAGCCCTGCTTCCTCTCTCGTCAGCCTCTTTATTGGAAGACTGCTTAAACCACTCCGACGTCCTTCCGTCGGCCATGCGTTTCTTTTTTCGCCTGGTGGCCTTTTCCATGACCGCCATGCGGCCATCCAGGAGGTCCGCAACATTCTTCTGGGGAACTTGTTGAGCAGAGTTCTTACCCACCCCAGGCAAGGGGGAAGCTACATCCCGCTGGGTTACGAGAATAGGCAAACTCCAAGGGGAGCTCCGACTCGCCCCCCGGGCCAGGCGCCGAGTGGCCGGCGGTCTGTCATACCCAGGGACAGCTGTGGGCCAAGCCTTCGCGGGGCTGTAGCGTTCCTGCTCTACCGATCTCAGATCTCTAAGAGCCTTGGTAGCGGCCGACAAGGCCTCATCCGGAAGGACCTTTTCCTTCCTCAAAGCAGACACCCAGTCTTTCCGTCTATCCTTCCGGGTATGGTTACGAGCCGATATCCCCGCCCCTAAAGCCGAGTCCTTGAAGGCGGTCCAAGATTCCAGCGTGATGGACGGGAGGCTGGACATGACCTCCCACTTCTGCAAGACGTCAGGCCAGAAAGTCTTCGACCTGTCTAGTAGGGACAGACTAGGCAGCCGCGGTGCAGGGACTGCCCGCTGTACCTTGGGCGCAGCAACCGTAACCGTGGCGATCACAACCCTGTGATCTGACCAGTTAGTGCTCAAGACGTCCGACCTCGACTGTGTCCAGCCTATGTCAGGCATATATACTCTATCCAGTCTAGAGAATGATTTACCCGAGGCGGTCATTTTAGAGTAAGTCCAAAGGCGAGGCGCGGATGCCGAGCCGGACGAGTCGATCATCTTGCAGCTCCGCCTAATATCCGAGAATGTGTTCCTAATGTGCACCACCTTGGAAGGCCTGTCACGGAAAGGGAACCGGTCCCCGTCGTGTTCCACAAAATTCCAGTCCCCAGCCGCAAAACAGCCTCTCCACGTACCAACCGGCTGGCCAGATATAAAGGCGCAAAGACTGTGAAGGAGCTGTTGGTAGAAAGTAACAAGAGAGGCGTAGGAGTCCGAGGTATCCGCATACACCGCGAGTAGCCAGAAGGACTCGACAGAACGTCTGTGGCACAAATGAGTCAGAAGAGCGTAGCCGGGGATCAACACCTCCTCCCGATCAGAGTACCAATCCCCATTATTTTTAGCCAACACCGCTAGTCCGGCCTTCGCCCCATCGAGACCGGACTGATTCAGTACGACCGTAGAGCCCGACACCTCCAACGACCCAGTGTGAGTCTCGGTCAGCACCAGGAGGTCCAGGCTCTCCACGTGTAGTAGTTTCTCCGCAAAAGGGAGCTTCCTCTCAGCGGGCCCGGAGGCGCCTACCCTCGTCCGTCCATTCATATTCCAAGTAGCTAACTTGAAGGTCCTGTCAAGTAAGGGAATTCTCGTGGGGTCTGGGGCGAACGGGGACGGAGCACTAGGCGTGGTCCCCGAGCCATCTGGAGGCGCCCCCGCGCAACTGTCAGGCCCAGGGCTCGAGCCTGCCGTCAGAAGAGGACGCGGATTACCTTTGGTTCCGCCAGCGCTCCGTTGCGACGCTGGCAGGAGGGGGATTTCGCATGACTGGCTGTTTGTGACACCGATGGCCCCCTCGCCCACCGGGGGGGTACCCGCTGTCCCCCCGCCGTTGCCGTCAGCCCCTCGGCCCTGAGCCGGGTAGCCAACAGCCTGTGCGGGACATCGGGAAGTGGCGAGCTTGAAGTCCATAGTGGCTAAGAGGGGGATTGCCCCGTTTGTGACCGGAAAAAAAAAGAACAGAACTTATAGGGGAGGTGCGCCGGGGGGGCAGCTGACCACACCTCCCATTGGGTGAAACACCAAAAGCTAAATCCAGAGAGACATATGAAGACATTATCAGCGCGAAACCTGCCGTTCAAAGAACAGAAATGAGAGCAGAGAGAAAACTCCAGTACCGAAACAGGGCATTTAACAAAACAAGCCAAAAACCAGGCCAATCATCGCAGACCAGACAAAACAAACCAACACATCACTCCTCACTCTCCTTATCTTCCTCCATGAGCGCTCGCTCGGACTCGATCTGGGCGATTATGTCCTCACCCTTCTTGGCGAGCCGTGCCGCTGCTAGATCTGCCTTGCGCTTCTTCGCTTTATCGCTCTTCCCTAGGGCGCGAGGTTGGACCTGCTTGGGGGCCTTCCCCTTAGCTCCTTTAGAGAAGATGGGGTGTACCTCTTTCCCTTTCGCGGTAGGAATGACATTGGAATAAGCGCTTCTCGCATCCGCGGCGCTGATTCTCGAACCGGTTGGGCTGTTTGTGCCAGCTCGGTGCTTCATATTGGTGACCGACCAGGCCGCGAGGTGGAGATTGCGATCATTCCACAGCTTCCCCCGAACCTTGGGGAATGCCAGCAGAAGAGGAGACATGGCGATGTACATTGAGGGGGAGCCTGAGACTCTGATAGCGAGCCACGCCGCCGCAGGAGGGGAGATGTACCCGTCCGACAGTAGGACCTGTAGGACAGTAGTTGCTGAGTCCCTGGGGCTATCAGGATCGCAAGGGGTGGCCGGCCCTGCTATAGCTTCTATCGCCTTGAAATCTGGCTGCGCCTTCAGGACTCTGACAGCCGCGGTGAAAGCCTTCTCGTCCGAGTTGCGCTGGCCCAGCTTATAAACATAGTCCACAAAGCGGGGGGTAATCTCTCGGGTGGCCGTGGATACACTCGCCAATTGGTCCCACATGCTGACTACCGCCGGATCGTCTGCCACTCGGTGAGCGCGGATGGATACCGCGATCTGCCACCATTGCCACTCGTAAGCCGCCGTCGCGGGGTCGTCGTATATGAAATCAGGCGCCGGAATGTCAATGTCCATCACGCCCCGGCTTCTGGCGTGCTTGAGATCGTTCCACTCAGCCGTGTGTTCAAACGCCCTGGCCAGCCCGTAGAAGGAGAGCAGGAAGTCTCCTTTATAATGTCGGAGGGAGCTCTCCACTTCCTTTACAGGCGCCGAAGGAAAGGCCTTTGACAGAACCTCCTTGGCTCTAGTTACTTCAGACACAGACTGCATCCAAGCAGACGCCGCCGACAGGTCCCCGTTCACTTTGTTCAGCACTATGGTAAACGTCTCGCTGTTGACATTCGGGAACAGCCCCGCTAGGTGGGCTAGGCTGTCAGCCAGGGAGGGGTCGTCATAGGTATCTGAGGGGGGTGCCACGACATAAGATGGCTCCTGGGTCAGCAGGGCAGTGCTGGACTGAGTAGGAGCGCTCGTTCCAACGGGTGAGGGAGCCGGGGCCACTTTCTTAGGTCTGGGCAGGAGCTCTTCGGGGAGGACGCCCGCAGCTCTAATCAGGGCGTCGCCCTGCAGAGGCTTGATATGTGAAAAGAGGATGTCGTCAATCTCGTCACCATGGCCGACAAGGGGGTTCGGCAACGTTGGGTTCGCTAAGGAAGGCAAGGGGACGCCTGCCTCGATGTCCATCAGATCTTCGGCCAAAGTGCGACCCATAGCCATCGAGGAGAGCGCCTGATTAGCTAGAGAGTCGATCGGGATCGGGGCAATGACAGCCAGGGGTGAGGGGCTGAAGAAAAGGGGCTCCGAAGGGACCTCTGCAGCCGCGGGAGGGGCAGCAGTGGGCGCTGGTTCCACATCAAGGAGGCTATCAGGCCACGTGTATGTAGAGGATTGAGTGGGCTGGGCGGGCATGGGCGGGCAGGGCACAGGTGCGTAGTACTTGGCCATAGCCGCGTCAACCGTGGTGACGGGAATTTCTTCGGACCGCTGGGAAGCAGCGAAGGGAACCTCGACAGGGGCAGGCCCTGAAGTACTGGCTAGCGCCGGATCTTCGAGGGGCACGAGATGTGCATCAGCGGAAGGCGCGGCAGGAGCCGTAGGGGGCGTAGGCGTAGCGCTGACATGTGATTGAGAGAGCACCACGGCATCCAGGATAGCGGGGGTCACGTATTGTGCACCATCGGCCCGCGCGATGGGAACAGCAGGCAGTGCTGTGAAGGGGTCAGTTCAGGAGAACGTCGAATTCATCAACCCCCAAAGGGGCGCGATGGACATACAGGTAGCAGGCACTTCAGCCGCGGGTGTGTCATGGCGCACAGCACCATGGGCTAGAGGAGGCTCAGTGCCAGTGGGTACTAAACCGACTCGCGTTAGAGTGGTATGGCAATCATGGGGTGGTAACTTACTGCCTGTGGGGCTAGTAGAGTATCCAGATGGGGGACGAGTAAACTCGTCGACTAAAGTCTCATTCGAGATGTCCGTCGGCAGGTGTCCATCCCGGCGAAGGGAGAACAAGACAGGGTGTATCGATCCGCCAAAAAATTTGCACACCGAGTGGATCAACCCTCTGGTGAGCCCCACGACTGGATTGGCGTTACCCAGGAGGCGCCCACACAAGAAGTTCGACAGAGCTGTTATCCGCCCAGGTTCTATCTGCTCCAGGACGCTCTCGTCATCTGATTCCTCCATATCCTCATCCTTATCCAAAACTTCCTCCTCCACAACCGAGAGGGCAGGAGGTGCAGCCGATTGCTCCGTAGGGCGGGTGGGGCGGGGCGCAGCAGCGCTTTTAACCGAGGGGGAGGGGGGTACCCTGATCGGGATCTGCCACGTTGCCTTCTCGAGGTCGAGCACCCGCTCGCCGGCCTTCTTATTCAGCACCAGGCTCCTGGCCGGCATGCTGATGATAGACAGCCCCCCAAGCTTCATGAAAGGAAGAGGGCATTCTGCCGTAAAATGATCGGACGAGTAGCAACCTTGGCACGCATAAGGTCGTTTGGCGGACCAAGATGGTTCGAAGTTGAGGATCGGCGAGGCGTCAGGCACCGAGCCGTGCTTGTGGCCAAATTCCATAGACCAGGGCCAGTACACATCTTCGGATTCCAGCGTAAAGGTACCTCTAAACTTGGAGGTGGCGCCTCCCCTCCTGACGCCCAGGACCCGCCACCCCAAGCGGACCTCGTTGTTCTCGAACTCCAAGAGCCTCTTCCTCATTTGAAGGAAGATTGATGTTTCGTCCGCCACAGAACCCTTGACGACCCATTCCAGGTCTCTGGCTCTGCTCATAGGGGCAAAACGCCGGATAACGTAGACCGCATTCGTCTCGGATAGCCTCATGAGGTCGAAGGCCTGAGCTTCCTTCTCCCCCTTGGAGCCGGAAGGTACCGTGCAGAGCATCCAGTCCTGCCTGGGGCTCATCCGTTCAAAATGAACCTCGCACTGCCAGCGTTGGGCGAGTTTGGAGCGGAGCAGCGACAGCTTAGGATCTTTGAACATGGGCCCTAGTTGCGCCACCCTGGCAAACATGAAATGATAACCAGGCTTGTTGTACACGGCCTCAAACTCCGACCAAGTCCAGCTCTTGACAGGCTCCAGGGGGTCTTCGTACCGGTTGTTCCAACGGGCGCCACCTCTCGGAGTCAACTTCGACAACTCGTCACAGGAGTACAACTCCAGAGGCCGGGGAAGGTAGAGCTTGGAGTCTACTTGATCCCTCATGATCGGCTTCAGGCTGTCGATCGGCGCCTTACCTACTACCACGGGAAAAAGGGGGGCAGTACGGGCAGCGTGGTCCTGATAGTTAGTCTCAGGCCACAGCTCCTTGAAAGACGGCCTAGGGGCGCTACACGGGGGGGGGGCGTCTGGAGCGACAACTGAGGGGGCAGCATGCTCCGTCTCCGCAGGCTCCTCCGCACCATCCATCTTATCCACCAGCGCTTCTTGCTCCGCTATCCGTGCCTCCAAAACTCGCCGTTGAGACTCTAGCGCCAGGACACTCATTCCTGGCTTGGGTTCCTCTATATCTCGATCCAGCCTATTGAGAGCCACGACCATGTTTGTCAGTTCGTTAGAGGCCTCCGCGAGCGCCTCCTCTCGCCGCTGTTCCTCCTCCTGCTGGGCCGAGGCAGCGGCCTGTACCTTCTCCAGCAGGAGGTCAAACTCCGCCTTCAGAGTGGGGACGAAGCCCTTCCTGTCAAATCCTTCATCTTTCTTAGCCCTATTCAGGAAGGCCACCAGCTCGGACCAGGCGGGCTTGGTCAAAATCGCTGGGTACTCGTCTAGTGTCCCACGGAAGCCATTCATAGCATCATCAAGGGGGTCCGATATCGCCGCCCTCCATTTCGCGACCGGGGAAGAAGGACGGCGGGCCTGATGGTCCGTGGAGTAAGGCGCGAATGGCACATACTTGTTTTTACCTCTGCCCTTCCCCTTGCCTCTCTTGTGAGAAAAACCCGGGGGACCAGTGTCAAACCTGTGCGCGTCGCGCAAGAGAGTCTCCTGAGGTGGTAAGGGCGCCCTCGGGGGCGGGGGGCCCCGCGCGTTATTCGCCGATGTAACTCGGGGGGCTTGGAAAGCAGGGGGAGGGCGGGAGGATCCAGGGGACATGGGCCTTCCCCACGACGCATTGATGTAAGGCAGACCTGCACGGGGTTGCGAAGGGCCGGCCTGCGGCATCTGAGCCCCGACCACCCAGTGGCCAGGGACGTCCAGGAGTGCGGCGGAGCTGGGCGATTGAGTGGTGACCAAGTGGAACAAACCACTGCGTTGAGGAACGACAAAAGCATATTGTTGTTCGATGAAAGGGGAGTTTCTGAGGGCGAATACCGTAGGATAAAATCCGAGGGTCCAAACTGCTCTGTGGACGTTATACTCTTGGACAGCCGCCAGGTAGCAGAGCCCAGGAAGAAACCCGGGATGCGTAATGGGGCGCCAAGGAGAGCCTCTTCCGGCTGCGCCAACGGGCACGAGAGGAGGGGCAGCAGCCACCGTCTCCTCTAGAACCACGTCATCCAACACATCCGCATGGGAGAGACCCGTCGGGGCGGGAGGGGGCTTGCGGCGCCTCATCCCTCTACGAAGAGGGGTACGGGGCCGCTCCGAAACTTGAGTTCTGCCAAACAGGCACATATTGATGATATCGACGGCTTCCGCCTCAGTGACGAGTCGCGCACGTTGAGCGGGGGTAGTCATGGTAAGTGCAAGATCTGTAAATGCGTAAATCTGGAAAGAGAAGAGGAATATCCTCGGGGTCAGCAAAAATTCCATCTACTCGAAGGAGTAAGCGAGAAAACAACTGCGCTCTGACTCGTCGCCGAACAGAACCAGAAAACAACGGTAGCTTTAGTGTGGGTACTACCACAGTGCAAGGAGGATTGGTAACGCAGGTACCGCCTGTGGGCGCTTTTGTTACCGGCAGATCCAGAGGACCGATCACGGAGTTGGGAGCTTCCACGCCATCTCACTGGGTATGGGCCCAGGCGGCTAACAGCCCCGGCCATTCGGGGAGGCAGCTGTTAATCATTCCCTGACAACTCCGCAGAGCTGGAAAGGGCGGGCTCGGCATCTCCATCCGTGGGGGTCCCGAAGAACCGATCCACTAAAGCCATCTGTTAAACCGCTGGCTAGGATTCAAGTGGAGTGTGGCCACTAGCTTTTATTCTCGTGTTTGACCATCACGCGGACGCGAGCGCAGTTCTCAACGCCCAGAGCTCCTGAATCCACCCCGGAGGGAGATCGCGACGAGCCAGGGATCCAAAACAGGACCCCTACATCCCGTTTTTCAAGTGGAGGGCCACCTAGCCATTTCTCATTTGTTACTGGTAGATGCAGCACCAAGCGCGGTTTAGATTGAGTGTATCGCGCCAGCACTCCATAGGGAAAGACTCCCAAGCCGAGTGGGACCCGCCCCCTTGTGCAATAAGCTCGGGGGCTCCCTCCATGGAGGCCCAGCAACTGGGCTCCACTCTTCCCGCAGCGTTTACAATTAGGACACCTCCGCACACGCCGCGCCTCCCTGCAGGCCGCAGCATCCAGAAGTCCGCGTGCCGGGAGGGTTAAGACAAGAGTCCTTGGCCGTTTAGTATACAGAGTGTGGCATCTCTGTGGGGGAAGGACTCCCTAGGCAGAACTAGGGCCGGTCCAGTAGCACCCTTAACGCTCGCCCGCGCCAGCGATGCGCCACCTTTCCAGCCCCAGGAACTCTCCCGGTTTCAAGTGAGGGGGCACTGACCAATTGAGGGGCGGTGTCTACCCCAGCAAGCGACAGGCTAGCTTCGTGGACCACCATGGTGGGGCACGTCATGTCCATGGCATCCTAGAGATGCACCACAGCAAGGATGGGGGAAAGGAAAGGACGTCGTCCGGATGTGTTGTCCGTCGTCCAAGAAGACGGATTACAGCGTTGCCGTCCCTACTCTTGAGCAGAGGGGTGGGGGCGTGCTGTTCCCAGACGCCCCAGCTCTGCTCTTGGAGGGGATGCCATATGCCCTAACGACACGCCCGGCAGGGTGAGAAGACCCCCGCAGACAGCCGGTTTGGCTAGGCCGAGGCCCCAACTTTTGGGGACGGCTGGCTACGCAAACGGTGCTGTAAAATCCTCAGTCTAGGGGGCGGGACAGCGGGTCGCATGCACTCTAAGCTGCAGGGACTCGCGAAGCCCAACCGACTGTCCATGCCTAGACCCGCAGGGGAATGCCCGAGGGCAGTCAATAGCGAGCCACAGGCCGGCCGCGTAGCGTGGAAGATTGGGGGAAAACTCACAGGGCAAGGACCTCCAGGGTATACCTAGAGGACCGAGGACTGAATGGCCGGCCACGCACACCCGCGGGCGGTGTAACCGCACCACCTCCGCGAGGCGGATGGCGAAGGCCAGAAAAAACGGAAACAAATCCCGCGGGCGAGGGAAACGACGTACCAAAGGGACCATAGGCCTGGGAGGGCGAGGGGGGACCCGATAGAAAGCCCGTCCGCCGAGTACTGCATGGGGCAGTACCGGCTCGAGCGCGTCGTGGACAGCGACGACCGAAAACGGCGACGACGAGCAGAAAAGGCAGGGGGCCAGCGCCCGAGGTCAACTGCAACCCCCCAACCGAGCAACCGCGACCACCATTTGCGTTTCGGAAAGAAACTTACCGCCTGGAACTGCGTGGAAGTTGTGGTCAGGTCCAAGCCACTCTGAAAATTTTTTGGTCAAGCTCGCTGCAACGGGTTGTACACGACTTTTGGAAGGGTTACCAAACAACGGGACTCACAGACATTCCTTCACACGAACCAATCATTCCTCCTCTTTTCTCCAAGTGTCTTTGATAGTGGCACTCGTTTCCTTGGCTGGAGTCGTGCCATTACGATTGAGGCCCGGCTCCCAAATAACATTTGACCCGAGCTTCTTGAAGTACTTGTACTGGAACTTCGTATCTGGACGGACGGTGACGGTGCCCCTCCAGAAGGGGTAGTCTGTTGGGGAGAGAGGGACCGCCTTGTTTGGGTTCCACCAGCCGAGAGGGTCCATGCTACCAGTGACGAATACGCTCCCTGTGACAAACGTCAGGATGAGGTGGGTGGGTGGGTGGGAGAGAGAGAGAGAGATGAGGACTTACCCCCGAGTATCGTTTCCGCACGCACTTGGAATGTCAGCCCCGACGACGAAGGTTGGGTACCACAAACGACCGGAACCACCAAACCGTCCGCACCCCAGCTCTCGACGGGAACGTTCGCCCTCGCGTCAAAGGCTGTGAGAGCAGATGCATAACTCCACGTCAAGTCCGCAGCACTCAACGGAGCACCTGTATCCTTCTTGAATTGCTCACTGAGGCCTCCATCGGCTGGAGTATGCCTAGCCACGATTGCGACGAACCCATCGGCAAAGCTCTTGATCGAGTTAATGACTGTCGTATAATCATCAGACCCAGCAGCGATGATGGTCTTTCCCGTGAGAGAAGGGAGGAACTGCTTGAAGACGGAAGGGAGATTGCAGTGACTTCAATCCCAGCGTCTAGCGCGTCCCATGGGTGAACAGCGCGATATAGCTGTTCTGCGACAGCGAAGGTAGTTAGGTACCAGGGGTTGCCGTCCAAGTAAACGTCCTCAAAATAGCGGCCGACCGCGATGGCTGCGTTCGCGGCGACACCGTTGTTGATGGAGTACACGCCATTTCGGAAAGAGTCGACGTAGACCTTGAGGTTGGCGAGTGCTTTGTCTGAGCAAGGTTGGAAAGTAACTGCATCGCACCCAGCGGCTGGATAAAACATCAGTGAGTGGAACTTCGGGAGAACTTTGCGGACGGACCGGGATCGAAGGTGTGGATGCTCCCGAGAATCGAGTTCGAGTCCAAGCCGCTCCTGATCACATTACCACCACGGACATTAGAAACGATATAACCGCGCTCCGAGCTCCAGTAGCTTTGGAGGAAGCAAAGTGCGTTCTCAGCTTGGATGGTCCACTCCGCGACCGTCTTGTCCGGGTCACCAAGTGCAGTGGCGAGAGCGATACCCTCTCTTAGTGAACGGTGCTGGACGGCAGTAGTGAAGAAAGATGATGCGTCAACCTCCCCCCAAAGGTCGAACCCGGTCAAATTCCAAGAATCGGCGACGTAGCCCAGGTCAAGCCTGAGGATAGGCCAAAGGTGATTTTTCACCCACGTTTCATTGCCCCGCGCCAGAAGGTGGTTAGCGAATCGAATGATAGACGTAGCACGGAGTGCTGGCCCATCGCGCTGAGGGCGGCCCCAATTCTCGGTAAAGGCCGTATCATCAATATTGAACTTTGGTTCGCCGAGTCCGCCTGTGGATACGCCGCCAGATGGGTTTTCGACTTGCTGCATTTTCGTCATAGACGCCACCCAATCGACGATGAGCTGGGCGCTGCCAGAGTCGCGTCCGGAGACGTAACGATCGATAATGACTTTGAAGACAAGGGAGGAATCGCTGTACAGGGTATCAGTCAGAGGAACCACTTCTGTGACCGGAAATTCCAACTTGCCGAATCGAGGTATAGAGATAGTTGGGGTTCACTACCCCTCGCATCAGTAGAAGGCCAAGATGCAGAGTATTCAAGCGTACTCGTGCTCGGTGAAGCAATGAGAACTCCTTGGTGTGCACCGCTCAACTTCGAGCCCTTCGTTCCAATGTTGTCGAAGAGGGCTTGGAGAGCGATGGGGCCTTCCTTTGCTACATATTTATCCACAGAATCGAGACAGTGAAACGCCGGGGTTGAGGCAGGCCTCCTCAGAGTGTACGTGCCGACCAAGCAAGTAAAGATAATAGAGAGGAGCACGGTGAGGAGAAAGTGGACCGTGCGACGTGCCCTCGATTCCTTCAGTGGTTTTGGGAGGGAAAGAACGATAGGGAGAGGCTCCTTGCTCAAGGGAAGTTGCTCCACCGAATATTGATACGTAGGCTACATTTTCACCACAGGTGAGCTGGGTTGTTCAGCTGCCCCTGACATCGAGTGCGATCTCGACGAGAGAGACGGCTTAGATGATCGATCGACCAGGAGGGTGACGAAGAATAAGAACTAATAGCACGCACGGGGTGTGGGGCTTTTGATCTATTGACCACTCTTCGGCTTTCAATTTCTGTCAATGTTCTATCAACCTTTCCAATCAAGTTCCCCTTTTTGTTTTTGAAAATATTCTATTGCTCACCGAGCGCTCAGCTATCTAATCAGCGCTACACAACCCAAAGCCCAAAGGTCCCTGAAGCCATCCTCGAATCGCGTCTGTTCAAACCGCAGGCTGGTCTCCCTGGCGCGTCGCCGCATTGCCAATTGCTCCTCTGGGCGGTTGTTGCGAAGGCTGAGTGCCTTGTGAAGAGCTGGTGCGAATTCATCGACTGTGCGTGCATGGAACCCTACAATAATTTGAACACGTTAGCTGAGATTAGTTAGCACGTATTCCACGCGTCAGTGAGGGAGCTTCCCCGGTTGTCCGGCCGAAGACGGTGATGAGAACCAGAATGGAGCAGTAACGCACCAGGTGGTGATTCATTGAATGCATCGGCCCTCCTGACGCATGTACAACTGGAATGAGTCATACCGCCTATAAATAGATTCCCCCTTTGTCAGATGCAGAGAGAAACCGCCAACGAAACACGCAAAATGAACTCCACGATATTGATCCCAAAGTGTCCCTCTACCATAGTACTGACTCCGATGCTAGTGGCCCTGAGCCAGTGCAGCAGCTCGGAGTACGACGTATTGACGGTGAACTGGACGTGCTTCTGCAAGACACGCGGTCGAGAAACACACTCAGACCACAGGGGGTACATGGGAGGATACCTGAATGTCTAGCTCGGCGGCCAACGCCGTAAGCTGTTGAATTCGTCGCTCGTCCTCGTCATTTCGCGAGGCGTTTGCACGAGCGGCAGGGGTCGACGGACTGTTAAGTCTATTAGCTCTGAACTTGGTTTCCGAAGAGAGGTTTGCTGGATTATTGATCGGAAGATAAGTTAGGGGGAAGAAACCCAACACAAACGCCACACCCGTGCATTTCTTCTCCCCATCCTAGCCTCGTTGCGTTCGCATCCAACCCCCCTCGCGCACTTCACCCAAACTTTTCTGCCCCTGATCGACCAGCTCACCAACCTCGCCACTGGACCGAGTTCGAACCCCAGCATTGCAAAAGTCTGGTCGGTCCTCGCGGATCAGTGCTGGTACACCCTCCCGGCGTACTGCTCCAACCCACCCGACCTTTCCAACCCCTTTCTAACGCGCTCGGACGTGACGTGAGCTAGGCGAGCGGCTCACGAAGAAAATGTATTGCAACCCCACACTCCGTCCACCGATTTTGCGCGCTTTGAGGGACGTCGTTGAGTCCTAAACACAAGTTCAAAACCAGGAAGAGGAAAACGAGAGCGAAAAAGAAGAGAGCAAGAAGAATCTTAGGTATCTGAGAGGACAGGTGAAGAACTGGCTCGCGGTGTTGTTCAACGTCTTTGCGAGCGTCGACCGCGCGGAGCGTGCGCAAGTCAGGGAGGTGATTGGTGTATGGGCAGGTGTAGCGGGGGAAAGTGAGTTGGCAGGCGCGTATCGGAGTGTGTTCGGCACATTGACACGTCCCTCGCCGGGCTCCGAACCAACCCCGACGGATCCCAGCCCAAAGAAGAGGAGGGCAAAGTGAAGACGCCGCTGCAAATGCTTGACATTTTGCTTGTCCTTGCGCCATATCTGGCCGTCGTGCAGAAGGCAGACGTCGTGGACGTTGTGGTTCGTGGCTGAGTGCTTGATGTGAGCGACGGGATAGTGGGCATGAGGTTGGTGCCTCTCTCGCCGTGGAGAAGGATCATACGATCAGTGCGGGAGTAATAGCGCTTTCTCGAGTACTTTTTCGAGTTCAAGAGTACGCTACGTCGTGTTCGTTCGATGAAGGTAGTCCCTAACTACTGCCTGGTCCAGATGACCTCTCACCAGAGTACCTCACGTCGATTCTCAATGCCGTCAATCCCCTCTCACTGCAAGAAATCGTGAAGTTGTCAAGGCTGTCCTTGGTTTTGTCAACATTTGCGTGCATACTCTCCCCGCGGAGGTCGTCCAGCCCCAACTCGGGGATATAGGTCGGGGGCCGATTGGGTGCTTGACAACACATCGCGTGCTCAAGATGCGTAGTCTTTTTTTGTTGCCTCCTCAGGTTCTTACTCAGTCGTCTTCCGTGACTTAGATCAAGATCCGACATATTCTTGAGCGCATGATTCGATCCTCTGGATACCGCCACACCATACAGTATACTACCGATATCGAGGGCGAGTGAAAAATCCTTGCCAACGTCAAGAAGCGACGAGAACGCACGAAACGAAAGAAGGCCGTTGCGGGAGAGAGCGATGAGGAAGTGCGTTCCGTCCGCACTTGCACCCAATTCAACTTATCCATTGATATAACAGGAACCGACCGAACGCAAAGGGGGAGATGCCTTTAAGGGTGTCATTTATGGAAGCGAGAGCGAAATCGATTTGGAGGAGGGAGCTCAAGGGAACGCTCAGGCTATGCGGCCTCTAAAGAGTGCACTGAAGAGATCGAATAGCGCTGCTCGTCTGCGTCCAGATGGCAACGATCCGATGAATCTACTCGAGGGTTTTGGTGCACATGGACTCATTTGTGACCACTCACACTCTTTGAGCGACTTTGTCATTAGACTCAACTTGGACGGCTCCTAGCTCTTCAAGTCAAGAGGCGTCCAGGTTCAAGACGGAGGCAGAAACGGGTCGGATGATCATCGATGGCGACAACTCTGACGATGAAGGACCTCAGAAATCGAAGCTTAAGCCTGAATACATGGATGCCAACCTGTACAAGGAGGGCGTAACGTTCGTTTATGGGTTTACGCGCGACCCGGTCCAGTTACTTGTTGACACATTTGTAGCGCGCAGGTGGCGATGTCAAGAAGAACCATATGCATACACTTCACTTGGACAGGTGGTAGGAAGAGGGCTCGCAAAGAGGGTGCAGGTGCTCCGAAAATATCTATTACCGGGAGAGGATAGCTTCGTCACTCGTACCGCGTTTATTGGACCATTAGGTATTATCTGTATCTAACTATGTGTATGAAACCGCTGATTATGTGCATGCAGTCCGTATCACCCCTTTCATTTCACATCCCTGTGAGCTCGAGGATGATAAAAAATAATAACCTGAGATCTGCAAGCGGATAATCCAATACAATTTGTGCGTGGTGTGTAGGAGAAGCGAGAGAGGTACTCTATATTCAGCACATCTAGTACAGTTTGGCCCATCGTGCTTGCATAGTCCCTTCTGGTATTAATACTTTCTTTGGTCGTTCACCTTCTCACTCGACTTCGTTTTCAGTTAGTCTACCTATGTAATGCCCAGTCAGGGATGTCCCCTCGTCGCGGAATATCTCTCACTTACGCGCTGCACATGCACATTGCATATATTGTTTACCGCAACGCAAGCCGCCGTTTCTAAACTTTGCAAATCGAGTCGCTGGTACGATCGAGGCACCTACGATATATGGCAACTGAACGAAATATGTCAACTTGTAGCCCCCATTCTCGTCTATGACTACATTCTCAACTCATAGTAATATGCCAAACAGCTTTCGAAGTGGATTTACGCGGCAGCCAGAGTACAATTAAGGTTGGGAGTGGATAGAGTCAAGGTTGGGTGCCTCCATTTGGCCGCTCTGTGGTTGGTCCGCCAAGTTGGAGATACAAGTCGGACCCTTCTCTCGCCTTGTCATCGTCCCCTCCTCAACGACGAGCACCCCGCCGGCCAAACGCAGCTGCGGAAACTCGTATAAACTCTTATTATTTGTATACAATCGGGATTTATTAAATACACATGTGCTTCTGCCCTAGGGCCTGTCCCATCCCCTTCCAGAACAGAAGCTCTGTCTCCGCATTCCGAGGTGACTCTAAGTAGACCTCTCCGTCAATGTCCCCGTGCAGATGCGCAGCTGATACATCAAATGAACGGACATTTAGGCCGGATAGCGCGGCGATCGAGGCAAGAACTCGAAAAATGATTCGAGTCGCATCACCGGGGCATATAGGTAGGCTTACTGATAGTCGACACCGAAGACCTGGGCGAATTCCCGTCCTACTAGGCGTGCCTTGTGCTTGACGAGTGAGCCAATTCTCGAAGTTCCAGTGGAAAACCCAACGTGACGTGACGATGGTCGCATTGAGGGGACGTGGGACGCTGTGAAGACGCGTAAGTGACGCATATTCTCGATTTCAATGTCCATGCGGGCTCACCATTTGGTTGCGTTGCGCGCGCCTTGAATTGTCTGAGGATCAGGGGTCGGCGGCGTAGGCCTAAGCACTAGGCCGGGCTTATCAAATGCTCCGAGGGCAAGGAGTGCACCCCGCCCTCCAGCGCGGCGCACGAGGCTGGGTCGAGTAAAATGCGATGGAGGAGTATAAACCTGCCCCACGTCCTGAGGGAATTCGTCGCCCCGATTCCTTCTAGGCTGGCTAGGATATAGTCAGCGAGGTCTTCAGTCAGCGACGGAACGGATTTAAGTGCGCGAAGGTGAGTACACGAAATGTAAGTTTCCCCTCCGGCGGCCGCGCCGACCTCTCATTGTCGCTATTCCTGATACCCTCTGTGTTGACCTTCGTAGGTGTGCGGTCGGTCGCCGGCGTGGTTGGGTTAATTTCGGCAGGTTTACATCTTGGACCTCCGCGGCGGATCCATCGTCAGGCAGCACGGAAGCGGTCCCCTCATAATGTGTGACATCCCTGCTCTCCCTAACTCCAATCTGTGGGATCAGACGCTTAACCACCCCCATACTTGCACCCCACTCCCCGATCGTCCAGCGTCCGCTTGGGTGACCCTCACTACGTATCCGAAGCTACGTATGTGTCCTACGTCCGGTTCGTGCCATAAAAACGCTCATACGGCGTTGTCCCCTCGTTCGTCTTCATTGGCGTCCTGAAATGTCGCCATTGGCTGAATCAGCCCAGAAGCGTGATGGGAGGTTCGAGTCGCGAAGCATGGCGCGGATGCCGTTGGTAGCCACACCGACGAGTCGTTGGGCGACTCCATTCGATGACAGTGAGTGCAGGACGAGATAATCCAAAGCCCCTGTTGCTCACAGAATTCTTCCGTCCTTCCTGCTACCAGTTCCTTCGCGTTACCGAACATGATGGTTCTAATCGCCCTCCTCTTCCATTCTGCATTGTGGTAGCTCACTTCTCGAACTCCACAGGTGCATCAGGTGTCGCTCTCGGGGACAGTACCCAACTCGCACGCGAGTCATCGTCCACTGGGATAAAACCGTAGTGGCAACGACTGATGGGCATGGGCGCCATGGGTGATTCCAATGCGTGAGCGCCCAGTTTTGAACCCAGTCAAACACAGTCACGGCGCCATTCACCATGTCGATAATCGTCTTCATACAGCAGTGGCCCATCCTCCTATGCCAATCGCATAGGCTAATCGCTTCCGATCCTTCTCCAGTGCTGAAAGCAACCAGCGTGTTCGCCTTCGTGCTGCAGGTGCTCGCACTCTCCTCTGCTTCGGGAACCAAGTCGACCTTGCTCGCTACGAGGAGGTTCGGGTCGGCGTGTGCACGGACGTCTTTGCGCCATTCCTTTGCCTGCAGGAAGGACGCGCGTGAGGTTACGTCGTAAATGATAAGGGCGCCGGCTGCCCCACGATAATACAAGCGCGTGATTGAGTGGAAGTATTCCGTTCCTGCTGTGTCTCAGCCTAGAGTGCCATCAATACAGTCAGATTGGATATTGGTAAGGAAACAACTACCGACTCACGGCTAGAAATTAACAGTGGAGGTGGAGATCGAACACGGACATTGTAGTTTGACAGTCTTGTCTTCCTTCGCCCGGAATGGATATCAATTTGCTTCCAGATTCCACACCGAAACCGAGCGTCGTCATCCTCCCATTCCCAGTAGCCAAGGACATCCAAGACACTATAGGATGCGTATGGATGAACGAGCATGCACTAATAGTGGCATTCGGGTCGGTCGAAAAGCGTTGGTCGGTGAGTCGAGCCACCAATGAGGATTTACCGACCGAGGCGTCACCAAGGGTTACGAATTTCAGCACAGAGCCCCTGTAATGTCGTTCTACCATGTATGGATATTACACTGGGGCTTTCCAGAGGCGCCGACAGCCCGTCGTTGAGTGGAGAGGATGCCAACCATGCGAGGGTTGACATATTGTATAGAATATTCGATAGTATACGTGGCTGAGGTGGACAGATAAGTCAACGTTGGTATTGTTACAGCGTGGTCAAGTGCCGCGGTTGTAGTGTTGTGGTTCAGTTCACGATCAATCGTCTTTGTTTCGTGCTGGTGCCTTGTCCAACCTCTGTTCTAGATGTGAACGTCTCTGTGTTGACCATTTATGTCGAATGCCACTCTTTCACCAATCCAACAATCGACTTAAATAATCTTTAAGACGCCGCGGTATCTGTACCCAGCCAATCACCATAACGGTTGCTGTACGGGCCTCTTAGGACATCCACGTGTCTGTTCATCCTCCCCTACAGTGCTGGAATATTGGGGGGTGACCCGTGCTGGCTGGTGTCCTTCCTCAACGACCATCCCAGTGCTGCAGATATCTCAGGAGCGTCGCGTCAGACAAGTCGTGTGTGAAAGGACTCGTTGTGGGTGATAACAACAGGTGCACAACTAGGACAGAGGAACTCGGAGTCGCAACAAGGCTATTAATACCAGGGTCAAGAGTTTTCAAGGTCAGAGCCACTCGGTCAAAATGTCAAACCAAGTTGATACTTGAACTAGTGACTGGGTCGGAAGCACATCGCTGGGCCAATATGGGACGACTACAGCCATAGGCGCCCATTATGGTTCAAGTCTGAAGTATCAGAAGCCTTCAAAATATCGCGCAAGCTGTGGATGGGACGCGAGCAAGAGGGTATTAAGCTTCGCATGTCGGTACGATGCAGGGTAACTACTGAGACCCCAGCCTCGGAAAATTCTCTTGGCATGAGACGCTCAATGAAGCGACGTACGTGCACAATAAGATAGAAATGAAGTCATTAGGCGGTCATTGAGGAAGCTTTATGATAGCAGATGGTTCAAGACGCGAACCGAACCGATGCGGGATGTGCAAGATTATTCATGCACATCGGGGAGTGAAACTAGAGTGATAATAAATGCGGGTTATATATGTTCTGTGTGATATATTATAGCTTATAGGCCATGTCACGTGCTGCCCATTTAGCCGTGCGAATCGTCGACCGCATGTCCGCACCGATCCCACGTTCCTCCTTCCTTCTCCTCTCAGACCTCAAAGTGATCAAACAACATGGCGACTCGACCACCCAGGATAGAGAACCTGTGAGCGATCGCTATACCCCGCGGCATTATCATGGCGGCTGACGATCCATCTAAGCCTCGTTCTAGACAGTCCGGCGCTTCGCTTCAGTTTTGGTCCATCCCCGCTGACTTCGGGAAATATGCAGATATCACACTTCAAGACACCCTACATCGGGACTATGCGCTTAGGTTGTTTATAGACAACCAGGAGCTAGGATTGCAGACGCAAGACAACCGAACCTGGACACCAGCCCAGCCCTCGTATGTCCCTCATTTTCCCACTACGCACACTCACCGACGGCTGTGCATGCGTAGAGCTATTTCTCCGACATCTGAGATGCGTGCTGAGATCCAGATGAGGACCGGTCATTCATTTTGGACTAAAATTCGACGGCCGAGCGAGCCGATCGACCTCCAAGCGCTTTTCAATGACTATCGGAGCACCGGCAAGCATAGATTTACGGTACCGAGTCAGTTCTGATCACCGACTGTCCGCTCGTATTTACTAGCGATGCGCAGAGGATATTATTCTCGATGGAAGGCTCCACCGATATCGCTGGTCTCTAGAATTACAATTCTCCGCGATCACTATCGTTCGTCTCTTTGCAACTCCCCGTCCCGGCCAGCTAATAATCTTCGCATAGAGGGAATCTCTGCGCTCCTCGCTCAACGAACTCGAACAATGTTTAAAGGATTACTCCCCATGGATGAGTGGATCGACTGAGAGGGCTGTGGAGAACACTATTAAATTTGGGGCTGTATTCGCAGAGGTCCGGTTTTTTTTACGTAGAGGCTAGCAGAACACTGACACCTTGCAGTTGAATCCAGTCACAAAGGCTGTCTTTGGTGTTGCCAAGGTTACGTTTGAGGTTCGTGTTCGCTACTGGCATATCAGGCAGGAGATAACGCTTGACCATTTAGCTCTTGAAGGTACAAAGCGAGTACGACCAGATACCATCCGTCCTTCTGGACCGATTGAAGCGCATTTTACCTTTCGCGAACATTGTCGCGGACAAAATAGTCTGCGAAGAGACGGATCTCTTGGAAGGGGTCATCCCGCGAATGTATGAGGTGATGCACAGAGTCGCGAAGGTTTCGTTCGACTACGTCACGCATGGTAGGTCGTCACCAGATGACTTTGGCAAGTACTAATAATTGCAGTGAGAACGGCGGGCGGGTCAGCCTACCAGGAGAGGATCAAAGACTTAGAGAGTGAGTTGACGAGGGTCGTCGAAGACTTCGACCGTGCAGTAAATGTTGAAGCTCTCCGCCGGACCATGAGGACTGGTGGGCACACATTCTATCCATCTCTCGATAGGTCATTCTCAACAATTCCGTGTAGAGCACCACATTTTGCTTAGTCGTCTCAAAGATGTCAAGACCAGCTATGACCGGAATCTCTGCTGTATGAAAGACACCCGCAAATCCCTCCTCGAAAACATCATAGCTTGGGTGGCCAATGGATTGGAGCAGACAGACGGGGGAAATACATACTGGATCTACGGCTTACCTGGCATCGGCAAAACGTCGTTAGCACATTCGATCTGCGCGAGCCTTGACGATAAAGAGCAGCTCGCTGGAGCATTTTTCTGCCGGAGGGATGACCAGGAATTGAGAGACCCCAAAAATATCGTTCCGACTCTCATGCGCAAACTCGCGATACTCTTCCCCCCTTTTCGACGAATTGTCGCAGAATTTCTTCGTAACAACCCAAACGTAGTACCCGAATCAATGCCCACTCTCTTCCTTGAATTCATCCAAAAACTTCCTCGCCTCCCAAAAAAGACTCTCGTGTTTGTCATTGACGCACTTGATGAGTGCGGCAGCGCTCAGAGTCGTCTAGGCGTCCTTCAGGCCCTGACAGACGCGACTGCATGCGCTCCGTGGCTCAAGGTCATCATCACGAGTAGACAAGAAGTCGATATCCAACGTTTCTTTGATAGTCCCGCCCAATTGTCGCATTTGCGATATGGTTTGACCGCAGATGAAGAGACCACCTCCAACCTAAGAATATTCGCGGAATCCCGATTCAATAGGGTAGCTTCAAACCGGTCCCTCCAATCTCCTTGGCCAGAACCATTGCTCTTGGATCGAGTTATCTCCCGAGCAGCTGGTCTATTCATCTTCATCGAGACTCTTGCACTTGCCCTTGAGCACTGCTATGAACCCACTAAGCTATTGGGGGCGACCTTGCAAGACTCAAGCAGCCCTGGCTTGACGGCTCTATACGCACTGTACTCCAGTATCGTCAGGGCACGAAGAGTGCACCGCAATGCCGAATTTCGGCGGATGATTGGAGTACTTCTTATCACGGCGCCGTACCGTCCACTGTGTGAGGAGACAATTGCAGAGCTGGCAGGAGTGAGACCTGACGTGGTGAAAATATGGGTAGTCGATCTCGGCTCTATGTTCTATCGAGACGAAAGAGCCAGTGGAGGAATTCGTATCCGGCATTTGTCCATTTCGAACTTCTTTGTGAGCGACTACTGCCAGGCCGACTATCAGGTTAACCTCCGAGACGCAAATGCTCAACTGGGTATCGCTTGTCTCGAGAAGATGGTCGAACAGCTCCGTTTCAACATCTGCGGGCTCGAAGATTCCCGGCTCGCGAATGCCGATGTGAAAGGACTTGCATCGCGAATCAAAGAAAATATTTCCGATGCTTTGCAGTATAGTTCTCTGTACTGGTCAAATCATCTTTGCTTTACTCCCGACACTCGCGAGGGGCGTCTGTTGGACATGCTGAGGAAATTCTTTGAAGGCCCCTATGCACTATTTTGGGTTGAAGTATTGAGCATTATGGGAATGTTGCGAATTGGGGTTCCAAGGCTTCGAGAACTGACATCGAAATTGATCAAAGTGAGTAAAGCTCCGGCTTGCTGTGATGGGCATTCGAAAGAAATTCTAATTGGCTCTAGGATATGGACTCGAAACTGTTAGAAAGAATTCAGGATGTTTGTCGTTTCATGAACGTCTTCCGCATTCCCATCTCTATCAGCACTCCGCACACCTATATTTCAACGGCACCATTCCTGCCCTCAAAGTCACCTTTATCAACGGTGTTTAGCACATATATCACTAAAGGCATCCAGATGCAAGGAGGAAAATTGTTGTCATGGCCAGAGCCGCCATTAAAATGGATTGGACACAAGGACTATGTGAATAGCATATGTTATTCTCCCAACGGGTGCTACATTGCCACTGGGTCGGATGACAAGACGATTCGGATCTGGGATGCCGAGACCGGCGATGTAGTCGGCAAACCTTTGGAGGGACACACTGGCACGGTGCGCTCAGTTGCTTACTCTCCCGATGGGCAGTACATCATCTCTGGTTCATCTGACATGACAATTCGAATCTGGAATGCTGAGACTGGCTCTGCAGTCGGCAAGCCTTTGGAGGGGCACACTGGCGTAGTGTTTTCAGTTGTTTACTCTCCCGATGGGCAGTACATCATCTCTGGATCTGGAGACAAGACAATTCGAATCTGGAATGCTGAGACTGGCTCTGCAGTCGGCAAGCCTTTGGAGGGGCACACTGGCGTAGTGTTTTCAGTTGCTTACTCTCCCGATGGGCAGTACATCATCTCTGGATCTAAAGACAAGACAATTCGAATCTGGAATGCTGAGACTGGCTCTGCAGTCGGCAAGCCTTTGGAGGGGCACACTGGCGTAGTGTTTTCAGTTGCTTACTCTCCCGATGGGCAGTACATCATCTCTGGATCATTTGACGAGACAATTCGAATCTGGAATGCTGAGACTGGCTCTGCAGTCGGCAAGCCTTTGGAGGGGCACACTAACTGGGTGCGCTCAGTTGCTTACTCTCCCGATGGGCAGCACATCATCTCTGGATCTGAAGACAATACAATTCGAATCTGGAGTGCTGAGACTGGCTCTGCAGTCGGCAAGCCTTTGGAGGGGCACAGTGGCCGGGTGTTCTCAGTTGCTTACTCTCCCGATGGGCAGTACATCATCTCTGGATCATCTGACAAGACAATTCGAATCTGGAATGCTGAGACTGGCTCTGCAGTCGGCAAGCCTTTGGAGGGGCACACTGGCACGGTGCGCTCAGTTGCTTACTCTCCCGATGGGCAGTACATCATCTCTGGATCATATGACAAGACAATTCGAATCTGGAATGCTGAGACTGGCTCTGCAGTCGGCAAGCCTTTGGAGGGGCACACTCGCGCGGTGCACTCAGTTGCTTACTCTCCCGATGGGCAGTACATCATCTCTGGATCATCCGACAACACAATTCGAATCTGGAATGCTGAGACTGGCTCTGCAGTCGGCAAGCCTTTGGAGGGGCACACTGACTGGGTGTGGTCAGTTGCTTACTCTCCCGATGGGCAGTACATCATCTCTGGATCTGAAGACGAGACAATTCGAATCTGGAATGCTGAGACTGGCTCTGCAGTCGGCAAGCCTTTGAAGGGGCACACTGGCTGGGTGTGGTCAGTTGCTTACTCTCCCGATGGGCAGTACATCATCTCTGGATCATATGACAAGACAATTCGAATCTGGAATGCTGAGACTGGCTCTGCAGTCGGCAAGCCTTTGAAGGGGCACACTGGCTGGGTGTGGTCAGTTGCTTACTCTCCCGATGGGCAGTACATCATCTCTGGATCATTTGACAAGACAATTCGAATCTGGAATGCTGAGACTGGCTCTGCAGTAGGCAAGCCTTTGAAGGGGCACACTGGCCTGGTGTGGTCAGTTGCTTACTCTCCCGATGGGCAGTACATCATCTCTGGATCTGAAGACGAGACAATTCGAATCTGGAATGCTGAGACTGGCTCTGCAGTCGGCAGGCCTTTGGAGGGGAACACTGGCCAGGTGTGCTCAGTTGCTTACTCTCCTGATGGGCAGCACATCACCTCTGGATCGGATGACAGGATAATTCGAATTTGGAATGCTGAGACTGGCTCTGAATTCGGCAAGCCTCTGAAGGGACACACTCGCCCTGTGGCGTCCGTTTCATACCCTCCCGATGCGCAGCATGTCATTTCTGGATCCAGTGACGTAACCATTCACCTATGGGACTTATTTCCACAAATTCCGTTCGCGTTCACCTCGTACATCGAGACTGAACGGCCAGACCAAGAGGGTTGGGTCAGAGACCCGGGTGGCGGCTTACTCTATTGGGTACCCCACGACTGTCGTACAGGCCTACATTCACCTGCTCTCCTCACAATGCCTCTCACATCCCCTGTTCGGTCAGTTTTTCTTCATTTTGACGAGTTTGCATTTGGAAAGTCTTGGACCCAAATTCTTAACACTGCACGGCCGTAGCCTTTCTTTATTCTTGACTCTGTGTTTGTTGCTTGCTATATTGGCCGCTCGTTCTCGTGCTAGGCTACAGTTTCTTCTTCGTATTGTCATGTATTGCCAGAGAGTACAGGGGATGGATGGTCCTTGGCCGAGGTCCCCTCCTTGGCCGAAATCGCGATTCATAATCAGTAAATGTAGTTAAAATTCTGTATTAAATAATATAAGATCCCATAATATACATCTACTTTTGTGAATTTTTTAATAGGAATTGCCCCAACCGTTCCTCAAGCAGACTATGATGAATGCTTGTACTTGCTATAGCATTTCATTGGTGAGCAGTAAAATTCATATTAATTCACCAAACATACACTATACATATAATGAAAGTGCTGTAAACAATTGGCATTATGAAAAAATTCTTTCATGTACAGGGTGTACCCTCCTTGGCCGAAATCGCAATTCATAATCAGTAAACGTAGTTAAAATTCTGTATTATATAATATAAGATTCCACAATATCCATCTACCTTTGTGAATTTTTAAATGGGAATCGCCTCAACCGTTCCTCAAGCAGACTACAATGAATGCCTGTACTTGCTATAGCATTGCATTGGTGGGTAGTAAAATTCATATTAATTCACTAAACATACACTAGACATATAATGAAAGTGCGGTAAACAATCGGCATTTCAAAAAATTCCTTCATGTAGTGCGCAAGCCATGAGGCAGCCATGCCCCTGTGTTCCCCAGCCAACTCACCTTCCTCCACAACCAGGTTGCTACACAGACACCTCCAAATGGTTCGAACTGCCAAGAGTGAAGCTGCAAAGAGGCAAATCAACTGCAGGAAAGTTGCTGAGAGGCATCAAGCTGCTATCAAGGAATATCAAAGCTGTGTTACTACAGGTCCCTTAGGGATCTTAGAGCTGCACATAATGCATGGAGGATGCAAGATAATGCTGATAAGGCAGCAAAACATGCCCAGAATCTTGCAGAGTGGCAGCTGAGGGGTGAGGCACTTCCTCCAGGTGCTCGAAAACCAAAGGAACCAGTACACCCAAAGCGTAAGGACACTCCAGCACGATTTAGAGGTGTTAGCAGGCGGAAGAAACCAACAGAGCGACATGTAGTTGGAGACAGTGATGAGTGGGATGAAGATGAAGGGGATAAGGAGGCTGAATAGAGTGCTAAACATATGCTAAGGTTGTTAGATGAATTTATATATATTTTTGAAATGCAGAAAACCATCATGAATTGACCCAGGGAGCAATCGGCCAAGGATTGTCCGCAGGTGGTATTGAAAGGAACACAGAGGGCGCATTTCTCAGTCAATTTACCTCAAATTCTGTACATAGAGCCGAGATTGAAAATATAATGTGATATATATAGTAGTTTGGTCATTCTATTTACAGGGAGGGCTCAGCAGATGGGCCGGCCAAGGACCGTCCATCCCCTGTAGAATCTCCTCCATTTATCATGACATGCACATATGATTTCTGATATGGTCCTTTCTTTTTTGTAAGAGTATATTGCATGGCATATGATGGACACGAAGGCAGGAGGACATGGATGACTTTGCAGACCAAATGTGTGGACCCGTTGTTGAAGACCACCCTGCGCACCAAAAGGTGAGGATGAGCCGTGATTTATATATTGGCAAACACCTCGCGCTATATATAGAACAGGGACCAAACAACAACCACAGAAATGTGACATTGAGTCATGCTCACTCAACACCTGTAACTTGCCATGAAAGTTCCAAAGATCTTCAATTAAGAGGAGAGATGATTCACATGATAGACTGATTTCCTGAACACAGGAGACCACCCCAGAGCACCAGCGGTTTAAAGCAAATTGTGGGTAGCGTTTCAGAGCAACCATAGGGGTGCAATCCAAGATATGGGGTGACCTGACAGCGGAAGGTTAAATATTTGTGCTTAGGTTATGGGGCTAGCGTCAAGAGTATGCAAACCAATGAACTAAATCTGAATCTTATTTACCATCCTCCTCTGCAGTCCGTTTGGTCCCCATCCCGGATACAAATATGTTGAGTCTAGATCTAGGGGGTCTACGGGCACTCGCATGTTGATACCGGTTGTCGAAATAGTACTGATAGCATGGAAGAAGTTTTCCTGACAGTGTTGGAGCCACCCTCTGTTCAAATCGTTTATCAAATGCGCAGTATTTCCAAGTCCGGGGTCCTCATCCTTACTGGACGTGATTGCGATCCATGCGGTGTAGAGGTGGAGTGCGTCTCTGGTTTGGCACACAGTGCCAGTCGATGTACTATATTGCTGAGAATGCCACAGCAGGTGACCAGCAGATGATAGGAAGTCGGAGGCAGATAGATGGGCTTTTGGAAACGAACCACTCGTTCTGCTGTGGTATTGTGAAATACTACCCAAAATTACTACCGATGATTGTTTTATCTGCCCTGCTGATTCTCTTGGACCCTACCTCCCCCGGGTCGCGCATTAGAAATAACACTGAGTGTATCTAAAAACTCGTAAAGTAAACAGCGTAAGGTATGCCACAAGACCCCTCGGCTACCCCGAGGCAGGAGAAAACCAAAGCGTCCGACCGCAACCAGCCCGCCAACGAACCAACAGCAACCACAATGGAACTCACGAACACCCCGGTTGACACAACGCAAGACTCTTTGGCACAACTCAAGAAGACCATACTGAACGAAGGAGGCCTGATTAAGAACACAACCAATGCAAAAAAATTCCTGGCCTCTACAGGCCTGACCCCCCAAGACACTACGTTTACCCCTGGAAACTGTGTACAAATTCTTCTCACTCTAGTAGCTACCTCCTACACGAAAAGGACCACAAGTGACAAAATACCTGAAAAGGTGGTGAACATAATCAAAGCAACGGCCCTACTCCTCGATGACATCTCCACGACCTCCATGATCAACAAAACCATCGAAGCCAAAACAGGTCACACAACCACTCCCTACGACATGGCAATCCAGGACCTCAAGACTCAAATGGAAACAAATCTCGACCTCCTCAAAAACGCAACAACGAGCCAAGCTGAGGCTACTGACAAGACTAACGCCCTCTTAGCTAGGATGGAAAAGATTTGTGAACAATCTGAAAAGTCCCTCGACGCAGCCTGGAACACGACCTCAGCCACCCCCTACAGAGATGCCCTCGTCCATGGCCGCAACAACACGACCCCACAGACACACACACAACTGAGGATTCTCAACCATATCAACATCAAATCCTGTCAAGTACTGATCGAATTCAAACCCGGGGCTCTTGATAAATTCAACAAGGCCGACCAACCAACCACCAAACCAACCAACCTCATCATCAAGGACGCTGTCAACACATGGTTGAATGCCCCAGAGGACCAAAATGGACCCCTCCCAAGGAACGCCATCACCAAAGCACTAGCGACATATGGCAACAACCGCATGATGTTGGAAATGAACTCGGCCGAATCTGCGACCTGGATGCATACTCATCCTGAACGTATCCTAGGAAATATTCTGAAATGCCCAGTAAAGGTAATCACCAGAACTTACGTCATTGTAGCTAGGTTTGTACTGATAACCTTTGACACGACCCCCGCAAGCCTCAGGGAACTGGAAGAAGCAATGGAATTACCAAGCGGAACCATACAAGAAGCAAGCTGGATTAAACACCCGTCGAAACGAGCAGTAAACCAGAAGTACGCCAACCTGAAGATCTTATGTACAACCCCCGAAGGAGCCAACACACTTATCAACAGACCGACCTACATCTTAGGATCAAGAATCAGCATCCAAAAGGACATCAGGTCACCCGGAGTGTGCAACAAATGCCAGTCGTACGGTCATATGGTCAGGGACTGCAAGGCAACGACGGACACATGCGGACTATGTGGAAAGAATCACAGAACATCCACCTGCCGGGAAAGAGACAAACGCAAATGCACCCCATGCGGGTCCACGGACCACCCCACAAACCACATGGACTGCCCAATCTACAGACAACACGAGAAGTCAATGATAGATAGGAATCCCGAAACTATCTCCCCTTACTACTTGACTAACGAGGATTGGTCATGGGGTCCTAAATCGGATGCTACTGATACGCTACCCCCCCCTGCAGATACTCGCCCTCCCAGACTGAACACTAACCCCAGAAACAGGACTACATGCCCCACCAATCCTCCACTGACAGGGTTACCTCCACGACAACGCCAGGATACCTTACACTCTCACTTCCTCCCCCCCAGAGTCAACCCCAACACAATCCAGAAGAACTCAGCCACGATAGACCTCACTGACGATAACGACCCTCCAGAGGCCAGCACCTCCTCCACGATTCCTCAATGATGGACGAAACCGAAATCACAGCCAAAGCAAGAGTTAAAATATGGCAACAGAACCTCGCCAAATCCAATATCGCACAACAAGAAATGATTGCAGCAGCAAACCCTAGCGAATGGGATATACTGGCAATACAAGAACCCTGGATCGACCATCTCGGCAAGACAAGAGCCAACTCGAAATGGAATGTGGTATACCCGACGCTCAAGGGACTAGATGACCTCCCTCCCCCTAGATCTGTTATCTTCGTCAACACAAAATTCCCATCAGAACCGGTCACTCAAATACCTATCGAATCCAACGATATCACGGCTATCAGAATATGCACCCAACATCACACCCTAACAATCATCAATGTATACAATGCAAATGACAACAATGACACCATCTCCACCCTTAGCGATGCCTGGGAAATGCAGGAACAGAACTTTCTACCTACGCCATCAACTGAGCTTATCTTACTAGGGGACTTCAACAGACACCATCCATCATGGGAAGGTAATGCTAATGAACACCTAACCAGCCCAGACAGATTGCTCAATCCTCTGCTCGAACTGATCATCAACATGAGACTCAAAATGGCACTACCTAAGAACATCCCGACACTGGAAGCAAGACACGGTGGAAGATGGACAAGACCGGATAACATCTGGAGAAATACCAACTCGGAATCGAAGATACTAGCATGCGAAGTGCAGGGGAATCTACGCCCCATTAACACTGATCACCTTCCGATTATCACCACCCTGGACCTTAGCTTTTACCCAACCAATCCCGACATGCGCTTCAACTTCAAACAGGCAGATTGGGACAAGTTTGAGAATATGGTAAAGGACAAGATGGAAAACTCACCTATACTGAACAGCCCAGCATTCAACACTGAGCAAGAACTTGAGGACGTGGTCAATGAGCTCTTCAAAATCCTACAAGAGGCTATGGCTGAAAGCGTCCCTAGGATCAAACCGATACCCCATCTCAAGCGGTGGTGGAACAGCAACCTAACCGAAATGAGGAAGAAAAAGAATAAGGCCAGCGCAAGACACTTCAAATGGAGGGGCCTGCCTGAACACCCATCTCACGATGAATACCAAATTGTTCAAAGGGAGTTTGCTACGGCCATTGATCGAGCCAAGGCGGATCACTGGAAGGGTTGGATTGAACACGTCACTGGTGACGACCTCTGGAAGGTAAATAAGTACATGAGCGCCTCACCTTCCAACTACAGCTGCCAACGCATACCCCACCTCAACCGACTCAACGGAACCAAAACCACAACGAGCAAGGAGAAAGCGGAAAGATTAGCCGAGGTTTTCTTTCCTACCCCAATTGACTCCCCTGACTCCATACCTGCATTCACGGAACGAGATCCCCCAACAGCGCCACTGACTAGCTTCACCGAGTTCACCACAAATAGAGTCGAGGGAATCCTCAACAAACTCAGCCCCTTCAAGGCTCCCGGACATTCAGGAATTCCAAACGCTGCCCTCAAACACTGTGCAACCATGATCTCCCCGATCTTAGCTACGATCTACACTTTGATATGTCGACTAAATTACTACCCCCACAGATTCCGCTGCATAAACCAGGTCGTAATCCGCAAGCCAGGTAGACCCTCATACGAAGAAGCAAATGCCTACCGACCTATCGCGCTCATCGAAACTATAGCCAAGGTACAGTCAACTATGGTAACCGAAGACCTAAGTTACATCTGCGAAAAACGCGAACTCCTCCCCAAGAACCAGTTCGGTGGAAGACCAGGAACAACAACATCAGAGGCACTGCACATGATGGAGCAATTCACAAGAAACACGTGGAGAAAGGGTAACGTGGTCTCCGCCCTATTCCTTGACATTCAAGCTGCTTTCCCAAACATGCAGAAGGAGCATTTATTGGAGAACATGAGAGCGCGAAACATACACGAGGGTTATTGTAACTACGTGAACATGATACTAACCCACAGGGAAATCCGACTATTGTTCGACGATGTCACCTCGCAACCATGCAATCCTCCGGGGGGATGCAACCAAGGCTGCCTGCTATCAATGCTCCTCTACATCCTCTACAACACTCCTCTTATCAACATAGCAGACCCTACCGCAAAAGACGAATGCATTATTGGCTATATTGACGATACCACACTACTCGCCAGTGGCAAGACTTTCACGGAAGCACACAAAATGATCAGGAACATGATGGAGAGGGAAAATGGGGTATTCAACTGGTCACGCACTTACAGCTCCCCTCTAGAGATGAACAAACTAGCTCTCGTCAATTTTGCTCACTCCCAAGCAAAGGTATCGGAGGCCAAAAACCTGACCCTGTTCCAGACTACCCCCAAAGGAATGGTAAGACACGAACTGAGGGGAAAACCTCAAGCGAAACTACTGGGCGTCCTACTGGATTCAAAACTCAACTGGTCGGCACAACACGAAAGAGTCAGGGGAAATGCTATAAAATTTACGGCCGCTTTCAGAAGATACACCAAGGCGGCCTCCGGCATACGGCCAACTGAGGCATTAAGGCTATACAACGCGGTGGCAATCCCACGAATATGCTATGCTTCTGACGTTTGGTACAAACCCCCACACAGAAACGACACAGAGGCCAAAAGAAAAGGTACAGTGAAACTGACCAAGCAGCTTGAGGCGATCCAACGACAAGCGGCAATATCCATCATTGGAGCCATGAGGACTATGGCTGGCGACGAGGCAATAGTTCATGCTAACATCAAGCCAATTGCGATTCAACTCAAGGAAACGGTACTCAAATCGTATGCTAGGTTCACAACAAGACCTTCATCCCACCCCCTCTATCTGGCTATTCAGAAAACTGCCAAACGCTCGGTAAGAAGACACAAAATGGCCCTACACCTCCACGCGGAATCCAGCAAACTCAAACTGACAGCAATGGAAACCATAACTGCCACAAGAGCCCCTCCAGGAACAACCAGCCCACACACCTTTCGGATAGCGGCAAGCAAGGACAAGTCGATAAAATGGGATACAGATAATTTTGACAATGGGGTTATGATATACACTGATGGCTCTTGCTACAGGAACGTGGTAGGGGCCTCGGCGGTGCTATACGTTAACGGGGTCGAAATAGACAACCTCAAATGTCAACTCGGGCCGGCACGCGAACACATGGTATTCGAAGGGGAACTAGTCGGTATCATCCTGGGAACGCACCTGGCCACGAAATATCCCACGCTGCACACCTCTATCAACTACAGCATCAACAACCAGGCCACCTTGAAATCAATGCAGAACAACTCAAGACAACCCGCGCAGTACTTAATAGACGAAATCCACAGATGCACAAACGAGCTTCAACTCTTCCTGGATGACGAACGAAGACAAGATCTGATACATCCTCGGCTGAATGACCTGGACGCAAATCGGGGCACACAACTATCTTTCACATGGGTCGCAGGGCACATGAACTCTACTGGTAACGAGCAGGCTGACGTTTTGGCCAAAGAAGCGGCAGAATTCGGCTCCAGTCCGGAAAACGACCTCCCTATCTTCCTCCGCTGCCAACTCCCAATAAGCATTTCAGCAGTCAAACAGGAAATCAACGCAAAAATCAAGATACTCACAAAGGAATGGTGGAAGAAATCACCCAGATTCAAGAAGACGCGACACATTGACCCCTCATTCCCCTCAGACAAATATATCACGATAACAAGCTTTCTCAACCGTAGACAAACCAGCATACTGACCCAATTACGAACAGGCCACGCCCCTATCAATGCGCATCTACACAGGATCCGAAAAAACAATACGCCGAACTGCCCACAAGCTACCTGCAGAGGAATAACAGAAGACAAACATCACATACTGTTCACCTGTCCACGCTACGTACACGAAAGATATCAACTTATGCAAAGAATTGGAAAGAACACTTTCAACTCAAACAAGCTACTCGCCAATGAGAAGATCATCCCCCACACGCTCAACTACCTCAACAAGATCGGACGATTCAAACACATCTACGGAGATATTGCACCTGGACTGGAGAGATAAAAGAGACGTTAGTGCAACGTGCCTTGCCCTAATAGGGCAACTGTCGAAAATACCAAATCTCGTAGTAAAACCATGGTAGTTCTACTGGACTGCATCTAATTCCTTCTGCCAGGGAGCAACAGGTCCTTTAGTTACTTAGCTTACAACACATCCAACGAATCATGTAACATAGACTAGCTCTTAGCATGTAAAATTGGATTACAAAAAAAAAAAAAAAATCTGCCCTGCTATGTAAAAAAAGCCCCAATTGCGCAAGTGGTAAACAAAGGCTCACCATGCTTGACCCATGTTGAATGTCATCTGTACACCAGCCAAGTTGGTGCTACCACCCATCCACCAATCCGGGGAGTGAGCACACCTTCGAACCCATCTATGCCTCTGCTGCCAGCGTGCCACAATCCTCATCCGTCACTCCCACGTACACTCAACGCACCTACCCACACTCTCTGAGAATAGTAGCTGAAGACTCCTTGCCCACAAAGCCTTGGCAGCAACGAACATGATCGACCCAGATGATGATCAACTACGACTCTAGATACATAATCTGTGGTTCCATTTCATGTGTCGGGACCGATTCAAAGGCGAAACCTGAGGATAGCTGGTTTTGCAAGAGCAGTCGGCTGGTGGTGGAGTTGATGATTCCTCCAACATCCTGGCAGGGATGAACGAGAAAAGGGGAGATCAAACCGTAAATATATGTGGGACAAACATCGCACAGAATATATACAGAAGAGAGACCAAACAATGTATGTAATAGTGTGATGAGTCATAGGACTCCAACAGCAACACATGCTTCTAGAGTCAGGGAGTCCCTCGGTCTTGTCTTCCTTTTCCCTTCCTGCAGTTAGGGAATGATTTGAGCGTTAGGAAGAATTTTGGTAGGGGGGGTGCGAAGGATTGTGGAAGTAATGACGTGATGGAAAGAAGCGTGCTGGTAGAGGCGTGCCAGGCTTTGAGCAAGGAACTGGTGCATAGTTTCCTTCTGGAGTGGGCCTCTTTATATGACTTATTGAAACTGGCTACTCGCAGTTATGTGCGATTCATTTCGGTGGCTTTCTTCCCTACCATGCAGATCGACGTACCCATAAGCATGGCTGGTGATGTATAAAATATGGTATGTGAATTCCCTCCTGGAGCCTTGCAAATAATTCAACTTCTTACACATCAAACAGGTACCCAGTCACTCGACCCACTAGAGATTTTCGCTTCAAACGTGGCAGGCCGACCAACGGATGATTGGATAGCAGAAAGACAAGGGGTGGTCGGGTTCGGGAGTTCGGGAGTGGGGAACAGAGGTGGAGGCGGTGGTTTAACAGGCTTCGGATAGTATCATAACAATGCGCTGTTGTGCCGTTGCGCCTGAGTATGACGGAGGTGGTGGATGGCGGAGGCATGATACACACAACGGAGGCCATTCGTGATCGGACCCAACTCGCAACTACATAGAACAGTACAATAATAAGGAAAATCCAAATTCTTGACAAATCCGTGTTCGAGGTTTTTTTTTTTTTGTAATCCAATTTTACGTGCTAAGAGCTAGTCTATGTTACACAATTCGTCAGATGTGTTGTAAGCTAAGTAACTAAAGGACCCGTTGCTCCCTGGCGGAAGGAATTAGACGCGGTCCAGTAGAACTTCCGTGGTTTTACTACTAGATTTGGTATTTTCGACAGTTGCCCTATTAGGGCAAGGCGCATTGCGCTAACGTCTCTTTTATCTCTCCAGTCCAGGTGCGATATCTCCGTAGATGTGTTTGAATCGTCCGATCTTGTTGAGGTAGTTGAGCGTGTGGGGGATGATCTTCTCGTCGGCAAGTAGCTTGTTTGAGTTGAAAGTGTTCTTTCCAATTCTTTGTGTAAGTTGATATCTTTCGTGTACGTAGCGTGGACAGGTGAACAGTAGGTGATGTTTGTCTTCCGTTATTCCTCTGCAGGTAGCTTGTGGGCAGTTTGGCGTATTGTTTTTTCGGATCCTGTGTAGATGCGCATTGATAGGGGCGTGGCCTGTTCGTAATTGGGTCAGTATGCTAGTTTGTCTACGGTTGAGAGAGCTTGTTATCGTGATATATTTGTCTGAGGGGAATGAGGGGTCAATGCGTCGTGTCTTCTTGAATCTGGGTGATTTCTTCCACCATTCCTTCATGAGTATCTTGATTTTCGCGCTGATTTCCTGTTTGACTGCTGAAATGCTTATTGGGAGTTGGCGGCGGAGGAAGATAGGGAGGTCGTTTTCCAGACTGGAGCCGAATTCTGCCGCTTCTTTGGCCAAAACGTCAGCCCGCTCGTTACCAGTAGAGTTCATGTGCCCTGCGACCCATGTGAAAGATAGTTGTGTGCCCCGATTTGCGTCCAGGTTGTTCGGCTGAGGATGTATCAGATCTTGTCTTCGTTCGTTGTCCAGGAAGAGTTGAAGCTTGTTTGTGCATCTGTGGATTTCGTCTATTAAGTACTGCGTGGGTTGTCTTGAGTTGTTCTGCATTGATTTCAAGGTGGCCTGGTTGTCGATGCTGTAGTTGATAGAGGTGTGCAGCGTGGGATATTTCGTGGCCAGGTGCGTTCCCAGGATGATACCGACTAGTTCCCCTCGTGTTCGAGTTACAGGGACTCTTCCTACTGAGAATTAAATTTAACAAATAAATCAATAAACGAGCGGTTGCCCATTTTTTGCGTATGACCCACTAGATTGGGGGATGTACCATCAGCCTAGCAATAAGTGAGCATGAGCAATTACTACTTAGAGCGAAATTCGCCGCTACTGAGACCAAATAGTGACAAACAAGCCGCTCTTGTTTCTGACCAGTTTTCGTTTGAAAAAAGAAATAGGTCCACTTGGGTCAATCGAGACAGCGGTCATCGTCGAGGCCATCTTGGCGCAGATCAAGCCTGAGTTGACTGCGAGGGCGAACCTTCTGCTGATGGGGTCGCCTGAAATGCAAGTAGCATTGTCAAAAATACGTCCACACACTTCATCAAACTTGGCTCACCAAAAGAAGCCTGCCCAACTGCTGGTTGCGCTCGAATCGACGATCCAGTCAGCACCTCGAATTCTGGAATTTCTCTAAACTCATCCTCGTCTGCAGCTCCCACGGCCTCTGCCTACTTTGCAGCACTCGTTACAACCCTTCAAGGCACTCTCACCCGCAACGAGACGTCCCTCAACGACGGCGACGTCCTCCCAGCAACGCTCTACCTCATTGCCATTGTCATCCCATTCGTCCCTCCTGCTCTCCTCCGATCCCAATCCTTCACTCTCCTCCCTATCCTCGTACCCCTTCTCCCGCATACATATCCTCACGCGCCTTCTCTCCGGTCCCTCGTCACAATTTTTGGCATTTTCATCTCCTCCCTCGATTCTCACTCCCTCGACGCTCCCGCTCTCTGCAACGCATTCAGCACCGCTGTCGAACATACCATCGACCCCCGCCCCAGAGTTCGCCGCAAGGCTGCAGAGGCCGTCCGTGATATCTTATCAAATCCTCCACCCCCGCTGCAGGCGCATGCATGGCGAATTCGTGTCGGCGAGTGGGCATGTGCGGTGCTCCAGACGCAGACGGCCAAGCCAGATACGCTCATCCATCTTCTTGCATCTCTCAAGATGCTCGTCCCTCAATGGATCGCGCGGGAACATCTTAAAACTTTCGCTTATTGTACCTCCCAAAACTCTCGCATCCGTACCTCTCGCAAGCCGCGTCCGACCTCCTCACGTCTTTACTCTCCTCGGGATCGGACGGTATTGATCCGGATGAAGCACGAGAGACGGCAAGCTCTGTATTAGAAGCGATCGCCGCAAATCCTCCATCAAAGCAAGGCGCCCAACTTGCGCCGTACTGGCTCAGCGCCCCTTGGAGCATCCTCACCCACCCCCCCTTTGCCATCAGGAATGGACCTCGATACACACTCACACTCAGCCGCGACGCAGATCGACCTGCCCAAAATTTGGAATCTGGCATTCACATACCTCGAATCGACCCCAGAAATTCGTAAAAGCGCAGAGGAAACCCTCTTCCAGCTCACCCAATGCGTCGCGCCCCTTCTCCCGCACCCACCCACAACCCTGTTGCAAACCCTCGAAGGCGGCCTGACGTCCCTCGCGTACGCCCCCGCTCTGGGGAACGTTCTCCGCACTCTGGAGGGGTTCATCATGGTATTTGCCGCGCCGTGGAGCGATGCAGTGAAGAAGTCAAGTGCGCAGGAATATTTTGGAGATCTGGTGAGGAAGGTCGGCGAGATGCGCGTGAAGGGGTTTCAGTATCGCGAAGGTGCAGATGCTGTTTTCTCTGCGTTTGCACGAGCGGCTGGGGTCGACGGACTGTTAAGTCTATTACCTTTGAACTTGGTTCCCGAAGAGAGGTAAGCTGTCATATTTGCTCTGTTTGGGGCGGGTGAGTTGGAGTTATTGATTGGAAGATAGGAGAAGAAACCCAACACGAACGCCACACCCCGTGCATTTCTTCTCCCCATCCTAGCCTCGCTACGTTCGCACCCAACCCCCCTCGCGCACTTCACCCAGACCTTCCTGCCCCTGATCGACCAGCTCACCAACCTCGCCACTGGACCGGATTCGAACCCCAGCATTGCAAAAGTCTAGTCGGTCCTCGCGGATCAGTGCTGGTACACTCTCCCGGCGTACTGCTCCAACCCGCCCGACCTTTCCAACGCGTTCGGACGTGAGCTGGGCGAGCGGCTCACGGAGGAAATATATGCCAACCCCACACTCCGCCCATCGATCTTACGCTTTGAGGAACGTCGTCAAGTCCCAAACACAGGAGGAGGAAAACGAGAGCGAAATGGAAGAGAGCAAGAAGAACTTAGGTATCTGAGAGGACAGGCGAAGAACTGGCTCGCGGTGTTGTTCAACGGCTTTGCGGGCGTCGAGCGCGGGGAGCGTGCGCAAGTCGGGGAGGTCACTGGTGTATGGGCAGGTGTAGCCGGGGAAAGTGAGTTGGCAGGCGCGTATCGGAGTGTGTTGGGGCACCTTAACACCTCCCTTACCGGCCTCCGATCCGAGCCCAAGGAAAAGGAGGGCAAAGTGAAGGCGGCGCTGCAAATGCTTGACATTTTGCTTGTCCTTGCGCCGTATCTGCCTGTTGTGCAGAAGACCGAAGATGTGAATGTTGTGGTTCGTGGCGGAGTGCTCGATGTGAGCGCCGGGGTAGTGGGCAT
>Ga0307515_10001537_pt1 | contig 51604 bp, 58 predicted proteins | sample 17_EM_MG_FD_194513 | JGI IMG/M metagenome (GOLD analysis project Ga0307515, IMG submission 194513) | Populus trichocarpa ectomycorrhiza microbial communities from riparian zone in the Pacific Northwest, United States - 17_EM | ecosystem: Host-associated > Plants > Roots > Unclassified | place...
ATTGCAATAAGTGACGAATCTCAAAGCTAAACATAAATGAGAGTGCGGCATGTGGCAATCGGCCGAAGAAAGGCATAAACATCGCCAGGCGTTGTGTAAACGGCTACTGCATAACTGCAACCCCTGTGAAGGGTGTAACATACGTGTCGTTCTGATGGTGCGTATACGTCACCACATTCCGGACGCAAAGTAAAGGAAGCCTGACGCCGGAGCGGTGAGCGTAATATACAACGCGACGCGTCGCAAGAATAATTGGCATGGTATAATAGCCGCCGCAAGGGAGGTATGCAACGCGACCCGTCGCTTGGGGGACGGGTCGCGTCTGATTCTCCGTCAGAGGGTACGAGGTTCCGCCAGAGCTGTCAGAGCCTTCCGGAACACCCGGGTGTTTCAGACGGAAACTAGAGTTGTTGCTGATGGACTCTCTGCCAGTTCAACTATCGCGCTGCTCTCTCTCTCTCTCCTGACTGCGCGTCTTTCTGATCGTAGACGTTGACCATCCTCATAATCGTTTCACCTCTTCTCCTGACGTTGGTAGCAATAACATTGTCATTAGCCACTCTGCTCAAAACCATCCGCTCATCAACCACCGGGCCACTCCCCTTCCGTATCGCCGTCCAAACTCTTTTTCTTTTTCTTATTTCGTATGCCGAATGGCTGATTCCAAACTCTCCTGTTTCTCTTGGTGGCTCTTGAAAGCACACTACGTTCGCCCTGCGTTCGACTCCCGTCTCCAGCGCCGCAATGGTCCACTCGTACGACCTTGCGCAGTTGTGCTGGATCACTCTAATCATTGGTAGCCAGGGCTCCCGTTTCAGTCTCAGTTTCGGTATCAGTCGCGGTCCTGGTCGCAGTCTCAGTCTCGGCCATCGTGACGTCTCTTGCCTCCCCCGCTGCCTCCTCTTCTTCGTCCACATCCGCCATCTCTTCTTCATCTCCCCCTCCTTCCGCCACCCCCTGGGGGCCCCCAAAACAGTTAATATGCGCCCAGTCATCTCTTTGGCGCCATTCAATAAGATCATTTTCAACTCCACCTCGTACCGAAAGAAAATCCCTTCAGTGGGCTTAAAGGAAAGATCAGCGAAGATGTTGGATGTTGCACATAAAGGTGCACTTGTACTTAAGACTGGTTGTTGCTCACATACATACACACTGTAAATTGTCTTGCGGTTCTTTCTTGTCTCTCATCGGTACATTAAGTGATGAGAGTTCATTGGGTTGTGCATCTTCGAGGTGGACAGGCGTTTAATCCTGTCACCGTTAACTTCAATTTAGTATATATTGTGCAGAATAGCTTTCTCGTTCCGCCAGTTGTCCAGTGTAATCGGAGAAAAACCGCCGTCAAGATTCAGCAACTAAACCGACCAACATAACATGTTCGACTGTAACCCAATTCACGATAACAGCCGAAAATACAGGCAACTGACAATACAATGACCAACTCAATCCACGTAAACAACTTACCAACGAATTTGACTCACTCATAAAGCCCAAGTCTTTTACTCCGTATTTTCTCAACCCACTATCAAAGCAACGTGTATTACCTCCGCCGGCCACAACACTGAGCGACTACCCCCACTGAGAAAGTCCAGCACACACACCTCCTCTCCTTAACCATGTATTCCCGTGCGCGCTTTGGCACATTTTTGGTTGGAGCAACCCCCTTGGCAGGTGAAACTTCGATCGCTGGCGGCCACATTAATCAATAGAATCTGCATAAGCCTTGGCAGGTATATACACCTGTATTCGTCTCCGTAGGTCTTCCAGAGCTCACGCGACGCCATGAATCCCAATTGTCGGGGCTACCTACGTTGAGCGATCATCTTTTCAACTTCGATATTGGATGCTAAGTTGGGGTATGAATTTGTGATACTACCATGTCTTTGTACTAGTTGATCCATCCATTTCACACTTTATAGAACCCTCCCGTGGTATTTCTCTAACAGCGAACCTCAATCGACACCGCCCGGGAGAACCGTACCCGAAAAGTGATACATTCTGGAACACCAAGTGCGGTGGGGTCGCGATTATGGTGTTCGCCGCGGTATCCTCCACTGTACCAAGCGGTCTTGGGTCGATATCATCCCGGTAGTCCTGAAAGAGTCTCCTCCAACGCCATACACTTTCCTCAGATGCCAGAAGCTTCCTCTCCAACTCCTGTCCCCATCATGCTCTTACAATCACGGACTGGCCACTTCCGGACACTGGTTCAAATATCCTATCGAGCGAAACATTCGGCTGTCGGGTTCGTTGTAGGCGGTACTGAGATATTCTTTGGTAAGTCGGTAAAGCTCGTCACCGCCTCTCCGTCTGAACTAGTCCGGTAGAATCCGAGCTCGAAACCGCACCACACATACATGATGCACTTCGTATAGATTCTAGTGACCCTAAGAATATTAACATCAGACGGTAGTAGTTCAACGAAGGGAGATGGATGGATAAACCTCATTTAGCAAACACACCCAGAGCAGTAGCAGTAAGTATTCCATCTCCAACGTCTACTATAACTATAATGTCTTAAAGACTTGATAGCAAGGCACTATCCTGAAGTTGTAGCGAAGTGACTATGCCACGGGTTCCCACAGTGACTATCAAACATTAGTGCTGTACCTTACTATCGAGTACTAGCCTCCACAAGACCATGCATTATCTCATCTCAGTGGTGTGGCATAATTTGTTGGCCTATGTCTTCCTCCAGCCCCTGGATGATATTCCAACTAAGAAGGTGATTGCGAGTAGTATTTCCCGGAACGCAAAGTCTAGACTTGGAAGCAAGTGTCCTTGGTCTGATGAAGTAGGTATTAGATTAAAGGTAGGAGATGAAAGAAACGCTGAGATAGGAGCGGCGATTATGGGTGACTGTGGTTGTAGCGGCTCGACGACGTCAGTTGATTACTCGTTGCACGATCTCAACGTACGGATGCGTACGTGGAGATATGGACATGACAATGCCGAGTGAGCGACATAATAAATGAAAGATGCAAATGCAGAAAGCAAGCCTAAGTAAAGGACTCATCATATCCAATAAATCTATATATGTGAAGTGTATCTAAATCAAGGTAAAGTTGCAAAGGCGAGAGATGACACTCTACCCTGCGGCGCGCCAACCCAGTATCGTCTAGACTAGTTCTTTCTTTTGCTTATCTGATCCATTGAGTCATGATTTCTCACTCTTATCTCATTCTTTACTCGATGTTACTTTGGATGCTTCTTAGACTTGTTGATTGACTGATCCCTCAAGGCCAGAAGGCCCGTATATATACAGACTTGTCTCCCATATTCACAGCCATATTCGTCTCCATATCTATCTCCGTTTGCTCATCCGTTTGTACTGATATGAGCCGCTCTGCACTGATACGAGCCGCTCTCCTGAGGCATATCTTCATACACCAACTGCATATCAAACGGACTTGAGCAGTGAGCCTCGCGATGTAGGTACACATGCAACACTCGACGTTGTATATATAAATCGCTGCGCTTTGTTTAGCTTATAGATCATCTCAGCTGAGTGCGCATGCATGTGTATAAGGCATACTCTGAATGTCATATATAAGAGCATACAAGCTCCCACATAGATAGACTACTAAGCCACTATGCTTCTCTCTCTCACTATTGCAACACTCGAGCATAGTATCATCAATACATCTAGCTCATAAAGAAGCTATAGTCCTGCCAGTACCTCTTCCAAACCAGATTCAACACTGATACTTACCACAAACTCAAGCAAGATAACGTTGCGTTAGAGAGAACCTGGCCAATTGATAGCCAGCAGTAGACAAGTGAAAAGAAGAACAAAAAAACGCCCCAAACCTTTTGATTCTTGGTTTTCTAAAACCTTCAGACAATTCCCGCCACTCTGCATCCATTACCTCCATCATCCACCATGGCTTTCCACTAGAATGTAAGACATAACAGTAATCCGATATTTCGAGCATGGCCCCCGCTTGTACCTCACTTAGCCGAGTCCGCCCCAAACCCCCCGAATTCTCCTAGCTAGCTGTATATCCTTCTGCATTATCGTAACCCTCCTAGCGTGAATAGCAAGAAGATTCGCATCGTCAAAAAGATGCACCAAATACGCCTCTGCTGCCTCCTGGAGCGCTAACAATGCATGTGACTGGAACCTCAGCCCATGAAACCCATCGCCTCCAAAGCCCAGGTGTTGGGCTCCAGTAAACGATTCAGCAACCTCTCGGATCTAGACGGGTCAGTTGATAGAATAGAAGAGAAGAGGGGGATGTACAAGGCGTGCGAATGGGAGCTTGGGAATAAGCAGCTCTGTGCTGGACTGGTACAATCGGATTTCTTTGAGTGCTTTGCGGCCCTTCTGGAAGCGGAGTTTACGACGTTTGGCGGGAGCAGGGTCGCCGGCTGGGGCCGAAGGTTAGTTTGTTAAGTAATGGTCAAGGAAAGAATAATTACGGCGGATGTTGCTGGCAGCTTTGTTGGTCGCGACGCTGGAGCGTCTCGAACTTTTTGGGGCGAGAGTTTTGCGCGGCATGATTAGGGTGTTTGTTAATTATGAGATTGGGGGATGGTTAGGATAGTTAGATAGAAGGTTGACGGTGTGCTTGAATTGTGTTGCTGAAGGGTGAGAAAGCGAGGATTGAACAGTGGGGAACGGTAGTCTGTCAGACTGGAAGCGTGACTTTGCTATCGTCAGAAAAGATCTGAGTTGTGGTATTTACATTGCCGACTTTCGCTTCCTTTCCCGACTCATTAACACAACATCACATCACCCCACACTCGTTATGATCATAGCTGGCCATAGCAGAAAGTGGTCTCGTCTTAGCCTGCTCAATTCCTCCTACCCCGGCCCGAGAAGTATTTACAGATCTAACTCTCAGCTCTAGATCCCAGGGAATAATCAGTCGCGGATTGTACTTGTTCCTGTACCATCCTTTCTTACTACATCACCCTCAAACTCTATCTATACCCGGCACTTCACTTCTTCGCCCCCGTTGACATCTCCGACATACCTGCCGAGCAAGGCAATGAATACTGGGAAAAGCGGTGGCTTCAACTCTTCGATCTCTGTTAGGATTCTCGCCTAGGCCCTGGCTTTGTCGGAACGGACTCATGTATAATCTTTCAGCACCCTACCCCCGAAGGTCCCCTGTGGATTCTATCGGTCCGAGTAACAGGCGAGGTAACTCCGTGGCTAGCTCGCATGCACTGGACGACTGAGGCTGGTGTTACGAGCACCAAAGTTCACCCGGGGATCCATTCCCATTTAAACGAACTTTGTGATTCTAGGTACGCTCAAGCTCTGGATCAAAGAAATACGATCACCTCCCCGGTTGGATATTCACGACCAGGAGACTGGCCGACCCTATGGCTGAGGGTGTTTGCAGAATCACTACGACGCCACAATTACTAAGGTATGAGTGAGCGACCCAGGACTATCCCTACTGCACAAATGATATTACTGCAGTGGTCATTGTATCGAAACTACCGTATTACAGCAATAGGAACCCCTTTCCGTCAGGTCCTTAGTCATTCACACAAACCCGAAGAGCAGACTACTGTAACGACGGTGCTTGGCCAAGCCGTGAAGACTATTGCATGATAGGTCTCTGTCTTTTGTGGCCGGAGATGAGTCTCGTATGGCCGGAGGTGAGTCTCGTATGACCGGAGATTGCTGCCGGCCTGAAGGGTCTATACATAGATGCGTACGCACGCATTCACACTTGTACTCATATATATATGGCCTTGTGGCACTCTTAGATAATATACAATCAAGTTTCTCTAGCATCACTATTTCAACAAAGACATCGAGGTTGGAGACAATGTATTCTTACTATGGACAAACATTCAGTCAAAGAGTTATGAAATCAAGGCAAGTTTGGCCGAAATGGTGACCACTCGAAGGCCTGAAAGCATTGGAGGACAGGATTTAGTTGGACTTCTCGAAGACACATCAGATTCTGAGGTCAGTCAGTAGACAGCATGTGGAGAAGAAGCCGAAGGAAGTTCTTGGCAAGACTGACAAAAGGCGGAAATGAATTTTGGGGTATCAAGAAGATTTAAGGTAAATGCATAAGAGACATACTCTCGGACAATGGGCAGGGAAGCTCTAGTGACGGCTAGGCTGTGGGTGGATGAGGGTGGGAGAGGGAGTAGGTCTGGGAAGCCTATTTGAGGCGGTTCTTATGTTGCATTATGAGCCTTCTCAATTTGAATGGTGGGTATTTAATAACATATTTCTAAGCTTCATTTTGATCAAGATTTTGGTGTAGAGGAGTTTCTACATCAAAGATTAAAGGAAGAACGGTATGTCGGCTCAAGATGCTCGGTTATGAAGGAAAGCGACGGTGGTTATTGTTAAACGGATGGCAAGGTTCAAGAGAGTGAAGGGGAGGAGATATCAAAATAACTCTAGGTGCTTTGGTTGGATACCGCAATACGGAGCATTGGTGTCGTTTGGTTGGTGGCGTCTTGTATCAAGTTTTGTTGTATCAAGTTTGCACCTTTGCACTTTACAATCACCCACAATCTGTATCGAGTCACATCTTATAGACCAGCAAGGTGCAAAAAGCGTAGAGGAAATTACAGTCCAATACTTGTCCTTTGTACTAGTACATTCCCTTTTCACGTCTCAAAGTCCAGTCATGACCTTAGGACATCCAGTTACCACTTAAATCCTCGTATCCTGACACAGCGAGGCAGGTCGTCTTATAGCACCAAACAAATGTCTTCCTCTAATACCCAATCAACTACCACACAATTTACCGCGCGCAATAAAAAAATGTAGTGTTGTTCGGGTTAGGGTTCGCAATTAACCCCTGTTGGTTTCATCGTAAATGTGCAAACCACGTGGGTCCATAGCATCCCCAGCTATATGAACATCCTGAAACGCGCCACAGACTCCTACATCTACTGCGTGGTATCCACTCTATAACCGGGCCCAATAATAATACACCGAGACTCTAAGCTGAAGTTTAATTTACAACCACCCCCGCAACCAACAAATCCACAGCCGCAAGCTGACCGTGCGTCGTTTCCTGCGTGAACGGTCCGAACCAGTTCGCATCGTAATCATCTCCCTGACGGGCTTTGTTGTACACGCTGTTGTAGTTTGTGTTTACGAAACCGTGAATCTCTTGCTTGATATCGGATGAGACACCGGAGACAGTGTATAGGTTTGCGAGGTTGCGGAGGAGGATGGCTAGGAGAGTTTAGTTATGTGGAGAAAAGTGGGGTGTGTTTGGTGGGGGGGAGTTACAGCGGAACCCGATACCGTCATTGTTGGACGTTGCGCCTCGAGCCTCCGTAATCATGCCATTACCGTCGGTCCAGAGTGTAGTTTCCATTGCTGCTGCGGCGGCCTCTTCGGCTTCTTGCAGGTAGGCGGCGGAGTTGGTGGATTTGTAGAGGGAGGTTAGAGCGCCGATAAAGACGCCTGATCTTGTTAGCCGTGTTTTCGACGCTGTCGTGGAGGGACTTACCGGTATTGTACGTGAAAGTACCGGCATTGACAGAGCACGTCTCACCATTAACGCCATCTTCGTCGACAATCTTGACACTCTCATCCACCGTATGTTTCCTCAACCAGTCCCCGGCCCCAGTCGCGGCGGAAAGATACCTAGCGCTCGTTTCCACCTCGTACAGACGCGCCGAAACTTGCATAAACAATCCGGTGGTGATGGAGTTTATATAGCTCTCGTCGCGGTTGGTGGTCCAGTACACGCCGTTTTTGAGATCACATTTGTTGGAGACAACGTGCGTTCTTTTGATACCGCCCATGTTCGGTGCGATACCCGTCTGCACGATCACGGAGGTGCTCTTAACCCATTCCCACAGCCGCTTCGCTTCCTGCAGGAATTCGGAGTCGCCGTAGGCTTCATAAGCGTCGAGGCAGGCGAGGGCCCACCATAGTGTGTCGTCGTTGAACCCATTTCTGAGACCTTGCGGGTTCTGTTGGTTCGGGTCGCCGAGCGGGATTAAGGCCAGCAGTGAGGCGCCGACAGTATCCTTGTAGTTTTGGGAGGAGGTATGGAGGTCGAAGTCGATTATGGCGGTGTATGCGTTCGCTGACTGCCACCAGGAGAGGCCGGAGAAGGTTTCGGTGTCGGATTTGAGGTGGGAGAGGAGGCGGGAGATAGCGGTGGAGGCGGTGGAGGTGAGGGAGGAGTCGGTGGATGTTATTTTTGTGTTGGAGAAGTTGGGGATGGCGGTTGCGTTGAGTGATACTGCTCTTTTAGTGGTTGTGTGAGTCGAAATGTGAGAGAATCGGGCTGGTCGTGGGATAGAGAGCGCCCATTGTTGGTAGTTTGTTTTATGACGGGCTGAGAGTGTGGGGAATGCTGTTGTTATGGCAGCTAGAAACGTAGTGAAAATAAGGATGGAATACATAGTTGAGGTATATTAAGCACAGCATATATCGTACAATCGTAATGTAGAGACAAAAGTCGAAAAAGTTATATCAGAGACCGATGGTGAAATCTAAAACACCTTCAGTCAGACCTTTATACTCTGCCAAATTGTGATCCCCGCGGTGGACATACCTGCCAGTCTGCCGTACGACCTAGAAACGGCGTTGGGCTACGCGCCAATGATAATATAGCCGGCTGGCAGAGTACATAGGTACCTACCTGCCATAATTTGGTTGATACCTAGATGTAAGCATGAAGAAACCGTATTTTCATTTCCCGTTTTGTGGCTCCTTGGCGTCACAATTATCGAGGAACAATTGGTATTCGGTAAGGCAGTGCAGCTCCGAAATAGCACATTACGTTGAGGTTACAGTTGGCGAGGCGTACTTGATATCATTGCCGCGGATGGTCCCTGTGTTGAGATTAGGGTTGACGGGGATCTTGGTTGGATGTGCGCTGGAGGGATAGCGCCGGGTACAGGCGAGAATAACCTTACTCCAAGTGACACAAAATTCGAATTCCATCGAATCAGCGATGGATTCTGCATGCGTCGCAGCATGTGCGTGATATTCCCCTCAGAACCTGCACCGTTAACCACGAACCATCATGTCATTTCGTACATCCGATGCCGCCGCGGGGAAGAAAGTTCTTGCGATAAGTGAGTCGTCGTCAGACATCCTTAATCCCACTGCGGGGAAGTCAGCAACTTGATAGGTGAGTCGCGATCGACGTAAGGCTCCTGAGCTGTCGTCCTCTAATTAGTACCAAGTATACTGTCTGAAAATATTGCATCTTTTTCTGGCAGGCGTATGCAGTATGAAAATAGTGGCCGGTACTGCATTTTGGTCGGTCCAAAGAGAGCTGAGAACGCTTCTACGAGGGTCTTAAGGTAGTAAGAGCAGGCGAAATTACTGTAACGGTCTTCAAATATCCCAATTTCCCTACGGTACTTCAGTTGCTAGCCGTTGCAGCAACGTCTGCTCGGTGCGACACCACTACCAGCCATTACTTTAACCCCACTCACGTCGTGCCTCCAGCTCCTCATTGACCAACCCCGGATCACCGCGACTACCATCGTAGAGCAAGAGTTTAGCTGCTCCCGTACAAGGCGCAACTCCCCACCCGAAGGCCGGGTAATGCGAGCGGCTAAAATTGTAGACCAGATCACGCGCACTGTCCTCGTTTATTTTTCAAGTTCCTAGAGGAATGCGTGAAATCACTATCGTGGGCGCTTATAATGACTCCTAGCATAACTTGAGCAAGGGTTGCGGGTTTAGCTTCGCAGGATCTAGAAAAATAGACGAGTACAAGATAAAAACCCCCAAACTCCAACCCTTAGCTCATCCTTCCTCTCCAACACACTCAACAGCCCAACAACCTTCCGCAGAGGACATAAAATAGGCGTATGGCTCGTACAACGTTTCTTAGTATGTGACTCTTATATCTTCATACTTTTCGCTAGGCGGCTTTGGTCGCTAGCGGCTAAGCGCCAGCAAATATACAGCCTATTAACTGTCTGGAACTCCAGTAGTCCGAGTGAAGCTCAGCAATTTGGTCCTTCACCAGGCAAGGAGATCCTAGGCTAAGGTGTCTAGTGCTGTGCAAGTAAAGACGAGGGATTTATATGGGGTCCTGCAGGGGCCCATATTCTGAGTGTAGGGTTTGTCCCTACTTACCGAGTGGTGACCAAGGTATTTTGATAACTGGCTATATAATTCCACCACTTTACAAGGGCTCCGATGAATGGGCGTTAGCCTTGCAGGGTTTACGGAAGAGAGTTCCTACAGAATAGACGACAGTTGTTCATATACCACCTACAGGGCCCTAGCGGGCTGCAGTTGTTTGCTCACGCGGGCAAAAAATGAATACCCCAGTACAGTAGTCCGGTCACGAACGGATGCTCGCTCAGACAGACAGATTTTGAGACCCTGGTAATATGATTCCGGAGTTGATCTGGGCCCTTTAGACAGTCATTAGAGGCGCAGTAGTAACTTACAACGCTTGGCTGATAAGGGTCGACACCGCGTCTTCTATCTTCGGCCTTTCAAATGACATCAAAACGTCCGTTATGAGCTTGAAAGTCTTGATCAAATTAGAACTTTCTAACTATTGGGTTCAACATAGTGTTCCTAGCGTTCTCAACCAGTTGGCACAGTCAGATATGGGCTTCGACCAGTCTACTGTATGCCAAGAGCGGCTTTGAAATTCATGATCTGACCGGTCTATGAATCCACAGGCCTTTATCTGGCCGGTCTGCAGATCTGTAGATATCAGCAGATTCCAAGATAGCGGGAGTAAATACAGAGAGATCATTACAAAGAAAAAAACAACGCATTCCCGATCCTGAGACCTTCTCCTCATTCACCAGCCTCTACGCATGCAATGCACGCAGTGGGGAGGTGCAGCGAGAGCATTTTATAGCAGGTAACGATAATACTACCTTCGGATATCTTCAATTATCCTTGAGTATCTGCAGTTATCGCCAGGATCTATCGATACCGATAGATATCTGCAGATAACTATGCCGAGACAGATATCTTCAAATATCTCCTAGTTCTGCAGATTTGTACCAAGAAGCCGCCACATGTCTATGCCAAGCGCGGTGTCAAAATTGGCATCTTATCTGACCGATCTACGTATTTGCAGACGACCGCCCAGTTATTTATAGATTGGTAGATCAGTCAGGTCGCCTCTGGGAAAGCCGTCTTTGGCATAGACCGGTCCGGCCAAGGTCATAACTGACCGATCCGATCTGTTAGAAACGCTGGTTTGACAACATATGAAGTGTACCAATGGGTCAAACTTATGTCGTTCTGAAGGCTGTTGCTCATAGGGACACAGCTGAGGCAGAAAAATGGCTTCACCATGGCCATTGCCAACTCCACAGCCACCCCCGTCAATCTGCACAGGCAGCTCCCATTCGCTCGATCGTCTGTAACCTTCCACGTCTGCGTCCACATTTATAACCCGCCAACGCACCTTTTCATGCTCCGGAGATCCGATCAGGCCGGTTTCGATGCTCTCGAAGACAGAAACCGCAAATTTGTCCACATTCCGACTCGCTAGTCAGGCACAACTACTGCGACTGGATACCATTAAGGTGGTTTTATTAGCATTAGCCATTCTAGCTTGACTTATGAACTTGTCATGGCCATGTTTTTGTTATGTGTAGTTTCACAACCCAACGTAACCTACATTACGAAGTAAGAAAGACGGGGAATATGGCTTTTCTTGTTTTAGAATAGGATTTGCGGTGTGTTTTGGATTAATAGGGAGTACGGGCATTGGAGTTTAAGCTACTCTACTGTTTTTCGCGTAGGGGATTTTTTTGATAGATCTGATACATGGGCTTAAGCTTAACTGGGATCATATTGCGGCTCATAGCAAACGTATACGCGTACTTGTCAATTGAGTTGCGTATGTAACATGTTCCTACTGGTACCACTACAATCCCAAGACAGACCTCTTAGCCGTCACTCACATTATACATTACACATACTTACGACTCGCTCATTCCCATCTCACTCCATCAGATACTTCTGCTGATAACTACCAATTAGAATGCCTTGGTGACTGACGAAGGTGACGTGCTATTCAGACTTCTCGCCCGATAGACAAGGTTACAAAGCCGGAACCACAACAATGCCCCCAGTAGCCAGATACCACGGCGGCTCACACTCATTAGTGCCAACTTGGACAGCAGGAGTGACGTATAAAGTTACATAGGCTCGGAGTGTGATACACAGACTAGGATAAAGTTCCTTATTTATTTTTCCTCACATTCATCCTCCACCTACATGTCACCCATCAATAAGTTCTCCATTTCCACATCTCGCCCACGGTCATCATGAATGGTATGGTTTCAGTCTTGAACAGTTTTACCCCGCATGTTAACGGTGGCCAGCTATTACTTCTCGCTTTTGCCTCGTCATCGTACACCCGATCGCAACCACCTCCTTCATCTCCCACCGCCAACATCGATAACTAATACGGCCAAACTCAATAGATACCCTTACGACGCCGCATCTCGGCACATTTCATGAGTTGGAACAATCCCATTTTGCTCGGATTCTTCAGAACCAGCTCAAGAGGCAATTCTGGGCGTTTTTATGATCCGTTTGCACCCGGTTACCACAGGCTGGCATACTAGCTTGTGACTGATCTACCTGCGGAGATGGTGTGGAAGATTCTTGGCTGTCACAACACCTATCCGGTACTAGAGACTTAGTCACCGTCAAGCACGCGAAATACTCTCCATCAAAGTGACCTCGAAACGTGGGTTTCAAATAGCAAATGGAAAGCTGAACGCCGGTGTAGGGACCGCTACTTACTTGAAGCTACTGAAGACTACAGGAGCGGTTTGCGGCAGGCCTGCTTGCCGGTGAGGTTGCTTGAAGGGGGTGGGTACTTCTGCTTTTGAACTTCTGGAGGTATCGTGGCCGAATTATCCAAATTATGGACAAGGCCTCTGGCTGAGGTTATGGTTCGGGGACCCGGTAAATAAGTGAAAGATCGACGATCACAAGACGAGTTGATCCATCTCTGGGTCATTGGAAGGTGCTTATCTCCACAGCTCCAGGTCTATGCCGCCGCCTGTTACAGATGGGCGTGACAATGGGAGGAGGGGGATAAGTGGGGAGAAGTGGGGAGGCCACGACTTGAACTTTGCCTTTGTTGGATTTGGAGGGGCTGGGAATTTGAGGAAGATAGGTGTATGTCATGCCCACAAGAGGGCGAATTTTTTCAACACCTTCCGCTCGCCAAACTACTAACCATTCCAAATACATGCCCGGACACATCAGTACCGAAAGACAGAAGTACAACCCTTTTACAATTCATATTAGTTTCACTGCCTATCGATATTGTGTGAATGCGGTTGTCAAACATTTCGAAGGATGTTTGAGTACAATTGGTCTCAGTATAGTTTAGCTCAAATTACTCATTACCCAAAGCAAAGTTATAAACAAGTCAAGGTGGTGGAGTGGTTAACACGTTCGCCTGCTAATTTGGTAAAGCGGATGCCTTCGGGCGCGCAGGTTCGAATCCTGTCCTTGACGAATCTTTTAGTGACCATTCTCTTTTCCCTTACCAGTGCAAACAGAGACTAGAGGTATTATTGATTATCATGAGTGAGTGAGTGACTAGGAGGGGCGGAGAGAAGGGGTTTTATAAGGTAGATGCACGTTTTATCACTCACATCATCCAACTACGCCGTATTTTCTAAAAGATAAGGCCTGTACGAAGTATCTACTCCGTACAGGGATTCGCATACATCCCTCATGCTCAGTAACCAGAAAATTCTTGTTTGTTAAGGCTTCCACCGCTTTTGACTCTAGAAGCTATGAACCAACCTCCGAAATTTTTCACAACCCGCATCATAAAACTAAAGTATCTTCCCACACCTCTTCTTCTTATCAGCCAGAATCTACTCACCCTCGGATGTCGAAATACGATGCTAGCTGTTTTCCAATTTAGCGCTGAACCTCGCCATCAAATCGTCCAGCTTAACTCCTTTATTGCGCAAAGCCTCATAATGGCGCATTTGGTGTCTAGCTTCAGGACTTTTGAGTAAAAAATTAACGATAGTGAGGCCCCGGTCATACTTGTCAATAGTGTTATGGCGACCATTGATTTGCTCGCGACGAGTGAAGTCTATGGTTAACATTGTTGTTGGTTACTGATAAGGGTGTTAAGATGGACTGGGTATGAAGTTGGTGATTAGAGAACCACCAGGGCGGTCAGCCGTGAAGGGATGTTGTGTATGGTGGTGGGAATCCTGGATGCTGGTAGTGTGGTGGGAGGCTTTTGTACGTTGTGTCCCTTGGTTTGACGGTAAACTGGCGGTAGAAAAGTTTGGGGTCGAACGAAAGGACAAATTTTTTAGCATAATATCAGTCTTTCCAAGCGTAGATATATGGATACAAGTTCAAGCCACTTCATCGTGTTTGTAAAACGGTGTCGGTGAGCATATACGAGTGACTTAGTTGTGATCGAAACGCGTTGGCCGCTAAGGAAGAGCCACTACTTTCGTGATACGGTCAAACAAAGATGCACGGCAGGAACAAAATCGTCTCGGCAGGACCTCGGGAATAAAAGCATCTTCTCACCAATAGTTGCTACACCTGACACCATTCCACCTACCATACCTTCCACCGTTAACCACCTCGGTAAGTTCTCTATGAAGCACGACCAACTAATCGTTAGTTTATCCTAACTTCCCCGAAAGCCAGCATCAACATGCCCGTCGTCCCCCCAGCGACCGACAACAGTATCGACGACATCGACGCAGCAATTGTCGAGTCTTGTTCCAAGCTACGGGAGAAAATCAGAATCCGCCACAACGACCTGCGCCTCCCCGACGATTCCACAGAAGTTCTTATCCGTATGAGCACGCTTCGCGAGAAAATCAAAGCTCACCAAAACACTCTGACCAAGCACGACGAGCGCCTCGCCGAAGTCGATGATGTACTCAAAACTGGAATGAACAGGATCATAACCAAAACTCGGGATTTGGTCGCCAAGATCCAAGAGTTGAATGCGAAAATCGACGCTGAGGTTGGAAAGGTCAACCATCAGCACCGCGTCTCGGCAGACGAGAGCGAGTGGGTTCAGGTTGGTCCGTTGGGTGCTATCGATGAGGAAGAGTGGGAGGATGTTTCGTGAGCAGTGTTAATGCACTGGAGGGTGCTCCAGAATTTGTAGATCAAAAATATTAGAGGCATCAATAATCAAAGGTTTCTTTAGTTGCTGTCTATCACAAGTAAAAAGTAGTAAAAAGTCGTCTGTAAACTAGTAAAAGCAGACCTTGCAAACCACGCCTATGGTCACAAGCACTGGTTCTTCGTCGACCATAGATATCATTCGCAAACCGCGTGCTCTACTGCCGGAGAACGTGCTATCGCTAAGCGCTAGTAACATATAAGTCCGAATTAAGTCGGCTGTGCACAGAAGTCGGTGGAAGGTCCCGGTAGCTAGAAATAACTACTTGTCTGATAGGCAAGGTAAGCCTCATGTATTATCACTGATATGATGTCAAGCTCAACACAAAAATTGGAACTAGAACCCATACTGTACGTACCTTCTCACCCACCCACAATCACCAATTCAAGGTAAGCAAGGCCTTGCGACAAAGCTGGTAGAGATGCGAACTGACGAGAATATAATACGGCTACCTTCCCGACCGAACCACAACACTTCTTTTTCGGCGTATCCCGGCCCAATTCCTATACAAGTCTCCTGGCCACTTGCAGTCAAGACATCCAGCAATACCGAACTCCGACTTCTATTGAAGTTGACTCTAAAACCACTAGAAAACAGTACCCGTCACTTACGGATCACAATTACTGGTAGGCGTGAGTCATACACTCTCATGCTGCTCCCATCCTCTGTGTATCAACGAAGTTTTGACTTACGGCTTTGTCGTCAGACAGCATCAACCCCGCACTTTCGGTATATGTACCCCACTTTAGGGCCGGCACCTTTATTTCTCCGACGGCTTCTTCTGTATTAGTGCTCAACTTGTACCACACACCAGCTCCTGCGCATTTCTCATGCCACACATCTAGACGGCTTTTCGGTTCTCGGGTTCTCGTTGCCTGTTCAAGCACCTTCTATGGGAGGATTTGAAATATGTACCACCCCCGAAAGATCAAAATATGTACTATACCTCACTTGTGAGTACAATTCTTCTGATACCGTTCATGATAAACAGTGGGTGTATTGGAACGAAAATTTCACCAGAATGGTATTCAAGCACGCAAATATACTACTTTACAGCGAAGTTGCAGAATTTCAATTCTGGGAACTTCTTCAAATGAATACCAACTAGCGCGCTCAAGATGCTGCCATTTAGCTTTGACCACTTCTGTTGACTCTTTCGTGGTTGCACAAGTGGTACCTAGTACACACCACTGCCGTAAGTTGATGTCAACATAGTAATTTGCTTATTTGATGTCCACTCCTCCGCTAGGATAACGCTTGCCGATATCAAGGCGGGAAAACTGGTGTAACATTATACAGTAATCGCCTACGGATATATTAATGTGACACAATGCAAGGTAAGCGCTATCTCATTAGTGTACACATGATTAGACACCCGTAGAAGGTGGTCATGAAATTGTATAATCCTAATGCTGTCACATTAGTTACTCGGTACCAAGGTTGGGAGTATCAATACAAATTACCGTTGGTGTATCTTCCGCCGCCTACAGAGGCCTAGCCGGTACAAAGTAACAGCTGCATTTCAGTACCGAGTACGTTCTAATACAGCGTACGGTTGGGGTTTAATCGATATTTTGGTTTGCCAGCAACCTGCCAGTGCGTGGTCGCTCTTTCCAATAAAGAGTTTCGCAACAGCAATTTTCTAGAAAGCTCCGGAAGAAAGTCGATTTGAGAAATAAGATTCGAACCCCTCCCAAGGATGTATCACCACGAAACTTTCCACCATATTAATGCTGTTAGAGCGCGTTGTCCCTGGGTACTCGTACCTCTGTCAAGCAAAATTCCTCGGTTATAGAATGGGGATACATATATATGTAGACTCCAAAGTCAGTATTATTTTGAATGTTTCACAAAACTTACTCGGTAGTACGTGTATTACGACTGTGTTACAACAAGTCCGTTAAATAAACGCAACACCCCTATCGTCGGTTATCACCTGGCCAAACATGAAATTCATGGAAGTTTCCAACCGATACATTCGTTAGTGACAGCTAGACTCGCCAGTGGACTTGCCGACTCTACCCGGAAGCGATGGCCCGACGAGGCTTGAGTGAACGTCTCCAAGAAGACTTTAGACTATGTACCTGTTGCGGCTGTAGTCATATGTTCTCCTTTCAAGGGCCCACCGATTAGTTCCCCCGAATCGGATTCTCGATACTTCGGCGTGAGACTTCCCATACCTATTCAATCTGTTCCTATGTACCCCCAAAGCCACCCTGCCTGCCCAAGCCTTGCCATTTGCCGGACTATGTCGTTTAGGAGATTCTATAACACCATGTGTATACTAAGAGGTTTGGCGGGACTACTATAGGAGCTGCTGTTATGGGGATTCCGAGAGTCACACTGATGGGAACAAATCGAATCAGCTAAGCGGGTAGATATGACCTCGATTAGGGTGGAAGTGCCTAACATTCATTTAAAATAGGTATAGGTACTTGATTGTGCAACCCCGGGCAATCCCCTGTGCACTTGTCGCGAAGGGACCTGAGGTACAACGAAGCTTCTGAGCTTTGGAAGACTGTATATTTCAGAACAGATGATTGAGATGTCTACTTCCCTCATCCATTACACATTACAACTCTTGATGAATGAGTGGGATCTGGAGCTGAAGAGATGTAACTTAGTGAGGTATTCCTGACTCCGGACTAAGAGAGAGCAATGGAAAAACCCAATAGAAAGAGAGGGAGAGAGAATTGAAAGGTTGAGGACTATTGAGGATGATTATTTGATTATTTGATTCAGAGAGAAAAGACGTTGTGTACGGCTAATACTGAAGGGGTGCAATCACGTGTCTAACAGTTCCTAATCTAAACTAGTCTAGACACCGTACCTTTACATCTCGCAACTCTGCGGGGAATAATTCTGCAACATCCTGCTTGCCCAACTTAAAGTGCCCCAAATCTCAACGTTGCACCACAGGCCGACGTACAGCTCATTCTCCCTCAACATCCACACAACCCTAACCGCAATCTCCTACAGGATGATCTCAATGTTCCAAAAACGGTTATGACAGCATGCAGATAATATCTACCAGATGAAATTCTGCCCCTGCATGAGCATGGAGAAAACAAGAAGTTTTATGGATCAGAATAGCGGGCGGTGACACCAGCGCTTTCCGGAACAGTGCTGTGCTCCCTGCAAGCAAGGTACCGCCTGTACAACAATGGGGTGGATGATGTTAATTATTCCAGAACGATGCGGTTTCAGAGGATGGTGTGGAGAAGCGACAAACTGGCTACACTCAACGCTATACATAAATTGAATTGGCGAGTAACTACGTTCTAATGGTGTGTGTTACCTTGAAGGTCAGATATCTGGGCATCAACAAGGCTCGCCTCTAGATATTGGACTACAAGGATGAATACGAATTCTCTAGCACAAATTGATTGGGAATGAATGTAACGTTGAAGCCAATCTAAAACGATGAGATTGCTGATCTGCCAGAGACTGTTATGTATAATCGCCCCCCGCGCTCTTTCTCGTGCTCTTTCTCGTACATCTGACGTTGACCTTCGGGCATCAACAAGGTCGCATCTCAAACCATGATGGACCACTCACGATATCATGCCCCTTACGCCTCAATGTCCACATACCTAATATTTGTGCTTGCTTTATTTGCATCCTCCACTAGCTGCGTTTTGGTGGATGAAAGCCTCTTCACACTCAATGCATCCTCATACAACCCCGCCATTGCCCTCCTTGATGATGTCCTCGCCAAAGCCAGTGTCGCGGATCTCCTTGACGCCGCAGACTACATACCCCTCGATGCATCCGACTTCATGCGCGAAACGCCCTTTTATCTTAAAGGTTTCCGATGGGCCCAAACGAGCCCTGGGGACGAGTCGAATACAGTTTGGCAGCCTCAAGGGATCAGTACTTCTTACGACACAGGCTATGAAGGCGGTGTGGTGCAGGGAAACAGTGACGTCCTCGTTGTCTCATGGAATGACCAGCGCAATAAAACAGGAGCAGCGACAGAAGCCGGGCAAGGAGTAAGGGTTACATTTGTCAGGAAAGGCACCGCCGACAATGTTCCCCAAAACCGAGCGTATAATCACGCACTGCTTGTGGAGCCATTTGTTACGGATGGAAAGCCGGACTTTAAAGGGCTGGTGAACGTCATCAGTGGTGGTATTGTGTGGAGGGGCGATTGGTTGATTGTAACCGATGACAAGCTGGGCGTGAGGGTTTTTGACTTGACTCATATTTGGAAAGTCACCAAGACGAACAGTGGGATTGTGGGGAAACAGGGGAATGACTATTTGGGAGGCCAATATCATTTTGTTATTCCTCAGGCACGGTATGTTTATCTCTAATCCTGATTTTTTTTGGCTGTCCTGGACTTCAGGCGATATCTACGTATCCAAGTGTTAGTGTGGGTGTTTCGCTGACATGTACGCTAGAATTTACAACACTGTCCTCCCCAAGGGCACAACCTTCGCACCGCACAGCGCCTCCCTCGATCGCAACAGTACTCCTCCCTGTATCATGATAGGCGAATCCACCTCATCAGGCAAAAATAGCACCTTTGCAAAATTCAAGCTCGACAACGATACAAATTTATTGAGTCCCGACTCTTCAAATACCACTAACGTTACCGCACAATGGGCATGGGAAACTAATATATACAACGCGGAAGGTATTGCGTTTGCAAACAACTACTATTTTATAACTAGGTAAGCGGCCAGCCCGATCAGGGGAGGTGTCAAGACTAACAGTTGGGGTTGCAGCAATGACGGCGATGACATGAACGGCGATCTATTCCAATGGCGGCCCGGTAGCTGGGCTACCACCTATGCAAAAACTTTCCCACCAGGAGTGCAAGGGATGAGTTACAAACCCGCAGGAGACGAGCTGTGGGTTGTGGGAAGCATTCCGGGCAAGAGATACATCATGGCTCTAAATGCGAGTTTGAAGAATTCAACAAACACCACCAGTACCTCACCTCCCCAGTCGACAGTAACGGTAAAACTGGCTTCGAGCGGGATGGAGCCAGGTAGTATTGCCGGAGTGTCGCTGGGCGTACTTCTTGGTGTTGGCGCTGCATTGACGGGAATATTGCTACTACTTAGACGGTGCCGACAGAAGGCGATCGCGGAAAGTCAAGAGCGCGTATACACCAAGCCGGAACTTGGGAGTACAGAAAGAACAGATACGGGTGCCAGTAGCGAGGAGAGTGCATGGGCCAAGGAGTTAGGCGGAGACATAGAAAAATATGAGCTACCAGGAAAAGCAGAGAGGTACGAACTGTACTCTGGGGAGACAGCAAAGGAACTGCCGATGCCACCACCGCCAGCGGAAATCAGTAGTGTAAAGTGGAGCTAGGTGTCTTCGCTGAGCGGGAGTTTTGTTTGGGTCATGTATTGGGGCTTTTCTCTGGTAGAGGTTTCGCTTAGGTGTCGGATGCTCTTCTCGGCGTTTGTTGTTTTTAGTGGTAATGTGAACATGGCTGTCTCGGATAAATTTTGATCCTGGGTGAAACTTAGCGGCCGTATGAACTGGTTCTTTGGCTTGGTGCGGTGTTGATTATAATGCAATAGAATCGGGAGGTGCAGGACGTGGTTCTTAATCTAAATATGTGAGCAATTTATAATTCGAACTGTGATACCACAAAGTTCAAACCGAGTGCTTTGATGTGACGAACGTTAACGTCATGCGCAATTATTCGAGTCATGAGATGTGGTGAGGAGAGATACTTTTAGATCTCAGCCATTGCACCGAACCACACCTAATCTACAACACAGTAATCACAGAGGTCGAAGTAATCAAATCTGCATCCACCAGACGGCGCTTCCAGCACGACACCCACAGTTTTTTCTTACGATAGACGCGCTTTTAGAAATTCCAGCCGTTTTGGGGACTCCGTGGGGGGTGGGATGTCTCAAGCTCACTACACACACCTCTCGCTACGGTTGCAACAAAGCACAAAATGCAGTCGAGTGTCAGAGAATCCCAGCAAGACAGTTGCTCGCAATTTGTGCTCACTGGTCAGCCATCGGTCTCGTATAGCTCGAACCCCGTCACCCCCGTGCCGAGGGCCAAACGCAGATACGTCCAGTACACTAAAAGACATGCCGCTATCATCGTGGTGATAGCGTCAAATGGTGGGCAGGATGATATTGTCACTCGGGAAATCTGCTCTGCAGTGTTTTGGGGGTTCCTGGAGGTTTCGTGGTCGTGGCTAGACGTTTTCGCTTACACGGATGTAGTGTTGCACACCAAACGAGCTGGCTCGGGTCTCAGGGTTCGAGACGGACGGAGCGGAACCGTGCTTTTGATGAGACGAGATATCCCGGGAGTATTCTATTGATCTTATGGGTACTCGCGAGTGATGGTGTGAGGATCAAGTAGTTCATTCCGAGTAGAGTTGCTGTTGTTTACTTAGACTATAGAAGTTTTCATTTTTCCCCTCCCCTCTACATAGCCGACCAGGTGGGGGAGATTCCTTTCCTCTACCGTTCTCTCCCTTTGTGTTCTAACAGATGAAAATTGAATTGATGACCAAAAACAAATGAAATGAAAGAGATAGACAAAAGCTCAGCTCAGCTCAGCTTGGCAGTATGGGAAAGTTCCCTACCTCTGTCGCCACGAGGAAGCCCATCACCACCTAATCGCACTTCTCTAGGGAAAACAGCTCCGATATTTGCCCGTGCTGACATCTTCCCACCATCCAGCCCGTTGCCCGCCCAACTACCTTCCATAGCTCCCACTACTCATTCTTCGACCGCCTGCAATGTCGAAAGACGCGTCTGAGCTGCTTTTCTGTACCACCATCACTTATCGTCTTCGCTCTACCCCATGCATCTGAGATATGTTACTATTGGGGCATGACCGCATTTCAGTCTATAGTACCTCATAGCGAGGGACTTCTTACTCTTCATCAGAATAGGTCTACGGTTATCAGTCTTCCCAGGCCGAACCTGTATTTATGGTACTTGCTGCAAAGCTGTGCTTCCTACTGTTGACTGGGGATGTGGCCCGGTGGCTTCCTTAGTGTTCAGTGCTGGCGGGCTCGGGCATGAGGCCGGTGGCTTATGGCCCCCATGGACCTCGCCTGCCCCTACCAGCCTCATCTGCCCCCACCATGCTGAGCAGGAGGCCTAGCCTCGGCACTGATGCTCGGCTTCGGGCTCCGGCTTTGGCAGTCGACATGGAGTTTTCCTCCTCTCTCTTTCGTATATAAGTCTATAGTTTTTTCTCTCTTTGAATCGACAGACAATTGAGCTTCTTCGTTCTTTCTCTTTTGCTCTCAACACTTTCTCCTCTCCTTCTCTTCACTAGATCATAGAATAAACACACGGTTCTCCCCTAAGTACTATAGCAACACTGGGGGTTGGTTCTAAGCGAGTGAGACTAGATGACTAACAAAACGAGTCGGTCCTATCTCATGTCTCATCTCGTCTCGTCTCGCACGCAACACTACACGAACGAAGGGTGATGTCGCCGAATATCGGGCCATGATGCGGTGGTGTTGGTAGATATTTGAGAACCTTTGGAGGATTAGAACCCGCTGTTTGCAAGCAGTAAAACTTCGTCTCGGGAAGACCTGAGTCGCATACCGGCGGAGTCACAAAGCCGCGCTCCCTCCAGCGGCAGTTTGCAAGTTCATCACCCACATCAGTCTCTACTTCCCACCGAAATCCCGTTGCGTCCGAACGGCATTACCAAAGTGGCCTGGTTGCGGTAGGACTAGGATCGTGGAGTGTATGTTGATCTGTCACACTGTTACTGGACGACTCGGCAGCCAACTTCTGCATCATGGTCACTGCTTTGAAAGACCCTCGAGGGATGACTGCGGTATTAGTCTTCTTCGCCAATCCCTTCACCGTATTTCTTCGGTGGAATAGGGGACGTTTTTTACAGCTTCGTTATGTCATAGGTTGTGGCATTCTGACACTGGAAGATATGCGGGTGGTTTGGTATTTGGTGTGGTTATGGAGGTATTACACGCTATTACTGCTGCAATAGCAAACGGTGGTGGTCTTTTGTTGAGTAGGAATTGTTTTTCATGGCTTCGGTCACTACTCGTGTTTCGGCCTTCGGGAATTGGAACAAAAGCAAGTGCTTTGGAGAGGTTGATAATTGGTTATACGCGATCGTAATGGATATTGGCACGGTTTGGAGGGTATCGTTTACTTTTTGGGAGATCCGAATTCTACGATGTGAAATCTGGTGTCAATAACGAACTCCACTGTGTCACATTGCCATTCGCACAAACTCATGACTCTTATCTGCTTATAACAGAACGTTTGGGTCAAGGACCTCGAAGTACTTTCGTGATGGTTGTACCATTTACGTAGTCTTCTGACACCGCTCTGAAGCTTAGAGCCAACACTCCAGTGATTCAAAGTACGTCGGATTCCCCTTGTTCAAGCCTTACTCTGCCGAGTAATTCTTACGTTTCCACGACGTTGTTGATTTTGCCAAGGAGGCTTTTGACTACTGTATATGCACAGATATTATTCATAGGCTATGCGTCAACATATATTCCACTTTTGGAGTAGCCTCCAGAGGTGGCTCACGGGATTAGGAATTCCGCACACAGGACAGATCAGTGCCTCGTCTTCTACCCTCCCGCAAACTAGGTGTTCAGGGACTAATGTTTATTGGTCTATTTCTCTCGTTCATCCGTCTGTCTCTAGTATTTCAATCCGCCTGTTGTGTACCCCTAGAAACATTTCATCACTGACCCGGTGATACCTACGTGCCTTGGCTTCGAGCTGCGCCATCCAACAGAACCTCGACCTATAAATAGCTTCCCTAGTGTCACAGCAGTACCCAGCAGTAAACGTTAGAGTAGCAGTGCAGGCAGGTATCTAAGTAATGGTGGTTCGAAAGTGCACCAGATTTTCTTAATCTGTAGATGTACCGCAGTTGATATCTCATGATAAAGTTGAACTCTTAGTCCAAAAGCTAAAATCCAATCATGAGTGATTTGAGATGTAGCCATTGAACCATTGCCTTGCATGGAATTCTCATTGTCAACAGGTAAAGGAATCAGCACATACTATCAAACCTGCCCACCTCATGCATCTAAGTTCATTTCCCGAAGAACAAAGAGAAGCCTTAGAACAGTTCGCCAAGGCAGAAGCGAACCGAATTTCGGCCCATTTACTTTGTTCCTCGCATCCCTGATTGGTACAGTTTGGATTTTCAGCCCTTGTCAAGGAATGGTTCCACGTGCTGTTGCTGCTGTTTTTAGAAATAGAGCTGTGATTGGAGTACCTGAATTGGGTTGCGGGGAGCTTGTGTTACCTGTACCTGTGTAGCTTCCTTTTTTTTCCTTTTTCCGGAACTTGCAGGATGTTACTTCTTATATATACGACGTGGAAATTATCGAATACGAATGCCGTCATTGGCGAAGTGCACATGTGGTCGCAGCTCGTGTGATTTCAGGAGACTTCACGGGGCGGACATGTCCGAATTCCATCTCCCATTGTGTTGCGGGTAAACTTCAGTCCGAATGTCGTGAGATATAAAGGCTATTAATTCGCCTGATCAGTAGTCCATTCACCATCGAAGCCCCCGTTCATTCCAAACAGCAACAAAACTCACCATGTATTCCCCCATCACCATTCTTTCCCTCGTCTCCCTTGTCCTTACCCCTCTCGTCAGCGGCGCAGCAATCGCTCAAACTCCCAAACCCAAACCACCGACCTGCGTAACCCTCAAGCCCCTGATCTTCTCTCTGGACTATACCTTCCATCTCGAAGTGCAGAACCCCGCGTACCCCGAGATCCACGAACGCTCCGTCCGCTATATCGGCTTTGGCACACCGGGTGACTACCGCGCTGTCCTCTCTCCTCGTGGGTCACCGCAGAAACTTAGTTTGAAGGATCGTAAGCTGTCATTTGGCGGCAATTTGAAATTTACGGGATACACCAAGTCGCCAGATAAGAAAGGGAATCGCCAACTCGGTTTCATTGTTAGCCCTGCGCAACCGTTGGAGCTGATGGGGAAGTATGGATGTGATGATGAGAATAAGCAGCAGATAGAGCTGTCACAGACCGGAAATCCTGGTTGGGGTATGGCATTTATTCCTTGTGGTGGTTGGTGATAAAAGGCTGACGACAAGGGATAGATTGGTGTGTGTCGAAGAATAAAGATGGAGAGTGGGGATTGTATCTGGAGGACCGCAGCCGACGGGGTATATATATTCCTCCCCAGATTCACTTCGATACTGATACGGCGAAACAGGTACTAAGTGCATTGACATCAAAGTGGCGGTGAAGAAGTAATGGAGGATGCCAGGAACGATTATACGGTCATCAACCACGGAATTTTAAGGAGTCGGTCTACAAGAGGGCATGGGTCAGCGATGTGTAGAGTGCAATAATATTTATTCATAATACTTTAAACAGATGAAATGATTTGCCTGCTTAATCTGAATGCTCGAGAACGATAGTTCCATTAGGTAAAATCCGTACGGTCGTTTGAAAGATGAATACTATGAACGCAGGGGCTTCGAAATGACGGCGGTTATTAGGGGGTGGAGTAGCGGAGGATGTGTTTGTGTCTGCCGAATATATCCTGCATGGGGAGGCAGAGGTGGTTCTTAGAGCTAATATAAATCACTACCGCCACTTCATTGTAATTGCTGGTCAGAGAGAATTTGAAACAATAGCCGGTACTCGGGGTCGGCATTTGTCGATATCCAGTTGTCTGTTCCAGGGGATTTTGTTGTGATCTTGTGTTGTAAATTCTGCCTTGTTGACATTGGAGAATGTGGCGTTAGGCTGCCGGGGGTGAAGGATACGAGTAGTGAGTCACCGCATCTGTGCCGTGTGCGCTAGACCTGAAAATCACCAAGGGATCCAGAGCGGTGTTTAAAACGAATTATGTTTCAAGAGTTGCGTGCGGTTGAGAGTTTATATAAGAGCTTTAATGTGTGCGCGGCTTCACCAGCCAGCACTCGTCAAACCAGTAATAAAACATTATGTTTATGGCGGAAAATCCTCGTTATTAACTTATAATTTAATTAAGTTTTATCTTCACCAATTATTCCGCACATTTTGAGGTATCAGTCTCGGACTTCGGCTGCTAACGAGGAACATGACGTTATTCGCTTAACAACTATTTAGTTAGAGCCGCAAGGTCTTCAATGACCGCAGCATTCCACGCCACATTCCACGTTTTCCCACCGCATTCCACGCTGAAACCCCAGGGCACCAGCAATCACAATCTGCTCCACGCCTTACTGCTCTCTTATCCGACTACAAAACACCATCGCTCCCACAGCACTGATCTCATGGGGGTTCTACTGCAGAGACCTCACGCGCTCCTGCCTGCGCGATGATCCACCGGTTTTTTCCAAACACCCCAATGAACACTCGCATACTCCTTCCGATGTGGCCTAGATTAATTTGTCGCTACTCAACTGTTCGGCCGCTCACCCCACCTGCTCAGTCACTTCCAGCACTTATCCGTCGATTCGATGCTCCCCCAGCTCGTCCAGTCATCACCCCTTCTGATGATCCTGTATGGTTTCTACTCGCAGATGTTCACATACATGACCGGACCTTACCACGCCTAGAGAAGTTCTTCAGTTTCTTCCATGAAGAGTTTTGCGAGCAACAACCCTCCCAGGTGCTGTTTTTGGGCGATATTTTCCATCACCGTCCCGGTACCGATCCTGCACATCACCGTTTCTTCACCGACATCCTGGAACGGGTGATCTCAGCCCCATGGTCTCCGAAGGTGCATCTTTTGGTTGGGAATCAGTGAGTTCAGAGGCCCCATGCGTACAGACACCCTGCATCACCAACCTATTGCAGTCAGCGACTAACGCAAACATTACCGGCCGCAGTGACATGAAGAACCAGTCCAACCGCGCAGACAACTCCTTACATCCATTTAGTCTCTCGGGAAAGGTAGATGTCTACGCTAAATCTACTCGTAAGGTTCTCGACAACCGCTTCCCGACAGTTTTCATTCCTTATCACGCCGATGAGAAATCGGTATACGAGTACATTTCCTCCGACACCCCTTCCGCGGATACCATCGCTTTCTACCACGGAGCTATAAAAGGAGCGGTTATGAATTCTCAAAAAATCTGCGGCTCTAAAATCTCGCCGAGCAACCTTTGGAAATATAAACGTGCGTTCTTAGGGCACTTCCATAAGCACGGCCCTGTGGGAGGCGATCCGGCGTCATCAGTTCTCTACGTTGGCGCACCGATCCAGTCTAATATGGGAGATGCTGGGGACCTTGATCGTGGATTTATAAGTTATCGCCCGGCGCAGGACAAGTGGAAGCTGCACAAGAACCCACACGCGGACCATTATATTAAGATCCCGTGGAGTAAAGTCGAGGCGGTGAATGAACGGTTGATTCGGGGAAAGAAGGTCCAGGTGGAAGGGGTTCCGGAGATTGAGGCTAAAGAAGTCAGGAACGTTCGGGAGAGAATGTACCACTATGGCGCAGATATGGTTGAGGTCAAGAACAAACCCAGTGTAAAGGAGGAATTACCGACGCCGAACAGCCCTGATACGACTCCCGTTGTTACACTCGGCGACACAATCCCAGACATGGTGAATTCGTTTGTGAAAACGAGGGCCAACGCTATATTCCCTTCGGAGATCAACTCGATGCTGGAAGAGAAGCGGAAATCCTTCTTTCTGGAGTTTATCAAACCATATCAGCAGATGTCGCCCCAAGCTGGAAAGGTTGGAAAGGTATTTCAGGGCGATCTGGTTTCTGTCACCATGCACAACTTCCGGGGCATCAAAGGCACTTGCGTGTTCGACCTCGATGCTCTCCCACCGTCAGAGGTCTTTCTAGTTTCAGGCACTAACGGATCTGGGAAGTCAAATCTCATCGAATCTGTTGTCTGGTGCCTGTTCGGCGAGTTTGTCAGCAAACGCATACCGACTGAAGAGATATCCTTCAATGGCGCCGCCGAGTGCTATGTGCGCTTAAAGTTCCGGAATGGGTATTCTTTTGAGCGTTCCCGCAAAGGCAAGGGGAAGAAAAAAGTAGGGTTTAAGATTATCAATCGTGATGGCATAGAGGAAGAACATGGGCATGATGCAACATCGAATACCAAGTACTTGATCGAGAATATCTTGCGCATGGACTCGTCAATGTTCAAGCAGACGGTCGTTATTGGCGATAATGCGGAACAATTTCTCAGGTCTACGGGAGACAGCGGACGGACGGAATGTTTAGACGCTATGTTTGGGCTAGATTTTCTCGGGGAGATGAGAAAGGAGTTAGCACAGAAGCAAAAGGTATATACAATCTTTGCTAAATCGCTTGAAATTAAGTTGACCCAAGTTATGCATCTAGGCCCTGGACCTTGAGCTTTCTGACCTCCAAGTCTCCGAACGTGAATTGGAGGCAAATATAAATAGCATTCGCCAAGAATTAACATCCCGGACAACCGATATTACAAACGGGGCACTCAGAGGGGACAGACTCACCAAAGAATCCACGAAACTTACAGCCCAATTAGGAACAATGCGGGAGGAAAGAGAGACTCTCGAGGCTGAGCTAAAGAAACACGACGAAAACTTACATACCATCGACGTTCAAGTAGATGAGATTGATGCAATTATCCAGACTTTGTCCAGCCGGAAAATTTGTTACCAAATTATCGACAAGCACCATGAACAGCTAAAAAATGAAAGGGATAAGCAGCTACAAGCAGAAAGAGAAGCATTCCTAAAGCAACAGCAGCCATTAAGTGTTAGTAAGTTGATAGTGTCTTTAGTAAACCGGCTGTTTCAGACACTGTTGAGATATTCGCCATTTGAGAGCACCCCCGAAAAGCCTGACGAGGCCGAAGACAGTGTGTATTCCCGGGATAGTGTGAAATAGCTCTTTCGGATAAACTAACCTGTATGACAGAGCCATCCCAGAAGCCGGAAAAAGTGGCGGAATATGAGTCGGTTTTAGAGCAATATAATCTACAAAAACTCGATGCCATATCAGACGCCCTCTCGCACCATCAGGGCCGATTTCAGGAACAGCTGAATAAACACCGTGCCGCCTCCGAAACCCGCAGAAAACTCGCCGAAATGGCCAAAAGAATCGAGGACCAGATCAATGCTACGGATAAACGCCTCTCGGCCATCAGCGGGCAACTTCACCTCATCTCCTCTCTGAAATTAGAGTGTCTCCGCAAAGTTGAAAAACTCAAACAAAAAGTCGAGCAACTCGAACTTTCACTATCCGAAAAGCAAGGGGTTCTGGAAGCAAAGCAAGACACGCTCTCCCTCACGACATTCTGGCGACAACAATTCCAGGACACCGCAACAAAGGGAGCCTTCATAACGCATTGCCGCTTGTCATACATAACCCACATCAACAAGCTCATTCCCTCTATTCTGTCGTCTCTATGTTCCGACGCAGAGGGACTACTCGCAACAGAACAACTTTTAGGCTTCCAACTCATGGCAGATATCCAGCTCCGACCGTCGTCCGGCGCACTTTCACTCCTAAAACGCAGTAAGGGTCAGCTGACGAGAACGTATCTGGCCCTGTTTTTGGCAATGTTTATGGTTGCCCGGGCGAGGATGCAGTTCCGCCCGAACTTTGTGTGGATGGATGAGGTTATTGATGCGTTGGATGTCAGTGGAATTGAGGGACTGCAGACGTGGCTGAGGCAGTATTGTGGTGAGGTTGGTGGGAGGGCATTTTTGTTGACGCATCGAGATGTGTCCGGCGGACGGATGGTCAGGGTGACGAAGAATAAACAGGGAGGGACGGAGTATACGTTAATAGAATAGACAGTGCTGTTTTTCAGTGGGAGGGGGAAGACCATTGCATAAGGCTGAATCAGGAGTCATTATCCTCTACACGCTCAGTTTCCTTAGATTTGTTGTACTTCCTATCCTGAATGCCGATCTGTTCCATTAGCCAATCAGGAGCATGGAACTACTCAGCCTGACATTGATCTGACCAGTCAACATTCAAGGCCTAAAACTGCAACAAATCTACGGAAACCGAGCATTCTAATAATAATTGATCCCATATAATTGATTATCTTTTTCACTGCCACGGCTGTTTCGTAGAATCCAAAGTGAAGCTTCCTACCATCCTGCGCCCCGTGAGGTTAATATAGACGCATAACAGCGTACGTACTGCGTCTGAGACTAGAACGGAAGCTTTCCCAACAATACCCTTCCGGGCATGTATCATCACCCAGCACTCGCTCGTTGTCTAAGAGTTTTCATTTTAAGACAAACACCTCCCCCTCCATGAATATAATATATAAATTGCAATAGCCCAGAAATTTTTTAGTTTTGGCGTGTTATTTCTATGAATGAATGCTGATGATGGACCAAATCTACAAGAAAATCTTTTCCGACTGACTCTTACGAAGGTACTCTCTACAGTGCCACTCCTGGTTTACACAATGCCGGTTACACGATGTCTGAAAGCCATTAATCACAGCAGTTGCTGTTATTATCGACCCGTGTTATTGGGTACGAGCCGTGTTAGAATAATGATACTTAGTTGGATGTTATAACTGCTAAGTGCACCATATCTGACAAAAAAGATATATCTTGGGAGCGCGGCTAGTCTATCAGCCGGACTGTATTTTCGCGGGCCGTATCCACGCCATCTGGCAGACTAGAGCGCACGCAGGGTGCTACGTACTAAGTACTGATCATGACATATTGAAAGGATAGATTTTGAATGGGTATTTGGATGTCACCAGAGACCGCCGCCTGGCTACTGACTGACTTGTACGAGTCAAATCTACAGCATCTAAATAGCAAAAGATAGCGAAAATGGATAGGTTTTGCGTGCTCAGTTCGTCGATTCGAAAAGTCAAAAAGTTATGTGCCAAGACACACGGTTTGATGTCGCAAAAAGAACGTCAAGGACAGGATTCGAACCTGCGCGCCCGAAGGCATCCGCTTTACCAAACTAGCAGGCGAACGTGTTAACCACTCCACCACCTTGACATCCGACGATAAAGTAGGCGCATTCAGTAACAGGTGTACTAACGTTTACTGCACCAATCAGATTCGATGGGGCGGTAAATAGTGACCAAGTTGGTCGAGTTGGACAAGCTCTGAATCCCAGATTTATCTGGGAACCGTTCTTAAAACAGACCTTGTTCATGAGGTTGAAAACATCTCTTATGCCTCCAGAGAAGAAGTAAAAGTTTTGGGAGGTTGGAAGACCTACAAAGGAGTCTTGGAGGTTTCGAGCTAGATAATGTGGACCTAATGAACTTATGACCTAGTCAAGCTTCGCGATACTGCTTCCACAATAGCTATCTCGAAATATGGTACGCTAATGTCTAGCGGATGACTAGTGCGATCGGAACTAGTGCGACTAAGCACACCCGTTTGATCTAGAACGCTATCGAGACTTTGTTCAAACTCTCTTGCGCATCAGTGAACGACTTGCCCTTCTCTCACGTTCACTATTGCCCTACGTTTCTTTACTTCTATCTCTAGCTCTTTGTACGTATCAGTTACCATCAGTGTTCCTAAGCGGTTTGCAGATTGGGCTGGTCCGGCCGCAAAATCCGAGGCCCGCCCTCCATTTCAAAAGTCTGCGCCGCAAAGCCTGGCCGCTTAAGGACACTGGTTACCTTTGTTACTGTCCCATATAGTTTGCCGTGCGCAGCAACTTGAGGCATACCGGCCCCACCTGGTAGCCCACGATGACCTTTTGTTCTACTTGGACACAATTGTGTCGCCTAAAACTCGCCTGCAAGGTGTCCTACCAACATACTGAGCACTGCTAGTTATGTTCCATCACACACCCACTACCAGTCAGCAACCAGGGAGTTATGCTTTGGCGTGACTAAACCGCCATCGTCTACCGTGGAGGCCGTTGTGTCAATCCCAAGACTAATAGGTTATACACAATACCGGAACTTTCGCAAGCAGCAGCATCGAAGGGTAGATCGGGGACATCCCTGTCGAAACGGGACCAAAGGGTAATGCCTAGCTTTCTCTGAAACGTTGTGATACTAGCCTAATCTGGACATCGTAGAGCTGATTACTGGGTACGGGACAATAGGCTGCTTTGTTCCTATCTGAGTGATGATGGTGAGGAGGAGGAGGGAGAAGAAGAAGGGGAGAGGGAGGAAGAGGAAGAGGACGAGGGAGAGAGAGACGGAGGCGGAGACGGAGACGGAGAGGAAGAGGGAGGAAGAGGCAGTGTTCCCAACAGGTCAGATTGGTCAAATATGACCCTCGACCGGGCCGGTCTGTGCCAAGGACGGCTTTAGATATCATGATCCGACCGGTCTATACATCTACGAATTTTTATCTAGCTGTTCTATAGATGGCTATAGAGGATACAATTCGGTCAACTGCACCCAAAATCAAAAACTCCCCAGGAATCTGGGGCCTTATGCAGGTTATCATATCCACCCGGACACCACCGATACCTGCAGATATGAATACGTACCGTTTGCCAGTTAAGTACCAGACATCAGCAGATATCCAGGTATTTTGAGCCATTGGCCGGGCCAGTCTCTGCCAAGGGTGGCTTTCCCAGAGGTGACCTGGCCTACACCATATCACACGTGCAGGGACAATGTACTTACCGGGACCACACGAAGCAAAGCCAAATTCTCATCGCATTCGTCACCGAGGAATAGCTCCCTCGAATGGTATGGGGTTATCGTGTTGATGACTCACTGAAGGTAGCATCGCCGTGTACAGTCGCCATATTACCAACGAAACCCGAGAACCTGCTCAGCTGCTGCTCTCTTTAGCGGGCTCGTTAGAGCGATGTCAAAAACGACATTCAACTGTCCTCAACAGCCGAGTTAGCCTGCAACGCTGACTTTAACTATATCAAACACAAACGGAGTCGGACAGGCTTCAGAGGCAGCTACATATATTTAATTCGGTAGGGGCATTCGCGGCTAACACAATAACCCTAAACCTGCACGAGTGATCTCTACAAATAACACTATTTTCTGGATACGCAAATCGGTAGGAGTATCGCGAGTTTGCGAGCATCGAGTAAAATTTCAAGCGATACTACACGCTTGAAGGAGCTGAAGGAGATTTCAGGCCTATCTTGGCTTTGTGTTAAATTGTCTATCTGTTTGACTTTTCGCTTTGGGGTGCCGTTAGTCCCGATGACATCACCGACTTCACAGTCTTGGCACCGGGTAACGTTCAAAAAATTTGCAAGGGTGAGCTGTCGCCAGCCGCATTTAGCTCTTCAAGCTTTCGAGCTTGCCTTGCTCAACTCCAACACAGTTTACCGTTATCCGTAGCGTATGCGCCTCTCCCCCACGTTTCGCCTCCGCCGCTAACAGCCGCCCGCTTAGCACCACCTCATGACCTCTTCTCCCTCCTCCTCCTCTTCTCCGCCCGAACTCGACGACCTCAAGACCGCACTCACAATTCTCGATAAAGCCGTCCGTCTCTTCTCCGCCTCTCAGAACTTCTGAACTAATGCGGGGCATAAATAGATTGGAGATGAAACAGCACACATCAACCGCGTTTCGCTAGTGCTGGAGGTGGTGAAATGGCGGTGGCCGGAATTGGCGGAAAAGTATGAAGCATCAGTGACGCATCATCGCGCGAATAGGGAAAGATACCAGTATATGCGCCTCGTCGTCGCAAAGAGGTTGCTCATCGCCGGTGCGGAGATAAGTGTTAAAGAGGCGGTGAAGATGGTTGCATGGGGGAAGTGATGGGGGGAGAGATGCAATATTTCCGAGAAAACGACAGTTACAGTGCAACAGGAATGTGGTGTATCCGCAGGAGGGCGGGGAGGAGCGGGGGAGGGAGAATCTAGATCTTCTGAAGCAGGATTCCCACACAATTCGACTTTTCTTTTGCATTCTTCTCAACGCCAGCACTATCAACGAGCGAAAACGAAGGTGAATCTCAAACGACCCCGCTATCGAGTGTATTACTTCTTTTTTTTGCCAGGGATTCGAAATTTGGCTGCTTGTGCATACACTCTATCGCCAACGCTCTACCTGACTACCAGTGCTAAAGATCTAGACTCACCTTTGCCTGTCAGATATGATCGATCGATTTCCATCAACTTTCGAACGAGATGTGATCGATCGATTGCTAAATTTCCGACATGTTTCCCCCACCGCGCCCCCCCTCTCACGTTCTCCACTTTGATATGTATGACCCCGCGCGGGCTGCAGCTATGATTCATGTCACATTGGTGCTGGCATCGAAATTCAGTTATTACCGTGATCCAAAATCTCATTTTATACCAACACGAATGGTGCAGAAGCACTGCCAAAACTTCGCCGCGTGTTGCCAACACCTGCGGGGTAATCCCTGCTGCAGATCCCCGCACTACCCCTGCAACCACGACATCATCCTCCGTTTGTTCGTTGGAACCGCACAAAACATCCTACACTGATCAGATTTTCAAGGTTGCTGGCACATGTTTCTCCAGTTGACATGAACTTCATATGAAGTCAACGTGCATGTGTTCGTGCAGGTGCAATTCATTCCCCGCTCTATGGTTGTTTGTTTTATTTTTCCGTCTGTCCAACCATATGCTTACAATTATTCGTTGGAAACAACATTACAATCGTTCTCGTTGCAGGGAAAAGGTATTGAGATGCATGTGTCAAAATGAAGAAAAGAGACATGTACACTGCGCCTAGATATCTTCGACACTTTTATCCACACCTCTCTGCGGTGGTCTCCAGACGGCAGTTCGTTCGGCGGTTAGTCCTGATTTCCCATCTAGCCACATGGAGAAGACGGTGAGATGTTGGTGCAGATACTCGGTAGCAAGGTGGTTTTCCCACACTTGACACCTTTCAAGCTGCGGAGGAAGGTTTTGGCAGAAATAAAGTCGACAGACTTGAGAGGGGCCTTTGACGTGTGTATTCCATGTCGTAGGCTGGTGCAACGAAGAAATGCCAGGCGAGAAGCGCGAAAGTGGGGTACAAAGTCTAGGTGATGTAGACAGTAGGATGCGGAGTCTGCGAGGTACCGCTGGTGGGCAAGACAGTGGGCTTAGTCAGGATGCAGGCCGTGGTTCCATCACTGGTATCGGTGTCTATCGGTGCGGAGATGACGCGGACGGTGGGGAGAGGGAGGAGAATGAAGAACTTCATGGCGTCGTTGGTTGAGATTTTTGTTGGTTTTGGACTGTGTGTTATATGTGGTGAGGTTGGAGAGGATGATACGAATGAGGTCGATCTTATGATACTAGAACACCGACAAACTCATCATGGAAAAAATCACGGGCTTCGATGAGGTCCGCCACGAGGTATCGCCACACCCAACCAGCCGACCACTCGCATCACGGTTAGTGTTATGCACGGGATGAGACGAGATGAGGTATCAGTAGAGCCCGAAGTGCGCATAGGGAGACAGATTAGTCTGTCAGCCGGCTATATTTTCGCTAGGGCTACGCAACGCCGTATCTAAGCCGTATGACAGACTAAAGACAGATATCTAGATTAGTTAGAAATTCAGTAATAAGAGCCGTACTATCCTTTTGGCTGAAACATTGGTGATCGATCACAGTTCATCACTCGCAGAGTCCCTGGATATCCTTGTTACATATTCTGTGGCGAGTGACTCAGAGTGGCGAGTGGCGAAGCATCAAGTTTTTCTCTGACGATCTTCTGTATATAAATCGAGTCTTTCTCCTTCTTTGCTTCTCTTCACTATATCATATAATATACACACGGTTCTCCCCTAAGTACTATAGCAACAATCCTTGTTGCGAATGTAAAGCGGAAGAAGTCTATTGAACTATCTAAGGGAGAATCTCTGCCTTTATATACAAGAGAGCTTGGAGCTCTGTGGAAGTCTATGGAAGTCCATAATTGGAAATACCAGTGGCGAGTGAAAATCTGTGTGTGAGTCTACGAGAGCTTGTGAGTCAATTCAGCGACCTCGTGTATCAGCGACTTCCTTCCAGGCCATATAGTAAACAATCCTTGTTACTATGGATGCTAGAATGACTTGCTGATTGACTGATCTCTCGAGGCCAGAAGGCCCGTATATATACGGACTTGACTCTTATATCCATATCCGTTTGTATATCCATTTGCACTGATATGAACCGCTCTCCTTGATTCTGATATAGACTATGTATATCCTTATACGAAACTCCAACTGCTTACGAGCTAGCAAACGGACCTGAAACTGCAGACGGAGCCGAGACTCACGATGCAGGTACTCATGCAACAATCCTTGATGAATATTCGGTGGCGAGTGGCAAAGGGTGGCAAAGGCATATCCGAAGGTACCGAGGTTCTCTGTATATATGCCGGGTCTTTCTCCTTCTCTCTTCTCACTATATTTTAGTCAATACACACGGCTCTCCCCTCCATATCTCAACAATCCCATGGCTTCACGATGATCGTCCTGAGATATCTCGTCTCGTTGCTGCAGAAGCCTCGCCCTATCCGGAATATCTCATCTACTCAAGTCTAGAAACTCATAATACCTGCGGGCCGTCTCCGGACTATCTGTCCACTATCCGTTCAAGGCCGTTGACGCAGGTGAGCGCTTATAGTGATCACTCAATCTCGCCCTCGCCCTCAACCCATTGTCTGAGTCCCTCTTATCATCCCCCCCCCATTTCAAATGATATTCCTTGCAGAATCCCCTCCCGCTAACTTCCACTTGTTCTTCACCTTGCCATAGTGTACACAAGAAAATATGTATCTCTGTTGCTTCAAATCCCACTAAATCTAAATAACTGCAAATCCATTTGAAAGGTGTATAGTTGTACCCTTCTAACGTTGCTTTCGTGGCTAGTATACTGCTCTCCAGACAGTGGTAGTGTGGTCTCCCTTCAAATTGCATTTCGCTGATTGTGTGTATGAATAACTCGGTAACAGAGGACTCAGTAGGTCGGGCTTGGGTGTTGGCACGGGATTTGGCCCGATGGCTGGTGTGGCGCTCAGCCTAAGGCTGCAGGCATGAGGCCGGTGGCTTGCGGCCCCCATGCCGAGGAGTAGGGCTAGCCCCGGCAGTGATGCTCAGCATCGGTCTCCGGATGTGATACTCGGCTTCGCCGAGTATGCCCTCTTCTTTCCCATATATATTTGCCTGTCTTTTTCTCTCTTTGCTCTTTAGACAATCACTTTTGTACGATAGTCAATTCAATATCTCTATTCGTACTCGATTGATCTCAACATTGGGCTGTTGACGGAATACTGGGCTTTCGCCCGAGATCATCGACGGGCATTGTGTGATTGCTTGGCTCATACGTGGATTGCCACTTTCAGTATAGTTATCTTGGCATTGTGTACTTCAGCTTTCTTCTTTTCTCTTCTCGCTCTTTAGAATTCAGACGATTGACGAATTCTCTACGCCCACTGCAACATCCGCGTGTCAACATGGGCTGGATTCGCAGTTGAGGCAAACATGAATGGAGTTGTCAGTGGTGACATGATATGACTTCGGTGAAAAGATCTTTACCGAGCTGGACGAAAAGATAAAATTTCTTCACTAGAGCAAGACATTCCTTGGGCCGTACACGCGGGGCAAATGTCTCGGACGGATATGCTGACGGATAGTCCGGAGCAGCCCGTGATACCTGATCCATCCGACAGCGAGATTTGCCGATGTTGAGCCGGCTATAGTTCTACTGAACCATATGTGTAGGGTATTCTAATGTAAACTATGGGTCTTGAGAACCTTGAACTAGCCAAATTCGATTAAATTCGACGCCTTGTCCTCCACGTCGATGTTAGACCATACCGTATCTCCTAGTCAAGCCTATAGGCATTTGTAAAATCTAAGGAGCTATACACTTTTCCGCAGTGTCACCATGTAGACTCTGTAACTCCCAATTATCAATGCTGTATGAGAACTTGTGAAGATTCGGGTGGGAAAGGTATAGCAATTACTGACAACCAGAAGTTATTTGTATGTATATCTTGAATCTTCTCTCTTCTCATCTTTCTGTACTATAGTCTGTACAGTTCTCCCTCCATATTGCATGCAACAAAACAGTCTGTTAGAATACGAGTGAGGGAGAATGACATGTAAATAAGGTGCGGCTCTGCTCACATGGCACGCTATTCACCACCCCCTACGGAAATCGGAACGCCCAAATCTCCGCTTCCGTGCAAATTTGTACTGACCCACTGATCCTTCCGAATGCTAAACACACAGGCCGAAACCAAACCTCTTCGAACGACTGCAATCATCCGAACATTCGGGTAAGTCCGTCCTCGATGTTGGTTCACAATATGATTCGTATCTCACACATCCATGGGAATTAAGGCTAACATATCCCAGAAATTTATGCTTGCTGTGCTTTACAATGCACGGCAGTCGGAAAGAGATAGATGGGAAGGGAGAAACAGGACGGCAACAACACGCTATATATGTTTCTGCCGCCAGCGGGAGAGGCACATCGAACCACCCGTCCACAACTACACACTCCAAACGATTTGAGATTTGTGTAGTTGCAGTGTTAATTCTCAGAGATATCATAACGCTCATTGGTGTCTGGTCTCACCACGTTCCTCCCTGCTAGTGCTGATATTAATATATTAACAAACTAGCATTATAGATAGCCGAAACACCCGATTAAGAGGTTTTAATACTGGTGTACTCTACACGTATGCCGACCCCACGATGAAGCCGGGTGCCTACATGAGACTTTGAGAGCAGAATCGGTATAGGCTGCGTAGGATCGAAGCTAGCTCTGCATTCCATGACAGGCGCCTCAAAATTGGTAAGGAAACCCTGGACCGCCGAGACCCTGAACAACTGTAGGGTGGGTGAGCGACCAGTCCTCATATTCCAATCCCTTTGCTTCATCATCCTTCAACCCTTCCACCATTCATCCCTTCATTCCTCTAAACGTCACTCCATACCCCTCCCCAGCGCCGAAAATCTGCCCCGAACTTCACTCTCACGGCCATCCTTCACCGGCCTGCAGGTATAGCTTCTCGCTAGTAGCAAGCACATCTTCAACCTCGCGTCGCTCTGCGCTCCGGGGTTCTCCATATTCTCCGTGCTGACCCGATCAGACAAGCTGACTCATCAGATTCCGTTGAACACCCCATTTCACCATCACCAAGTTCGCATCTAAACATGGTTTACGTAACGTAGGTCACCGAAAATTCGTTTCTCCGTCGCATTGTGCTAACGAATATTTCAGCGTCAAGTTCTTGGATCCGGTGCACCGAGCGCTGTTCATAACCGGTGTTGTTTTTGTCTTCATCGGCTGTGTGATTCTTGTAGTGAACAAGTGGTACTGGGACTCCCGCGTCAGATCTGCGCGTCGCAGATATGTTCGTATCGAGGTGGGATCGGAGTCAGATTAGATTACTGGGGTTTTGTAGGGTTTTGAATTCCGAGTTTCTGGCGTCTGGGAAATGATTACGCTCACTGTTTCTGCTTTTGGGGTTCGTTGGCTTTCTTTCGTTGTTTAGAGTATACCGCACTTTTGTCATTAGCCAATCTTCTATGTCCTTTCCCTCAGTCGAGATCTTAGGTTCTGGAATGGCTACGTGTATTGGCTGCTTGGTTTTTGAGTTTATCGCTCCCTGAACTGGTGGCGTTAGAGTGATATAGAGACTATCATGGGAGTCACTCAAACGCATATTATCTGTTGCGACAGGTGAAGTTACCATATGAAAAGCAGTGAAACCTGACGTCATCCTATGGTTGATATATAGCACATGGTATTAGTAGAAATTGATTACTGCCGATAGTGTCTTGTCTTGCTTAATGATACCTCTCACCCCAAAACTCCCGCCTAGAGCAATGATATTATTGTAGTTTATTTATCTTACTGATTGCACGGAACGAATTAGCATCCTGGTTTTTGTGGTGCACAATTGACTTTTTAGATTGACATTAATTCCGTTACTCGTACCAGAATCCCCATTTCCAACTCGGCAGTAAACCCCGGCCTCCTTATACCCAATACGCACTCGGATCGTGCACATGTGACCAAGAACGCAAAGGTGGTGCAGAGCACATCTCGAACTCAACCGATGAAGGAGTATAAACGACTTCCCCCATCCAATCCTTAACCATGATCCAAAGCGTTTTAACATCTCCCACAATATAATGGAACTCAGAGTACATGACGTATGTCATCCCCAAGAAAGCCGCGGCCCCAAGGACAGCGCCGGATATCGTGATAGCCATCGAGATGGCAGCTGCGAGTTTTGTGATTTCCATGGTGGTGTGTGAAAATCAGAAGTTAATAGGGACTTCTGAAATGCTTCGGGAGGGGGGTTGGACAAGAGGGACGCTGGGAAGACAAGGTTCTTTTGTCTGATTTTGTATGGTGGTAATTGTTAACAAGGAGCGTGTGGCGAATAACAGGACGGGCTTGTAGCGGGAAGATAGCCTACCAAACCCGAAAATTTGGTCGGTAAGATATAGGCCGGCGAAATTATAGCCGACAAACTAGGTAAGGTATTGTTGCTTCACGGTGACATAGGGCGGTTAGCTCTCTTTTAAAATCTCTTAGTTGCGACGTTCGAGGGTGATTGAACATTAGGCTTCAATCCTAAATGACTATCAGTTTGTGACATACTGTACCATTGCCAGCGGGAGTTGATAATACACACACCACTTCTCGCATGTAACAAGGGGAGTTAAATGTACTATAACAATACACCGACAAAACCGGCAAACCTGGAGAGAAATTCTAGGGAAGATATTCCTGTAGCAGCGAGAGTGTGTGATTTCTGTACAACGACCTTGGAGTCAGTAAGTTTATGTTGGGAGAATGAATGCTGTCGACATACATGGAGTTGCAACTGCGGAGAGGACTTGTAGTTATAACAATAAAATAAGACTTGATAACTCCCGTCAGGCTGAGGATAACGATGCGCGCGCCTATTACCGCTGTTCTTGCTTGCAAAGAATAAACTTACGTGGCTGTATGATGGTGTTCGAGGTATTCTCCTCGGACAAGGCTACGGGTAAGCGGTGTTGTGGTGTCAACGCCTATAACTCTATCAGTTCTACTGGTGATATAGGAGGATGAGGTGATGTTGATGTTGTGAAGATGCACGGAGGAGTTCCTTGGATTAATAAGTAACCCTAACCTGTGTTCCGGGAAAGAATGGACCCCGGACACTTTCAATCTTGCCACAGGATATTCGTAAACGTAGTTCATCCCTGATCTTCTTTTTGCACCGTGTCCATCCGCAAGTTTTGCTAACTCGACCACAGACCCTCGTCATTCTTGGAGTTGTTTCATCGATAAGATCAAAGCTTGGGTTTTCGGATCAGAACCAACCTATCGCAGACAAAAGTTACGCAGTTTAATCCAAGCAGTCAACCGAATTGTCCCAAAGGTAAGCTCTCCATCTTCCTACCACGGTTTGGTTCCCCAGACTACCGCCGCTGTGTCAACTTGCCATAACCCGGTATTGGTCAGACATTCAATGAAGCGACTGATAGCAGCATTTGCCCTCCTGCTAAATCTAAGGTCACGGCGGTGGCCAAAAATAAGCCTTCTAGCCGCCCAGCGCATCTTTGCTGCCGTCACCGGCGCTCCCATGATGGGAAGTACCTCAATAAAGATTATTGTCAGCTCTTTAGTTTCACCAAGCTAATCGCGCGATAGGAATGTACTCTATTTGCGCAGTACTATCCTATTTCTTATACTCGAAGGCGCAACAATTCCTTGTTTACTGCCCTTGGGTTTTTCATATGCCTCCCGGGCTAACTTTTCTCGCGTTATCAATGACGTTTCTACCTCATTCCATTTAAGATCCTGGGGAGTGTAGTTTCAAGTCTTCGTTGAAGGCATCGCTAAATTAAACTGTTAGGAATACCAAGCAATCGTACACAGGAGATTTAGGTGATTAACTTTGAAGGCAGAAGTTTCTTAGTTGGGAAATGGTCATATCAGTACATTTATGTCAATGCATCGTACAGTTAGCCAGTCTCTAAATACGATATCTCTTCCAAAAATATTCAATTACATCGAGGTAGTATAACTGATATAGTCGAGACATTCGTAGTCAAATCGGTACGCTGACCCACGCCAATTTTAGTACACCCCTCAATCCCAGTTTTTTTGCATGCGAACAGCTTTCCCACCCTCCTACGGCAAGTACAACCATCTTTAGCAGCCAAAGATATGTCTTCTAGTTTCATTCTAACACTTCCAAAGAATTTTGTGAAGCATGCGTTGATTATCGATATAATGGTGATCTTTACCGAAAATCAGCGTTTTCTTAGGTACAAAACCTGAAATATCTGATATATACTGTATCAATACATATAACACTTCCGAGCGGCAACCATTTCGAAATTTGGTAACCATGGGAGCCCGCTGAGTCAAACGCCCGAAGGCGAGTTTGGGCCAATCCCACACGGGTTTTAGTAGTCTCGGAATGTGGTACACCCAGGGTTCCGAGACTAACGACTTTGCATTTATTTAATTTGGACTTTTTGCTTGATTACTTTTATGCCGTTTGGTACAAACGGGTGCCCACTTGTACGTTCATATTGGATTATTTCGATCAAACATTCTGGCGACAAAAATCTGCAGCGGAGCAGTATGCTTGAACACGCTCCGGTGGCCTGTACTTAAAGTTCCTAAATTGCACGAAGCAGAATACATAATAGTAAGGAGGTCACTCCCTTGTATTTCAATACTCTTCTAAGGACGCCAAAAGGTAGGAAATGGAGTCTTCACGTCCGATCACTCGATTAGGGTTTGCCCTACAAATATATTCTAGGTTCGATTCACGCTTGCGCCAGTACTTTTTCTAGGGTCTAATGCCCGATGTTTCCCTGCGAATGAGTGTCAATTACCGTTTTTGGTTCTATATCTTTCTTGAATATCCCAACCTCATGATAAATTTTCAGATCTTCTTGCTTGAGCGTAGTTCGGACTTACATCCATCTTCACTTTCAGCAGCCGTTTTTAAGCCGTGATCTGTAGTTCCTTCTTCTTGAATGCTGTCTAAATTTAAGTTGAATCACCTTCGTTTCTCCAGAAGTTTGGTCGCCCTGAGTAGGTATTAAGTTGACTTATTGCATTATCGGTTAAGGTAATATATATCTCTTAATGCCTAGTTATTTAGCAAAACTAATTAAGCTCCTTCCCACTAACAATCACGTCCTCAGGCTCAACCCCCTGAGGAAAACCGAGTACATATCCACCAGCCTGTTGTTGCTGTCCAAAGATACTAATCCCGAGCTAGGTGTGCTCGACAACGCAACCACAGGAATCCGTAAAGTCTTCCAGAAATCTGACCCAGAAGAACCAAAAAATCCTCCGCACCGACGACCGATCATCCATCTCAATAACCCCGATCCATATGATCCCCAGGCAACTCAGTCTGTGCAAGATAATAATCAGATTGTTGCCAGTGAGCATCTGCAGGTTCGTATTCACCCTGGGCATGTTTTTACATAAACTCTGATTTAACCAGCCTTTGCCGCCGATTACAGATATTCCCCCATTACCGGAAAAGTACTATTTTTTCGGAAGGGATAAAGTATAATCCACTTCCCACTTCCGAAATAAGATACAGAGATACTAACGAGGTATATCTTTAGCTACTACCATCTGGTAAATTACCGGAGAGCATAGCTCCAGAACACCGAGCTGGCCCAATAAATTCCCAGCAACGGGATGATGGCTCCCAAATTATTGAAGAGTGCATTCAGGATGTTAAACGGAGAGAGATGTATCCTTACGGTCGAAGGGTAGCTAAAGACCAAGGGCCGGTTAGTTCATATGGAGAACGGAAACGTTGATTCTGAAATTTGACTTGAGTATTGTATTTAGAGGCACCTAGTAACAGCCGAGTTGACATCACTTCCGGGGAAATATGACTGGCTAGGGTTGGACGAAGATGAGGTGTGGATTGTAGGTCAGTGCTTTGTATATTCGGTGGTGTATTGACGTTTCACGATATTCTACAGAAACCTGATCTCATAGAAACTTCGAACAATGGGTGCCTGTCTCCTGCTACTGTAAACCCAGAGAGAATACCAAGGAAGGCTTGCTGGTTAGTTACTTCTGATTCTAATTTAGGCGGTGTGATTTTCGTCTAATATAAGTATTACTAGCATCTAAGCCTTTCTAAACTGAACAATTACGATTGGTTAGATCTCGATTCGGAGGTAAATTTCCACGATTTCACCAGAAACCGACTGACGCTGATGATTCGTAGCACTATACTCTAATTCCTTTCATGCCGGTCGTTCGAGCTGGAAACATCCGGACTGGGCCAGGAAGTCCCCAGAAGTGTTTTCCTACTCATCACAACATACGCTCTCACTCGTCCCATTCGACTTCAGGTAGTCGACTAGTAGCCAACCACACCGAATCGCTACACCGTTAGCTGGAGCACTGTTATCAGTCATTGGAGACATTGCCCAGATATCACAAGGTCAAAAACACCAAATAATGGGCACACCCGAACGACACATTCTAGTTCCGAAAGGGGCAGGCAATCTTATGTCAGGAATGACATTACCCCCACCTCAACTCATCAACAAGTTCCACAAATAGCATCCATACGGATTGTCGAAGTCTTATATGCTGAGACTAGTAGCTATACCTATTAGGTGTTCTTCACGAAGGATTCATCCATCAATTTGTTGGGCCGCTACCATCCTGTAGATGCCAAGTCGAATAGACAATTCCAAGAGCTTCCATATTGAGGTTTTGAATCGTTTGGCACCACTTATAATCGTCTCTTTTTTGGTATTAAGTGAGGTATATAACGAGTACTAACTAGTACCCTAATAGAATATACTATGCCGCCCGGATAATAAATTGTGACATGCCTAGATACAGATTCAATCCTTGCTACTGCTTAATACGACTAGTAGCTTTATAGCAACCTGTATCCTCTGCAGCAGCTGTTGTAGTCAATTCAATCTCATTAGGAGATTGGAAGTCCCTTCATTACGCCCACCCTAATGCCCATTCCCTAAGTACATAACACAGCTAAACATAATATATCACTCAGTATTCACTTAATCCGTTCATCTTAACTTGTAATCCAAAGAAGCACCGTAGGACATTCCTAATCTACACCAGCATCTCGAGATATATACTGACACGATCTCCAGAGGGTACCAGAGCCATCCAGACAACGCTAATGAGGAAAGTCGGGACGGTACAGGAAATGTATTGACAGGAGAAGGTAGTCGTCTTGTTCCTTCCATTGAACTTGCTGTGAACTCTATTCGCTAGTCAGTGGATGGAAAGCGGAGATCTTGAAGGCAGGATGGATACTCGTTACAACATCGACGATTTTTCAACTTCGATATGCAGTAGCTTGGGGAGGCGTAGATTTGGGGAGCGCACTCTTTGTTTTGCATTGATCTTAGGGATATCCAGGAAGGTTATTTCAATGGTACAAGCTTCACTAATAATACCTTTCACTCAGTGGAATACTTCTCCGGCCGTTGAATTCTTCACCGGTACTCTCAGGTTTCAGGTTCGTCAGTTAGCCAAATGTAGCTTCACATTTTATGCCTTCAATTCGAAAAGTAGACGTAACATGATTCAACATGTCAAGGTGATCCGATAGATTTTCCATGAGATCAGCCAGACTTCATTGGTTGAGTTCCTGGATGAGAGGAAACAGTAAAAGTTTCAACTGTACTCTACAAATGATGGAGTAATTGTACAAAACACCCAACAAAACAATGAGCTATACAGACGTAAGCGTACTCACCCCAGTAGTCTTAACACTCATACCATGGAAAGTGGAAGGCTTCCCAGCAAATACCGCATATGCAAGCAGTTTTTATCCCCAGCCGGTATGACGTGCATATGTTATGCTTACATCATAGTCTCCGGTATCTACCAGGCCCTCTGGTATCCACGGCTCGGCCCACCCACGTTGCTCATCCTCCTTATCCCCCTCTCCCGTCGCTCCCGAGATCGCTCCCGAGGTCTTCCCCCAAAGACCTCATTAATCCTCCTCTCTAGCTCTTCCGCTTCCGCTCTAGCCCGCGCCCTTGCATCCATCTCAGCAGTGCTAGGAGGCACAATGAACTCCATCTCCTCTCTCTCCTCTCTCAGCATCTCCTCTCTCTCCTCCAATTCCTCCTCCATAGTCAGTGCATGCTGCTCTTCCATATTCTGCGCCTGCCTTCTCCTTGCCTCAGCCTGAATCTCTCTCACACGAGCGGCGGCAGCAGCTTGAAATTCCTCCTCCCATTCGCGGCGCGCCTGGTTGCGTGCAACAGTGACAATGGAAACCTGGAAGGCGGTAGCGCAGAGTAGAAGGAATGACATGCCGGCAATGAGGAGTGCGACTTCCTTGTCGCTCTTCGCATGCTTGATGTGATTCACGAGTGCAGCCGAGAAGGATAGCATGACGAGTTCGAGAGCGATAAAGAGCGCGACTTTTGAGCTGCAGGGGTTTATTCGAGGCATATTGGTAGTGTAGTGAAGGGGAATTAGTGGTCAACAGAAGGATGACAGCGGGATTTGCGGTGTTCAGATGGTGTCAAATAGCGCTGAGGACAGTGATTGGCGAAGTTTGAGCAGGGACAGATGTTGACATGTGTGGGAGGGCTATGTTCTAGCAATTAACAGTTTCTCCACCTAGAACTTTGCAGGCGAGTGATCGCGTGTGGTGGACCCTGTTATATCAAAGTTACAGCCAACCTTGTCGCATTTATCATTCTGATATTTTCCTTGCTACTCCCATTACTCTAGAACCAATCTATGATCACACACAACGTTGTTTCCCCTCTGCCCAACGTCATTACACCCCCGGTCGTCCCCGCTGCGGAAGCCCAGAAGCCAGGAAAGGCTGTTATTAGGGATATTCTGTGAATCCCTGGATACTTCTGTTAGTTGGTGTGTGTAGAGGTTGAGTTGGAGAAGAAAAGGCGATTGATTGGTGTTTAAATCTGCCCCAGCGTAATTTCACAGTAGCACTGTTATAGGGCTGAGTTAAATCACTCAATTTAATCCGACTAATCACTTGTCCTCATCTACCAGAACTCGCTTTACTCCCAAGCGTTTCAGCACAATCACGGCATTCTCCAGCCAGTCTAATCGTCCTTTACACTTGATTACACTTTATTGGATCCGCTCAATGACCGGATCTAGCTACAACAGCGAGGGAAGCACAACGCAAGAAAGTAGTAAACCAACGGAAATCACGAAGTCCTGTTGAATATTGAGAATTCTTTGATTTATTTCAAGTTCAGTCTATATAGATTTCTCCTTGGGGGTCTCGTTCCCGAGCTCGCCCAACGGACAAGCTGTAGAGTACCTCATACCCCTTTTTCCATTAATCCTGGGGCACGGTAAGCTGAGTATCGAGTATTCCCCACAGCCATGCCAAAACTACTACTCTCCCGAAGGTACGCATTATGAGTCATGGACTAGCCCAGCGGAAACTTAGGTTTCGATTGTGAGGATGAAGGTGAGGATAAAAAACGGCTGTAACCGACCTCTCTGCGTCGGGCCGCCCATACATGCCGCGTTATGCTAAGACTCCGCATCGGCGTTTTGTGAGGGGGATCTGCATCTAGTCCTAGAATGTGGAAAAAGATCTTAAACCCGTGCCCGGACAGGACCAGGATTCCCAAGCGGTCAGTCCGGTTAAATATGGTCCTCGACCGGTCTATGCCAAGGGCTTTCTCTTCAGCGACCAAAATGCTAAGATTAATGCCGCAGCCTTAGCTCCCAGTGTCTCATTCTTTTGCCGTAGAACCGCACGTGGAGGTGCGGCCGAGCATTAGCTACTAAATTAGAGTCCTCAAGGGGATCCTAATGGACACATATAACCAACCAACTGTAGTCAATTATTGCGGAAGCGTAGACAGCCAGAAAAGCTGTACGTAGGTGTTGGGATAGTTCTGTGAAAAACGATAATTAATACCAGGAGAGCTCAGTCTTCCTCCGTGCCCCCAGTAGCTAGGCTTCCTCATTTGCGTTGATAACGGTGGGTCCGAATGCGGTTTCTCGAGTGTAGGTCGCAGAGTCCATCGTTCCCCCTATCGCAAGCTGTTCTCTTTCCCTGACCCCCCAAAGCAGCCGACGTGTGGAATTCCGGCCGGTTCAGCTGTTGGAGGCGCGTTAGAACCTAGTTGAATGCCGTCGTCGATGTGTGCGTAAATGGAAATGTATGGGGGGTACTTTCACCCAGAAAATTACTCGTATAAGTTCCTTTGACGATGCGTTGTTTGCGGAAACCTCGACTAGGATGGGGGGGCTATGGAATATCGGCTCTCTAACGACGCGCGCAATACTACTCCGTGGTTCTCCGTAGTTCGAAATAAACGCTACCTTCCTTGTAGTCGCATCACGGGAGTTAGAGATGGCTGCACCTTCCTCCCTCGTGGCGCCCTGAACAATCCGGTACTGACCCTGATTTTTTCATATCTAGTGCTCTCGAAGAATAATAACCTCCGCCGGGTTCGCATTGACTGCTTCAGGTAGAGACATTCCCTCAGTCTGGGATCTGTATGACGTTGGCGGACGAAGAAGTAGAGAGGTAATAGCGACGAAATCGGACTCAACCGTTAGGTAGGGAGTGCACCTTGACGGCTGAGGTATAGCGGTACTCTGTTGTCCAATCGTGGTTGTTGCAACCAAACTACAAGACGCTACAGCTAGACGCCACAACCAGCCACCATCACGGATGCAAACCAGATATCAAATTTGAACTACAATAGGCAGACAAAGACCACAAATAGCGACACTAGCTACTTCCTCAAACCCACCCATCTCTGAAATTAACCCTTCAACGCCGAGAAATCAGCCCAATTCATTATGCCAATCCAATTTGAATTATTCCCAGTCCGCTCCCTACCGGTGTCGTAATCCCAAGTAGTTTCAGCTTTCCATCCGCCATGTCAACGAGTTTCTCCCAGTCTCTCACTGTCCTTTCTTTCCCACCCAACATTACCCACATGGTCAAATCGTAAGCCCTGCACACGCAACTTTAGTACGAAGTCAGGGTTGCAAGAGCTCTACGACATACCTCTGGTTCTTTTCGACGACCTTTGGCGATGTATTTGGCAAAGGCAATATGGCATCCACAATAACGATTTTTGAAGCCTTGGTCATCTTCGGTATCAAGTTCTTTAATATCCGGGTACAGTACTTGTCCGAGTAATCATGAAAGATGAGCCGGAAAAGGTAGACATCTGCAATGACCTTCTGCGGTTCGAAAAAGCTATGTTCCATGAACTCGATACGGCCTGCAACCTCGGGGTCCAATTTTGAAGGCCCATCGCTAATAACTAAGGCGAGATCTTGCACGACGAAACGAAGTTGCTTATGTTTTCGAGCGATCATTTGACTAACAGATCCCCAAGATCCGCCCATCTATCGACTACTTGTTAGCTACAAGTAAGGACAAGTAGTATGGATAGAAGAACACGCACATCAACCACTAGTCCATTCCCGAAAGCTTCCCAGTCAACATCACCGTTAAGGAGGTTATCCGCAGAACTACCTCCGCTAGCAAGCGCTGCCTGTTCCGTCAAAAACTTCATGGCATCATGAAAATTCTGCTTTCGCCACTCGTTTTCAGGCCGCTCATAAAAACTCCATAGAGTTTGGTCAGTTCCAAACGCAATGTTAAACGGTGTTTCGTTCGGCTCCCCGCTGTCGCCATATTTCTCCAGCGCTTTTGTGATCTTTACCACACACTCGAAGACTTCATTGGCAGTGTGTGCAACCATTCCTCGAAATAACTTGTTCTCGAGCAGAACACGACTGGAAGCGGTGTGAGCTACAAAGCCTGGTCGCGGTTCTTCGAAAATATAGGACGTCATCGCATAACGAATAATGCGAGTGGTGAAGTCTTCGGTGAGTCCTGTAGAAATAGCAATCTCCGAAAATGAGGCTTCACCGTCAAGCGGCACTGCTTTGTGGATACTGAAATGGTTGATGACACCCAGGGCTGCTGTGTCATATTTTTGCTTAATGACCGTTAAAACCGTCATCTAAAGACTAACAGCCCCGAAATATTTTTTACTTACCGCAAGAGCTGTCCACAATAATGACTCGGTTGGTCCCATGGCAAGATCATGGATGGCCCTCGAAGCCTCGATTAGAGCCACACGGGATTGTTCAATGCTACTCTCGGTCTTGGGAATTGGAGAAATCGGAGGTCCATCTTTCTCGAATGATGGCTGAGGAAGATTTTTAGTGGTTATATAGTCGTTCAGGACAGCTGCATGTTTTGAGATCTCAGCAGCCAGCTCCACGATGGTTGGTGACATGACGGATTATATTTCTTAGGAATGATACAACTGTGCCGCGATGGGCATGACTATAAACGGATATTTAATTGTTTATCTATGTATGCCATAGTGGTGAATTCCCAACTATCTATGCTGGGCTCCCTGGTTTTGGTTACGAGCAAAGCAACTTGTTGAGCTCTATGCAGAGCTCTATGCCGTGCACAGTAACGTCCAGAGGACTACGTGAGAGCTAAGGCACAAGATATTTCTCCTCTATCGCTCTAAAACGACCAATCTTCATAGTTGCGTACTCAGTTAATGGACAAACCATTGCACAAGATATACCCAGCTCTCTTGTATAGGTATGGTCGGTTGTTGCCCTATACTCTAGTCAACATATTTCACTCCACATTACAGCTCGCCGGAGTTTATAACTCAACTGGGACAGTAATGCAAGGATCCATTGGTTGGGTCATTTGTTTGTTTGTAATCATATTGCATTCGGCTGCTGGCGGCCATGGCATATCCAGTACACATTTCCTCCCCGCTTCTTCCGTAACGTAAAGAAACAAAAGCAAAGTCGCGAGTCCTCTTCCCCTCTAACAAAAGAAACCACCAAAAAACAACATCAACTTTTACACCCCCCCATCACTCGACTCCTCGTGATCTGAGTTCTCCGCCTCCTTCACCACTCCGCTAATTCTGCCGACGTCTGTACAAGATAAAAAATCCATCAGCGCCCGCGAACATTTTTCTTCTGCAAAAACGAGAGACATTGGCAATGAAATCTTTGGCTTCTTTAAAACCTTTTCAACGCCCTCATACCCCTCCTCCCCCTCTTGCCCATCAACCCAAAGCCTTTTTTGTTCTCATTTCCATCTCTTGCACCACTTAAAAAGGTGGTCTCTTGTCTGATATTCATGCCCACACCACCAACATTTCATATCACTTCTTTTTCCGATCTGCAATAGGTATTTCGCTATCAGTGCATGTCCTGACTTAAGCTGATAAAACCTCGCCGCAATCGTCTTTTTGGCTTCCATCACCGCACCGTTACCCCCCCTCTTCACCAAATCATACTGGTAACTGTGCTTTGACTTCTTCCCCATCTCTTCTATTTCTTTCTTACTTTCTTCCCATTTCGTCTCAGTCAGCCTTCGACTAACATGGGAGACAGAAACATAATCTAAAAATGGTAGCGGATTTTGCGTTTCGGTATAACTGCCGCAATGCTTATACGCCGCCTTTGTTGCCTGTTGATCCGCTTCTTCATTGCCTTCTATCCCCTTATGAGCAGGTACCCATCGACACTCCACTTGGATATTTTTTCTGGCTAATGCGTCAGTCCAATTCATCGTTCGTAGCGCTAGCACCTGTCCTGGTCCTGGCTCGTCCGATTGTATTCGTCTTAAAGTTGCCTGGGAGTCCGTAAAAAACGTAAACCTGGTAACCTCC
>Ga0307515_10001538_pt1 | contig 51602 bp, 52 predicted proteins | sample 17_EM_MG_FD_194513 | JGI IMG/M metagenome (GOLD analysis project Ga0307515, IMG submission 194513) | Populus trichocarpa ectomycorrhiza microbial communities from riparian zone in the Pacific Northwest, United States - 17_EM | ecosystem: Host-associated > Plants > Roots > Unclassified | place...
TCCTCGTCGTCCTTGTTGTCCTCGTCGTCCTCGTTCTCCCCAACCCAGCTGAAGCGAACAAGGTCGACAGACGAATGCTGGATGTTTTTCTGGTCGAGGAGTTCAACAACCTTGGAACGAATGTCAGTCCGCGGATTGCTGCGCTTCGAGAAGATCACGAACCTTAGAACGAATAGTGGCCCACAGATTGTCTATGCCAAGTTTGTGGTGCTCGTAGACTGGCAGAAGCCGCATGAGACGAGTATCATGCTCTGGCCCCGAGGGCGCTGCGAAGACATCCTTGGATGTCCGGAAGATCAACTTGGGACCCCGGATACCGAAATAGTAAAGGTGGACCTCGAGCTTAGAAACATCGTAGGGAGAGGACTCGACTGAAGAAACGCTGGAGGAGGAGTTCGTCTCCCAGAGATTGTTGTGGCCGGAGTAGTCTGCATCGCTGTCGTCGGCAATCCCCTTGGGGTACGCGGCGCACTCCTTGTCGAACGCTGCTGAGTGGACGCAAAGCTCCAAGGTATCATCACCTAGAAAAGTATACGAGTGGGTGAGTATAGAAGAAGACCAATAAAACGTAGGAGAACTAGCTTGTGGGGGGTTCAGACATTGCGCTAAGAGAGTGGTTGACTGAGGAAGTGTGTTGAGCGAATTGAGCGAGTTCAATGGGAGAGTGGCACTGTGGTTCCGGCACAGTCGTGCGATTACAACTTTGCCAGTGATCGACTTCTACCTCACAAAGGATCAAATTTGAGAAAGAGCTTTTGCAGAGGTGTTCGTTCCCGTGGATGTGAGATTCATCATTCTGATTTCTTCGCGATTTAATACCCGACCTATAACAAGATAATGCCGAATTGCACATCTATAGTCGCTTGCTGCGTGTTACCCCCACAGAGCACTCAGGTCACAACGATTCACTCCGATTATCCGTATCCTATCGTGTGACGATACAGGCCAAAATCTAAACACGACATGGAAATTGTTTTTGAACCACACAATTTCTCTGACACCGAAAAGGTCGAGAGAAGAGAAAAATACATTATATACATAATAAAATAATGTGGGAAGGGGGAATCGTATAATCGTCACAGTCAGCTGAGCAGAGGAAAAGGGACAAGGCTTGGCGTTGAGAGTGAAGACTATGTGGGGGGATGGGATAAATGAGCGACGAGAGGTGGGACACGTTTATTCGAGCCTGCGCCGGCGAATAGGGCCGACAGGGAGAGTGAAGAGAGAGTTATCCTCAGTCAAGAGTTGGGCCGCACCAGCATAGAAAGCGGCGGCGGCGGTGGCAAGACCGAAACCTCCACCGGCCTTGTGGATCGCGAGGTTCTCGGTGAACTCGCTGATCATGAGGAGGAGGAAAGTTATATCGAGAAGGAAGAAGACAGCGATCAAGGCGATGTTGACCCTCAAAGTTCCCAGACTGCAAGACGGATTAGATCAGGCGGGCTTCAACAATAGAATAAATCGGGGGGGGGGCGCTCACAGGAGGATGAATGTTACGATAAACCAGGCAGCCAAGAAGATTCCGATAGCATTGGCGAGCTGGCCAGGGGCATTGGCGTAGGCGGCCGCAACACCGAAGTCGGGATGAAGGAAGGCAGCGTAGGCCAACCAGAAACCGCCATAAGAGGTGAAAGCTAAAAATAGACAGGGCTTCAGCCTCGGGCGAAAATTGCGCGACCGATCGAGAGAAGCGTGGGGCTGAGGAACAACACTAACCAGTCGCGCCGAACGAATTACCAGTAGCAAACTCTGTTTCGCACCGCCGTGGTCAGCCAATTGTGTGTTCCAAAGAAAGGTTTGCAGGCGACGTACCCCACATTCCAGCAAGGACCTGAGCAAGACCACCGACGAAACAGGCCATACCGATGACGGCGTTGGGAACAGCGACACCTCGGGCGTGGACGTTGAACATGGAAAGGATGAAGGTGGTACTCGCAAAGGAGAAGAGACCTCTGTGGAGGTTGTCCGGTCAGCGAACGAAGCATCGCCGAGCGGGCGAGACTGGATGTTACTTACAGAGGACCAGGGTTGCCGATGACCCTCAGCTGAGGGGTGGTGTTGTGGACATAGGTGTGGGCAGGGAGAGCAGAAGCAGCGTTCCCTCCGGCACCGTGGTGTTCGTCACCGATGAAACCCTTCTCGTTTGCGACGTTGCTCATGATAGAGGATGGGTGGTAGGGATGGGGGCTGGAGGAGGCGGACGCTGGAAGAAGGAAAGAAAGAGAGGAGATGGCATACCAACTGCGCATCCCACACAGGTTTTATAGCAAACATTCCAATTCGATTCTGAATTGCTCGTGCGGCTCCGAGGTTCGTTCTCCATGCTCGTGTTACGTAAACACGACCCCCGAAACCGTTTCGCCCATCCCGCTGATCTGTCGTCGTGCCGGCAATTTGGAATTTTCCACCAACGGCTAGCCCCAGGATTGCGCCGATCAGTAGCAGTAATAGCCGGCCGCTATAGTTCTGCTAGCGATAGCCACGATTTACCCGTGTCAGCGAAGCTTTCTCTTGGAAATTCATGGGGTGTGGGATAAAGGCAAATTTACTGGAAACGGACCCGCGGCAGGAAATAGTCACGTGCGAGCTGATCCGAGCCACCACTGACCCGGTGAGGGCTGCCCGAAGGCCGAACCGCGAAGCCTACGGATACCTAACCACCGCTTATAACAGCCGCAAGCGATAAGCTGCTGTCGGTCGCGGTTCCCCAAAGAGGAAAAGCCAGAGATCTTACCAGGCCCAAAGACGAGCGTGCTTCCCTATACGTGTTCCACTGAAGCCTTAATGTTAAAAGCATATCGAGAAATTGTTCGAACACAGTGTACACGCTCGTGGTTGTGGTGAATGAATTGTATGCCGCATGGTGTATGCATCCCTAAAATTCTCTTCTCCACGCATCCCGAAAGGGGAGGCCGAGGGACGACCAAGGATTCATCAACTTTGCACTGCCACCGCGACCATCACCAAAACGTCCCACCTCTTTTGTAGTATACACAACCGATCAGTTTTTGTGACTGCCGGCCAGATAAAAGCAGAAAGCCGGGGCCTCCTGTGCTCGGCGGCCTCGGGTAGCGCTACGAAATGTGGGGGATTTGCCGATGACCGTAAATTGTAAGGACAGGGTGTCAATCTATAATTGGACCTCCGAAGCCGCCTCAAGCTCAAGCTTCATATATCGCGACCCTTGCGCTCAAGCGCTCGTCCCTGATAACATGTCCGTTTCGCTAAGCGACCGCCCAGGGGTACGCGGCAACGCACTGGGGAACACCCGCTGCCAGAACCCCGACAGGACCCCGGAAGTGCCCCCCACCCAGAAAACAAATGAATATAAACATGAGCGAAACAAACTTGGCTACTTCGAGTCGAGGATTCTTCCTTGGGCCTCCAACTGAGGACGCAGATAGAGCTCTTGAACGTTTGTCTCCCGTCGCAGAAACCATTTCCTCCTGCGAGTCACCCGAATCCATCAAACTATCCAACTTTCTATACAACTTGATTACGTTAAGATTCACCCACCTTCATGAACTCCACCCCCATGAGGGATTTATGCCAGGAATTCGAGAGGGAGTGATGATTCACCGTCATACGTGCGGGGGCGCAGAGGGGACAAACTACGGGGGTATCCGTGCGCGGGGTCGACTTTGACGATAGTTTAGTGATAAGTGTAGCGACAACTTTACACAATCTTGAAGCATTCGTGTCCTGTACGACACATTAATCACCCCTGCAGAAGCCACACGGCTCCAATCCTAGCTGTGTCAATATTAGGCGTGCAGCTCGTGCACATATGGCATGTGACATACCTCTTGATCCTCCGGTCACCTTGGTTGCACACGCCACAGGGAACGTGACGGTTAACGTGCACTCACATACTTCGGAGGGTGTACTCTTTACCATAAATGAAGCCCGGGGTCTGGGTATTTGGTTGCGAAATTCCAGCTCGCTATGCTGGAATACGAAACACTCCTGATCTGGGGAGATGAAATTACATCAGAAGTGGTGCCATGCCATAACCTGACCGACATGGTAACTCGTCGGTGGACAGCGACAGAAGGTCGCCAAACGCTTCGCGTATTTTATCAGGTGGGGCTGGAAATTTTGGGATCCAACGGAGAAGCTTGGAGTGATTACGAGACTGGGGCTGGAGATTATGGGAGGTTGAAGGTACAGCTGACAGGGGTCGCGCGTGATTACTGGAGTCGGTAGGGCAAAATGTGTCCGGGAGGCCACTCTTCCATCCTCGCGCTGACCTGTGGGTGTTAAGGGCGTGGAGAGAGGAATCGATCGCGGTATTAACCCGCCTGCAAACCCCGCAAACCCGGCCTTGGGCGCGTTGTCTGCACAGTTTCATGTGCCGCCGTGGTTGGATGCCAGATACATTGGACCGGGCGATAGGTCGGTGGGGGGTCGATGGAGGATTTGCCACGACGTGTAGACATGACGGTGGGGGCTAGAGCAGATATATTCTGGTCGCTCCACAATGTCGGACCTAACATCCAGCATTGCGCCGCCAGCCAAGGTGGGATCTCTGAGAGATCTCGAGATGTCGTCAATGGTGGGGTAGCTGTGGAAACCACCTATCCAAAATTTTAGGTAATGCGTACTTCGACTTTATTCCCGCATCCGCAGCTCATTTTGTGTTGGACCGGGGGGGGGAGAATCGTTCCCTGTGGTGGTGACTACAGTTTTGTACGCGAGCGTTTTACTAGAAAATGTGCTCACCCCTTAGGAATCGACGATCGAGTGTTCTTGACAAAACCACGGGTATCCCCCGGTGCGTTGCTACGCACCCCTGCAAGGGTGGCACCTTGTCAGCTGCTCGGCAGCAAAGCTTATGTAAAGATCCGTGGTCGCCAAGTAACCCCTGGGAGAACCAGAATTGCAAACGTAGGATTTGCTTTGTCCTGAGTAGATACTTTGCAACAGATAGCTTTCCGACTTGAAGCGAACCGAGATCATTTCTCCAGTGCAAGTCTACCACGACTGCATTTTCTAGCATACTCTCCTACTTTCCATCCACCCTGCGTGGTCCTCGAGGTCAGGTAAGAACGTACCCCACCCCCGGCACCTGGGACGAACACACTCTGCAGGGAGGCGGGGGAATGGCTCCGGATCGTTTTTCGGCTGTCAACGACTCATCAGCTCATACGTATATTATTCTCAATCGAGACCACGCACCCACCAAATGTCCCTTAAGACCTATGCCCGAGGAATTGAACTATCCAAACTTCGACATGGGGGGTACCGTCTCAATCTCTATCTCCGATCGGCTTCTATTTGCTGGACGTACCTATAAACTGATCGCTAGGAGTCCTCAAAACCTGTACTCTGAATCCGAAATTGAAACGCAATCTGTCCGAGCCCCACCCGCGTCCAAACCCCGTTACTCGTTCCGTCGAGCGAGCCCGGCGCTCTTGTAGTCCTCAAGGTCTTTGAAGGACGTAGGAACCGTGGGCATGCTCCAGGAGGCAGGCCGGGTATTCCAAGAACGGTGGGATCTGCACGAGTGATCCTCCCCGTCCCTTGACTCCGGATCTATGATTGTCGAATGAGTCGATCACCTTGCACGTTGCGACGGATGACAGGCGCAGTGAAAGACGAAACCCATGATATCAACCCCCTGAGACATCCTGTGACAAACTCAGATGTCGGGGGGCCCTGGTTGCGAGGATCAGGAGAGGAACGAGGTCCCAAACCAGACCGACAATGATTCTCTGCAAGGTCTGTGGTTCCTACGCGGACGCCTGACTCCGGATTTGATCACCCAAAACCCGGAAAAGAGAGTAGACGGGAGTCCAGTCTCGAGTTCAGGGACGAGGGGGGGCCGCGGTTCGAAGGGGGAGGGTACGGGGGGAGGGTTCTGGCTCTGAGAGCACAACTAATCCAGCGCAGCTCGTGACGAAGGGGAGCCTCCGAATACTCCTGGGTGATTTTCTCAGCACAAACCTCAGACGCGAATGGCCAAAGAGTCCCCGTGGTCATAGGCGAGCCGAAGGTATTCAATCCCGAGCGGTAAACTCACACTGCGGCTCATGGGATGTCCCGATCACCCGTAAGTCATTTCGACGTGGCCAAGGTCGAGGGAGCCGTCGGACCGTCGGATCCCTATCATCCCCATCATGACGCAGTAGAACCCAAGAATAACACCGCAGCCTGGTCCCTCACTATAAACGTTAAACAGCTCTCGTATGTCTTCAATCCCAGGCGGGATGTTTTGGTCCCTTCTTCTCACCCTCCTTGCGACTCCTCTCCTCATCCTTGCGTACACACTCGTCAGATACCAGATCCACCGCTCTAGGTCTTCCCTCAGAAAACTCCCTGGACCGCAGTCTCGAAGTTGGCTGAATGGAAACGTTAAAGAAATCCTCGAAAAGGGTCAATCCGTCGCGTGGGATGAATGGATGTCAACCTATGGCAAAACTTTCCAATTCTCGAGCATGTTCAACGTACATTTCCTCCCCCACTTCCTCAGCTTGGCCTTCAGTTCATGTTTCCTAGACTCTCTCACTTTTTACCACGGACCCTCGAGCGATAAATCACGCCCTCACACACTCGGAAGAATTCGAGAAGCCTGCCGATGTTAAAGCTACCCTCGCACTCTTGGGGGAAGGTACGCACTCGATTCCCAATATTGAGCCTGGAGGAATAATTTACCTTTCCCCCCAAGGTCTCATCTTTGCTGAGGGTGAAAAGCACCGCAAGCAGGTGAGTTCCGGGGCCCTCAAAACATCCGACGCATTCGGCTCATTACCCTCACTTAAAGCGCCGCATCATGGTATACTTAGGCACCCGATAATCCCTACCACAGTTCATTCAGGGTTTTCCCACAGAATCCAGCCTTTGGGCAGGCACAGCTCAAGTCATTCACTCCAATCTTCAACCAGAAGGCCTCCGAAGTGCGAAGTATTTGGCTTTCCCAGCTGAACGGGGACAACACGGATGTTATCAACCTGGATGTCACCTTTCACGTGGATCGCGCCACACTGGACATTATCGGATTGGCAGGTTCGAACATATTTACAGGAATATCAGCACTCCGCTAACCAGTTATGCATTTTGGTTTATCCAGGCTTCGACCACGAGTTCAATTCGCTTCAGTCCAAGGAAGACGAATTCGGCACTGCCTTTAGCTTGTTGACCCAAGGGGCCGCACCCACGGATCCATCTTACCGGACCATCAGACTAATTCTCATGGCAATTGCGCCCATGATCCTCAAGCTCGTGCGTGTCCCTCCGTCCTCGTCCCCCGGAGAACCCCATCGTGACAAATCAATAATGTAGCCGTTACCCTTTCCTGGTGTCAACAGGCTTCAAGCTACCAAGAAGCTCATAGACCGGATCTGCAACCAATTCGTTACTGAACGAAAGTCGGCATTTCTTCGAGAACAATCGTCTGAGGCCAAGGAAAAATCAGATACAACCAAGAGGGATCTGTTGACTTTGCTGGTCCGGGCTAACCTTCGAGACACAGATGGCATGAACGACTCGGACGTCCGTGCCCGTAAGGGTTCCCCTCGCGCGCTCTCTGCTCCTCCTCATAACCTGTGCTTCTTCCAGAAATCTGTACCTTCCTCATCGCTGGTCACAGGACGGTCAGCGCTGCAGTGTCTTGGACATTTTTCGGCCTTTGTCAAAATCTGGAGGCACAGAGAAAACTCCGAGAAGAGCTTTTGGCTCTCCCCACGGATGATCCGACAATGGATGAACTCAAGGATCTTCCCTACTTGGACATGGTCCTCCGCGAATCACTTCGGCTCTACTCACCTCTGTATACCTCGAAGAGAATAGCTGTCAAGGACACAACCTTGCCGATGAGGGACGGATCTTCGATCAGGTGCGTTTCGCGTCCCAACGTCAACGTTACATCCTAGATCTGACCCGTCCGCGTCTGTTCGTACATAGCATGGGAAAAGGGGAAGTCTTGTACATTCCAATTCACGCGATGAACACCGACAAAGATATCTGGGGCAGCGACGCTCTTGAGTTCAAGTGAGCCTCCAACCGGGACCTGTTGCCACTTGAAACTGATCCTGATTCCCCGCCGCCATACTTGACAGACCCGAACGTTGGAAATCACTCCCAGAAGCTGTTTCCGAAAACCCTGGCTTGTGGAGCAACCTCATGACCTTCCTAGGTGGTCCTCGCGCATGCATCGGGTATCAATTTGCACTCATAGAGTCCGTCCACCATGTTTTCCCCTCCCTCGCATCTTTTCTCCGCGAGGGGTCTAACGGCTTTTACCTTGCAGGATGAAATGTCTCTTGTTTTCGCTCATTAGAAAGTTCGAGCTCAGCCTGGCCCTCCCGGCCGAGGATATCGTGTGGCTGACCCAGGCAGTGGTTCGGCGGCCATTCGTCAAGGGTGCGGAGCAAGACGGGCCCAAACTGCCTCTGTACGTCAAGGTCCACGTCCCTGACGCCTGAGGTCTCGTTGGGACTGAACGTCATTAGTGAACTTTATGATCACTCATTACTTTTTTGCGTTTTTCGCACTTATATATTTGCTTTGACACCTATCACTTTTCGCGTTCAATCGGCCTGCATGTCATGTCCTTCAGAGGTCCCTACGGACTTTATGGAACAATCACGATCGCCTGGGCAATTAGGCGACCGGGGGAATCTTTCCACTTCCCTGTTGCTGGGCAGGGGTTTGTAAACCTCCAGATATTATATACTATGACGAAAAAATCACCCCGCCGGACGACCTACCTGAGATGAAAACTCGATTCGAAACCAGACGACGCCGACGGCTGTACCCCGTTCCACACGCTTGTTCCACCCCTTACGTTGATCCGACGCGATTCGGACTCTCGAGTGTTCTTCATGCCCAATGTCAACACGCGGTGGTAGGGTAAAGGATAGAATCAATTAAGAACGATAAGATAGCAGGTAAAAAATGGCTCAACAAACGGAGAGGGAAGGGGTGATAAGCACCAACGAAGAAGGACGACCGTAACAGCAACAAGCAACAATATCAAGAATAGAGTGAGGAGGGCGGTTATGGGAGCAAGACAGTAGTTCCTACAGCCTGCAAGCCAGAGGCTACCGCCTTGACCAAGTCTTCTTGTGTGACTAGTTGTCCACAAGATTCAAGAGTGGAGGCCGGACGAACATCAAAAACGTTGCCTGGACCAGGTCTGGGAATATCGACGGTGGCAAATAAAGGGAAATTCGATCTCTTTGGCGACGACCTGTCTTCCATGATCCAGAAACTCCTACCGTCGTCCTCGTCCTCTCCTTCTCCGTCAATCAGAATACCGTCGCTTTGTGTGACGTCAGTCGCTTCATGCCGGTCACAGGACTTGTCGAACGGGGCAAGGTCGGAAGGAGATATATGAGGCTCAACGTTTTCAGCTGGTTGGAGGGGGGCCACAGGAGGTCGCTGGACGGCCTTTGACCTTGACTTTCGCCAGGCCCTGATGACGTTTTGGTTTCCGACGTAATAAAAGCGGGCGTGACCGAGTTCTTTGTTGTTCCTATTTCGCTTGTTGTGGCGCTTCTCGTCCTCCGAGAGTGGATCGTCCAGGGTTTCCGGGCAAAAGCCCCAGATATCTTGCCACCTCCCCACATACACTCGCTTCCTTCGCTGTCGAGGGGGGGAAGGCGGATAATCCGCAACCGAGGAGAAATCATTGGTTTGGACGGTAAGGTTCTGCAAGTTGCTGCCAACATAGCTCATCCCGATTCGCTCGCCGTTGAGAGAGTACACAGCACCCCAATACCTACCACTCCCTGATTCCTCCAACATCTTCTGAGTTTGCAGTGCGGCCTGGGTTGGTTTTACGCGGACACTGGCGTTCGGAGCCGTCGGAGCATCGCTTTCGCCATAGTCATCGTCAGAAGTGTCCCGTCCGTACGAGACTCTCTTCCGTCTGGCTGGTGTCTTTTCCTTCCTTGCGATGAGCGTAGGTTTCCCATGTCTCGAGGATATCGGGTCCTGTCCGGGCTTGAGCTTCTCGCGAGGGCCAGCGAGGAATCCAGAGACGTGAGGTAAAGATCGGATTTCCCCGCTCAAAAGTTTATCCATGGTTCCCTTGTCAAACTTGACGTGCCTCGTGGTAATATAAACCTCCCGCCTCTTGTTACAGCAGACGGTGCAGTTACAGATATCAAGGCAGGCGGGACAATCAAAGTCCTTCTTGAATTGGTGGAACTCGATATTGTGATACCTGGTTCGAAAAATAGAGCGTGGTCTAAGCATGGGTAAACTTGGAGTCGACACGGAGGGGCCCACCTTTTGACGATACACAAAATGCAGTAGAGTTTTAGACAAGCGCGGCAGTGCATCTTTGGGTGCGAAGTGGAACGTCGGCACTGGTGGCAAAAGGCGATCTCATTCACCGCGATAATACGATAGGGTCCATTGTCGGTGCTACTCTTCTGTTTTCTTGCGGCAACCGTTTTGACGCTGTTTACACGAGGGGGTGGAGTGCTGGACCCACTACCAATAACCATGGCATCCTCGTCCGGTGTCACAATGGACGGTGTGGACGTAACGACGCCTGCAAGAAAATCCGAGGCACTTAGCTCAGTTAGAGGAGAGTCTGCGAACGCCGTTTGTCCCGGAGATAGTCGACGACCAATCTGAATGCTTTCAGATGTTTTCGCGGATACACTCCTTCGACGCTGGAGATTGGACAGGTATGGGGGAGTCTGCAGAGTGCCTTTCTTGTAGAACTTGGCCTTCCCTCCACCTGAATTACCCCCGGCGTTCCCAGGAGTTTGAGCAGAGTTTAACTCGGACATTGAGGTGGAGGTGTGGGAAGGGACCCGAATCGTTAAGGTAGACCGAGTGGGAGGGGGTGAGGGTGTGCGAGCCCTCCGCGAATGAAAGTCGCGGAATGGGGTAGGAGCGGGAGAGGGGGAACGTGGTTCTAGGAAAGCTGGAGTACCACAGAGGATAGAGGGATCTATCATAGTTTCGGCGTTTGGCCCCCATGGCTGATGATTAATGACATCATCCATTGTCAGTACGGTAAATGGGTCCGTAACATGAATACTGCCTTCCAAATCAAGGTCATTATAGCCGGGCGTGGGCGTAGGATCCGAGTTTCCGAGCGCGGCCGTTGAGTCGAGGACATATGATGGGCTGACCGCATTGTGTGGACCCACGGAGTTCAAAGCCGCCGGTTCGATGAACTCGGTCACGAGGTCGCCTTCGCTACTCGTGAGCTCACCACTGAAGGTTGTTGAATCCGACAGCTTTTCGAACAGGTGGGCATGGATGAACCTTGCTGATAAGATGGCGGAAAAGGGAGACCGGTCGTGGAAGTCATTGAACTCGTAGGTTTCTTGGGTAGGATCTCTGTCGAGATCGTACTCAAGAGTACACAGGCTATCGTAGTCCACCTGCGAAGCTGAAGCCCTAACGGGAATGACAGGCGAGGAGGGCCAACGCAATGATTTGGGGTTTGGGTCTGTGTAAACGTCAAGAGAGGAGTGTTGCCGAGTTTCTCGTTTCTTCGGAACAGGAGGTTTGTTATCAGAGATGGAGTACCGGCTAGATCGGGGCTGAGGCCGTACTGTGGAAAAGGATTTGGATGTCGCTCTCTTGACTGTATCACCGCGCACCCTCGACGTAGGCATAGGTGGAGATGGCGGCTGATTGATCGAGATTCCAGTCGGTTAGCTTTTCACATCCAAACACGGCCGCACAGAGACTCACAGGAGATGTACTATTGGACACGTACTTGGATGCTTTTTGGAGACTTGGAGATAAATGAACGTGATTCTTGGCCGAAAGACGCTTGGGGCTTGCGATCTCAGGCTCCGGGGAATTCTCGCCGGAAGAAGAATCGTCATCGGTAGCGACGAGACTGGATACACCATTGCGACGGTGGGGCCGCTGATGAAGGGGGTTGGGGGAGGAGGTGAATGGAGGGATTGACTATGCCGTGGCGAGGGTCAGACGAGGCTAACAATCGGGCGGCGCTAGCAGGCGTACCATCCGAACGCCATTCCTGATCGTTGGGGTGCATTTTGTGTATTTAGCATCGTCCGTGTATGAAGGGTTATTGGAGATCGGTCCCGTTTGCCCTGGTTCGACTTGTTTGGCATCCTTCAAGGCGTTGAGGGGGGTGAGAATCAGCAGACTTCATAGACGGAGGTAAGAGCATGGCTAACCTTGCGGACGGAAGTAGATAATCCGCTGGTCTGCCCCAGCTCCATCCCAGGATTTGTTCGTTGTAGTGTGTTAAAGGGGAGAGAGGGGGAGGGTTGGCAAACGGGATTCGGAAACGGGGAACGGAGACAAAAGATGATAACACCGTCCGGGCCAGCGATCCTTATTCAAGAAAGAAAGGGGGCGGATTCGAAAGGAAATATTTGAAGCGACTGGATACATCAGACGCGTCGCCGTCGTCACCACCGTCGTTCTCCAGACCGAAACCTGGTGTAGGTTGCTGCAGGCCACTGAAGGGACCTTTAAAGAATTGACGTTTGGACACGTGACACCCTCGATCCTTTAGCGCTCCAGCACCCAAGGGCGACGGCAAGAACAAACTCAAAGTCAGGGCTTCAAGCGCACCGGGCGAGTGTCTGGGAGGGACTCAGGGATGGAAGAATTTCCGGTATACAAAGATAACTCAGACATGAGGAACAAGTAGGAATAGGACAGAAAAAAGTGTAGACGGAGAACAATGGATGATACAGCGGAATGTGCCAGAAATAAAACAGTAAGAAAGTTGTAATGGATGTGAAGACGCAGTCGATTCATGAAAACCTCCGCGATAATCCAGGGAGGGTGGAAAGGGGGTGCTACAATGCGAGTGAAAATATAAAATTCGCCGGAGGTAGAAATATCCGAAGTGGGAGAAAACCTCACAGCCCAGGAAACGACGCAAGTAAAGAACGAAAGTGATGCGGTCTTGGCTTATGGACCGAGAGGTTGAAGAGCCGACGATGGTGGAAATAAGAGCACAGAAACACAACAAGCAATGGACAGATCGTAGTTGCGTCTAGAGGAACGGTCCGAAAACCCGGAGGTAAACGACCTCGTGCAAAGGGGAGAAATCACCCAGAACCCCCAGTACCATCCGAGATGGGTACGAGGATCTACCACGAAGTAGGCAAGGTAAGTAAGACAAGTCCAGCTGGGAAGTTATGTAGACAACTTGCCGCTCAAGACGAGGAAACGGAGCATGATCAAAAATCATCCCCATCATCCGTCAATAGAACCCCCCTTACACCGCCGCTTTGCGTCCTCCCCCCATCCCTTGCCTTGGTCGTCCTCATCTGCGGTATCCGTCTCCCGGTATGCCCCTTATCAGATTCCGTCTCGACCTCCCCAGCGGTAGACGAAGGGAAAGGATAATGCTGAGCAGTGGTCACTGCGGTGGTCGTCTCGACAATCGGCACGGTCTTCGAGGTCGTATCTGGCCGCCTCGATTTGGATTTGGATGGCTGCCTCTCCTTATCCTTATCCCTATGCCTGTGTTTTGACCCCGACTTGGACTTGGACTTGGAACTGGCCCCCTCACTCGTCGCAGGCTCAACTTTCATCACTTCCACTTCCGACTTGCCCGACGACAAAACCGAAGGGGGAGTGATCAATCCCGAATCGACCCAATCGTCCTCGATATCTCCCTCTGCCCCGACACCCAAATCTTCGTCATCGTCATCGTCGTCGTCTCCAAATCCTCCCGGGATTGTCTTTTCCTTCCCCTTAACTTTGGCTCTCTGTACGATCTCATGCTCAGCAAACGTCGCCGCGTGAGGAGTAATGGGATCGATTGGGTCTTCTTCGGTGTCAACCTCAGAACTCCTCTTCCCGTCTCCGTTCGTCCGGAGATCTTCACCAGCCTCCCTCACGTTATTTCCCCTGAGACTCGTGTTTTCGGATGTAGAAGTCGAGGCCGTAGACGAGGTGGATGGTGAGCGCGAACCGGTGGATCGCATGGAATGAGATCTGGACCGAGATCGTGTTTCTTCCTCGCCGTCGAACGAGAAATCGTCGCCGCTGTCATCTGGTTCTTCCAGGTCCATCTCAGGGTCCGATAGAGATTCGAGGTCCAGATTAGAGTCGCTATCCGAAGGCCAGTTTGGTGGTTCGTCATTGATCGAGAGGAAGATCTTGTGTTTCTTCCCCAGCTGTATCCGAGAGATCCCCCAAGTCAGTAAAAAAAGTCGGGCCTATATGTATACTCCATAATGATGCTGACCTCCTCAACCTTCTTTCTGAAATCCTTCCAATCACTCTCATCCCGACAGAAAAACCCGATCAACATGCTTGGGTCCAGACCGCTCAACGGCATTTTCCTCACCCGATCACAGTGGAAAGTCTTCAGCTCCATTGCGCTGTACGCGTTCACGTAATGTTGTTGAAGTGGATCCAGGTCCTCTTCGATACCCGATAGCAAAGAGCGAGGAGACATCCCAAGTTCGCGATCGTCCATGTCCGATTGCCAACGGCCGTGGGAGTGTGAAGAGTTGGAGGACGAGACCGAAGCTTGGTATTGCGATGACCGTCTCCCGCCCGTACTACCTGCGCCGGAGCGGGGTGGGGACGTTGGGGAACGGGTATGACCGCCTGACCTACGGGGAGTTGGTGATGAAGGGCGGTTGACGCCCAAGTGTTCCGTAATTCCGTTGTGACCATCCTCAAACTCCCCAGGTGGAGGTCGGAGAGGGATAGTGGGTCGGGCGTGATGTGGGTCTAGATAAAAGAGATTGTCTGCCTGAGAGCCGACAAAGTAATACGAGGAGGATGGACGACCACCCGCGATCCCAACAGACTGAGGCCAAGTGTAGATTTCCTTAGAAATGAAAAGAAAATTAGCAACAATGTTATCACGGAATAGCGAGCCGGGTGCAATCCTTTTCGCGAAGGGCTCACCTTTATGGCTTCATAGTATACGGGATTCACACCGCCAATACCCAATCTGGTGCCAATCAACACTAATACTCCTCTGTTACCCCACGATTTCCTAGTATGTCGCTTGGGCGACCCAACCGGGTCATGGGAGACAGCGTACACGTCGGATTGATATATAACTGAGTCCGCAGCGACCGAGACCCCAAGTCCAGCCTTCGGGAATGCGTGTACCAGTGCCCTGGATTGCAGGACTCCGTGAGTGACGTAGAGGTGGGTCAGAGTATATTCACGCACTTGATGGCACCAGCAGCCGTGCTGGGTCCAAACCATTGTCCAACTTCTTTTCCAAGATCTTTCCCTGCCAATGCCATTCGATGGACGCTGAATGGACACAACGGCGACGGGGAATCCAAGAACCAAGTTATTAACTGAATATAAGTCGCATAATCAGCGGTTTGTACTGGATATGGAGGCTTCCGCCAGTCTGTATAGACAATTAGGATTCGCTCAGAAGGCCAGAGGAAGAAACTCACCCCGCCCAAGGTGGAGGTGGAGGAGAGTATTCGCCAACAAACTCTGGCCGGTCCGCAACATACAACCCCACCCGGCATCACTGGTCCACCCCTTCTCGGCCAACCCGAACCACTTTTTGCTTGGCGGACTCGGCGGAGGCCCGCACGAAGGATCACTCGGATCGTATGAAAGCGCAGCGAGAGTGGTGTCCCTAATCGGAGCGAACTGCGACCGGTAGGTCAGCCAAATCCTGGAGGTAAAATCTTCATAGAAGACAGATGGCCAGTTCGCGCTGGGGTTGTACTTGCTGCTTGTCGAAGAGGAGAGGGAGGAGGATAGTTGGTTATCAGAGGGTGATCGGAGGCCACTTGCTGATCCTGGCGACCTTCGAGAGTCTGCCGATCCTCGTCGGATGGGAGTCGAAAAAGAGTGAGCAACGGCCAAAGCAGGGGCGGGTTCTGGGGGTTCGTAACCGGGGTTCTTAAGACCCAATAACCATATCGGGTCCGTGCACCTGTCGGGAGTAGCGTCGCTGTCCAGAAGGTACCGCATGGCCTTGTCCAAGTGACCTTTACCGTGCTTCGCCGCTATCAGTAGGGAATTTGCGCCCTTTCCTTTCGGAGAACCGACTGGTAAAGTCGAAGAACCGGATAGGTGCGCCTGTTGGGAAAGAATTACAGGGAGGGTGAGATCGTTGGAGGATGTGCTGAAGGTGTGGGAGAACCAGCCAGAGAGGCGGGTAGGGAGATCGCTAATTTTCGAGTTGGGTGTGCTCTGATACAATCCGCCCACGTCAGATATAGGGCGTTCCTGACGTATCCGTTGACGAGGTAAGGCTGAAGGTTCAACGATGACGGGCGGTTCATCGACGATGTCCTCGCCCTCGATCACCTCGCTATTCCGCAGTTGAGACTGGTCGCTGGGCTTGATCGTAGAACTCCGTTTGCTCGATGTCCTCGATACAGACTTCTTGTTTGGCGGAGGGGTTTGGGGAGGGGTGGCTATGATGGGAGAGGACGAAGTGCTTGCTAACGAGTTTGGGTTGGAGCTGGTGGTCGAGTCAGCTAACGACTTGGATCTGTCTCGGTTCACTTTCTGCAGGAACTTTGGAAGTTTAGACGAAGAGTGTGGGGTAGACGGCGTCGGGGAGGAGTTTGACGGGGAATGGCGGGACTTGTTGGAGGACATCGTCCCGGGGTCAGATTACGTGCTAATGCGGGAGCCAGTTCGGTAAACATGGGGGGCGGTAGAGGCGTGCACTCACGTTCACAGTCGTCCCAGATGCCGTCGTTGTCGCCGTCGCCGTCGATAAGCTGGGAATTGCAGCGGCTCGATGCGCCGGGTGGTCGTGATTGGTCGTGGGTGAAATTAATTTGATACTTGTCTCTCTACGCCCTCAACGTTGCCCGACGCGGACGACGACCGTCGAAGCTTGCTGTCGTCTGGAGGAACGGTAGTGGATCGTGTGTCGGTCGTGGTCGTTGTTGAGAATCACAAGAACAACGCGTTGTTCCTCGGCTCGTCCATCTCTTCAATCCTTTCCTCAATGCCGCAAACGTCGGGGACCCATCTCTTGGTCGAAACACAGAAAAATGGATTTGGTCTTCGACCTCTGACCGAACGATTGACTCCCCGAGCCCTGCTCTCTCGGATTCCCCCTCAGGCGACCATTGCTCGACCGCTTGTCCCGCTTGACCCCATCGGACGGGGCCCTGGTTCTTCCGGTGCAATTTTCCCCAGTCCTCCGAACCCGTGTCCCGTTGGAATGGAACCTATGCCCGTTACTTGCAGTCCCACTCCTATCGATGGTCCGTCTTACCCAACGCAATGGGGACTAAAATACGCACAGTGGGCTGCGGCACCAAAATCGGAGGTATTCCTGTCGATCTCCTCGCAGACTCGTTCCTTGTCTTACCGAGTCCTATTCAGCCATTGTTGCCCCTTTGTCCTCCTCTCTCTTCTTGCCCCGACGATCCGGCCCGCGGCTGCTTGACTTCGTCTGCCATGTTGGCCCTTATGTTGAACGCTCTCCGGGTGTTATTCGACTACACATGAGCGGATTGGCGCCATCTTCAGTCGAACGTGAATACTGCATATCTCTCAGCTTATCGCGCCGTCAGAGTATTGACAAGGACGGCCTGTCCAAACTCGAGTGTCCCCAGTCGGAAGACCCTCAAGCGGGGAAATTCACAATCGTTCCCTGGCGGGGAGGACGAGAAGGATCCAGGTTTCAAAGCCTTCCCAAACGGCCTGGAGGTGTTTTCTGGTGTCCGGACATTTGTCCATCCATACACGTTCCCAGTCGTTTGAATCCCTCCCACTGCACCATTTTCCTATGGGTATCGGGACAGGGCCACGGGATCCGCGATGGGTCTACCCGTCTTTGTAAAAGATGCTATTCAGTGGGACGATTGCGACTCGTTAACCACACGGCCAGTGCCCTGGAGTTTCCGCACTGATCTCCACTTCCGGGCCTGCTGGGATGGAAAGAATTTTGATCTCCCATTCTACCAAAATCAAGTCGCCTTCGTGCCTGATCTAGATAGCGGAAAGTGCCCAAAGCGATCCCAGCCTTTGTTCAACCGCCCGCGAACAGGCATCCACGGGTGAATGGTACTGCCTACGTGTGTCGACGTTCTTTGAGAGTGACCATCTCAGGTGACACAGGACCAAAGCGGGTTCGCGAAGATGCGAACAAACAACTTAACCATCAATTAAATTGAAACGGCGAGAACGCGCCGTGGGGGATCGGATATTGCGTAACTACTAGATAGGTATAAGAGCTTAACGATACAGAATTACTTACAGGATGGTGAATATAAGTGGCTGAATGTCCTACAGATAACTATAAACCTCGAAGGAACCCAGGACAAACAAGCAACGCAGAAACGTTACGATGACTCATACCCGCGGGGTTATCACCCTCGGGGCAGTGAGATGGGAGCGCCTGGATTGGCGGGAGACTTCAGAAAGCGAGTCGAGGTGGTTCGTTTCTTCTGTGTTTCTACTTTGCTGCGAGCTTTACGAATATCGTCATCCTTCAGTTTCTTGGACATCGCCAATTCGATCAACTCGTCTCCATTCGACGGTAGACATTGTGCAGGAACCTGGGACAAGATAGAAAGTGCACGGTCTCGGCTTTGGGCCTCCAACAACGGGCGTCGGCAGCATGTGAACAGCGCCAAACCAACGCGGAACAAGAATGGGACCCCTAGACGGTTTACTGTCGTGAGCACTACCATGTGTGGACGTTTGAAGCCGCATACCTTCAAATAGAAACACGTCCCAGACTCGCAGATGATACTCTGCAGGGATAGTGTGATAAAATAAGGAGCAAAACCTGTCGGGTCACGTTAATGTAGTCATGGGAAATAGCCCGAAGGCTACTTACCATTGTCGGCATATGAACAATGGAGGTATTGACATGTCAACGAGTATCCTTTTCGCGAGTGGTGCGTCATTTGTTTCCAGAGCTCTGGCAAATAAGGCCGCATCGAAATCTAACTGCGCGACACTCGACGAAAAATATGGTCGGAGGTAGGAATCCATCATCGAGATAAAGATCCAAAAGGCATCCTCTTCTGGGGACTGGGCCAAGAGCTGACCGACGATACAAGTGAGAGCTGGAGATAAGGATTGTGAGCAAGAAATGGCGCAAACTGGAAAAGGGAACCAACCGATGTGGTACTGCACATCAGGCACCATGGTCAAATAGGCCTGTAGAACAGAGGCTATGCTCCCGTCCTTCCCTTGCGGTTGGTCTCCAAATCTGTCCGCACTATCACGAATAATCGCAGGAGTCGCGGGAACTGCACCTCTCCTGACAAGTTGCGGATACAACCCGTTCATGCGCTTGCCCTTGCAGTCTGCGAGGTGTGCCCACACTTGAAATCTAACCGAGGCAGGGACTCCGCTCAATAATAACTTCTTCGCCTTCTTACTCTTCCTGGCCTGCGTTGGGTCGAGAGCAGACATCAGCGATATCCATTTAAGTTCTCTATTTCTGTGAGCGTCAATGTCTGATGGGGATAATACATCGGACTGGGCAATCGACGAAGGGGAAGGTCGTCTGTTCACGGGGCCTACGTCCCTCTCTGAAACTCTGGAAGACAAGAATGAAGAGGGGCTTTCTGTGCGCAAGAAGTTGACAGCGTCTTGCCGAATCGGACTAGCCGGGTGATCGTTGTCATGTTGCTGAGAGGAAAAAGAATCCAGGCTTGGCTGAGGTGAGAGGGTACGAGGGAAGGAAGGCTTTACAAGTTCGAAATCCATGTGTTGGACTTGGACAGTCTCCATGCCTGAAGTGGGAGTGGTCAGTGATTGAATTTCGCCAAGAGTGTCCAGCCCGGACGTTTTCGCCAGGATTGCAGTCCTCGAGATTTTCGAACGAAGTGACGTAGACCTTGTTGCGCCCGGTGGAGGAGATATTGAACGAAGCGAGGGGGAAATGACGGAGGTCGATCGGGTATCACTGGTCCGCGAAACGTCGGTATCGAAGGAGGTTCGTTTGTTGGGTGATTTTAATGTGATTGCATCGGCTATGCCCTGCTTCTTCGAACTTTCGGGCGGTGACGTCGATGGGCGGGACTCATCGGGCGGGGTGGGCGGATGGACGGCCTCTACAGGGTGCGACGATATTTCGCTACCAGTAGCATCAGTTTCTTGCAAAACTGATGGTGGAAATGCCTTGGATAGCATTGTGGAGGCCGGAACTGCGCTGGGTGTGCGTAACTGGGTGCTTGAAACCGCATGTCTGAGCATCGTAGGAACACTCAGGGCCGTGCCCGTCGCAAGAGGTGATGAGTTGAATGAGCGTGAGCTGATAGGACTCGGAAATGAAGTCGCAGAGGCCGATAAGGGAGTTTTAGGTTTATCGATAGTTTGGTCGGCAGGTGTATCACTGCTGATGCTGTTTTGTGGCAGTGAGAGGGGTGACGGTTTATGAACGGGTCTATTCATGGTATTCGGACGACGCGAAGAAACTGGACGGGGAGGCTCGTCTGATTCAGCCTTGGATCGTAATTTCTTACTCTGCGGATCCTGTTGCTTTGGGTCATCCCTTCACCAAAAGTCAGATAAGTTGTACAAAAAATATTCCCTGAAACACTTACTCCGAAGGCCTAGGATTCAGACTGACTTGTGGCGACGCGGTATCAAAGCCCGAGAATGACCTCGACCGTGGACGGATCTGAGGCTTTTGAGGGAAGAAATTCAGTCTAGGGATGGTCCCAGGATTCGGGCCCGTGCCAGTTAGTCTTTGCGACGAGCTTGGACCACTCCCGGGAAAGGACTGGTTGGTTGGAGTAGAAGGTTGGGAAGAGGGAGGAGTTGTAGAGTCACCACTTTGTGACCGATGAGGTGCGATCCTATTAGCAGGAATGGAAATCGGTGGTTCCAGCGAAAAGGTTATCAGCACTGGGCTAATTGCATTCGCCAGGTCGATCTCGCATTTACCATAAACAGTCGGATTTCGTGGAGCACCATTAGGATACGTATGTGTGGTAGCTGCGGCGTGTAACAGCTGGATGAGGGATGTCTGGGGATTTTTTAGGTCTGGCGCCGAAGGTGGCGATTGTGCGCGTCCGTACAAGGGCCCAAGTGGTACAGTCCCCGGTGGTTTCGGTGCACCTGGGTGTGGGAGGAATATACTCGTTCGAGAAGAACCAAAATCGAACGCAGATGGTTTGCTCGGTCGAGGCTGAGCGATGGCTAGTGGCTGGGTAGGAGGCGCCGGGTGCGTCTCTTGTGGAGTCGACGGAGTGGGGGTCCTTTGAAGTCGTAAAGGTTGCGTTTCCGGAAGGGAGTGAGTGATAAGAACAGTCTCGTCTGTGACAACGCTATCGTCTCCTGAGACTATTGAGTCGAAGGTTTCATCTCCAACTTCTGTACGAGAAGACGGACGGGATGGGCCGCCGGCGGGAACGACCTCAGGCCCGTCTTCGTCATCAGAAATAACTATTTCTCCCTCACGGGCAGGAGTCAAATGTGCGTCTGTGGTGGCGGGAGCTTCAGGGCTCCTCTCGCTCTCCAATCGGTATCTGATGGCGGTTGCTACCCCAGCAGCGCTCGGTGGAGCGGAGATAGTAGACGCAGTGGTATGTTCACCTGGAGAGTTGAGTGGAGAACCGAAGGTAGTGTGAAGAAGGGGCGACCGCACTTCCAGGTCAAGGGGAGCAGGACGTTTGGCAATGACTTCCTGCTCGAAACTAGGTTGGCCGGAGAGGGGGACCGGCGGTGGGGCTTTCATCGACCCTCTCGAAAATCTGGACATCTTGGATGCGATCGAAAATCGAGAGTACCGATAATTGTCGTAGATATCTGAAGCACCCTCCCATTCTTCTCCTTGGTCAGAATACTCGGAAGGGTGAGATGAAACCCGCGAAACACGGGATCCTGGACTCATGGACGAGCTTGGGACGGATTCAGGCCGAGGAGCTGGATGGTGGCCGCCTACGGATTGCGGGGGTGTCGAGTCATAATTTAGGCCGTGGTCATCAACGGTGGAATCTGGAGACCCCTGCCGGACATATCCAACCATGTCGGTATCGCTGCTGGAATCTGAATCATCTTCACCCCCAGAACCCATAAAGTTTTGCAGGAGCGATAGTCCTATACCTTCGGTTCCGTCAATTGTTGCCACCGACAGCCTTGTGCTCTGCTCTGATGGGACGAAAGAGAAATCCAGGTCCTTGGTGTCGTCAAATGTGGGGTTCTCCAGTGAACTGGGACTAACACTTAAGCGTGGTCCAGATCCCACATCCCGACTATGGTGGTTTGAATCGAAATCTGCAGGAGTTACGGGCACGGAGTCGATTGCGGAGGAGGCGGGTGAGTACGAGGCCAACGACGGTGGCACTAGCGGTTCGTCGTCGAAGTCATGAGACTCGGTATCTGTATCTGTGGGTGGGGGTGTGGTTTCTGGATTTGCGGTTTCGCTTGATAACGAATCCAGAGAAACTGGCGGCGGAAATCCTTCCTCAGACCTAATCTGAGGTGCGGGTGACGGTGACGGCCGTGGGGAACGGAAATGAGATGGACTGGGGGTCCGATGATCAGAGGCTCGCTTGGTGAGGACCGGTCGTTTGAGTGTACCGTGGAACTTGACTAGGGAACCCTCGAACTTGCCAACGACACCCTCGCAATAGCCCTACAGTCCATTGGAGGCATAAGCTGTAGAGGTTGAGCAAATGTACATGAGGACTGACCAGATATGTGTCAGGCTGCTCCTGCAGTTGCATAAGAACAATGATCTCGTCGTCCTGTACATAACCGGGTGTTTAGACACCGCTTGACACCAAGGCGAGAGAACGCACCTTCAAAAACATGAGATCATCGGATGACTGTGCGACGCAATCATGCACCGCAGTGCATTTCCCAATGCCGCCCTTTGCTGCAAACCTTGTCCAACGCGCCAGCTCGTGGACCTTCATGTTGAGGAGCGACGGGTTGCTCGGTGAGCTGTCTGTGGGCAAGTGGCGGACTTAGCCGAGGGGAACGCCGGCCAGGTCGTTATGAGAGGAATTCGAGATGGGATCGGGGATTCTGAAATTTCCTGTAACCGTTGATGGGGGGGAGGAGCTATGGGAGAGGGAAAGACGGACGGAGGACAGCCAGCAGAGGGCTCGACCTCGGATAACACGGTTTGCCGCCGCACCGACCCCGCGGGAAAGAGACAAGGCTAATGTGCGCTGACCTTACGGCATTTGGAAATCCAGAAGGCACCTTACACGTCTACATGTCATGCGCCATTCTACGGTGATGTATTACTTCCGGTCATTCCAGCGTGGGCCCACTACAGGTCAAAACACCACCTACCGTCACTGCCAGCTAATCGTATCAAGGGTCAACCCGTTCAGGTCAATCCCAACACACTCTACCACCAACTTTCCTAGCTTCTCATCCCAGGTCCACGACTTCCAAGTTTCACCTCCAACCCGCACCTCTGTAACACCAGAATCTGCCCCCTCCCCGCCATGGACATCGTTGACCAGAACAACAACCCTCTGTAGTTTCGGTTCAGACACATATGTCCCCTCACCGAGCAACCGAATTTTTCCACCACGCTTCCCACCCTCAGCGAAAATTTTGACCTCCCGATACGGGGTTGGAGGCAGGCTCTCACCATCATCAAGGTAAACCTTCCCTTGAGCAACACCATCAGTTCCCGGGGATAGTGAAACGAGCAAAGAGAGGTTTGAACGACGGGTAGATGCGATTGTGTACCCTGGCTCCTGGTGAAGTATGATCGCAGTCCCAGATCGAACGTGAAGTCCGATCTTCCCCAGTGGAACCACGAGAGTCCGTGTGGGGTTCGACAACCGTTCGTGTGTGAAGAAGTCGCGCCACACAACGGATTCAGTGCCAGGGAAGTGACCTGTCATTACACTGAGCATGAGGATGGAAATGAAGGACCGGAACCCTTTATACCTTGGACGGTTGTTACGTTTGGGTGTAAGACCGGGGTAACAAGGAGAGCATCCCCGATCATGAATTGTTTGTCAGCAGCAAACAGCTCGGGCTCGTGTGGGAACTCGTAAAACAGCGCCTTAATGGGAGGAGTTCCGTATCTTGAAGCGTCCGCAAAGAGCGTATACTTAATTGAGAGAAATCCGCATCCGGAAACGTCAGACACCGCGGTATGTTCCGTCAGCAAAAAGCTTCCCAACAGACTCACCCAATACGGCAAAAGCGAGTATCGAACGGCGATGTTGTCCCTTGAAGCGTCTGCAACGCTATCCCAGGCATACGGCTCCTGCGGAATGGCCGAGAGGATGTTGTGGTTCCTGAAGAACGGCAGGTAGGCAGAGAGGGTCATCCAGCGATTGCACAATTCCTCATCTGTGTTTCCAACTACGGATAGAGGGGTGACAGGTCAGGAGATAGTATGGTAGCGCAGCACCAAACAGGATCGTACTAAAGCCACACGTATCCGCACCCACAAAGGGGATTTGGAAGATCTGGAATTGCAAGACACCTTGGATGCTGTATCGTAGGTATTCCCATCTGCTGAAGTTGTCTCCAAGCTGCCCCAAATTCAGGAGAAGTGTTAACGAGAAGTCACGAGAATTATACCCAGTGTCCTCCCCACGTTCCAGAACCAGCGAACGTCGAGCGACTGATGATGAAAGGCCGTTTCCCGTTCCGAATTTCGAGTAGCGCTTCAAATGTGGCTTGGGAATTCATGAGACCCCAGAGGTTATGAACGTCCAACTCGCTGAATCTGGAAGCATGGGTGGCGTTTATCGCGAGTGTCAGGGAGGAGAGTGGGCCGTTTCCTGGGGATACGTGTCAAAAGCCGCCCAAGTGGAGAACTAATCCACTACCATTATGTAGAGAGTACGCAGGTCCAGTTCCATGGGATTGGTTGCCAGACTCAGGGGTAACGTCGTTACCTGCTCCATTGATACGGATAGATGGATCGTATGTGTGTGTTCCATTGACCGTCATGTTTCCGCTGGGCCCGAACCTCGTGGCATTGTATCTTGGGACAGTCAGTGATGTGTTCCCGAATGAGACGTGAAAACTCGCACCCTTCCGGGTAATCTATCACGGGGTTGTTTGGGTGCCCGGGGAGATAGAATGGGACACTTGTGTTGCTCAAATCTGCGCCGGTACCACTGCGGTGAAACGATCATCATCATGGATCAAGGATGCCAGAATGAATTGTGCGGACCAAGAACCATCACAGAAGGAGCTGACTTCGTTCATATCCAACCAGATCCCTGAAAATTGAACACCGGCGATAAACCAATCGGAGAGCAGCTTGGTCCACCAACGCCGTGTCTCCGAGGCAAACCAATCAGGGAAAACCTGACCAAAACGTTTGGACGAAATGAGTTGGGCGACGCATCGCGTCAGGATGTGATGTAATACCGTGTATCCCGGCCAGACCTAGAAGGGTTCTATTCCTATCAGTGCGCGCACATCTGAGGGTGAGTGGTTACCTGGCCAATGTGTTCTGTCCCGTCAGGGTTCTTGACGAAAACGTTCCTGAAGAACTTATTAGCCGTGTGGCGTTGTCTACCATCCACCTGTTGACTCACAGGTTCTTCCCGGTTTCATAAGGTGGGTACTACGGCGACGGGTGTAAGAGCACTATCCCAAACAAGTGTGCTGCGCACCTACGGTATCGGTCCTATTTGTTAACACGGGAATCGCCGCGTCCACAATCGGCACGTAGTATTGCTCGTTCACAGCCTACAAATGGTATGCATATCGATAAGGACCCAGTCGCTGGGCGCAGGAACACTCACAAGTTCTGAAGTAAAGTTTTTCATAACCTCAGCTGGGTACCTTACTGGATCTGTTGTGAAGTCGCGGTATGCATGATACAGGTCGATATCACTCCATATCACTTCAAAGACGTAAAAAGATACGGTCAGGATAGTCGGAGGAGTACGCCGAGACCGACCTTCCAAAGGAATCTTCGAGTCATTCATTCTTCGGACGACCTCCCGCAACTCCGCTATACCTTCGTAACCCCACCGGCACTGTTGGTAACCAAACGCCCAAGCGTTTTGCCACGCCGGCTTCCCGATGACTTCGCTGTATTGCTCAATCACCTGAGACGGGGTTGGACCAGAGAAAAAGTAGAAGTCAAAAGTTCCGCCCAGCATTCTGTATTGGATCAGCGATGTAGGTGAGTCTGGAGGCGTTAATAAGAGAATATCGGATGCCGCAGCGCTGGGAATCTGCGTCAACAGTTACGAATACAGACCACATGGATTGATCACCTATGCAAGTAGACGCCGTGAGATCTAGGCACCGTCCCATGTTCATTCAAACGGTGCTCGAGATAGACTGGATGGGCACCATACCTCGAAGAGTGCTTCAGATACAGGGGACCCACTGAGAAAAGAAAGGAAAAGGCGTACATATTTTCATCGATTGGGTCAGCGCTGTCCCTATTCCACATCGTTTGGACGGATCCACGTCCAGAGGCTCCCCCAGTGTCTCGCCTGAACCCGCTGCTGGCAACTACCTCACCTAAGCCATAGATGTTGGCGCCAAGCGGAAGTGCGGAAGTAAGCTGTCAAACATTTTAGGAGATTTGTGTTGTGGGTGCTAGCTGATACAGACCTGAAGGTACCGGTCCTCAAATACCAAGGGGAAACCATCCAAAGACGTGGAAGGTATGTCCGGGATCACGGCTGATATAGGTGTCTTTGGTAACGAAGATATACGCGTATCGAACAACGGAGGCGCGTGAGGGTCAGAACGACGAGTAATCCAGAATGAGAATGGGGACGCTTCGTAGTTGAAAACGAGATCGGACGAGTGACCATGGGCCTCAGAAGTTAGCGAGGGTAGCCCCACTATGGTATTCGGGATCGTGAACTGGGATTTTTCGGTGTCGTAGATATTTACGTGGAGACTACAATCGTTCAAGGAAACGGGAGGGTGTTAGTTGGCGTACGCGTTAGAGCTTCGTTCCTCTACCGTGTGTTGGTTTCGTAGGTAACTTCGACTGTGAGGCTTTTGTGATCAGCTCCGTATGCATGGCATTCTTCATCGGCAAGGACAAGACCAGCTACGAGGCCACGTTCGGAGGTTTTAACAGAGGCTAGGTCATAACCTACAAAATCCGTTCAGACCAACCGATAAGGGCGAGAGACTCTGCAAACATTACCTGGACACAACGACACGTTTCTCGTATAAATCGCATCCAAGCTGATCTTTGGGCCGAACCACGATTGAATCGACAGATAGGACGAGAAGGAACAGGTTCTGAGGTAAAGAGCAAGAGCAGCAAAGCCACCTGTGAGTGCAAATGGGAGTAGGCCACCCAACGGTCCTCTCGGCAGGTTCTTCTCGGGGGCAGGCATGTGAGTGCAAGGATCGCCTGGCAAGGTCGTGGCTGTCAGGGATATATGTAACCCTCGTCTTGGTATGTTTTACGTCATACTTCACGTCCAATCCCCAATCAGATGGTAATCATCTTTGGCGGCCGACATCATAGAGCATACAGTCCCATGCTTTATAGAAAATACGAAGGGTACGCTAGATAGTTGTCAGTACGGGACACAGGTACCCTGTCTTGAGGAACGGTAGCGGATACCCTGGTAACGTTCCATGGCAGGATGGCCGTCGATCACATCTAACTCGCAGATACCTAGCTCTCCCTCGACGATCCATCTGCCCCTTTCGGGGGCTCGTCGCTGTAAATTTATATAGGTGACACACCCGACGTAGAAGGTAAGTTATTTTCGCGACTGTCAATTCTGGCTGACGTACTCGTGATTCTCATCCCAACCCACCAGACGAAAGGTTCAGGGGAGTTATTGTCTCTCTCCGCCGGCAGAGGGCTCTCGGTGCTCGTGGCTGCGGTGGCTTTTCGAAGTTTCAGCCCCCTGAGATCCTTCTACCTCTGCAGGCACTGACCATCCAGACTCCGCCTGAGGCCGTGACTACGATTGGTTGGTGACTAGGGTCTACGTTCTTACCAATATCTCACTTTAACTCTCGAATGCAAACTTGGATCACGAAGTCGAAAGGTTTTCAACAAACCCGGTGGAGCACGAATTGGAAAAGCTTGCGTATGGGGCGCCAACGAGGTGTCTTTGCACCTGTCGCGCCTTAGTACTCCGATTGGAAGGTCTTCACTTCACAACCGCCAGCTAGGAAACTTCTACCTAACGCTGCAGCGCCTCCATCCCGATGGGTGATAATTTACGTTGCTGGCGTTCCCAAGCCTTGATCCAATTCATGCCCGGAGAACCCCGTCTCCCACCGTTCACCCCAGGCGGTTTAACCGGTCAGGGGCCTGGTCGACCTGTCAAGGTTGTTTGCTTGTTGCGACAATGTCCCAGCCTTGTTACGACGTTATTTTCACTGACAAAGTGGTTTGATCTTGTGAATGCTTCACAATGCAAATTTTTTTGGCATTGACACGATGCATCCATCCAGCGCGACGTTCGCCTCTTTCCCGGAGCTACTTATTGTAAGCGCATAATGTAATAAATCTCCCGCGCCAGGATTTTCGATGTGAGTTTCTGCCGAAGAACTATTGTCAAACTAATGCCAGGTCAAGCAGGGTTCTTCTGGATGGCATCCAGCGAGGTTAGCGTACGAATTTCCAGAAGGGGTTGTGTCTCCGTTATCTCGAGCCTCGCGTGGTCCCGACATTAGGGTTAGTTTCATAGTGTTCTAACTCATTTTGGTTCTTCCCGGGTCTCAGCCGTAGCGCGCTCCAACCTCGCTCGAAAATCCACCCTCGTTCGGTCCCAGTCTCGGGCGTGTCAATCGGTGAGTCAGTATTGCCACCAGAACATGCGGCATAAGTAATCAATACATTTTGGTCGTCTGCACTACTTTAGCTGATGAATGTCACCCACGTGTAGCGCCTTACACACCGATTGGAGCCTCTTTCCAGACAGCTCGGACTCCCGCAGAGATCAGCTATCGGAGCCTGAAATGGGGCGCTGGTAAAGGTGAACCGCGGAGTGTCGGAGTTTGTGGTTCTAGTGTCCGTCGTTCGGTTCGGGAAAAGAATTAACAGCCCGCAATGTCATGGGGACCAATCAGGAGAAAAGCATGCGGAACAATCGGGGCCGTAGGAAAGAAGGGGAACGCTAGTGTCCCTCAATCGTTTATCTCCCGTCCCTCATCGGTCGGTACTTGGCGGTTTCCAGTCAGGCAGATCATCCAACCAAGGGAGATCCCGATCCTAGCACTACGGGGCGGTTTCCCGTGAGACACCAACGAAAAGGCTCCGTGTTCCAGACTCGCCCATTGATAGTGAAAAGGTGAACGAGATGGCTCCGAACGAAGGTTTTTCTTACATACAAACCCCGACGCAGTCTTGGCCTTGAATGGGATGAGGGTGGCCGTGGTGGTCTACTTGAGCATGAGGGATAGATCGGTGATCATCTGACTGAATAGAGAGACCGAGTGCATGGCCTTGGGGCGGTGAGCGACGCACTGTTATGTACAACTGATGATTTCTTCAAATCTACGCGGTTGTTCAAAATCCGTCGGATTGGCTTCCTTCAGATTCGATCGAGAGTCACAGCGTATTCAAACCCAGCGGATTATATTCCCGTTTTTACGCCCGTACAGGTGATGCACAATATAAAATTAAAGGTGGAATGGAAGGTTATACTTTTATCGTTTGAGTTAGTTGACATACGCCCACGAAATCGGTGTGCCGTGGGCCCAACAGGCCGTAGAGGTCAACCGGATTTTGTGTTTGCGGATGCTCCGCTCGGATCGCCAGCACTCTCAGGGTTGGATCGGTTGAGGTGAGTGGAGGTTTTCGAATCACATGTGCACTTCCAACAACACACCTTAACAAGGGGATGATCACGACACCAACAAGCTGTTGACCGGGTGGTGATGGAGAACCTTGACGTGAGATCCTAAACGGACCTAGGAAAGATCAGACCTCCGTCGTGTCAGAGACGTGGACAGACACCGTGTAAGACAAGGCAATGGGCTGGGGACTGCTCATCGACAGCCAGGAGTCGGCCAGGGGCCTGGACGCAGGCAGTCAGGGAAGGATTCGAGGGTTGGTAATGCCGCACCGGCCATACGAACCGCTATCAGTGACCGAAATCAAATTAAGAAAGCGTTGCACATGATTCCCAGGACTGTTCACAGGCGGAAACAAAGTTGTGGCCGAAGGGGTCATGCAAGCTGATGTTTCCGTGGGGGGATGCCGATGACAGGGCAGGAATTATGTGGGTACCCTGAACTGAAACTCTAAAATCATGCGAAACGATCCAAGACGTAAGAAGAGACCGGTGGATCAGAAGGGGAACGCTAGAAATTGCCTCCGTGGGCTGGGAAGTATCAGCCATCCGAATTCGCGGCTTTTTGATGATGTTGCCTCGCTGCCTTTTGGGATCAGTGTCCCCTGAGTGTGAGCCGTGTCGCCATCGGCTCAGAACGTTTCCACCACCGTCGAAGCGCGGGGTGCAGAACTTGATCTGGAGATGAAACAAGGTTGCTTCCCGGCTGCCCATCTCCGTTGGAGCCATCGGGTTTCGGAAATACGGCGCAGCAGGAAGAGACGCAAAATTGCGGCGAGAAGAGCGAACGTAAGTGGACCGGTGGCATTACGGTAGGAGGGACCAGAAGTGATGGCGAGTTATGGGCGCCCTAGCCCTAGTTAGTGGGAGCGAAACAAGCAACACCCATAACGGAAAGTTACGAAACAAACCGTTGATTTGGCCCGAGTAGGGCGCGCAGCACAGACCTGGTGCCTACTAGTTCCACGCTCTCGGACATCTCCAGGATCCTCGGGCGTTTTCTCGCCTGCCCTCCACCTTCGACCTGCGTTGATGATTGCGGCTCTAACCGGTTCTTTGACCTGTCCTTTGTTATGTCCGCTTCTCCGTTCGTCTCGCCCGTGGTCTGGCCACTATGCCACCTCGTAGTCAGCCCCGGAAAGAAGTGGCGATGGCTTCACCAAACCCTGTGGTTATCGCCGGATTTGTAGCGCGGACCGATGCCATCAGGAACGCTTTGCCGCCGTCGGTCTCTCGCGGTTCGGGGCTTGCCAGGGCTCCTAGGACGTAATACGTCCGTGCCCCGAGACGCGAGGACCGTGATCTGGCTCCCTACGTGTCCACCACCTCAACAAGCAAAAGTAAATCCGTTTGGGACGTTTACTAGGATTCCTCTAGCACCGAGCGTCTGCCTCGTATCAGAACGACGTCCCAGCGTGACTTCTCTCCCCCTACGTCCGACTTTCGAGACTATCCGTGATAGTATACCCGGGCAAGCAGTGGCAAACACTGATCTTCAAATTTATCCTAATCCCCCAGGCTCCAGAAGCCCTCGCCATACCCCCACCGCTCAACCAGGCTGGTCTCGTGGTAGTCCTTCTGATAACGGTTTCTGATCTCCTCGCCCCTCGAGGCACCCAAAATCAGGCCACTATCTCTCCTGGAGACCCCATCACGTTTTTCATCCGTTCAGTCCGGGAGGTTTTCACCGGAGTTTTACAAAGAGGCAGGCAACAGTCACAAAGCATCGTGTAAGTGGCCCGTGTTTCCGGACCTTGCGGGATATTTTCACCGACCTTGTTTGTTTCATTTCTTGAGAAGGAAACAAGCTCACTCATTTTGTCTGTCTGAACGGCGCACAACCCCCGTTTCAGCCAATACTGTCTGGTACGTCGATCCAAGCATCTTTTCGTGCTCAACGGGCAGGATCGGTGCGGGTCCTGGGCAGTGCAGTTCTCTGGCCATTACCTCGTGGAGGGGTTGCGAATCGAGACAATGATCAAGGCCTGGGATTATCCGCGCCCACGCAGGGTACTATGGCTCGTAGGGTTACGAACGGAGCGTGCACCTGACGCATGGCAAAAGGATGGAGCGAGCAGGTCGGACTTTCTTTTGAATGACTAGTCGGATGTTGTGTCACTGGGTAAGTGCATAAATCGAAAGGCATCAGCGTCATCGTGGTCCTGGCATCTCGAACCTTGTCTATAGGACTCGGATATGAACGTGCTCGGGATGAGCGTATGTATGTCATGTTTATGTCCATTGGCGTTCATTAAACAGACCCGGCTCAAAGTGGATGCGGGAGATCAACGCCGGCTCGATCTGCGACAGTCAAATCGGAGAATTGAGGCGATTTTTACGTCTCTACCCTGGTTCCTTCCGGGGTTGTGGCGGTAGCGGGCTCGTTTCGGCCTTGGGGCGCGAGCGTGCGCTGTGGCTTGGGTCGAGTCGGCAGGCCACGTCTTCATTCATCGCCGCCCACTTTCCGAGGACGTGGCTCGCACTGTTTTGGCTGTTGGAAGCAGAACGACACGAGCCCGTACCCACAAACGGCTGCTTCGAGGTGGTCTGTTTAGATTGATTGAACTACTGAAAGAGATCGATATGAATACAGGGAGAACAGGATGGGATCGACGAATTGAGAAAGGCGCTAGTTGTTCGGTGGTGAGCTCGGTAGGACTGGCGCACGAGGTTCGCTGAGACGATCAAGAGACCGCGGACTGGCTGAGAGGGAGAGAGGGTCCAGACGCGAACGATGTCCCACGCTGACCGGATCGGACAGGAGGGTTCCGCAGGGACAAAGAGAAGATGGAGACAGATAGGATGGGAGCACCGTTTGGCCCTGCACTGATGTGTGGTGTGGATTGGCGCGCTGTTGGGTACATTTGGTCAGAAAACACGCGTTGAGGGAACGCGTTCTTTTGGGATGCGTGGGTTAGCGAGGACGTTAATCTGGGATAGATAAGAAACGGAAGCCTCTGCGAAACCACTGGGGCGGGTGGGTTATGAAGATCGCGTGCGAGAGGTGCGAGTCCTCGTGTTGTGTGTTGATTGATAGGATGATGAGATGTGGGACACAATGGCACTATGGCCTTTCGGGGCGAAACAAAGCTGTTTGTCGCGCGCGCAATTGTACGGTAACCTAGGGATACGCCGGCGAGTTGTTTTCAGGGAGGGGAGAGGGAGGAGAAAGAGCGAAGGAAAAAAAGGAGGAAAAAAGTATAATCTGGAATAGACTACAGTCCGGTTACTGCCAACGTTGCGAGGATGAGAGATGAGACATGGCAGCGGAAGCAAACGAAGCGAGACGGCCCCTTTGCGGGAGTTTGTTACCAGGGTCGTCGATCGAAACGAAAAATAAAATAAAATAAAATAAAATAGAAATAGAAAAAGGAAAATGATCACCGCTCTCCGGAAGTGGAAATGATGACCGAGGAGAGAAAGTCACGCCAATGATCTGGGGTGATGATTTGAATTAAAAAGACCCCGGGACACGGCGATTACGGACAAATAAATAAAATAAAAAAATTCAATTTCCTCCCTCTCCTCCACTTCCTCCTCTCATCCACAAGATACAAAGAGACGTCGTCCCGCCGCGCCTAACTTCCCACTTTCCCACAACCCGACTCCTCCTCCTCCCTCCTCCTCCCCCCGCTGCGCCCAGGCTCTTCTAACCAGCCCAGGTCGCCCCTCTCTCCTCCTTTTTAATACCCCCCGCCTTCACCCAAAAAAACTACCGCCAAATCGAACGCACCAATGAACCGGTACTCCCTCGGCACACCCGCTGCCACAGATCCCTCCATGGATAACCATTCCAACGATCTCTTGCGCATGCCACTCAAGGAACCTTCAGATAACACCAGCCCCAACTCGAGCTACTCTCCTTACGCCTTCCCATCTGAGCTCAAGTCAGCTCACTCCAGTGGTCAGTTTCTACCATCTCTACTCCTTGGAACTCTCCTTCATAAATCTCGTGTCAACAGACGACAAGGATGGCTCTGCCTTCGCTAATTCTCTGATTGCCCAGTCTCTTAACGCAGACGGGACGCCCAAACGTCCCATGAACGCCTTCATGATCTTTGCTCGGAAACGTAGGCCAGAGGTATCTGCTGCCAACCAAATGATGCGCACCGGTGAGATCAGCAAGATTCTCAGCAAGGAGTGGAACGCGATGGACATTGTGAGCTACTTCTCGCTTATATGAATTCGTTCCTGATCGAGGTTTGTATATGGACTGATTGTATGCTTCCGTCCACCACAGACTCAAAAGCAGTTTTACCTGGATCAAGCTAAGCGTCTCAAAGACACTTTCAACTCAAAATACCCCGATTACGTCTATCGTCGTCGTCCAAACAACTCTCGCAAGAGAAGAAAGAACGACACCGGCACCCTGTCCATGACGGACCCGGAGGATCTCTCGGGTGGTGATCCATCCCCCGTTGAAGGTGACGGTTTAGATGGCCGACACTCACACTATTCATTTAACGGACAAAATTCAGAACTTTCGCCTGGCGGCCTTGACGAAATGTTCCCGCACAACAATTCGTCGACTCTTCACTCTCATGGTTCTTACTCCGGGTACCCGTACCCGCAGTCGCGTCACCAGCCAAACAGCGATTACTCTCACCGTTCCTCACTTCAGGGGTCGCTCTCGTTTGGTTCCAACTCCCATGTGCCCTCTCTTCGCTCTGCCTCACTCTATTCTCCACATGAGCAACCTCCACTCCCTCTCTCACAGAGCCACATGTCCGGGAACGGTTATCAGTCGTCCCAGTCGTCCCACAGCGGATACTGGAACGATCGCGCGTCGGGTAGTCCTCACACCGGTGGGTCTGGTTACTCGTCGACTTCGTCGACGGCTACGACAACCCCAGCCTCCTCTTCCCACTGGTCTTCGTCAATGCTTCCCCCCATCCCCAGCCACTTCCCTTCCCACAATGGGCCTAGGGAACGATCCTACACGACTACCGCCTTGCCGACGGTCAAGTCGTCCTTCCCCGCGCACGGATCGTCGCCTGGGATGCTACAGTCCCAACTTCCTCTTCCACCGTTGAACTCTGTTGGGAACGGGAACTCTTCGGGTGGTGGGAGTGGAGTACCCCACCGCCCCTGGTCCTCTGGGCCAAACTCACAGTCGGGACATGGTGGTAACTATCTCCCGACGTTAACGAGCGCGTTTTACCCACCGTCTTCAGGCAACGGCCCCTTGAATAGCCCGTCCTCGACCAATACCAGCAGCGGCTACTTTCCAAGCCCCCCTAGTACGACATCGTCGGCATCCACAGGTACGGCTGGTGGAGGAGACAGGTTGTTGACACCACCAGAGCTGACGTACGATCTGCCTCGACCAGCTGTCGGCGAAATAGGCGTCGGAGGAAATTACGGTTGGGACAGAAAATAGACGGACGCTGCAAAAATTTTGATCACAAACGGACCTCCACGGGGGGTTTGAGAGAACCTTTAGACATCTCTCCCCATTGCTGGTATCGCTCCTCATCGTTGGACGCTGGCCACTCCCTGGTTCGGACTACGCACACACCTACCCTGCCCTTTATCCCCCCTCTTTTTTTTCTTTTTTTCTTTTTTCCTTCTTCTGTATGGGAGCCCGTCGTCTTTGGTGAAATTGCGTGCGCAGTTATTTATTGGTGTCTAACGGACAGATTCGGTTGTGCTACGAATTGATTCCTGGGCGGTCTTGCGTCTCTTTCCCCGTTCCCTTTTGCCCTCACGAATGTTTGTCCACCTTGCTTTCCACACCCCATTGTTTTCTTCCTCACCTCGATCTTCAAGTGTTTCTACCACGTCGTACGTTTTCGTTTGATTATCAGTGTATCTTGTAGCCATGTCTTTTTACGTGATCTGAACCCTCCTCATTTCCTCTGCCTATTATTTTCCGAAGGAATCTATGTATAAAATGCGAGGTGAAATGATATGCGTATACCCCCTCTGTGCTGAACGAAACGGAAGGAACGAGGGAAGGGCGAGGCTTGAGAAGGGTGGACGAGGGCCGGACCGGAGCGTCGCGGTGCTTCGGAAGTTGGAAGTTGAATTGACGGAGACATCGTCGCTGGGGATGAAAATAAATAAATTGTAAATCGCCACATGGGAAATGGGAAATGGGGTGCTGAGATCTGGATCTGGGGACCCCCTGACACCGCTGGTGAACGTTTGCTTCCGCGCGAGACCTCCGGGCGTCTACTGGGAGAGGTGAGGCGGACGTCATCGGAGCCGTCCGGGGGCAGTCGATACGAGTCTGGGTTTGAGCGATAAGCAGTGGGAGCTTTGATCACTCGACATGGACATGCACCTGGACGCGGTTTGCCGAACGCAAACCCTTGCCCTCGCCGCTGCAACCCAAACCCCTATGGGCTGGTCCCAGCTGTGGCGCGTGGCGGGCCGCTCCCCCTTAGCATCAGAAGCGTCTGCTCTTCTTTTCGTCTTCGGCTCCTTTTGGTACTTCTTACTTCGGTCGACGCTCACCGTGACTGATGTTTTGGAGGATGCACGGGTAGACATCCGCACCCCGACCGACCAGCACCAGCTCGCTCCCCGATTAAGCCGTAGGAGGCAGATTTAAGCGACTGAATCTCGCGCGTTTGGGGCTTTAAACCCCTTGAATTCCGGGAGATCCCATTCAGTCCTTACCGGTCTCGTCGAGGCTAAGGGACGATCTAATTTATTCCCAAATTCTCGTCACCGTTCAATATGCTGCCGTGGCCCACGCTTTTTTTTTATACCTTGGAATCAATTCTCCATCGTCCCCTTCCCGCCGCTCTCCACACTTACGATCTACGCATCAGACCTGGTGTGGAGATGACACGAGTCGGCGGCGCAAGCCGTCTTCAATCACTCCCTTTTGCTGCCTCCGATACGGATCTGGGGGCACCCTCCGCCCGTGGTTCTGCGAGAGTCACCGGACGAAAGTTTCCGCCAACAAGCGGACGATACCCGGCGGTTGCTTAATCCATGATAACCATCAACACCTTCTCTGTGGGTTTTTGAGGTCCTTAACCCCCCGTCCGCCGAGACCGGGGTGAACCCCTCTCTCTTCCGGATCTTTTGCGACGCCACAGAGTCTCAGACTCTGCGACTTTGATCCGATCCCCTCCAACCCTGAGGTGTCCCACATTGGTTCTTTCCCCCTCGCACGCTCTCCCACGGTGATTTCCTTCCGGCTACCTGTAGGATTGCCGTGATCCATTGCACCGGGGTTTTTGGTTTGTGGGAAGGAACGAGGATGACGCTGCGGCCGCCCAAATCTTTTCCATCTTCTTCTCCCGGGGCTGGATTCTCCGTCCCACCCTCTCTCTCCCCTGACGACCAAATCAGAGTGAGGAAATCCGGATCTTTCGTTTTCCTCCCCCAGCCCAACCCCTCTCCCGGTCCCCGTCCGGTTTCTCCGGGGTAATCACCTCACGAATGATGCATGACCACCGGCACACCTTACAGGTCACACACAGCCAGAAGTTCGTGTGATGACAACAAGTGACAACCCTCCCCCACCGCATTAAGTCTCATGATTATCGTCCGCGTCTCCGTTTTGCCTGATCAATAAACCCGTCTAGACTTTTTCTTTCGAGCCATTCCAGCTGATTTCTCTCAATCTCAGATGCTCGTCCATTCATTGCGCTCTTTTTGATCCTCAGGACAACGCGGCTGTGCGCTGCTGTTCTCCGTCCGGTCCCTTGATCACCCCACACTGCTCTCCCTGAAAGCTTGTACCATTCTTCGTTTCCAATTCTCTACGGGGCTGATCCCCGGCCAGAGCACAGGGCTACGTTCACCCAGTCATCGTGCCCGTGTTACCAGGTTTTGTCTCGACCCAAATCCAAGCCGATTTCACCCCGGTCAGAAGACCGCGAGGACCTTTGAAATTTGTGCGGAGTTGCTCAACTGAATGAGCGAGTATCCTTCGTCTCCCTGTCCTTTTCCTCGCTACCTACCCCTACTCCACTGAGACTCCGTCTACACCCACTTATCCCTCGACCTCGAGACTCACGATTTCTGCCCGTGCCTCGGACTTCAAGTCCTCATGAAATACCGTGAGTTACCCCAGCGCCTCACCAACACTAGTGTTTGCTTTCCAGGTGTTTCTGCGTAGTTTGTTCCTATCTTTGAACCCCTGGTGGATCAATCCGCTAGACCGAATTTTCCGTGTTGCCCACGATCACCCGTCTATACGCGGAAAATGGAATATCGATCTTCCCCGCAGGTCTGCTAGAAGGGACTAGAAGCTGATGCCCCATCGATTCTCTCGATCCATCGTGCTCGCATCTTATGCAGGGACCCTTGATCCATGTCGTATCACCCCCATCATACGAATTGATCAACCGGTATTCACGTTTAGTTGCCGGATAGATGGACGAGATGCTACATGGTGCGCCTGACTCGTATCCCCCGAGGAGCCTCCGTCGTTGTTGAGCGATGGGAGTGCGATCGGGTCAACCTCCTCGCATCCATCACTTTGCATTCGAAGCTTCTGTGGTTATACAGCATGCGTGCTCGGGCAAGTTTGGCCCCCGTGCGAACCCCCGCCTGCCTGGGGTCACTCTGCTTCGCAATTGCCCGTCCTGGATCGATCCCATGATCACTTTTTTTTTTGGTGTAGCAGTCGGATAGCAACGCCTGGTCAGTCAGAGCGTAGAGCTGCTCTATAAGACACCCGGAGGAAATGCCTTTACGCACTGGCCACCTAGATGGCACTGTGTGGGACTCGGCGCTCGGGTGAGGTAACGACCTCACCATATGATCACTTTCTGTTCTACGAACCAAAGCACTCTTTGCGCTAGTTGGTGTGACTAATATCTGGGGGCCCTTTGAGGATGACTTTTTGGGATAGCTCCTGCGGGCCGATGGGGGCTTGGCACCTCTTTGTCGATCTCCGGACCTGCGCGTTTGCGTGGCCGAAGGCATCAAGAGGTTTCGGAGATTTTGGTTGTCTTTCAGACAATCCCCCGGGAGTCACGGATACCGTGTGTTCGCGACCGCGCGCTGGTCTGAGGCCCGTAAGTGACTGTGTTTTCTCCCTTCTGCGCTTTCTTCGTCTGCGTTCTATCATTCCTCTTATCCCCCATCTTTGAGATGTATGTACTTCGTCGCCTGACAGTCCTCTCAGATAGGTTCCCGTCCGTCGAGGAGTCGCGCCCAGGTTCTCACGAGTACTTATCTGACAGTGATCTTCGAATGAAAAGGGAGGCGATACACGAGTCAAAGAACCCCCGAGCAGGTGACACCGTCACGAAAAACCTGATATGTGAAAAGGGTGTGGTGGTCCTGGATTGGGAATCTTCCCAAGCTGGGGGATCTCATCATTGACCATTGGTAACAATCATGCTGAAAGAGCGGCCAGCACAACCGGAGACCCAGATGGATGCATGGGGGTGGCTTGCATACAACGGGGGAAAGGTGGTGATGATTAGGGATGCAGCGGCTGCAGCGTGGGCCGCAACCAAAGTCTGACCGCTCTTCCCAGTTTCGAGGTTGTGTTGTACTACATATGTACGGGAGAAATCTCTTTTCCCCCGTCTTGTTCGGAGGCGAGGCTGAAGAGGGGCCATCAGGCGTCAGGTAAAACGATTTGAGAATGGACATCTCGCCGAAGTTCCACCCAAGTCGGTCAACGTATTGCAGACAAAGGTACATGACCGTCACTTTCTCCCCAATCTGCTGTACTGAAGTTGTTTGAAAGTGCGATACTCCGGAACTCAAAGGACCTGCTTGGGAGGGAATCCTTGAGGGCCTGGGTATCTGCGTTTCAATAAAACTGAAGATATCTGTGACGACTTGACGTTTCGTAAGACCATGCAGGGCCTTCTGGGTAACGTCTGTCTCTCTGACACCATGATGCCTGATTTCAGCCCTCTCCAGATATAGGGGGTCCAGGTGAAGCAGCTTGCGTATGCTTTGGTCACATTGGTCGACGGCGTCTCAGAGGACATGATGAGATGACTCCAGGAAAACTTGTCAAGCCTCTCTGGAGACCAGCCGGGGTGTCGCGCCGATACGCTGACATCGTGGGAAGCACTCTCGAACCCCGAGGCGGCCGTTGCGGAGAAAGATCCGAGTACTATCTCATCTGTAAGCCTATGTCACATTCTATCTTAATACAGAGTGGCACGCGTTATGGCCTGCTCTCTGCTCGGACGGATCTCATCATTTGTGGTTCTCTAGTCTCGTGTTCGATGTCAGATAATGCAGACGTTGACTCCTGGTATTGCACCGACAGTGATCCAGAAGGTGGAGAGGTGGCAGATTCCGAAGTCGCGAGATTTCTGTGTCTATATCATCGTAATTGTCCGCATTCGCGGGAAAAACCCTCACTGAGCTGATGGATCCTCAGAGACTTCTCTAGCGCAAATTATAAGCGGCAGTCTACCTCTACCTCTGCGCACCGCCCATGGAGGACGTAAGCATCCCTGTGACTTTCCTGTCAACGCTGTACTCATAATAATATGGGAGGCCCATCGTCGACGTGTGTTGCTCAAAGGGTTGGTACTAGTCCCCATCGACGACCATATTCAGCGAACCATCCCCGCATTGCCCTTTGTCACCGAGCTTCAAGCTTGTCCATCCTTTACTGCATCGTGGGTTTCCGTTTTCTTCAGAAGCGACGGCAACATGAGCCTCTTCGAGTTCCGGCCATGACATGGTACTGAACGCAGAGAATAATATCCTGCTTGGTATCCTTGAGAATGACGAGAGACCACAGAACTTCCATGCAGGCCCATTGGCGAGCCTGGAACCATGGTTCGTCGCGCGCGCTATCTCCGCATGCACGCCCAAACACTCCGAGTTGTTGCAAGGCTCGTGCTCGTCGAGTGTGAGCCCCAGCCGTCATATGAATTAACTGCTGAGGGGGAAAAGGGTTCCGCTCGAAAGTTTAACCGTCCGCTAGATCCCGGTCATGTATTGCAATCTACCGTCCAACAGTACTACCAACGTGTCACGGGGATGGGAAATGGTAAGAATGAACGTGACCGCCCCTTCGCACGTTGCGGGATTGCAATGCGGATGATTTGGAGATACAGTGAAACAGTAGTACAGTCGCTGTGATACTCTGTTAAAATTTACCTGATAGTCGTGAGTAAAGTTAACCCTAGTATTGCAAACCACCACGACTTACCACTGGGCAAGTAAGTATACGCGTAGTGATTCTTGCCTACTCAGATCGCCTGTACTGTATACGGGTGGGCTACGAAGAATGATACCTCACAGGCACCTCCGACCGACTTAACAAGCATCTCAGTGCAGTGAAATGCGTGTTTCTAACTCTAGGGTTTTCTCGCCCTCTCGCTGGAGAGATCGTTACATTGTGCCTGCTGTTGAAATCTAGCACGGCTAGATGAGATCCTCAGATGGGGAAGGAAAGAACTAGTATTCGAAAAACGCGGCGAGTTGCGATACACACCGTGTTCTGTACAGTACGTAAATACGAACAAACAGCTTATTGATCGAGCGCCAAAAACCGATAAGGAGAACGTCGATTTCAACACCTGCGTCTCTGGGGGAGACAGCAACCGGAAGACATAGTTTGTCTGCCTGGAGACTCGGAGGTATTTGCGCACAACAAGTACGAATAAATGGATGCCCGCGGTCTCGATCGTGATCATGGTGACGATCACCTTCGCCGACTGAGCCATCTTCTTGGCAGATGGTTGCAACCACAAATGCTCACGTCCGCATCCAACGGCTAATCCGGGAGAATTTTTTGAGGTCGTTCAAATGAGACTTTGCAGCCATACCGACGCGTTGGACCTTGTGATTCGCGGTCTGCTGCACACCGCCTGAGGGATATCTCTGGAGGTTGGGATGTGGTATTGGTTTGTTGGTTCGTTTTCGCTTCCATACATGATAAATCCAACTCATTCCCGGCACGTCACGTATCCATGCTTTCCATCATCTAGCGGCCTAGATGGTGGCGGGAAATCTTCTGTTAATCGTTTATAGGTGAGGACTACCGGCACATAGCTTGTTCACTCCGTTTCCTTCCAACTCCCTCACTCGTTTTCTACCTCCTTTCGTTCTAGCCGGCAGTGTTGCCCCCCTCCTTTTACACCTGCGCTTTTTCTCACTCTCGACGATGTTCGTCACCATCGCCACTCTATCTTTGTTACTATTCGGAGCAGCCAACGCCAAGAACGATTGGGACGCCCCATGTACGGGTGGATCCTGTTCCTGGGACTTTGACAATCCGGCCAATCGTGACAAAAGTACCGCCACTGGAACCTTGCAAATTGTGAGAAAATATTAGTGACTACCCCAACGTGTACTGATTCCGCAGTTTGAACTAAAAGAGCGGAGCCGTTAGCTCGATTTCAGATATCACGGAGGCTGCAGGCTGGAAGATCCTGGATTGTGATCCAGATGCGTCCCAAATGAATATTCGCCTGGTCTGCGCGGGTGGTTCGACCAGTTCGTGCGACCATGTTTACAATGGCGGAGCGCCAGGTACTGTCGTTCGTCTGCCAAATATAGTCTGTGGTATTTTTTACCCTTCGTTTGAACCCGACTCATAGGAAGCACTAGTGTGGCCGAATGCCGTTTGCCCGTGTTGTCCGTGAGTGGGACTCCGACGACCAAACCATCCCCACTGGTGTCCTCGTCCGTCGTAGTGAAGATGGATCCCTCCCTATCGTCAAGGCGATGGCCCTTGATATGGAATTCTCGGCTATCGATGCCGAAAAGTGAGTCTCGTTTAGCCTCGTTTATAGTTGACCCTTTCACCTACATCTCCGCAGCAATGGCCATGTGAAGTTCAATCTCGCCGCCTCAACGGACCAAGGAGCTATCAGTGGAACCATCCAACCTCCCAATCGAAGGAGCCGACTTGCCCACAGAAGGAGCTTCAATCGGCGAAGTTTTTTCAATGACTTTGTCAACTGTGAGCCTCATTCGTGATCCGACTCCGATTATCCTTACATGTGGTTCCCAGCCTTCGTCAGTTTCAACGAAAACAAGACGCAAAACTTAGAACCTATAGAATTCTCCAAGACTTTGAACGTACTCAAGGAAAACGTTCAATGCTCCCCCAACGAGGCATCCGTCAATATAGATGTCGGTGCAGAAGTCGATGCGCAGATTAGCTTGAGTGTGTACGCGAGTGGTAGTATAATCCCTCCGAAGTTGGACGATTTCGGCATCACCACCGGTAACCCCCATCCATTATCGAGTGTTGTTGCTGGGCTGATCGGCAGTACAGGCATCAATGCTAGTTTGTCGGGGAGCCTTGATGTCGTTGCGAATGCCCTAGTTCGTTTTCCAGGAGACTTATCTCACAACCCACGTGCTAATAATTCACACAGGGAACCTTTGAGTCCCCTCCCATTACTTTGTTCGAAGTAGGCATCCCTGGTCTCGATTTCCCTGGGTATGTTTTCTCAGGGTCGAAGCCCCGTTTTTTGAACCCAGATTACCTCAGAGTCCTTACCATCGGGCCCTCATTTCAAGTAACTGCTCTGGCAAGGGTTGATTTGAACGCAAGCATCGAATTGAGGGCTGATCTCTCCTTCACTACGGAAGGGACCACGATAGCCTTCCCCTCAAGTGTTGATACTCCTGTTCAGGGGATCAAGCCCGGTATTTCGAGTATGTGCCTCTTCTTCTCCCCTTACAGGTTTATCCTGGCTGAAGATCGAATTCAGATCTCAACCTTTCTGCCACCCCATCCGTGAAAGCCACTGGGAATGCTGAGGTTCACGTCATCCCTCAGGTGCAATGGGCTACCTTTCCTCAGCAGACCGTATGCTGACAAACAGAGAAGGTCAACCTGGGTATCACCGCGTTTGGCGTCGCCGGAGCCAAGGTTTTTGTCAACGTAGACGGATCGGCTAACGTCCAATTATCCCTGGAGACTCCTAAAACAATTACATGTTCTGTTGACCCAGATTCCGAGAGGGCCTCTGCTCCACAAAATAGCACCTTCAGTGGTTGCGTGGATGTTGGGACGGGAATATCTGTGAACGTTGGGACGGATAGTTCGCTATTCGGTCTTTTCGAAGAATCGATCAACAAAGAGCTGTTTGCGCAGAACTTCACCCTTTTCGAGGTTCGTTCGTGTACTTCTATCGGAGGCGTTTCGCATGATACTGACGTTTGAATGCTTCTCTTCGTGTCAACAGAAATGCTTTGGAGATTTCGCGAAACAGGACTTGAACTCCGTCTCTCTCGGCTCCAGGGCGAGTTCCATCGAGAATGCGAATTTCACCTGCCCTGAGACCATAGACAACCAAGTTTCACCTATCTTCACCGGAGTATTGACGGCCGTCGCAAAGGACGCCAAGATCCAGTAAAGACTCTAGTAGAGGAGTAGGGGACTGTACCTCCATGAAGCTATATTATTATTCTTGACTTTCGTTCGCCACCAACATATTTAGGCGTTGCGCATGCACGATGTTCGCCGGTTCTTTTTACCCAGGGAAGCGGTAGAATAAAAGATATATAAATAATGAAACACCTCTCGAAAACCGGCACCCATGAACAACGATCACGTCGGCTATGTGCATTCTGCTCGAGGGGAACAACCGTCATGTCACCTGCAATCCGACGGGACCGTGACCCAGGGAACCTGCAACATTTCGTATTAAGGTTTTGCGAATACCCCTCTCTACATTTCTCCGGTGCGGAGCGATCGAAAGCTTATTTAACTGGTAGGAGTTTGATCGCTATATCGACGGAATCGATATCATGTCATGGAAATGCTACCCTCAAGAGAACTTGTCCTCCAAAAAGTGATACAAAGCCCAAAACAAATCGCATTAATACCAAATTTTAGCCATACGCAGATCTCTTCACGTGGGACCTTGCAGTGATCTGGGAGTTTCTTATCTTCAACACACCAGCGTTTGACACACCACGGCTACACGGATCAGAGCACGGGAACGGGGTAAGACACCCCGGTTAGCCCATATCGATCGTGACCGAGTGAAGGACCACCAAGGGAAACAGTCCAGGTTCGATAGAGAAGATCGATCTGCTGAGGCCTTGCAACGAGAAGAGCGTGCAGACCCACCGCACCACCGGCCCGATCGCACTTTTTTACAATGGTTGGTGGCCTCGACTCATAATTCCGCCTGGCAACTACATACTTGTTCCCCAAGGGTTACGATTTATGCCCTCGCCGACTTTCAATGTGTCCACCTGAAGCTGCAACATATACGCCCGCTACTCAATACAGTACGGGCCGGGGTTCAGCAAATGTCAGGCAGAATTACAATGACTCTTGCTACGCCGGTATAAGTCTAGCCGCACACTTTAGAAACCCGACTTTCAGAGTTCGTATCCACGGTATTCGATTCCTACGGAGGTGCTGTCGGGATTGTTACCTGTAACAGAGTAGCTTGGCTGGTCTAGGATCATTTCAAGTCGTCAGCTGTCGGTCACAGACTTGTATCATACCACTAGCGCGTTTCCCCGCCCTGGAACTATTCATTCGGAAAGCCCTCGATTACTTTTCTACTCAGGGTTGGGAAGATAAGAGAAGAGAACCCGAGTAATTGATATGGGTCAGGCGGGCACACGATCACATTCATCGGTGCCTTCTGTTCCGATGCATACCTGTTTGAATGTCGTAGTTTTGGGCGACCTTTCATACGGCGCTAAATGTCCTACAATGGTCGTCACGTTACGCGAGATGAAGAAATGTATCGGTACCTTCCTCACATGAGATCCATGCCTATCTACAGTTTTCAATACACGGGCCGAGCTCACGCATGTTCTGCCAGAAGTTATATGCTAGGCTGACTTGCATGAGGAGACCGCGGCGCCGATACCGTCCATTCCGAGAGGGGGAGGCCAGAACGCTGATGAACGCGCGGGATGACAATAATATGACAGATTTAATGATCTGGAGTGGTGGTCAGAGGGTTAAGGGTAAAGGCCTCCTGGCATGGTGGTGGGTGTTATATCCGGTGGGGTAGGCCGGGTGATGGCAAGAACGGGAAGCGGGGGGCGGAGTGATGGTCATGTGGACACCAAAGCAGCCAATGGGTAGGGGAGCAGCAGGTTTCGGTCGTTTGTTATCACAATCATCGACTGATGGCCGGGAAGTTGCTATGATTTGATCCGGACCGACACTCACCCTGCTGTTCGTCAAAGGCGTTCCGAGCGCCGCGGCAACGAGCGAAAGTACCCTCCTCGATGCTGTGCAAGGATCGTGGGTTCACTTGAACGAGCGGTGGGCACAATGATCAGCACTAATCATCGCAGAAGTGTTTCAGGAGGTCGATCATCGGCTGGCATCTAAGATTGAAAATTAAAATGAGGGAACGAGGGGAAGATTGCCTGCACAACCTCGATCAGATAAGTGAACTGAGCGAGCGAGGAGGGGTTCCTCACAGAGGGTGCTATGCACCACATTGAATGGTGGCGGCAATGGTCTTGAATCCGGAACGGGAACCGGAACGCCCGTTACGTTTTTGCCTTTTCGAGAGTGGATAACGAATTCATACCGCCAGGTGTTCGGGACGGTTGCGCCTTGGAAAGCGGTGGTAGTACAGACGAACGGCCAAGCGTTGTTGGGAGCCGAAGCGGTCGCGGCGGTCGCTGACCGTCGGTGGGGCCGTCGTAAGATGAGCAAGTCGCGGGCTCGGGGTCGAGGGGACCGGATGGAGATAGTAAGAGGGGGAGGGAAGGAGATACGGCAAGCGGGGGCATTAAGGCAGAATGGACTGAAGCACCCAGCCATCAGGCTTACCAGCGTTCTGAATTGGGAGGCGCAGCGAGTTAACCCAAGTAGATGCGATGAACCAGGTCATCGGATGCAGAACAAGCGCCATCGCCTTCCGTACTGGCCCGGTTAGGTCGGCAGCACGAGAGATTTCGTCCTGGTCTGCACGTTTACAGGAGAGATGCGAGTGGCTGATAAAATAAAAATCAGGATGAAAACCACCGAGGGAGAGGAGGAGGAGGAGCGCATCTCCGGCCTTATCAGCCACCCCGACTCATTATGCCCGGCGGCATCTCTTCTCCGCACCCCCCCACATCATCCCTCCCATCACCCACGTCCGTCGTTGTCCTGACCATCGCCGGCGTCGTCGAGGTCGATGTCGACAGCCTCTCCGAGACCTTCTTCCATCAACGCGCCACACCCCCCGCCGACGCTTCCGCCACCCCCATCGCTCCCGTCAACGATGTCAACGATGACAATCACCTCATCCGGCCCCCTTCCTTCTTCCTCCAAGACCTCCATGACCACCTCGCCTCGGAACCATCGTCCTCCCGTCCTCACCTCCGGCCCCTCCCACTCATCCACGAACAGTCCCGCTCAGCTCGCCGCAATCCTAGCCGAAACGCTGCAGGAGAATGAAAACCTGAAGCGAGAGCTAGCCATCGCAAGGCGGAACGCGGAGAAATACGAACGTATGGTCGGTTTGACCCAAAATTCTCCCCAGAATTCCACCTCCCCCCCGTCACCCGAGGCTCTTTCACAGTCGGCTATGAAGCGCTTAATGGACTGCGAGAACAAACTCGACCGGATGCAAATCGAACGCGATGAGGCCCAAGCAAGGATCAAAATTCTGCAGGAACTCTGGAATCAGCTCAACCACTATCTGGATCATTGCGAATTCAGAATCAGAGATGCTCGCGAAGGTTTCAACAGGAGGATGGCCGACGCTGGAGGTAAACTCGTCGAGGTCACTCCGGAGCAGTTGGCCCTTCACCTTCCGGAGCTTCCTTTCCCAAATGCAGGCCCTTTCCCCCATCCCGCCTACCTCCCTCAGGACTCGATGCCCCCCAACAGTCGATCACGTACTCACCACCATCGCCAGCCGCCACCCTTGGCCAATATGATGCATGGTAAACCTCCCTCTCTCCATCAAACTCCCACTGCATTGGTTCCCCCATCAGGTTCCATCTCATCTCCTGTTGCATCCTTTTCTGTCCCTCCTCAACCCGGTAATCGCGTCCGCCCCCGTGCCGATAGTCTTGATGGTCCATCCCACTCAGGGGGTTTACCTCCCACCAAGAAGTTAAGGGGAGGGGATTCCGTCTTTGTTGAAAGCGGAAAATACGCTGGATCGGTATGTTTTTTAATCCAGAAATTTCTCCCTTTGCCTGACTACTCGTGTCCAAGCCAAATAATGTTCACGCCAATCCACCTCCGCCACAGTCGAGGCCACCCCCAACCAACGCGCCTCACGGTCCGACACCTCCGCACAGAGAAGCCACAGGACGTAATCGTAATCGCAGTGATGCCAGTTCCGGTAGGGGGCAATCACCTCATCGGCCGTCAAGCCGTTCAAGTTCGACGAGCCTCGACGATATGTTGATCGAGGCAACCTCCGCTCCACAAGATGGTCAACCTCCTCCTACTGGTCCATACAATTATCCTGTACCTCCGCAACACCCTCAGACCCATCACACACACCCTGTTCACCCTCCCCGATCGCCTTCTCCAACCCAGTCCCCTGCGTCCAGGGCCGGGATGTATCCCAGTCCTGGTCAAGGTGTGGGATTGCACTCGTATCAAACCCATATCTTCGCGCCCCCGGTCACTGGTGCACCTCCAGTAAGGAAATCCAACACCTCCACCAATATGGCCAGTAGTTTGAGTAGGGGTGGTAGTTTAGCTGGTGGGAGTCGTTATCGTAATTAATTTTCTGTCTTACGCTGATTCGAGAATCCAGGAAACCTTTCCCACCACCAGACACATGTATTAGGCCCTGGTGGGTATCCACCGACGAACGCTCAGGGACAACGAATTTGTCGTCAGTGCGGACTCGTCGGTCGTTATAAAGATGGAAAATGCGTCGAGAAATGGGGACCAGGACCGGAAGGACCTGGGACGGTCTGTGACAAGTCAGTGCTTGTTCCTCGGTTGTCCGGATCATTGCGTTTTCAGTGCCAACTGTTTACTGATTGGTATTACGCGTCATGCGTGTGTCCACAGGTGCCGTAAGAAGATGAAACGGGTAGAGCGGCGTGGGACAATCGAGAGCCAACAACAGCGAGAACAGCGGGAACAGTATCAGCAAGTCCAGCAGGCGTTGGCGATCCACCGATCCCAGCAACAGACTGCGAACACAACAATCCCGCCCCCATCATCCGCTCAAAACGATAACGGCTTCCACGACCGGCCACCACCTTCCGCCACGGGACCCCCCCTTCGGCGGACAGATACGGTTGTCATTGGGCCAGGGATGAATTACGAACATCCCTCTCGAACCACTCCCCCACCCTCCCGGCCTGAAGACGCACGACCGCAGCCGACGTACCCGAGTTACCCAGAAACCACCCATCATAACGGAACGAATGGCAACGGCACACCTAGGACTCCTCAGGAACCCACGGTTGTGCGGGCGCGTTCGGACTTGGATGCTCGCGTGGAGAATGCGAGCCCCTCGCGGATACCGGACAGAGGAAAGCCACCGGCTTCCAGTCCATCTCCTGTGGGAAGTCACCCACAGACAAGTACACCAAATGGCTCCAACAAGGCCGACGATAACCACCCACCCGACACCGGTTTGGAAGAGGTGGACAATGACGCTGAAGGGGAGGAAGACGCAGAGGCGGAGCTTCTGGAGGCCGTCGATGCAGCTGAGGAGGCTGCCCATGCTTTGAGGGAGAAGTCGAGCGGCGCAAGTCACGCAGAAGATCCTGACGACGTTGATATGAAGATTGAACAAGAGATATAGACGACATGAACCTAATGCCTTGACGTTTTTCTTAATCCCGAGTTGTGTATCTCAACCTCGTGTTTTGTAAATACGTGTCCAGTATATGTCACTCAGCACTCCGTGTATGATCTACTGTAGTCATATGTTTCCCGAACGAACAGAATTATTTGGTTGTGTTGGATGTACAACTTCGAAGTTCCACCGCAGCGAACTGCAAACTACAAGCCAGAACCTGTTCACAGCCGGCGTGAGACAGTGCCAGTGACAAGAGTTTGCCAAGGCGTCCTTCCCAGCAGAAATTCCCTGAGGCCTGACTGGGGCCAGTATTCTACCGGAAAGTCCTAAGTGAGGCTACCAAGCCAACGCGTCTTATGCCACAGCCCCAACAAGACCAGGGATCGTAATCCCGTGCAACGAAGGCTCCGAAACCACGGATCCCCCAGAGCCAGTCTTCTCGCATAGAGGGGGGTGCCTTTCGAAGTATTGACACCCACGTAACTTCAAGAGCGTTGGTATGAGTCAAGGGCACGTTCATGTCGAACGGGGACGGGTTCCTGCCTTGTGTTTGATGGCATGCTTTTGCTCTGAGAGGATGATTTAGGAGCAGTTGAACTACCAAACAGCTTTTATCGCAGAGTTCGGACTCCACGTTGGCAAACACAGAGACTACCAAAGCCGTCATATGGATACAGCCGAGTAGGAAGGCGGTCGCAGTCACCTGGCACCCCCTACCGCCACCCTCCTCTTCTGCAGCAGATTCGTCATCGCCTACAACGTGTGTGTAGAGAGCCCCAGGGGAGTTCTTGTTGTGAATGATCCACGACGACGACGAAGGCAAGAGTGGTTCAGGGTACGTACGGTATCGTGCTAAACGAGATCGTCCGGCACGATTCTGATTACAACGACGAAATCGGGGCCCCGGGAGTTATGGTCGTACTGACGATAGATACGGGCGGTGTGTCAACAGGACCGAGAACGCTAGACTCGAACCCTCCCTCCGGGTCGCTGATGGCGATAACGAAGGCTCAAGGGGAGCGTATCACTTGGGTGTCTCCATTCAGGGACGTGAAGTCAGTTCGGGATGTGTAACCCCATAACGATGATATATACCCTATTCTCGTCACCCGGGTATGCAGTTCCTGGATACATGGGGAGGCAAGACGACAAGACAGTCATGAGTCGATCAGTGAGTCCAAAAGACGTTCGGCCAAAATGGAATGAACAGTCGATGTCAAATGTAAATTGTCCGCCCAAATACCTGCACCTTCCGTTTCAGGATCATCTTCGGTGAAATCAAAATCAAGCGGATCGTCCAGTACTTCGGTGAGAATGCGGTGGGATGAGAAAATGAAGACCGTCGCCATGTTGCTCCCCTTTGCGAAGTCGTTCGCATGACTTCTCAGCAATTCATTCCAGGTGTGAACCCGTTCCTCGATATCGTCAGCCGAGTCTGATTCCACGGCTAAGGCCATATAAGCAGCTCGAACCGGAGCAGAAACATTTGAGCTAACCATACCTCCTGGAGAACGGTCGATTGGTGGAACGTCGATGAGTACGAAGTTTCTTGCGAAGAACTTGGTGTACAGGTCGTGTAGCACGTCAAAGACGGCCTCTGCTATTGGTTCTAAGTCATCTGAGGGCGTCCTACCACAATCATTAATGCCCAAATAAAAGACTATTACCGCTGTGAGTCCTGTGGTTGTGTTCCACATCATCTCATGACCACATACAATATGTTGTGTATTCTCCATCAAGAGACGAGCCACGTAAACTTTCTTTAAAGCGCGAAAATTGGTGGGGTAGGTCGTCCTCTGCCGTTGCCCCAGGAAAAGCGAAGTTGTAAACGTGAATGGGGGACACGATGTGACTCCCCCCGAGAAGGCACTCTACCTGTGTTGTTGTCGACGTCACCCTTGCACGAGAAAGTAGTCAGGAACATACCCATGTTCGGGGCTCTCCGTCGTCACCCACTTCGCTTGATTTGCTATACGAGTCTCCACTGTGTCTTTGTTAGCGCGGAAACCTCCAGGAGATCGCGTTCTCAACAAAGATCTCACAAAACAACTACGTTCTCGAAACTCTTCTTTCCTCGCCAACGCAGACCTCCGAGAATGAGGGGTAGGTATCCTATATTACAGCTGAGGGGTTGCCATATGTTTTCGATAAGGTTGTACTTACGTGTGCTTGTAGGAAGCGTGGGTGGAGGTTCCAACCGGTCACCCCACTTCCTCTTCTTTTCCGGCCGACCACCTGGATTCCCCGACACGCCCTTTCTGAGTTCCTCTGGGCAAAGAAGGGGAGCTCTCCGTTTAGTGGGATGACTCATGACCCCTGCTTGAAGGAGAGCGCGGTGGAATCAATGGACAAAGAGTCGATCGCTCAGGTGAGCCGTGGGAACTTGTGAGGGCAATACCGTACGGGCGCGTTAATAATAATA